>LNFM01000048.1_pt1 | contig 352683 bp, 353 predicted proteins | sample 596031 | NCBI WGS metagenome assembly LNFM01 (sample SAMN04254537, study PRJNA301005) | activated carbon metagenome | isolation source: dual media filters at the Ann Arbor, Michigan drinking water treatment plant | place: USA: Ann Arbor | reverse complement strand
GTTGCTCTGTATATCTGCTCTTCTTCATTTCGCCACTCCTAAAAGTGGACTTTATTTCAATTTAGATTGGTAGCGCAAGTGGGGAGCAGGTCAGTGTTAGTCACAACTTCAGAGGGTGCGAGCAATAAACCCTCAGTTATTTCAAAACATACAACGCTTGGAGATATTTTTTTAGTGTCAATTTCCTGTAGGAAATCTACAAAGTTTTGGGGCTGAGTAAACTGAATGGGGGAAATATTAATAGCCACATTAAAATTAGCCCCAAAGTGTTGATGCAGTACTCTTAAATCAAAAATTGCTTGTTTAAGTATCCACTTTCCAAGCGAATGAATTAATCCACTTTCCTCGGCGATACCAATAAATTGATCAGGATTAATCAGACCTCTATCTGGGTGATTCCAGCGGATTAAGGCTTCTGCCTTAACAATATTTAAGGTGTTTAGGTCAACTATGGGCTGATAAACAAGTTCGAACTCATCTCTAGTCAGAGCTAATCGTAAATCATTAGCGATACTTACTTTTTCATTCACTTTGGATTGTATTTCCTTAGTGAAATAAACATATCTGTCCCTTCCCAACTTTTTGGCTTGATACATTGCTTGATCTGCGTAACTTAAAAGCTCCTCATATGAATCTGTGTCTTTAGGGAATAAAGACACGCCGATACTCGCAGAAATGTAATATTCATGATCATTTATTTTAAATGGCCGTCTCATTTCATCAAGAATGGTTTGACATAGGCCGTTTAGAAATAAAACATCTTTCATTTTGGGAACAATAATAACGAATTCATCACCCCCAATTCGTGCTGTAAAGTCATTATCATCAACGCAATTGCTTATTCTTTTTGAAGCCTGATTTAGAAGTTGATCACCTACAGAATGTCCAGAAACGTCGTTTACATATTTAAACTCATCTAAATCAATGAACAAAACAGCAAAGACACTATCATTCTGCTTTGTGTCCAAAATCACTTCTTTGACCTTACGCTCAAAAAAATTTCTATTGGGAAGATTTGTTTGACGATCGTAATTTGCTTGATTCCATATTTTTTTTTGATTTTCTAATGCTTCTGATTTTGATTTTTTTCGAATAGAGAAAAGTTTTACTGCCAATCCTAAAAAAGCTAAAAGAAGAAATGCCAGTAATACTTTAATCAAGCTGTTGATAGGTGAAACAGGTGTTTTCCAATAATCTAGAATTTTTGGATTATTGGAACCAATTTTTGCTAATGATTTATTAATAATTGAGAGAAGTATGACTTGATCAGACCTGACGGCCATACTGACCATAGACTCAAATCGCGTTGTGGAAGATTTTTTTGCATAAGCCAAACGATGAAATTCAACGTGGTAATCAACCACCCATTCATTGCCAATATAGGCATCGATAGTATTGTTTTTTAAAAACTCAAATGCTTCATCAGCTATGTCCACATATGTCAATTCCATGCTTGGATATATTTTTTGAAGTTCGTTGCCTAAAGGTGCATTTTTGTACACAGCAACTTTAGAGGAATTCAAATCATCAAGAGTGACAGTTCTGTATTCGGATTTTGCATTTTTATTAATATAAATTGCATACGGAATACGAAGATGAGGCTGGGATGTCTTGGTGAAATTATTCAGATTTGTACTCCCAACGATACCAGTTACTAACTGGACCTCAGTTGGGTCAAAAACTTGGCTATATTCAACAATTTTGAATTTAAGACCGGTGAGTGCGGAAATCTGAGTTAGATAGTCGACTGAAATACCTCGACTCGGCTCGCTCTCTATCTTATATTCAATTGGCATCCATCCAGATTTCACAGCCGCTGACACAGTTTTGTTTTTCTGGATCCACTCAATTTCCTCGCGACTTAAAAAGTCATGATTAGTTGATGGAATAACCCTTGCATATCCAATTCTGGAAAATTGAGTAATCAATATGAAAACTGACATACTCAAGAGCGATAAGTGAATTATTTTGGATAATTTAGCCATACATTAAAATTAGTATCATTTTTCAATTTGCAATCTAAGTTAACAACTAGAAATTCAAATTGAATTTATTGAGTATCTGTTTCGCCCTAATTTTTTTGAGTTGTACATTTCTATATCGGCTTTTTTGATAAGATCTAAACAGCTTGTGGAATCTTTCGGAAAGATTGCAATCCCTATACTCGCTGTAACTGTAGCGAAATCACCCTCTAAATCGAATGGTAAATCAATTGTCTTAATAATTTTTTGTGCAATTTGCTCAACATCAGTAGCCGCATTTATATCAGCGACAATGATTGCAAATTCATCGCCTCCTAAACGAGCTACCGTATCGTTAGATCTGAGACAATCTTGCAAACGTCTCGCTACTAGCTCTAATAATTGATCACCTTTTTGATGGCCAAAAATGTCGTTAACTTCTTTAAAGTGGTCTAAATCAACAATTAGAACTCCAAAAGAAGTATTGCTCCTCTGGGAGTTCTTGAGCTGTTGATCCAATCTATCAAAAAAAAGACTTCTGTTGGGCAGGCCTGTTATGGTGTCAAAATGCGCTAACTTTATTATGTTTGCTTCAATTTTTTTTCGCTCACTAATATCTGTATAAGTACCAACTACTCTTACAGGCTCTCCATTTTCGTCACGCTCAACCACCGAACCTCTGACTTGAACCCATTTCCAGTTTCCACTCGAATCAAGTTTTCGATGCTCATTCTCAAATCCTTTTGAATCTCCTTTAAGCGCGGATGCTCTAGCTGCAACAAGGCAAGGCAAATCACTGGGATGTATTAATTTAATCCATTCATTCATATCGGCAGAGATTTGCTCATCTGAATACCCGAGCATCTGTTTGCATTTATTTGATAGATAAATTTTATTGGTTTTGACGTTTAGATCCCAAACTCCTAGTTCAGATCCTTCGATTGCGAAACTCCACCTTTCTTCAGACTCATGAAGAAAGTTTGTACTTTTCTTAAGTTGGTCGTACAACTCGCTAATTTTTTGCTTGCTTATGTGAAGCGCAATTTCACTTTCCACGACTCCGGCTAACTCTTTAAGCGTGTTAATTTTTTTTGATGAAAATTTACGAGGTTTATAATCAAGAAGGCACAAGGTTCCAACCAAAATTCCATCAGGTGACTTTAATGGAATGCCTACATAAAATCTAATTCCATCTGGGGGTGCAACTAGTGGATGATTGACAGTCCTCTCATCTTTAAGCGTATTAGTTATCAAATAAACGCGATTCTCTCTAATTGCCGACGAGCACATTCCGTCCACACGTTCAATCTCATTAGAATCAGAACCAACGATTGATTTTGACCATATTCTGTATTCATCAACAAATGAAACTGCCGCAATTGGAACTTCAAAAAGGGATGAGCAAAGCTTGGTAATTCTGTCGAAAGCTGGATGTGAAGGGGTATCTAGAATATTTAATTCATAAAGGGACGACAACCGAGATTGTTCGGTTGATTTGACGATATCTTGTCCAATTATGGTAGACATGGTGAACGCTTGTTATTTTAAATAGGCATTAATCTTTTAAACATTAGTCGTAAAAGTTTTAATCAAAATGATAGGTAAAAAATAAACAAAATTATTAACGTGTTAACTAATATATACCTCATAAATCAAGTTGCATAGCTTAAGGTGATTTAAACAATATAAATAGTTTTTCAGATTCACCCTTCCCAAACGTGAATTGCCTCAAGCATTCTTTGAATCATTGATTTGTTCAGCTAGACTCACTCATAAACATGAGTATACTTATACTGGTGACAACAAACACTTGTTAAACATTTACCTTAATTTAAGCTTGAATGATTTTTATGAATATACATAAGCGTTTGTTGCTAAAAAAATTGTATTAACTGTGACTATCCATACCTAAAAAGATAAGCTCGCTTATCAAAGGTGCTTAATCTTGTATATTTGTATGCTTAGAAAAATAGATAATATGATTTGTTAAAATGCTATGACTAAGCACTGATTTTTCTAGATACTATTTACTTCCCAAAGCAGCTCGAGTAAAACAAAGTAGGTATCACGAATACCATAGCCTCAATTAATTAGATTGGCTCGCATCTTCAAATTATGTTAATTTCTGCCTATGAAAAAAATTACATCTTTACTATTGATATTAAGTGCTTTTGCTCTTTCTAGTTGCCATCATTGGGGGTATCACTGCCCACCTGGTCAAGCCAAAAAAGGGAACTGTTAATCTCTTTTTTGCTAGTTACTACAGTGGGTTAGAGTGCTGGACAGAGTTTTTTTAATCCCACACACTACAAAATTGTAGCTAGAGTATAGATAATAGCGAAGATAGCGGTGCCTCTAATTTTGTGTTACCTCGTATACCTTAAATCGCCCACGACCTTCGCCTTTTGCTAAATAAAGGGCTTCGTCTGCATGCTTTAATAGATTTTTGATATTGATTCTTTCTTTAATGATGGAGGTGGTCAAGCCAATACTTAGACTTAATTTTACGGGTATCCCAAGTATTGATTGTGTCTCTTTGAAAGCATCCATAATCTTTGTAGCTATCTTCTGAGCATCATTCGGAGATTTAAGATGGTTTAATACTAATACAAATTCATCACCACCCATACGACTCAAAGTGTCAGTTCCACGAATCTTGGATTGAATGATTTCTGCCACTCTTACTAAAGCGGCATCACCAAAGGCATGCCCACGCGTATCATTAATACTCTTAAAGCAATCCAAATCAATAAGCATGACTGCCATCAACTCATGATTCCTCTCAGCATCGATGGAAGCTTTGAGCAATACTTTATCCAAATACCTACGATTTGGTAAATTTGTAAGGCTGTCAATCAACGCCTCTTTAGTAAGGCTGTTACGCTCATGAAGATAATAATAAACACCTGCTGCCGTAATGATTGATAGCACTATTGAGAGAGCATCCAAAACATAAAAATATAATGGTTTTTGAATATCACGTTTTTCAATTACCCACTCCCATTTACCATTTGGAAGGTTGCTTTCAATTAATATTGCCCTTTTATGTTTAAATAAATTAGGATCTCCAAAAAATACTTTTCCGTCCTGTGTACGGATAGCAAACTCGTAATCGCTATTCCGATTGCGCTGAAAAGCCTCTTCAAGGAAAGGTTGGGTATTAATAACAGTAGAGAGCATTCCCCAATATTGATTTTTGATAAACACTGGGTAACGATAGATGATGCCGCTGCCGCCTTGAATGAGATCTAAGGGGCCATCCAATATGCCTTGACGAGTTTTGACTGCCATTTTGATTTTTGGCCATTGAGCTTGGAGACTATGGAGGTCAACACCAATTACACGCTCATTACCTGCGACAGGATAAACATATTTGAAACGATAGCCGACAGCAACACCAAGATTACGGACATGTTTGGCTCTACTCCAAAGGTCTTCCAAAATCGCATTTATCTTAATCGGATCTAGCTCATCCTTGTAAACGGATAAGTAACTTGCTAAGCCGTTTGAGATGAAAAGTAGTGAATTTAACTCACGATCAACAGATGACCTTAATAGCTCACCATAATTTTCGGCATCCTCTTTTTCCTCGACAAGATAGTTGTCTTTTTCGAACTTGGTAAGTGTATGCAAAACACAAAACACTACAAACCAGACTAGGATTGCAATAGCAATGCTAATTATCTTACTTTTAAAAGTGTTCGAAGATTGATGCATGTTTATGGTATCTAGTTTAATTTTTGAACTGTTTTCTTGAATGATTTCATAATGAATGCGCCCACTCACCCTACAATAATCATAGCAAGATAGTAATTACTTTAAATTGCAGAAAAGAACTATTAAGTTTCTTTAGTTTTGAAATTGACTAGGGAGGCAGTACAGCTAGTGAATTAGCTGTACTGTTTAAAGTCATACCTCAGTTTGCTCAGCCAGATCCAGCGCATCATCTACTTCAATGCCAAGGTAGCGAACAGTGCTATCCAACTTGGTATGGCCAAGTAGTAATTGAATGGCTCTTAGATTCTTTGTTCGCTTGTATATAAGCGTTGCTTTCGTTCGCCTCATGGTGTGTGTACCATAATTTGCCGTATCCAACCCAATTTCATCAATCCATCCGTTTACTATGCGAGCATATTGTCTGGTTGATATGTGTGGACAGTCATGTACTCTACTTGGAAATAGATAATCATCTGATTTAATACCTGCAAACTGAATCCATTCGCAAATTGATTTACGCGTAGACTCCATAATTTCAAAGTGAACGGGCTTACCAGTCTTTTGCTGCAGGATGATGGCGCGACTAGTAATTTGATTACCATGTGAGATATCTCTGAGCCTTAGCTTAACTAGATCACATGCGCGAAGTTTACTATCAATAGCTAGATTAAATAATGCTAACTCTCGAATACGATGTGATAACTCTAAGCGAATGCGTATTGACCATATTTCTTTCAGCTTGAGTGGAGCCTTTTGTCCAACAAGTTTGTCCTTGTTCCAAGGCTCACGATGCTGTGCTTTGGTATAGATTTCCATGACAATCATCTCCTAGAAAATAGGGACAACTAGCATGCGCTTATTATGAGTGTATTGCTACGAGTTATTTGAGTATAAGCAAAGGCGGGTGAATTAGGGTCGCAAGTATTCCCTACGACCCTATAAACAGTGTAATTGATATTAGTTTATTGCGTCTTTAAGTGCTTTACCTGCTGCGAATGCCGGAGCGTTCCGAGCAGCTACTTTCAATTCTGCGCCTGTGCGAGGATTACGACCGGTGCGTGCAGCACGTTTGCTCACTTTGAAGGTACCAAAGCCAATCAATGTGACGGCTTCACCTTTTTTGAGTGAGGTTGTAATTGCAGATGTAGTCGCATCTATTACACGCCCTGCTTCAGCCTTGGTAATCCCTGCTTGAGTTGCAATAGCTGCAATTAATTCTGATTTATTCATTTATTTTCCTTTTTGTTAATTAAAAATAACAAGCGAACCTTTACTTTGCTGATTATATGGCTGTGTGTCAATGAATTGTGCATGTGGATAATGTTCTTTGGTTGCATGATGTTACGCTGTGACGACTTACACAAGAGTGGTTATTTGATTTGTCTATTTAAGTAAATAATTGCTCAGTGTGAAACAAGCTGATTGTAGTAGAATTTCTGTATGGTGAAGTGGTTGAGTCAATCACATCCTGAATGTTATCCAACTAATACAAATACTAAGGGGAATCATATGGCAGGTAAATTCGAGATATACACCGACAAAGCAGGTGAATTTAGATTTAGACTAAAAGCAGGCAATGGACAAACCATTCTAGCAAGCGAAGGATATTCTGCGAAATCAGGTTGCACAAACGGCATTGCATCAGTTAAATCAAATGCCCCTGATGATGCTCGCTATGAGCGTAAAGAGACAGCGTCTGGTAAGTTTATGTTTAATCTTAAGGCAACGAATGGCCAAGTAATTGGCACCAGTGAGTCATATGAATCTGCATCTGCAAGAGATAACGGGATTGAGTCTGTGAAGAAGAATGCACCAGATGCAGAGACTGTCGATTTAAACTAGTTAGTAGTAATTAAAAACAAGCCCGCCATAAGCGGGCTTTATTCATTCTAAATACTGTGATTTCAATTGAACTTACAAAAGATAATTAGTCCGCTTTGGGGATATAGATGTCTTAAATAAATAACTCCAATTAAAATATATTCTATAAATAGATTATCTTTCACATGAATTTGCCTAAACATTATCACTTCCATAAAACTAATTAATTTTTGAAAATTATTTAGTTGTAAATATTTTCACTACTTTAATTACTATTTCACTACTTTAATTGTAAAGATCACTTGAATTACATTTCTGAAACTTTTTTCTTCTAGCACTCTCAAACCTAGAGTGCTAAAATTAATTATTGTTAATTAAAGGAGTTTTACTATAAACGCTTTAACGATACCAACCGTCACCTCTTTAGATAGCTTAGACCAATACCTGCGCGCAATTAAAGCTTTCCCGGTATTGACCGCAGAAGAAGAGTACGACTATGCCACCCGTCTGAAAAAAGATGGTGACCTTGAGGCTGCACGTGCGCTTATCGTGTCCCATTTACGTTTAGTTGCTAGCATTGCACGTGGCTACGCTGGCTATGGCTTATCACAGTCGGATCTCATCCAAGAAGGCAACATCGGCTTAATGAAAGCGGTTAAACGCTTTGATCCTGATAGAGGCGTAAGACTTGTGTCCTTTGCAATGCATTGGATTAAAGCTGAAATGAATGAATTTATTGTGCGCAACTGGCGCTTGGTGAAAACTGCAACGACCAAAGCACAACGTAAATTATTTTTTAATTTACGTAGCATGAAGCAGAGTTTTGATACCTTGAATCCAGAGCAAATTAATCATATTGCAAAGGAGCTGAACGTTAAGCCTGAAGAAGTGATGGAGATGGAATACCGCTTGAACGGTCAGGAAATCTCATTGGATGCGCATTTAGATGACGATGGCGAAGAATCATTTAGCCCAATCGCTTACTTGGAAGATGAAAGCCCAGAACCAGCGCAACATCTGGAGAATGTACAGACTGAGCAACGTCAAGCTTCCGGCCTAAGCAAGGCTCTGATGAGTTTGGATGACCGCAGCAGACGTGTGGTGGAAGCCCGTTGGTTAAACGAAAGTGCTAATGCAACCCTGCATGATTTGGCTGCTGAGTTTAATGTATCTGCTGAGCGCATTCGCCAAATTGAGCAAAAGGCCATGCAAAAAATTAAAACCATTATGACCGCAGAGCTTGAGCACTAATGGTTTTACAATCGTTGTATTGCTTTAAAAAATGTAAATAAAAAAAGCCGCTTTTCAGCGGCTTTTTTTATTTAGTAAATCACTCAAGCGCAATTAAATCAAGCAGCTTGCGTCTCTACCTCTTCATTTTCAAAATCCAAGGCATTGCCCATGTGTTGGCGTAACACTTTTAAATCCATCACTTGTGAGCGAATTGCTTTTTCTACAGTCTCTAGCTCTGCAATACGATCTTCCAAAGTGTCGGTTGCTTGATAAATACGTTTGATACTTTCAAGGCGACGACGCAATTGAATTTGATGCTCGCGCACTTGTGATTCCATTGGCGCAATCACTGCTTTCAACCAATTCTCAACGTCGCGGTTTGCCACTTCATACACATGAATAACACGACTAGCCAAGGTTTCAAAGAATTTGCTGGTTAAAGTCATCTTTTCGTTGGCAATCATATTAAACGCGGTATTAAACTGCTCTTTGTACGCACGCTCATATTTTGCCAATTCCTTTTGGTAACGTAAGGTTGAGAAAGCAGGCGGCTCAGACTTACGTAAGCCATGCTCTTTCGCAAATTTCTCGTACATCACGTCCATCATTTTCTTGATGTCTTGAATATGCTCATCGGATGAAACCAAACGGCCTTTTAATTCCAGGAAGAAATCATCCATCGCATCACGAATCGTTTTAGTGAAATTAGCTTTCACCATGGTTTCGCGTGTGTCATGCACTTTAGATTTCAAACCGTCCATGCCTAACAAGGTAAACAGTTTATTGGTTTGTTGTGAGAACACACTGCGGAGTGCCTGAAAGCGTTGTAAACCTTTTTCAAAGTTTTCTTTATCTACTTTCACCTTGTTCATCATGTGCTCAACCACGTCTTCGTTCTTGCCTCGTAAGCCGCGCAATTCTTCCAACTGTTCCAGCACACCAGTGATGCGAGACTCCAAAATCAAATTGGTGTTGGTAATCAAATCATCAATTTCATTTTTGGTGTTGTCGCGCACAATTTCTTTTTTAGATGGAATCAACTCATCCGATAATGCTTTTTCTAACACAGGCAAACGGCTTTGCACCAAGAGGTTTTCATCACCATTGACTTTGGCCAACAAGCCTTTTTGTGCAGATGTAGGGAATATCTGGGTAGTCTCTAAGCCCAGCAATTCGGCACTGACCTTCACTTGTTTGAGCAACTCTTTTTCAATTTCCACATCGTCTTTAAGCTCATCCCACAAGCCATCGATTTTGTTCAGCACCGCCATGCGGCCTTTTTGTTTCCAGCGTGTGCCACTAATATATTGACGCCACACATCAATTTCAGATTTGGTGACACCGGTATCGGCACCCAAAATAAACAATACGGCATGCGCATTTGGCAGCATATTGAGCGTCAATTCCGGCTCGGTACCAATCGCATTCAACCCCGGGGTATCTAAAATCACCAAGCCTTGCTCTAGCAACGGATGCGGAAAATTAATCATGGCATAACGCCAGCATGGCACATCCACCGTGCCATCTTTGTTCAAGCTCATGGCGTCATCGCTGTTGTTCGGGTCATACAAGCTGAGGCGTTCCGCCTCTTCTGCCGTCACCCGTTTGGTACGACTTACCTCTTTAAACGCTTCCACCATGCTGTCGTTTGAGTTCACATCAAACTCAACCACGGTCCACTCTTCAGGGTAGCGTTTGTACTCAGAGGTGGAAACATCGGTGCCACGGGTATCAATCGGTAGCAGTTGCAATGAAGTAGGTTTGGAAGAATCGTAAAGCAATTCGGTAGGACACATGGTGGTACGGCCTGCACTGGACGGTAATAAGCGTTGACCATAATCAGCAAAGAAAATCGCATTAATCAGCTCGGACTTACCACGTGAGAACTCTGCCACAAACGCAACATTGAGCTTGTCTTCACGTAAACGCTCAAGCAAGTGAATAATACGCTGTTCTACTTGGGCATCGTTTAGCTCATGCTCATTCAGCCAGTTGCGATAATCGTTAATACAATCGACTAACGATTTTCTCCACTCAGAATAAGCTGCAAATTGGTGTGCTAATCTATTTTCTGCCATACCAGTCCCGTATCACATTTTTTACAGCTACGACTTTAGCATGAATTAAAAAAGTGTTAAATAAATCAGCAGGCTAAGATGTGTTTTTCAAAAAAATATCAGATAAGTGGTTAGTTTTTTGCTACAAACGGTCATGCAATGTTGTATTTTGATTAATTCACTTTTAATAATCAGCCAGAACGCATGTTCTGTTATCATTTCAGACTTACTTTTATTGCTTATGTTGATGATTATATGAGCGGATTAACCCCTGATTCACCGCGCCCCACAGCCATTAAATTGCACCAAGCCTCCAAGCTTTTGGAGATTCATTTTGATAACGATACGGAGTGCATGCTTTCCTGCGAATTTTTGCGCGTTTACTCCCCTTCTGCCGAGGTTAAAGGGCATGGTCCAGGCCAAGAAGTGCTGCAAATTGGCAAAGAGGATGTCAATATCAATGCCATCGAACCTGTAGGCAATTATGCGGTCAAGTTAGTGTTTTCAGATGGCCATGATACGGGCTTATATTCATGGGATTACCTCTATTATTTGGCCGAGCACTATCAAACACTTTGGCTTGAGTATATTGGCAAATTAGATGCTGCCGGGCATCGTCGCAAAGAGAGCAAATAAGGATATTGGGCATGAAGCACAATCAAGAAGACACCACACATTTTGGGTTTAAAACAGTACCGGAGCATGAAAAGCAAGCCAAAGTAGGCGAGGTCTTTCATTCCGTTGCCCAAAAGTACGATGTGATGAATGATGTAATGTCTGCGGGCATGCATCGGCTATGGAAGCAGTTTGCTTTAGACACCAGTGGCGTAAAAGCGGGTGATAAAGTATTGGATATTGCAGGCGGCAGTGGTGATTTATCTAAACTATTTGCCAAAAAAGTGGGGCCATCCGGTGAAGTCATTTTGACTGACATCAATGCCTCCATGTTGGGCGTTGGACGTGACCGACTGATTGACGCTGGCTTGAGCGTACCTGCTATGCAGTGCAATGCCGAGCAACTACCTTTTGCAAACAACACCTTTGATTGCGTGATTGTGGCCTTTGGCTTGCGCAACATGACACACAAAGACATTGCACTGAAAGAAATGCAACGTGTATTAAAAGTGGGTGGGCGTTTGCTTGTGCTTGAGTTCTCTAAAGTGTGGCAGCCATTGGAAAAACTCTACGATATATATTCGTTTAAGCTATTGCCGCTGATGGGCAAATTGATTGCGAAAGACGCCGAGAGTTATCAATATTTGGCAGAGAGTATTCGCATGCACCCTGACCAAGAAACACTCAAACAGATGATGTTGGATGCAGGCTTTAAACGTGTGGATTACTATAATTTATCAGCTGGGGTAGTGGCCTTGCATAAAGGGTATAAAACAGCATGATTGCGCAACTTGCCACCCGTTTATTGCAGCACATCACCCATCAAAACAGTTGGGCAAAGCCACATCTGGTGCCATATGCTGGCCAAGTCATTACCTTTGATTTCTCCTTATTGCGTATGTCATTGATTGTGCTGGAAGATGGCAGTCTGGCGACCGCACCTGATAATGCCCTACCTAACGCCAGCGTCTTTATCCCGCCCAGTTTGGCCATGCGCCTACTCTCTGGTGATGCGCATGCCACAACATTGATTAAGGTGGATGGTGATGTGCATGTGGCGACTGAAGTGAGCAAAGTGCTACAGCAAATGCGCTGGGATATCGAAGAAGACATGAGCCATATTACCGGTGATATTGCGGCCTATAAAATTGGTGAAGTCACACAATCGATGTTTGCACAGGCTAAAAAGCAAACCACGCAATTGGCAGATATGGTCAGCGAGTATTGGCAGGAAGAAAAACCTGTGATTGCAAAAAAACGCCATGTCGAAGAATTTAATGCCTCGGTAGACACCTTAAGACATGATGTGGACCGCTTGGAAAAGAAGCTAGACAAGCTGGTGCAGCAATTTAAAAACAGCGACCAAACTGTGGATAGCCCGACAGAAACCAAAGCGAAGAAAACCAAAACTTCTCCACAAAAAACGCCCAAAGAAAGCACCTGAAGTAAGTATGCACTATCTTCGTCTCCTATATATTCTGTATGTACTTGCTTGGGCGAGGCTTGATGAGTTTTTGGCCAATCAAGGGGCATTTAAGCTCATCCATCAAGTATTAAACGTACTTTTATTTTGGCGTAAACAAGCCTCACCGCGAGGTGTGCGCTTGCGTATGGCATTGGAAAAGCTAGGCCCTATTTTTGTTAAATTTGGGCAAATGCTTTCTACACGCCGCGATCTATTGCCTTTAGATGTAGCGGATGAGTTGGCCAAACTGCAAGATCAGGTACCACCCTTTCCGTTTGAGCAAGTCAAAGCAACCATTGAACAGGCCTTTGAGTTACCCATCGACCAAGTCTACGCCACCTTTGAAACAGAGCCAGTTGCTAGCGCCTCTGTAGCCCAAGTGCATTTCGCAACCTTGCTCGATGGGCATGAAGTCGCCGTAAAAGTGCTTAGACCTGGGATTGGCAAAGTGATTGACCAAGACTTAGCGCTGATTAAAAGTCTGGCTTGGTTGTTGCAAGCATTGTCTAGCGAAGGCAAACGCCTGAAACCGCTAGAAATTGTGGATGAGTTTGCACGCCATACCCAACACGAGTTGGATTTAACTTTAGAAGCGGCCAATTGCACGCAATTAGCGCGAAACTTCCCTGATAAACGCTTGCTGATACCAGAAGTGTATTGGGATTATTGCCGCAAAGAAGTGATGTCCATGCAGCGTATGTATGGCACGCCCATCAGCCAGATTGATGTCTTGCGCGATAAAGGCATCAACATCACTCAATTGGCGCACGATGGCGTGGAAATCTTTTTTACGCAGGTATTTAGAGACGGATTTTTTCATGCCGATATGCATCCAGGCAATATTCAAGTGGCTACTGAAGGACTAAACTCAGGCAAATATATCGCCTTGGATTTTGGCATTATGGGTAGCCTGACCGATAACGATAAGTACTATCTGGCACGTAACTTTTTAGCGTTTTTTAATCGTGACTATCGAGACGTAGCGGTGGCGCATATTGAATCTGGCTGGGTGCCAGAAAACACCAATGTAGAAGAACTAGAAACTGCGATTCGGGCGATTTGCGAACCCATTTTTGATAAACCGCTAAAAGAAATTTCATTTGGTCGCACCTTACTCAGCCTGTTTCAAATGTCACGCCGTTTTGGGGTAGTCATACAGCCACAGTTAGTGATGTTGCAAAAAACCTTGCTCAACATTGAAGGCTTGGGCCGTGAGCTAGACCCGAATATTGATTTATGGCAAACCGCCAAACCCTTTTTAAAAACATGGATGAGCGAACAGGTAGGCTGGCGTAGCATTCTCAAATCTGTCAAAAAGGAACTGCCGTTTGTGCTGAAAAACGCGCCGGAAATGCCCAGACTGGTGCATCAATTTTTACAGCAAACTATTCATGCCCAACAACATACCCCACAGCAAGCCAAATTGGCTGAGCTGATTCAAGCACAACACCGTCATGCCAAGTGGCAAAAGTGGACCACGCTATCGATTGCCGTATTAGTCTTGCTACAACTGGCAAGTTTGATAATAATTCTGGTTAAATAACTGTCTCATCTTCATCACCCTAAAGGACTCATACCATGTGGAACTCCCGCTTATCCGTTCTGATGTTAGGTTTTGCACTTTCCCTCAGCCAAACGCTATGGGCGGCGGATGCCACGCCAGTTGGCCTTTGGAAAACCATTGATGACACCACCAACAAACCTCGCTCGCTCATTCGTGTTACCGAGCATAACGGTGAGTTTAGAGCAGTGGTAGAAAAGGGCTTACTCGAAACCGACACTGGCGACAAAGTATGTGACAAATGTACGGATGAACGCAAAGGTCAAAAAATCATCGGCATGACCATTGCTAAAGGCCTTAAGAAAAACGGCAACAAATACGATGGTGGTGAGATCCTTGACCCCGATAACGGCAAAATCTACAAATGCAAAATGACGCTGGATGAAAGCGGCAACAACTTAGAAGTGCGCGGCTATATTGGCATTTCACTCATTGGCCGCTCTCAAATTTGGCAACGTGTGGAATAAGCAGCACACCAACACACCTTTCATTTATTAAATCTTTAGCACTGGGAATGCGTTTATGCTGATTTGGTTTGTCATTGTTTACTTAATGATTTCAATTGGCATTGGCCTCTTGGCCGCCACACGTGTACACAATACTAAGGACTACGCAGTAGCTGGGAGACATCTGCCATTGCCAGTGGTGATGGCCACCGTATTTGCAACATGGTTTGGCGCAGAGGCTGTGTTTGGGGTATCTGCCACGTTTGTGCAAGAAGGTCTAAACGGGGTGGCTGCCGACCCGTTTGGCTCTAGCATGTGTTTGATTATTGCAGGCTTTTTCTTCTCCACGCAACTCTACAAACTCAACATTATTACGCTTGGTGATTTTTACCGCATGCGCTATAACCGCACGGTAGAAGTGCTCACCACCATTGCCATTGTGATTTCTTATCTAGGTTGGGTCGCCGCACAAATCAAGGCGCTGGGGTTGATTTTTAATATGATTACACACGGTGCTGTGAGTGAAGAAGTCGGCATGATTTTAGGCACTGCCATCGTGCTCACTTACACCACTTTAGGTGGCATGCTGTCTGTGGCGGTGTTGGATTTTGTGCAGATGATTGTGGTGATTGGCGGCTTGCTGTACATCGGCAGCATTGTCTCCGGCATGACCGGCGGTGTGGCACCGGTGGTGGAACATGCGCGCCAAGCTGGTAAGCTCGACTTTTTTCCCAAAGGGGCTGATATTTGGGTGTGGATCACCTTTTTGGGCGGTTGGGTCACCATGATGTTGGGCTCCATTCCGCAACAAGACGTGTTCCAACGCATCACCTCGGCCAAAAGTGCCAAGATTGCATTGTGGGGTTCTATCTTAGGGGCCAGTGTGTACTTCTGCTTTACCTTTGTGCCCATGTTTATTGCCTACTCCGCCACACTGATTGATCCAGCCGTGTATGGCAAACTGGTGACAGAAGACTCACAACGCGTATTACCGACATTGGTGTTAGAACACACACCTTTGCTTGCGCAAGCCATTTTCTTTGGCGCTGTGCTGTCCGCCATCATGAGTTGTTCATCTGCCACCTTGCTCGCACCTTCTGTGAGCTTTGCCGAGAATATCGTCAAAGGCTATATGCCACACCTCACCGATAAAGGCTTTTTGCGGGTGATGCGTTTTTGCTTGGTAGGTTTTGCTGTGTGTGTATTGCTGTATGCACTTAACTCAGAACTCTCCATTTTCGGCATGGTGGAATCCGCTTATAAAATCACCCTCGCCGGTGCGTTTATTCCGCTTGTGTTTGGCGCATTCTGGAAGCGCTCTACCAGCCAAGGCGCACTTACCGCCATTATTGGCGGTATTAGTAGCTGGGTACTGATTGAAGTATTGCTAGGTGAAGAAAGCTTGATTCCACCGCAACTCATCGGCTTAGGCGTGAGCGCAGCGGGCATGGTAATTGGCTCACTATTGCCACAAAAAATTGGCGGTGACCCAGAAAAACCACATGGGTATCTGCATGAGCATGCGGCAAGACCGCATCAACATTAGTTTAAGGACTAGTATGACAATTGATGATTCTATTAAAACAGCCACTAGTGGTGTGGCTCTAGTAGGAGAAGTTATTAAGGCTGCCGGTGACAATCCAAATGTTAAGGAGGCTGGTCAAAATCTAGGACAAACAGCATTAACAATAACTAAGACTATTAATAACGCGCTCTTGCCTCTAGCTGCCGTAAATTTCGCTTTTGATAAAGCACGCATCTATTTCGCGGAGAAATTCCAGCAAGATATTTCTCAAAAAGCCGCTACCATTCCACCTGAGCAGATTATTGAACCTAAAGCTTCAATTGCTGGCCCTGCACTACAAGGGCTAGCCTTTACCCATGAAGAAGCCAACTTAAAAGATATGTACCTAAGTCTGCTGGCAACCGCCATGGACGGTCGAGTAGCGTCAGAAGCGCACCCTGCTTTTGTTGAGATTATTAAACAGCTGGATTCAGAGGAGGCCAATTTAATCCGAGGTATCCTTCAATCAGCCAACGCCATTGCAATTGTAGAAGTTCGAGTAACCACGGTTGGTGAACAAGGCTGGGGTAGCTTGGCAACACATTTGTTAAACCTTACAAGCTTGGAGAATTCATCACCAGTTGAAAACCCGAGAATCCCAGCGATGGTTGATAACTGGGTTCGCCTCGGACTTGTTGATGTGGATTATGCAAAACACTTAAAAGCAGCGGATAGCTATGCTTGGGTTGAAAATAGACCAGAAGTTGCAAGGTATCGCCAGGAGCATGAGAGCGAGACTAGAAAGTTGAGTTTTGCAAACGGTATTATCGTGAGAACTGCATTAGGTATACAGTTTGCGAAAGCAGTCGGTTTGACATGACATCTAAAATTTATATTCACGCTGCCTAACACATCATTCAAGTGGTACGCGCTAAGCAAATATCTGATTTCCCAACAGAATACATACACGAAAGCGCATTAATCTGAGCGAAAGTGCGACTCTTAATTAATGTCAGACTTTTTGACAAACCCCGCAATAAAACGTAGATCGCTGCCCTTGGCGAATGCTTAATATCGGTTTACCACACACTCGGCATGGCTCGTCGGTTCTGCCGTAGACAAAGTAGCTTTGTTGAAAGTAACCCGGGTTGCCATCTGCACCAAAGAAATCACGTAAGCTACTGCCACCTGCTTTCAGTGCATCACTGAGTGTGGCTTTAATCTCTGCCACTAAGCGCTCACACTGTTTAAGTGTAAGTTTGTTGGCTGGCGTTTGCGGGGCAATACGCGCTCTAAATAGCGATTCACTGGCGTAGATATTGCCCACCCCTACTACCAAGTGCGCATCCATGATAGTGGTTTTAATGGCGGCAGTGCGTGTGCGCGTATTATCATGCAAATAGCGCGCATTGAAAGACTCTTGCAATGGCTCTGGGCCCAGTGATGCTAACAAGGGATGTAGATTCACATCACCCACCATCCATAGTACTGCACCAAAGCGCCTCGGGTCGCGTAGCCTGATGACTCTGCCATCGGCAAACGCAATATCGACGTGATCGTGTTTTTCTGCTGGGGTAAATTGCTCTAACAAACACAACCTGCCAGACATGCCTAAATGCAAAAGCAAAGTGCCCGATGTGTCACCGTTCTGCATGGTGGCTAAAATATACTTAGCTCTACGTTCTAGCTTTTGTAAGGTTAAGCCTTGCAGTGTTTGCGGTAAAGTTTGAGGGATGGGCCAGCGCATGCCATGGTTGCGCACTGTGACTTGCGCAACTGTTTGTCCTAATACCGGCAAGAGGCCAAGGCGTGTGGTCTCAACCTCTGGCAGTTCAGGCATGGCTTATTTCGCGTCGTCCTGTAAATTGATTGGTGGGTTGGTCATGGTAAAGCCCACATCATTAGGAAAGTGATAAATGATGCCTTCGTCTGGACGTGCCAATAAATACTCTGGCGACTCTTGCATCTTGTCAAAATGCACTTTTTTGCCATTTTTAAGTTTGACTTCAAAGGAAGGGTAAGTCACTTTTCTATCTGGGGTATAAAACTCTACCGATGTTGCTTGGCTTTGTTTCCAGCTAAACTCTAACCATTCATTCATTTCATTTTGGGTAGGTTTTGCTTTGGGTGTGCTCACCAGCCATTTGCCTTGATCACTCACGTCTACATTTAAGCGTATTTCTTCCCACTGTTCCAAACGCCCTAAATCTAAGCCAGAAATTTGCTTGGCTTCGATTTGTGTGAGTGGTCGTTTGTCTACCATTTCAATGGCTTGCGTGGATGCAGCTTCGCTATAACTTCCTGGCAACAAATACACAGCATTATTAAAACCCACGTATTGTTCTTCTGTGACCGGGTTGTAAGTGCCAAAAGCAAATTCGTGTGTTGCGCTTGCATCTGTCAGCTTAAGTTTTAACAATGGATTATCCAACCCATATTTGGCTAAATCGTTAGCAGGTAATTTGACTTTTGTTTTGGCTGCAATAATCGAAAGAATACGCTGCACAGACATTTGGTCTGCCCGTGATTGGTAAGGAGCGACCATGCGCCAAAAACCATCGACCTTTTCAAAGGCAACTGGTGCTTGTGCAGGAAACTCTACTTTTGCAGCACTAAAGCCTGCCATCTTAAGTGATGAGATTTCGTATTCTTTCGCGGATTGGTCATCCGGCTTGGGACGAAAATGCAAAAACAAAGCGATGCCCACTACCAAAGCAAGCAACAACAAATTCAACAGCCATCTTTTTTTCATAATTGTCTAACCTTGAAACTATGCTTTTCTACGCTTCCACCACAACCAGAAACCAGCAATGAAGAAAGCCAGCGGAATAAAATACTGGAAGCTATGGAATACGGTCCACGCCACTAAACGACCTTGATCGCTATTTGGAATGGTGACGTTGATATCCTTAAGCGGCAAAGGTTGAATCGTAATCAAACGGTCATCGCCAGCTAGCCAGTTAACGATATTTAGACCAAAATCCAAGTTACCGCCATTGGTAATAAAGGTATTGGACAAGAAGTTAGCATTACCAACCACCACTACGCGCTGCCCTTTTTTACCATACTCACGCTCTAGCGCCACACCAATATTGATAGGACCCGGCTTGTCTTTGGCACGGTCAAAAGTCACCTTCAGATTTTTAGCATCTTTAGGAATTTTTTCAGACTCAAGCCAGCCATTTGGTGCAACATCCACTAAGCGCCCAACTTTCCAACCCAGGTCATCTGAAGCTTTGGCATCAATCTCATGCGCTTCTGGAAACAGCGTGCGCAATTGAAAGCTACGTGTAATCGGGTGATCTCCATAAAAACTAGCGAATGCAACTTTAGGATCTGCCTGATATTGCTCAGCTGTCTTATCAATCACAATACCTGGGGAAATTGAAAGTCCTAGGTAATCCGCCACGATTTTTAAGCCATGCACATTATCGTCATCCAGCAGCCAAAGCACATTGCCGCCTGCTTCAATATAAGCCAATATTTTCTTGGCCTCAATTTCACTGACATCGACTTGCGGGCTTGCAATGACCAACATAGAACCGTTGGCAGGCACAGCTTGTGCAATGGTTAAATCCGGATTGGCAAATTTAAAGCCTTTGCTTTCTAGCTGTTTACCAAACTCACCTAAGTCGTGATTTTTAATACCTTGTAAATGACGCTCGCCATGACCATCCAAAAACATAATCGGCTGATTATTGGTGCGAGACAGACGTACCAATAAGTTGGTCATTTCCTGCTCAGCTACCGGTGGATTGATATGCTCAATGCGCTTATTAAACTCCACCACAATTTCACCGTCAGCTTTTACACCTGCTTCTTGCGCTAGCTTTGGCTCTTCTGACGGATTAATAAACTTAAGGAAAATGTCTTTCTTTTCACGTTGGTAGCGTGCAACAAAATCCACCACGCCTTTTCTGAAATTATCACCATTGTTGGCATCGTCGTTGGTGGCAAATACCGTAATATTCACAGGGCCTTGCATCTGCTTAAGCACGTTGATACTGCCCTGCGTCAATATGTTGCGGTTTGCCTGCGTGATATCTTTTGCATAGCGATATTGGTGCGCCAAATAGCCAATCATAGCAATCAGCACAAGAAAAATAAGCACAAACAACCAGTTTTGCGCCAACATTTGTAGTCTTAAATTACGATTAATTTTCATAAGATAAATCCAATTAGCCTCTTAAACGGTCAGCATCTAAGCGACGAATCGTGAGTGTTAAAAATGTGATAATAAATAATGCAAAGTAAGCAATATCTGCGGTATCAATCAAGCCACCTGCAAACGATTGAAAATGCTTCATCAACGAAAGCTGTGACATGATGTTAGTAGGATCACCCGCAAAAAAGCGGTCTAGAATCATCAGCACAAACAATGCAATAAAGCTCAAAATGCCTGCCACAATAGGCTGAGAAGTTAAGCTTGAAAAATATAGACCAAGCGCTGAAAAGCTAGCCACCAGCAGCAGTAAGCCTACAGAATTAGCGATGATGTAACCGAAATCGATATCTGACCATATATTTAAGGTAGAAAGCATTAGTGCGATATAGCCCACCAATATAGCTAGAAAAATCACCAAGCCTAAGAACTTACCAATCACAATTTCAGACAGCGACAAAGGTGCACTGAACAGGAAGGGCATGGTTTGGCTGCGACGCTCTTCTGAAATCAAACGCATGGATAACAACGGCACGGCAAACAACATGATAAATGAGGCCACACCATACACCGTTTGCCCCACAAATTGGGTCACGCCATAACGTTCTGCAGGACGTATTGCTCCCGACATCACCTCAAAATAGTTATTAACGCCGTTTAAATAATACGTACCAAACGCAAACATCAATAAAGCCAAAATAATCCAGCCCATTGGTGATGCAAACATACTTTTAAGCTCTTTTCTTGCAATACTCAATACCATGATGAATCCTTTACGCCGCTTTTTCTTCGACAGGTGCAGCTTCTTGATAGGTTAACTGGACAAATACATCTTCCAAACTGGTTTGATCTGGTGCGATTTGATATAAACCCCAGCCTTGTTTGACAGAAGCTTCAACAATCGCTTCATGTGGCGTGCTACCCTCTGCAAAACGCACACGCATCATGCCGTCCACTTGTTCTACTTCTGCTACGCCAGAAATTTGCAACAAAGCAGCCTCTGTCGGTGGATTTCTAAACCCTAGCATTAATTTGTTACCTACACGTTGACGCTTGAGCACATCAATGCCACCGTTGAACACCAGCTTACCTTTATCGATAATCTGCACGTGGTCACACACCATTTCCACCTCGGGCAGAATGTGTGTAGAGACAATCACACTGTGTTCTTGACCAATTTCTTTAATCAGTGCGCGAATATCGCGAATTTGAATCGGGTCTAGGCCAACGGTAGGCTCATCTAAAATCACCACCATCGGGTTGTGAATAATGGCTTGCGCAATGCCCACACGTTGTTGATAGCCGTTAGATAGGTTTTCAATGAGGCGCTTACTCATATGCGTTAAACCACAACGCGCTTTGGCCGACTCAACCGCTTTTTTGATGTGCTTGCCAGGGACTTTGTGCAATCTAGCTGCGATAGTCAAATACTCATCCACCGTAAACTCTTTGTACAAAGGACGCATTTCTGGCAAATACCCAATTAGCGCTTTGGCTTCTTTGGGATTTTCCATCATGTCGATACCACAAATTTTAACGCTTCCAGCACTCGGTGCTAGATTACCTGTCAGCATTTTCATCGTGGTGGATTTACCAGCACCATTTGGCCCTAAAAAGCCTAATACCTGACCTTTGGCCAAGCTAAAACTGACATCACTCACTGCGGCTCTACCCCCGTATAAACGCGTGAGTTCAATAGCTTCTACTGTTAAGTTATCCATAAATAATCTGTATCTTATGTAGTTGTAAGTTGTACTAGCATTTTGCAATCATTAGTTTAAAAACCAACCGCCTATTGAGGCAAAACTTGTAGAAAAGTTTCTGGCAAAACGATATAGTCCTAATTGTAGTTAATACCACTTTAGTATTATTTTCACGTAATCACTACGTAACCTTTAATTATGGATGAACTTGCATTAACTGTCACGGACTAAACCATGTGGCATAGAAATTGTATGATGCTAAATAGGTTATTGACTCAACGTTCACTGGAAACATAAATTAATGCCAAAAATTAAACACATTGTGCTAACCCTTGCAATTTGCTTTGCTAGCAGCAGTGCTGCCTATGCTGAGAGCGTGTCTGCGGTGAAGCCCAAAATTACAGAGACTAACGCAGAATTTGTCTACAAATATTTGCTGGGTGAAATTGCAGGGCAACGCGGAGAACTATCACTGGCTAGCCAACTGTTCTTAGATTTGGCCAAGCAAACACGTGACGCACGCCTAGCGGAACGCGCAGCCAAAGTTGCTGCATATGCAAACCAACCTGCTGTGGCATTGCAGGCTTCCAATTTATGGACTGAGCTAGACCCCAACTCCACAGAAGCACAACAGGCAGCCAGCCAGTTATTGGTGGCCAGTGGCAATCTAAAAGATGCCAAACCACAAATTAAAAAACTGCTGGCTAAAGCAGATACCCGCGCCAATGGTTTTTTGTATTTGAATACATTGCTGTCCAAGCAAAAAGATAAACAAGAAGTATTGGAAGTGGTGCAAGAACTCGCTAAACCTTACCCAAAACTGCCAGAAGCCCATTTTGCGATTGCGCAAGCAGCTTTTTTTGCCGATAAAGTGGATATTGCAAAAGCAGCGCTGGAAACTGCCGACAAAAACCGCCCAGGCTGGGAAGTAAGCGCACAAATGCAAGGTCAGATTCTGTTTAAAGAATCTCCAGAGAAGGCGCTTGATTTTTACAAATCATTTTTAAAAAAATACCCAAATGCCAATGACGTGCGTATGGCGTACGCCAAAACGTTAGTCAGCCAAAAGAAAATCCAAGAGGCCAAACCTGAGTTTATTCGTTTAGTCGAAAGCTCTAAAGGCAGTCCAGAAGTCAGTGCTGTCGTTGGCTTGCTATCACTTGAATCTGCTGAATATCAAATGGCAGATCAATATTTTGAACAAGCGCTTAATGCTGGATTCAAAGAACCAGACCAATTGCACCTATACCTAGGTCGCTCTGCTGAACGCCAAAACAACGATGCACGCGCATTGGGCTGGTATGACAAAATCCAACCTGGCGAATTTTTCTTAGATGGCCGCTTATCTGCTGCGGGTGTTGTGGCTAGAACGCAAAGCGTGGATAAAGCCATAGCCATGCTTGACGAAGTCAATGACTTAACCATAGAACAACAAATCTTGGTGATTCAAACCGAGGCTAACTTACTGGGCCAAGCAAAACGTCATCAAGATGCGTTTGATTTAATGCAAAAAGCTGTCAACAACATGCCCAACTCACCTGAGTTGGTGTATGACTACGCAATGACAGCCGAGCGCGTGGGCAAGCTTGAAATCATGGAGGAAGAACTCTACAAATTGATTAAAATGCGCCCAGACTATGCAGCAGCCTACAATGCGCTTGGTTACTCCTATGCGGATCGCAACATTAAGTTAGTTGAAGCAAAAACGCTGGTTGAAACGGCTTTAAAACTATCCCCCAACGATCATTACATTATGGATAGTTTAGGTTGGGTGTACTTCCGCTTAGGTGATTTGCCAAATGCTATTGAACATTTGCGCAAAGCCTACGAGATTCAAGCAGATCCAGAAATTGCGGCTCACTTGGGTGAGGCTTTGTGGAAACAAGGGCAGCAAGAAGAAGCCAAAAAAATTTGGGAACAAGCTTTAAAAGCGCACCCTGAAAACGACGTACTAGTTGCAACAGCCAAAAAGTTTAAATCCTAACTCATTTCGCTCGCTTTACACTTTTGGTTATTTCACGTTTAACTCTAGTATTAGTTTGGCTATTTTTTATCGGTGGTTGCGCCATGCAACCACCCATCCGACCTAATACAAATATTGCTGTCCATACCTCACACCTAAAGCAAATTGCGCACATTCAAGCGTTTAATCTAAAAGGTAGACTAGCTGTCAATGCTAATAGCAAAGGCTATTCAGGTAGCATGACTTGGCAGCACCATATCAACACAGATGCCATTGATGTATTTACCCCTCTTGGCAGCAAAATTGCGCATATTGAAAAATCCGAAACACAAGTGACGTTGACCAATGCAAAAGGTGAGCGTGTAAGTGCACAAGATGCAGAAAGCCTCACCGAAAAAACATTAGGCTGGCGACTGCCCTTAAGTGGGTTAAGCGATTGGGCAGTGGGTCGCCCGACGCAAGCCCCAGTGACACAGCAACAATGGGATGACTCTGGCAAACTGACATTACTGGAACAACAAGGCTGGAAAATTGAGTATTTAGAATATAAGGAACAACTGGGTGTGGCGCTTCCGCAAAAAATCTCGCTTAGGCGCGAAAACATTCTGCTGAAGCTTGTCGTTGAAGAATGGACTGTCACACCATAACAACTCTTACATAGCCTGCTACAAGCGCTTGCCCTGTTTATTGATTTGACAATTTGGCACTCATTTACACGCCTGTTTCTCACTTTAAATTTTTGCGCAGTTGGCATAATGAGTTATTGCTCACATCACTCAGCCTAAGCATTCATGACGAACCGTACGTTGGTAACGCATTTAAAAGCACTCGCCATATTCATGGCCTGTCTCACTTGCTCGCCGGCCTCGCAGGCGGCCACTTGGACAAAGCTTAATGATAACGCCCACTCCAGGTTGTTATTAGATAAGCAATCTATTGTCACACAAGCCAATTTAAAAAAAGCGTGGGTAAAGGTTGAATATAAAACCCCTCAAAAAAACCCAGATTCCGTAGACAAAGTCTACAACCTATCAAAAGCGCTATGGCATTTTGACTGTGCGCAGCAGACCACCGCCACCACACAGGTATTTCAATATTTAAATCAAGAGCTTGTCTATTCCGCAAGTGTAGAGATGAAAGGCGCAGAGTTTATTGAGCCCATGCCAGAATCAGACCTTGAACTTGCCATGCGCTATGTGTGTAAATCGTACCAAGCTACACCAACCAACAAACCAGCAACACAAGCTGTGGGACCTGCCAAGGCATCAGCCCAGCCTGCTACGCTAGATGCTACACCAGTAAAAAGTGCTCCGGAAACTGCGCTAGAGAAACCTGCAAAATTAGCGCAGACCACCTCTGCTAACGACACGCCTCCTGCACCAGAAAAAGCTGAGCCTACTGCTGCAGAAGCCCCTGCAAGTCAAACCGCTGTTAGTAAACCCAGCAAGCCAAACAATGGCAAGAACTGGGGTTACCAAGGAAAGATTGGACCGGACAACTGGAGTAAATTAAGTGCGCAATATGCTAACTGTGGAACGGGCTTAAACCAATCGCCGGTGACATTTGACAGCACCATCCATGCAGCACTCAAGCCTATACGCATGATTCATAAATTTGCTGCCAAGGAAATTCAATCGACACCCAACGGTTTACGTGTGCTTTTTAAGGAGGGTAACATGATGGTGTTAGACAAGACTGCATTTCAGCTAAAACACCTCGACTTCCATACCCCAAGTGAGCATCAATTAAACGGCCAAAGTTACCCGTTAGAAATTCAGCTATGGCATGAAGACAGCAAGAAGAATATCGCCATCATGAGCATATTATTTAAAACTGGCGAACCAAACGCAGAACTGACAGAATTGCTTGCGCAATTACCTCAAAAGGCTAGTGAGCCTATTAAGCTTAAGACACGCTTCACCCCCAACGAACTCATGCCTACTAATCCACAATATTATCGTTATAGCGGCTCGCTGACGACACCTCCTTGCAGCGAAGGTGTACGCTGGATTGTCATGAAATCTCCCTTACAAACATCTGCTGAACAAGTACAAGCCATCACCACCGCGATTGGCGGGGCTAACAATCGACCTATGCAGCCACTGCATGGTCGCAGCGTGCTTGAGTGATTAGTTTACTGCTAGCCAAAACTAATCTGACATAACCACATCGTTTCTGCCATCGTCTTACGCTAAAATAAGACCTATGCACTCAGAACACACTTTTCTTGCTCCTGCAAAAATCAATTTGTTTTTACACATCACAGGGCGACGGCCCGATGGCTACCACACCTTACAAAGCGTTTTTCAGCTACTTGATTTTTACGATACGCTAGTACTATCCGTCCGCGATGATGGGCATGTGGTACACAATAACCCTTTGCCTAACGTGCCCACCGAGTCAGACTTGTGTGTTCGCGCTGCGCGCGCACTACAAAAATCAACAGGCTGTTTACTTGGGGTAAATATCGCCATTGAAAAACGTATTCCTATGGGTGGTGGCTTAGGCGGCGGCAGCTCCGATGCAGCAACTATGCTGCTAGCACTTAATCAGCTGTGGTCACTCAACCTAAGCCGCGAGCAGTTAATGCATATTGGGTTAACCTTAGGCGCCGATGTTCCAGTGTTTATTTTTGGTCAGACTGCGTGGGCTGAAGGTGTTGGTGAGCAACTGACCGCAATTGAATTGCCCTTAACAATGCAATCACAGACTTATTTGGTACTAACACCCCATGAGAATGTCGCAACCGCACAAATATTTGCCAATTCTGGATTGACAAGAGACACGAAACCATTGAAAATAGCGGACTTTTCAAGCCAAGCTAATTCTAAGTTATTTAGAAACGATCTTGAAAATGTAGTGTGTGAAGAATTTCCATCAGTTGCAACTACCTTAAAATGGCTTAACCAATATGGTGAAGCAAGAATGAGTGGTTCAGGTGCATCTGTGTTTGTTTCGGTTAATTCAGAACATAAAGCGGCTGAACTTTTAGCAAAAAAACCGACTAATACCAGTGGTTTTGTTGCTAAAACAATACAGTTTCACCCGCACTTTAAGTTAGCCAATTAAGATTATTGGGGAATCGCCAAGCTGGTTAAGGCACCGGATTTTGATTCCGGCATGCGAAGGTTCGAATCCTTCTTCCCCAGCCATATATTAAGTTTAAGCGTGTAGATTTAACGATTTACACGCTTAAATTTTTTGTACAATAACGTTAACTTCTTTCAATAAAGGTTATCACATTGAGCAACGGTAGCATGATGGTATTTACTGGCAATGCCAATCCTGTTTTAGCGCAAGAAGTCGCTAAACACTTGGGCATTGACCTTGGTCGCGCTGATGTAGGCAGGTTCTCTGATGGAGAAATCATGCTAGAGCTACTAGAAAATGTGCGTGGTCGCGATGTATTTGTATTGCAATCGACCAGTTACCCAACCAATGATAGCTTGATGGAAGTCATGGTGATGGTAGACGCGCTACGCCGCTCATCTGCTGGCCGTATCACCGCTGCAATTCCTTACCTAGGTTACTCACGTCAAGATAGACGTCCTCGCTCAGCACGCGTGGCAATCACTGCAAAAGTGGTAGCTAATATGCTCACAAGCGTGGGGGTAAATCGCTTACTCACCATGGATTTACACTCTGATCAAATCCAGGGGTTTTTTGATATTCCGGTAGACAATATTTACGCAACACCTATCTTGATTGATGATTTACTCATTCAAAAACATCAAGACTTAGTGGTGGTTTCGCCCGATGTAGGTGGCGTGGTTCGCGCGCGTGCAACGGCTAAACAATTAAACTCAGATTTGGCAATTATTGATAAACGTCGCCCAAAAGCAAACGTCGCCAAAGTCATGAATATTATTGGTGAAGTGGCGGACCGTACCTGTGTGATTATGGATGACATGGTCGATACGGCTAATACCTTGTGTGAGGCCGCTTCTGCTTTGAAAAAACAAGGCGCCAAAAAAGTAATGGCGTATGCCACACACCCAATTTTGTCTGGCAGTGCTGTTGAGCGTATTACCAACTCTGATTTGGATGAGTTAGTGGTCACGAACACGATTCCGCTCAATTTAGCCTCTATGAATTGTAAGAAGATTCGCCAATTAAGCGTAGCACCGTTGCTTGCAGAGACAATTAAACGTATCAGCCAAGAGGAGTCTGTTTCCTCTTTGTTTATGGATTAAGTATTAAAGTTTTAACCCTGTTTTCTGGTCGCGGAAAACAGTTTTCAACGCAGTAAAGCCCCAAAGGCTTAGTAGTACATTTAGGAGTTTCAAATGAGTATCGAAATTAAAGCAATTAAACGTGACGTTAAAGGTACGGGTGCGAGCCGCCGTCTACGTCGTGCTGGCAATGTGCCAGGTGTTGTATACGGTGGTGGTAAAGATGCTATTACCATTGAGCTGAATCATAAAGAGTTGTTCTTACAATTCCGTCATGAAGCTTTCCACGCCTCTATCTTAGATTTGAATTTAGATGGCAAAAAAGAAAGCGTTCTGTTACGTGATTACCAAATGCACCCAGTACGTAACACCATTCAACACATTGACTTTCAACGTGTTTCAACGACAGAGAAAATCCACGTTAAAGTACCTTTCCACTTCATTAACGCTGATGTTGCACCAGGCGTGAAATTAGGTGGTGGTATTGTTGCCCATATCGCTACAGAAGCAGACGTAAGCTGCTTGGCAAAAGACTTGCCAGAGTTTATCGAAGTGGATTTGGCAAACTTGGAAATGGGCCACTCAGTACACTTGTCACAAATCAAATTGCCTAAAGGCGTTGAGTTTGTACAATTGGCACACGGTAACGATGCAGCTGTTGCAGCGATTGCCAAAACACGTGGTGGTGTATCTGACGACGCTGCTGAAGCGACTGAAACACCAGCAGAATAAGTCATACCGCTGTAAAATGAACGCGCACTTATTGCTAGGTGCGCGTTTTTTATTGTGCGTTGCTATTAGTAACGCAATTACCTGCACATGAAAGTATGTTGTTAGATGGATGGAATTCGATTATTTGTTGGTTTGGGCAACCCCGGTGAAAAATACGCTGCCACTCGTCACAATGCCGGATTTTGGTGGGTAGATTTAATCAGCCAGCAAACCAATAGCCCGCTCAAGCTAGATGCCAAAATGTTTGGCGAGTCTGCCAAAGTTAATCAACAGTCCGATGTATGGTTGTTGAAACCGACGACTTTTATGAATGCCAGCGGTAAATCTGTAGCAGCGATGGCTAATTATTACAAAATCAAACCCGCAGAAATACTCGTCATTCACGATGAACTAGATTTGCCGGCCGGCACCAGCAAGCTTAAATTGGGCGGTGGTCATGGCGGTCATAATGGCTTACGTGATATTCACTCTGCGCTTGGGACGCCTGACTATTGGCGTTTGCGTGTGGGGATTGGTCACCCAGGTGACCGCAATGAAGTCGTCAACTTTGTGCTCAAACCGCCACTGAAAGCAGAGCAAGAAGTGATTGAAGAAAGCTTATACCAAAGCAGTAAGCTGTTTGATTTGCTGCTAGCAGGTGACTTTGAGCAAGCAATGCTCAAGCTACATACTAAAAATTAACAATCTAGATTTTCTTATTACATCATTTACTACTGCACCATTGATTATTGCACTAGCACAGCGTGGTTGTGCTGTAGCACATAGGCTTCTAAGTCTTTAGGCGACAAAGACTTGGCAAACAAAAATCCTTGCCCATAATCACAGCCAGCACGAATCAACAGAGTTTTTTGTTGAACTGTTTCAATGCCCTCGGCAATTACCTTCATACCTAAACGATGCGCCATCATAATAATCGCTTCGCACAGAATTAAATCGTCAGAGCCTTCTGCAAGATTAGCCACGAATGAGCGATCTATTTTTAAGTAATCAATATCAAACTTTTTAAGGTACGACAACGATGAATATCCCGTCCCAAAATCATCCAAGGCAACTTGCATACCCATCTCTTGAAAAGATTTAAGGCGCTGTATCACCTCACTTGAGGCATCTAGCAACAAACCTTCGGTAATTTCAACCACAATGGCCTGACCACTTTGCTGATGTTGATTGACCAAGGTTAACCAACTATGCGCTTTATCTTCATCAAAATTAAACTGGATTGGAGACTTGTTGACCGCCACTTGAAAGTTAGGCTCAAGTGTTTGACGCCAATGCAAAGCCTGCTTAAATGCTTCATTAAACACCCAATTCCCAATCTCTTGAATCAGCCGAGTATCTTCAGCAATGGGAATAAATTCTGCCGGACTAATATATCCCCGCGTTGGATGCAGCCATCTTAACAATGCTTCGGCTTTGTAAACGCTGCCTGTTTTTAGCTCAACAATGGGTTGGTACTCTACAAACAGTTGGTTTTGCACTATGGCTAATCGTAAATCATTAGAAAGCTGCATACGATGCTGCGCTACTTGCTGCATACGCGCAGTGAAATAGGTAAAGCACTGCCCGCCCTTTTGTTTGGAGGCGTACATGGCTTGATCAACGCTTTTCATCAAGTCTTCAATGGTGGTGGCGTCATCGGGATAAATAGCAATGCCAAGGCTTGCTGAAATATAAGCTACGTCATGCGCTAACTGAAATGGCTGCGTGAGCACACTCAATGCTTTCTGTGCGACGATTTCTACATGATTCAAATCTGCTGGCCCAACATCCCCCATAATGAGCACAAACTCATCACCACCAAGCCTAGCCACCGCATCAGAACCGCGCATACACTCCACAAGTCGCTCGGCTGTTAACTTGAGTAGCGCATCACCTTGATCGTGCCCTAGAGTATCGTTAACTTCTTTAAAGCCATCCAAATCCAGAAAAATCAGTGCTACCTTCAACCCAGAACGTTTTGCTTTTTGAATTTCTTGATCCAGCCTGCCATAGAACATACGGCGATTAGGCAAACCAGTTAATGAATCAAAGTTGGCATGTTGCCATATCGCTTCTTCTGACTTTTTCAGGCTAGAAATATCGGCATGCGTACCCACCATGCGCTCGGGCTTACCATCAGCATCTCGGCTCACAACCATGCCACGGTCAAGTATCCATTTCCAACTGCCATCTTTGCATTGCACACGATGCTCATTGGAGTACACGTCATTCAGCCCGCTTAATGTAGCCTCCACCGCCTGCATCACATTCACATAATCCTCAGGATGGACACGCTTTTTCCATTCGTTCACATCATCACTGATTTCATGCTCGTCAAAACCCAACATGGCTTTCCAGCGTTTAGAGAAGATTACTTTGTTATTCTTAATATCCCAATCCCACACGCCATCGCCAGCGCCTTCCAACGCAAACTGCCAGCGTTGCTCACTTGCGCTAAGTTGATTGCTCACTTTGTGAATCGTGTCGACAGCTCTAGTTCTTACCACCAGCAAATAGAGAATGCCTGATAAGGCAAACGAAATGAATAAGCCCAGCAAACCAATATAATTGGCACGCTTGTAATCCAAGCTCTGTTCAAAACCAGGTAGCGATGCCGCGCGCATATCCCACTCGTAACCCATGGCTTTGATGGTGTAACTTTTTACAAACATCGATGGATTGCGCTGCGCTTGATAGAGCGTATTTTTTGTTTCATAGATGGGCTTATCATGTTGATTAGCAGTAACGTCATACAACTGATAGGTTAACAAACCATTCTCAACCGATTTAATTGCCTCGGTAAAAAACAGCTCACTATTGATAGTAGCTAATATCCAGCCATCAATATGGGCACGGCGTTGCGTTAAATTATTATTAACTGTGCCATTTTGATAAATGGGCAGTTGCATTAAAAAGCAATCGTTGACTTGGCCACCTTGAATAGACTGCATCACCGGTGATGCAATCACTGAATTTAAATCGGCAGACTTAAAAAGTGCCTGACGTATAGTGGACTCACCCAAGGCATCTAACAAAGCGCCTGTTTTGTGCGGGGCAAGCAGTAAGGATGAGTTAGGTGCAGCATAAATAATGGGCGCGTAAACTGCACGCGCCTCATAAGGTGACATACGCTTAGCTAGCGATTGCCAATCTTTAGCTAACCCCACATAGCTTGCAGGGCGCGTTTCATCTACATACCTGGCAAACGCTAAACTGCGCAAGCCCGACAAACGATTAGGCTGAAGCAACGCACTCACATAGTCATTAAACTCATCTTGGCTGACAAAGTTAGATGCCCGATAAAAGCTTTGCACCCCCTCTAGCATATGTTGATACTCCAACAGATGCCGCTGGATTAAACTGGTCGTTTCTTTAGAGTGGTACTCAAAGCGAATTTTTTGCTCGGTGTAAGCGTTGTACTTCTCGTTTTGCCAAATTAGAAACGTAATTGGCAAAGCAGCAAATAAAAATACCCAAGGCAACCAAGCGTCAACTTGACGTTGCACAAACCATCTGCTGTGTAGTATTCGATCTAGCATGTCAGCATTATTCTAATGCACTTTATTGGGTCATTATGCTGAAATCTGGCTAATATTCATAGCGTTATTCAGCGTATGGTTGCGTTTTATCAAACTGGGTGAGTGCATAATTACTTTGGTGGTACAGCGCGTAAAAGGTTAAAATATCATACTTTTAGTAGGCATGACTTTACGCTTAAGCAACATAGCGAAAACATCACTCAACAGATTAAGGTAATCATATGAAATGCGGCATTGTTGGGCTCCCCAACGTTGGAAAATCCACTCTATTTAATGCAATCACCAAAGCAGGTATCGCGGCAGAAAACTACCCTTTCTGCACAATTGAACCGAATGTTGGGATTGTAGAAGTGCCAGACAACCGCCTTAAACCCTTGATTGATATTGTAAAACCACAAAAGGTTCAACCAGCCATTGTAGAGTTTGTCGATATTGCTGGCTTAGTGGCTGGCGCATCCAAAGGCGAAGGCCTGGGCAATAAGTTTTTGGCCAACATCCGTGAGACCGATGCCATTGCGCATGTAGTGCGTTGTTTTGAAGATGCCAATGTCATTCATGTGGCCAATAAAGTGGATCCACTTTCTGACATTGAAGTGATTAACACAGAGCTAGCCCTTGCCGACATGGAAACTGTAGAGAAAACCATACAACGTGAAGGCAAAAAAGCCAAAAGTGGCGATAAAGACGCGATTGCGTTGGTAAAGGTATTAGAAAAAGTACTGCCAACTTTAAACGAAGCCAAAGCCGTGCGCACACTAGGCTTAGATGCGGATGAACTGCAACTGTTAAAACCCTTGTGCCTGATAACAGTTAAACCTGTCATGTACCTTGCCAATGTGGACGAAGGTGGCTTTGAAAACAACCCGCATTTAGATAAAGTGGTTGCACTAGGCAAAGCCGAAGGCGCGCCAGTGGTCACTATTTGCGCAAAAATTGAAGGTGAAATCTCAGAGCTAGACGACGAAGACAAGCTGCTGTTTTTACAAGAGCTTGGCCAAGATGAACCAGGTCTAAACCGCGTGATTCGTGCAGCTTATGATTTACTGGGCTTGCAAACTTACTTTACTGCGGGCGTGCAAGAAGTTCGCGCTTGGACTGTGAAAAAAGGCGCTACTGCACCCCAAGCCGCTGGCGTGATTCATACTGATTTTGAACGTGGCTTTATCCGCGCAGAAGTGATTCAGTATGACGAATACGTGAAAAACAAAGGCGAGCAAGGCTCAAAAGAAGCTGGCAAAATGCGTTTGGAAGGCAAAGAATATATTGTGCAAGATGGGGATGTCATGCACTTTAGGTTTAACGTGTAATGCTACTTGGCAGGGCGAAATTGATTGGCATAACAGATTGGTTAAAGCTAATCATGAATATTGCAAAATTAAGCAACTAACTTCTGACAACAGACCGTTAAAACACTAGAATTGCGCCCTTGCTAAAGTTTTAGCAACCGATTTAAAAGGTGATGTAGCTCAGCTGGTTAGAGCACAGGATTCATAATCTTGGAAGGAAAATGACCGATACACTTTCTGAAAGATAAAAGAGAGCGCAAGAACGTTTCAATCATTGATGATGAGTGAGCTTGGCTTGCACAGATACACTCTAGCTTTCAGATGCCGAAATAAAAAAAGCCACGATAATGGTTTAAATTATCATGGCCTAAGTAATTCAAGATCAACATTGCAAGTTGGGAGTCTACCCCTCCAATATTTAAACTGTTGTTAATATTAATATTGAAGGTCCTAGTGATAGCTCTCCCTGCATAGTGATATGCAACTAGCATGCCATTTTATTAAAAAATCACATCTCATTGTTTTTATTGACATTTATTAACCTAACACATTTTTGGCTATCACCGCACAGGTTGATATCAACCATATTGGTTTAAGTTGGTTTAACCATATGCTGCATATAGCGCGGGTGTTTTCAGTGTTGAGAATGCAAGCTTTATCCGTTTAACTGCCAGCTTAAGTTCGTCAAAATTGAGATGTGCAAAGTGGATGGCAAAGCTGGTTTGACCAGCCTGATTTTGGTAATAGGCGGTTTCCGCATTTAATTTTATTTGCTGCTGATGAAGCTGCGCTTCAAGTTTTTCTGGGGCGATTATCTGTTTAGTTTGCAGCCAAATGGCAAACCCTGCGCTTGGTTTTTCAAAACTCACATAGTCCCCAAGCTCTTGCTGAATATGTTTGCAACAATAATCTCGTCTTTCTTGATACAGTTTTTGCGCGCGCTTGAGTTGTTTTTTCACTTCACCCGAAAGCAAAAGCTCGGTAAGCGTAAGCTCATTGATGAGATTACTGCTGTCACCCAAACTGTCTATCACTTGTTCGAAAGATGTAAGCAATTGCTGTGGCACACTCATATATGCAGCCTTGTAACTTGCGTTCATGAGGTGTGCCAAACTGCCGATATGAATCACCTGCTGCTGTGCCAAGCTAGCAAGCGAAGCAGGTGCTGTACGCTCGTAGCTAAACTGCGCGCGCGTATTGTCTTCAATAATATAAAAGCCATAACGCTTGGCAAGTTTGATGAGTTGCGTTCTATTCTCTGCGGTCATGCGCGTTGTGGTGGGTTGCTGGCAGTTGGGTGAGACATAAATAGCACGTACCGGGTAGTTGATACATAGTTTTTCCAAATCGCCTAGATCAATACCTTGTGCGTGATGTTTAACGGTTTGAATATGAATAGTGTGATATTGAAATACTGAACTTGTTTTAACTTCGTGCAGTTCTTCCAATAATAAGTAATCACCTTTTTTAAAAATAGCTTTAGCCACAACGTCCAGACTTGTATGCGCTGTTGGCACAATGCACAATTGCTGAGGTGCTATGGTCAGCCCCTGCTCAAAATTGAGCATTTGGGCCAGTGCATGACGCAACGCCTGCAAGCCAAATGGCTGATGTAATGTTTCGTGACCCATACGTTTTGTAGTAATAATGGCGTGGCGTGTTGCCCGTATAAGTGCTTCGAAATTGAAAATACGGTGATCGCCATGAGGGTAACTCAAATCCATCCAACTGCCTGTCTCATGCGTTTGAATGGCGTTTTCTTGCTGTAACGCAAGCAAATGTAAATGATCTAAATGTAATGTGCTTAAAACATCCGTTGTCTTTGCAACGGGCGGTTGATGGCTGACAAAAGTGCCCCGCTTACCTTCCGTGTACAACCATCCGTGCGCAGTGAGTTCCTCATAAACGCGTATCACTGTTTTACGGTTAATGCCCAAGCGTTGTGATAGCTCGCGCGTGCCTGGCAACGGGACACCTGCACCAAAGGCGCCACTATGAATCGCCTGAATTAGTTTGGCTGAAAGCTGCTGATGGATGGGTTGAGGCGATTCACGCGAAATGGCGAAATTAAGATCCCATGGTCTGAGCATAGCGGTTCCTGACAAAGCAACTTTAACAAACCATGTTGAAACGGCAATTTGCACACGCTTAACACAGTCGCTTTGTGGAAACCTAGGCTATGTCCACCAGCCTATGGTATCAAAATTTGCTTTAAATTCACAAAAATAATGTGGACCCCATGTTTTTATTAAAACTGGATGAGTGTTTATGCGTACCAATTCGTTTAGAGTTACATCTGCTTAACATGTTGAAACAATCTTGACTATGCATTAAGCATAGACATCCGTTTCAATCTGGGCTCCTAGTACCAGTGTTATCTAAGCAAAGCGCACCCTAAGCAACCATCGCTGATTGCTTAAAGTCAGGTGCATCTCACTAACAGTTCCTTTGCTATCAATTACTTTGGAGATAATACGATGACTCATATCAAACGCACGATGGGTTTAGCTGCAAGCCTAGCTTTAGCTTTCCCATTATTTGCATCTGCCGCAGCAGACCAAGAAGCTGCGATGAAAGATGCTAACAACTGGCTACACCCACGTGGCCAGCACGACAATCAAGGCTACAGCAAGCTAGCACAAATCAACAAAAAGAATGTTAAAAATGTAAAAATGGCATGGTCATTTGCAACTGGTGTAAACCGTGGTCACGAAGGTTCACCTGTAGTAGTTGGCAATATGATGTACTTGCACACAGCTTTCCCAAACAACGTGTATGCATTAGATTTAAACGACAATCAAAAAATCGTTTGGTCTTATTTCCCAAAACAAGATCCATCAGTACAAGCTGTATTGTGCTGCGATAACGTAAACCGCGGCTTAGGCTACGGCGACGGCAAAATTTTCTTACAGCAAAATGACGGCATGTTGGTGGCTTTAGATGCAAAAACTGGCGCTAAAGTGTGGGAAGCAAAAAATACAGACCCTAAAGTGGGCGCAACCAATACCAATGCAGCACATGTAATTAAAGATAAAGTGTTAACCGGTTGTTCAGGTGCTGAGTTCGGCGTGCGTTGCTTCTTGGCTGCTTACAACATCAAAGATGGTTCTTTGGCTTGGAAAGCTTACTCAACAGGCCCTGACGCTGAAGTATTGATTGGTGCTGATTTCAACTCAGCAAACCCACAATACAGCGCACTGTCTGTTTACCAAGACGTCAACGGCGGTAACAAACAGGGTGGTTCTTTCAAACCTATTCCAAATGATCAATTAAAAATTGGCGAAAAAGAATTAGGCACACGCACATGGTTGAAACCACAAGCAGTTAAAGATGGTTGGCAACATGGTGGTGGCTCTGTATGGGGCTGGTGGCCATATGATGCACGTACCAACTTGGTGTATTACGGCACTGGCAACCCATCTGTTTGGAACCCAGACGTACGTCCTGGTGACAACAAATGGTCGATGACCGTATTTGCACGTGATTTAGACACTGGCGTGGCTAAATGGGGTATGCAAATGACACCACACGATGAGTGGGATTACGATGGCGTGAATGATGTGATTCTGTTTGACAAAGGTGGCAAAACCTATGCATGGCACCATGACCGTAACGGTTTTGCGTACACTTGGAATGCACACACTGGCACCCTAATTGCTGCTGAAAAAGTGCATCCGTTTGTTAACTGGGCTGCTGGCGTTGATAAGAAAACTGGCGTTCCTTCTAAAGACGGCAGATTCTCAACCCACCAAGACTACAATGCTAAAGGCATCTGCCCAGCTGCATTGGGTACTAAAGACCAACAACCAGCTGCTTACAGCCCACGTACCGGTTTAATGTATTCACCACTTAACCATGTATGTATGACATACGAACCAGTTGAGTCTAAATACGTGGCTGGTCAACCATGGGTTGGTGCTACTTTAACGATGTTTGCTGGTCCTGACGGCGTCATGGGTGGCTTCGGCGCTTACGATCCAATGACCAACAAAAAAGTTTGGTACAACAAAGAGAAATTCTCAGCTTGGGGTGGTGCTTTAACCACTGCAACAGACTTGGTGTTCTACGGCACTTTGGATCGTTGGTTCAAAGCGGTGGATGCACAAACAGGTAAAGAACTTTGGAAATTCCAAGTGGGTTCTGGCGTGATTGGTAATGCATTTACCTATGGCAACAAAGGCAAACAATACGTAGGTGTATTCTCAGGGATTGGTGGCTGGGCTGGTGTAGCGATGAACCTTGGTATGACTAACGACACAGACGCATTGGGTGCAGCTGGTGGTTACAAAGAGTTAACCAAATACAACGCTGCTCCTGGTGGCGGCGGTTTGAATATATTCAGCCTGTAATATTTAACACTGTTATTTTGCTTAAACACCCCACTTCGGTGGGGTGTTTTTTTATGGCAACAACTCGCCTTGTCTTTCCACAATGACTGGGTTAATGGCATTAAGTGTGACGTTACGAATACTGCCATCAGATGCTTCAAACCATAACACAGACTGCTTATTGAGCTGGGTCACTGCAACTAACTTACCGTAGGCTTTGGGCACTTGAAACTTTGCACGTGTTTGATTGAGGCTGTTTTGCAAACCAAACGATAGCCTGTCTTCGTAAAACTGGTCTGTTCTGAGTGCACCATAATCAAATTGATAGGCCCAAACTACACCTGAACCAATGAAGGTAATCGTAGCTAGAAATAGTAGGATGAAACGGGCTTTAGGCTTCAATGGTTGCTCCTTAACTGAAGAAAGCGCGATAGCATGGACAGCTATCTACACTGACTGACCATGCTTATATGGCTTTGGGTTTAACTAGCTTTGGGTTTAACTAGCTTTAGGTTTAAAAACATAAAATAAATTGGGTTCACTCATGATGTAAATGGACTTATCAGTGCCTACCGCAATGCCTTCTGCCTGTGGCACGTGCGCTTTTAACCCGTGAAACCCTTTCCACAATGCTAACGCACCTAGCGCATTACCTTCTTCATCGTACTCCTTAATCAATCGGGACTCATCACTCAACAGCAACAAGTGACCGGTATCGGTGTGATAGGTCACAGAAGACAAATCTCGCATGGTCCAGCGAATAGCTTTATCGAAGGTTTCTATTCTTTTGACATCAATATTGAGTGGTTGAGATAAATCTGCATCAAAAAAACCACTGACCGACATGATGTATTTAGGATCACGTTCTTTGACCACCAATAGTCTGCGATTGTTATCGTCCCAAGAAACGCCTTCAAAATTTTTATTACCTACTGCATTAATGCCAAGCCTGAGTTTTGGTGCATTGTTGACATCAATACTGGTCTCAGTATCTTCTAACTGAACAAGCATCAATCTATTGTCACGCTCATCTGAGATCACATATCGATTACCTGCAATATGGGTGATGCCTTCCATATCGTCGACACCTGCTACATCTATTTGTCGCAAGATATTGCCCTGCAAATCCAGCTCAATGATTTTCGACTCTTGATTAAGTACAGTAAACAATGAATTGCGCTCTGCATTGTGTGTGAGCCCAGAAGCATTCTTAAGCAACTCAATAGGCAAGCCATCCACTTCTACCTGATAATTACTGAGCTGAAATGTGTTCACACGCGTGCTAGGTTTAAAGGTGTGCCATGCATACCAAGCCAAAGCATCAAGTTTGAAATAATAAATCAGCGCTAGAATTACAAACAATATGGCTATCACACGGATAAATGTCTTGGATAATTTAAGCGTAAATTTCATTTATATATCTTTGGCCCAGTGATATTTGTGCATAACGCGGTGAGCAATAGGTGCTATAAATAAGCCCACTACCACTAAAAAAATCAGTCCTGCATACAGTGCGTAGAATCCTGCAAACAACTTGCCGCCATCTGTATGTGGCGCATCTACCGGCCCCATGCCACCAAGCAGCATGGCAGCATTTAAAAAGGCGCTACGCCATGGCAGCGCCTCAAAATAGATATAGCCCACCATTCCAATTGCTAATGAAATCAGTAATAAAGTCATGCCTGCAGTAGCATGCAATAACATACGCATTACAAACAGTTGGGATGAAATTGGCGGGTGCTGGCGTGATTCGTACATAATGACTCCGCAAATAGGATTGTCGGCCGCAAGGGAGGTTCAATGACTGGCAATCGTTTAAATTATATTTTAATTGTGGATGGCCAAGTTCAAAACGTAGCAAATTGATTGACTGCAGGTTTGACAGTTACCTTGCGGCAACTAATTGAGGCAATAAAAAAGCCCAGTAAACACTGGGCTTTTGGAAAGGTGTAAAACCTTATTTGTTCATTACGTACATTGTTACTTCAAAGCCAAAACGCATTTCAGTAGCTGCTGGTGTTGTCCACATAATAATCTCCTTGGTTGTTTAAACACATCAACATGATGTATCTGTATGACTCACACTATACCGACTGGTTTTAAAACTAGCCTATGTGCTTGACGTATTGTGGCCTCATGATTTTACGTAAAACTTCTGCTGTATTTTTCTGACTGCTTTATTTCATGGTTCTTAATTTAGAGGCTACATAAGACGCAGCAGCAGTTCTAGTCTCCACCCCTAGCTTTGTAAACACATGCTCTAAATGTTTATTCACGGTTCTCGGGCTAGTGCCTAGAATATCGCCAATATCACGATTGGTTTTGCCTTTAATCGCCCAGTACAACACCTCAGACTCACGTTTAGTTAAGCCAAAGGTAGAGGTTAATGCCTGAATTTGCGCTTCGTCCGACTCTTCACTCAGCAAGACAATCCATTGCTCATCGCTACTGTCATCAGCAAGACTTAGGGTAAGTCGGCTGGAACCCTTGATAATATTCAACGGCTGGCTATTAGTATTCGACCCTTGGCTTTGTTGTAAATTGAATAGCCAATTCAGAATTGGTTCTGGAGTAGCTTCTGCAGTATGTGCGCCCGCGTCATAAAAATAGCGTTGCATCCATTGCCTAGCCAATGGGCTTTGCCACACAATTTTGCCATCTTGTGGCGTAATAGCAATGGCGGCCTGACCAAACGCATCCAGCGCACTGCGCGCTTGATTCATGAGTTTGACGGTCTGCAAATGTGAGGCAATACGCGCCAATACCTCTTTTGGGCGAATCGGCTTAGTCACATAATCTACGCCACCTGCTTCAAAACCAGCCGCCACGTGCTCTGCCTCAGTCAACCCAGTCATGAAAATCACAGGGATATGGCGCGTAAGACTATTTGTCTTTAACTGACGGCAAGTTTCAAATCCATCCATTTCTGGCATCATCGCATCTAGCAAAATGACATTAGGCTGTGCATCATAAGCACGCTGCAATGCGGTCTGACCACTATTGGCTACCAGCACCCGATAGCCAGACTCATCCAGTGCATCGTGCAAATACGCTAGGTTATCCAGCACATCATCAACGATGAGTACTGTGGGCGTGGCATGTTGAGTAATGGTATTCATTGTTTTACGTCTTCAATATATTTTTTAACGGCTTCTAATTTAAATTGACCGACTAACTGCTTCATTAATGCAATAAACGATTGATATTGTGGATTTAATTGCTCAATCTCTTCTAGTTTTTGATGTATGCCTTTGATATATCCCATATTCACAAGCGATAAAATATCTTGTAAATGATGCGACTCCGGCAATGTCATCTCTTCGGCAAGCATGGGTTCTAGCGTTGAGACAAACGGGCCACGTGCTTCTACGCTTTCTTTTATCCACTCAATCGCCAACTTAGCGCCTATCCAATCTAGCAGATCTTCAACATTCACGGGTTTTACCATAAAGTCTTGGCTATCAATACCGGCGGCATTTTCCAAGTTTTTGTCATAAGCGTTGGCAGAAACAATGGCAATCGGAATGTTGGAACGATGCACCTTGCGGATGATATACGATGCTTCCCATCCATCCATCACCGGCATGGCCAAATCCATCAAAATAATATCTGGATTTAACTGCTGATACATATCTACACACTCTTTACCAGTGGCGGCTTGTGCAACTTCAAACCCTAATGGCGCAAGAATATTCACAACCAGCTCTCTATCTACTTGTTCGTTATCCACCACCAACACTTTGCGACGTAACCCGCGATACCCTACACGCTTACGATATACAGCTGGCTCCACCTCTTTATCTTGCCTAATTTGCGATAAGAATAAGCGAATTTCAAACTTGGTGCCTTTGTCCATCTCACTTTTAAAGTGAATCTCGCCTCCCATCAATTCCGTCAATAACTTACTGATGGTCAACCCTAATCCGGTGCCGCCGATATTGATTTGCTCTGCCGCGCTCCCGCGCTCAAACGGCTCAAAAATCTTTTGATATTCAGAAGGTTTGATGCCTGGCCCTGTATCTTGAATTTCGATATGTGCGATTTCGCGGGCATAACTCACACGAAAAGTAATGCCACCCTCTTTGGTAAATTTAACGGCATTACCCAATAAGTTAATCAGGATTTGTGTAAGCCGCTTTTGGTCAGCACGCACTAAAGCTGGCAATTCACCACGTTGTTCAAACTTAAAATACAGCCCTTTATTCCGCGCTTGTAACTCGAACATACTCACAATTTGTTGTATGAATTCTGGAAACTTCAGTGGCTTCGTATCAAAGGTTAATTTCCCACTTTCAATACGCGCTATATCCAGCGTACCTTCAATCAGCGATAGTAAGTGCTCACCACTTCGGCTTATGACGCGAATTGCCTGACGTCTATGCTCTGGAATGGACGGATCGTTATCCAGCAATTGTGCATAGCCCAAAATACTATTAAGTGGCGTACGCAGTTCATGGCTAATACCCGTAATATAGCGGCTTTTGGCTTTGTTCGCCTGCTCGGCCAAATGTCTGGCCAGTTGCAGTTCTGTATCGGTTTGTTTATGCAAATCAATCTCACGTAACAGCAAACCGGTTTGACGATTCGACTCTTCTTGTGCGACCCGCCTGCTTTCGGTAGTGAGTACTAACCACCATGCCACAATGCCACTGGCAAACACTAGTGCGGTGAATACTTTTAAATAGCCACTGCGCAACTGAGGCAAAAGCTCAGCGGCAGAATTTTCCAGCACTAACGTTTCATGAAAATATATCAAACCCAGTACGGCGCCAAAGAATCCTAACGCAATTGTCATCAACAATAGATAGTGTGCTACACCGCCTTTGATGTGTGGCCATAGTGTTTTAGGCAGCACAAATTTATTGACTTCTATCCACTGCTGAGACAACCGCGCATGGGGTTTGCAAGCATCGTTACAGCGTGCATCCAAGCAACAACACAATGAGCAAATAGCGCCCTGATACGCTGGACAGTGCGCCATATCATCTGTTTCGTACTCACGTTCGCACACCACGCATTTTTGAACACGTGGGGTAGCCGGAAAACTATATGGTTTACGCGCAATGTAATATTTGCCTTTGGTAAACCACGCAATTAATGGTGAAGTAATCAGCGCAGTGCCTAATGCTATAAATGAAGAAAACGCTGCTAGGCTCTCCCCAAATAAACCTGTAAATGCTGCAATGGAAATGGCTGACGCCAAGAACATGGTGCCAACCCCCACAGGGTTGATATCGAACAAATAAGCACGCCTGAATTCAATGCCCTTTGGGCTCAGGCCAAGGGGCTTATTAATAACCAAATCAGCTACTACAGCGGCTATCCAAGCAATGGCAATATTGGAATACAAGCCCAATACTTGCTCTAGCGCTTTAAATACATCTAGCTCCATCAGCATAATGGCAATCACGGCATTAAACACCACCCACACTACGCGGCCAGGATGGCTATGCGTGAGCCGTGCAAAAAAGTTAGACCAAGCTAAGGAACCAGCATAAGCATTGGTCATATTCACTTTAATTTGCGATACCACCACAAATAAGGCGGTCACGGCTAAAGCGATATCATAAGAATTAAACGCATAGTTAAATCCCACCAAATACATATGGGTAGGGTTCACGGCCGATTGAAATGACATATCACTTTGAATGACCAAATAGGCGAGTAACACACCGCCCAACATTTTGAGCATGCCCAAGAATACCCAGCCAGGCCCTGCCATCAGCACACCGATGTTCCAGCGCCAACGATTTTGCTCTGTTTTTTCTGGCATAAAACGTAAAAAATCGACCTGTTCACCAATTTGGGGAATCAGCGCCACGCCAACCGCTGTTGCTGCACCAAACATGTGCAGATTAAAGGCGCCAGCCTCTCCTGAAATGCCCGCAAATTGTGCAAGCTTGGATAACACATCAGGGTCATGGTGCAAGATAGCCATAAATGGCAAAAACATGAGGATGAGCCAGATAGGTTGCGTAATCATTTGAATACGGCTAATCAAGGTAATACCGTGTGTCACCAGCGGAATCACCACCAACGCGCTTACCAAATAGCCTATGTAAAGCGGCATCTGGAAATATAACTCTAGGGCATAGGCCATGATGGCGGCCTCTAGCGCAAATAGAATAAAGGTAAATGAGGCGTAGATAAACGAGGAGATGGTGGAGCCGATATAACCAAAGCTCGCACCACGTGTGAGCAGATCCATGTCCAAGCCATATTTGGCCGCGTAATAGCTGATGGGTAAGCCGGTGAGAAAGATAATTGCGCCTACTGCTAAAATCGCCCAAAATGCATTGATAAATCCGTAATTGACAGCGATTGTGCCACCAATAGCCTCTAACACCAAAAATGAGATAGCACCTAGTGCAGTATTTGATACACGTAAAATAGACCATTTACGGAACGAACGTGGGGTAAATCGTAAGGCGTAATCTTCGATAGATTCATTGGCAACCCAGGTATTATAGTCGCGACGAATCTTAACAATACGCTGTGTTGGCTCTGCCTGTGACGCTACGCGCGTATTAAGTTCTGCTGTTGCCAAACGAGATTTCCTTACGATTAAGAAGTAATCTAATGCTTATCTCTAAGCAATATTTGTTCCTTGGCCGATTCCTAGGCAAAACAAGACCTGCAACATCTTAATCAATGCGCAAATGTTGATATGTACGTCAAATAACGTATATGGCGTGAAATGGTGTGATGTTTTAAAAACGGCACATCACGTACCGTAATGCTTAAATTGTGAGCAACAAATGAGTCCCAAGCCCTAACATTAAGCCAGCCAATAATGCTTGTGAGAGTGATAACAAACGATTGCGCTGCGTACCTAGTACATACCCAAACGCATGCAAGCCAGCAGTAGCGATCAGCATGCCCAGCAATGGCATCATCATCTGAGCGAGCGAGCCTTGAGATAACTCCATGCCATGTGCCAAACCATGCATTAATGCGAACACGGCTGTAAACAGCAGTTGTGTAAAGCGATTCATTGCCAGACGCATCATGATTACTAAGCCTAGCGCAATCAAACCAGCAGCAAGGGTGGACTCTATGGCATTAAAGGTGATGCCTACAGCACCTATGATTGCACCAAGCAACATGGTGGCAACGAAAGTCAGTGGCAACTGCCAACGCGCTCTGCCGCCAATATTGGCAGCCCAAACCCCAACTGCCAACATCATCAACAAATGATCCCAACCTAACAACGGATGCATAAAACCTGAAACAAAGCCTATGCTTTCACCATGACCGGGGTGCGCGTATGCAACGCTCGACATGAAACTAGCTGCGATTCCAAATAGAATATTCTTTTTCATTAAACCCTCTCCTACACATTAATTTATTTAGCTCTAAAGCATCAACCCTTGCTTTTCAATAAACGAGACGATCTCCTCTAACCCCTGATCAATTTTAAGATTGGTAAAGATATACGGACGCTCTCCTCGCATGCGTTTCGCGTCTACATCCATGACCTCTAATGACGCGCCCACCATAGGCGCCAAGTCAATTTTATTAATCACCAACAAATCGGATTTAGTAACGCCTGGGCCACCTTTACGTGGGATTTTTTCACCAGCGGCTACATCAATGACGTAGATAGTTAAATCGGAGAGTTCTGGGCTAAACGTGGCCGCCAAGTTATCACCACCACTCTCCACAAACACGATATCCAATGTTTTGAAACGTTTACTCAATTGATTGACTGCTTCTAAATTCATGGAAGCATCTTCGCGAATCGCAGTATGCGGACAGCCACCCGTTTCAACGCCAATAATGCGCTCTGCCGTTAAGGCTTCATTGCGGGTTAAAAAGTCGGCGTCTTCTTTGGTAAAAATATCATTGGTCACCACGGCAATGTTATAGACGTCACGTAAACGTTTACACAACGCCAACGTCAGTGCCGTTTTACCAGAGCCGACCGGGCCACCGATACCGACGCGCAATGGCTCTTTAAATTGTTCAACTTCGGGTGTGGGGGTAGCAAATTGGGTATGTATTTTCATGATCTAAATAGCCGACTGTATTGGGTTTCATGTAAGCACCCAGCAATGCTGAGTAGCGGGTTAAAGTTACTGATTTCATCATCAGGCAATGCCATGGCCTGAGTCACCACATCAGGTAAGGTTTGTCCAAGCGCATACAACACTTTCTGCCCAGCCACTTGGCCTAAAGGTACAGATTTCATGGCAGCGCTGGCTTGGTTTTCTAACCAACCCCAAGCGTAACCTTGCAGCATATCGGGTGCAGGGATTTGCCAATGCTGCGCCACCGCCGCATAAATGGTGGGGAAAGCCGGTGATTGCAGTTGATTGATATTGATCAGCAATGCCTCTGGCAACTCTTTCAAATCATTGAGTAAACGTACTAAGGAGTAGCCCATTTGTTTGGTTTCTGCCAGTGCTTCTGCAGTATCGCGCCCTGCTTGATAAAACGCATCCCACGCTTGCACTGCGGCCATATCGTTCTGCTGCCAAGCCAGATATAAACGGTGCAACACAGGCAACTCAAAATGCGCTTGGTAAATGTGCAATACATCGCCAATCCAAGTTTTTGCGCTGTCTAAATCATGCACATCACCGCATTCAATCGCCCACTCCAAACCTTGCGAATAGCTGTAAGCCCCCACCGGCAACATGGGGCTGGCGAGCTGCAATAAGCGACTCAATGCTAGGCTATTCGCCATGGTGCTGCCTTGCTTTATTAGCTAAATGGGGTGGACGCAAATTGCTAGTCGCATCATCGTCATGCCCATGGCGATGACCGCCACCATACGCGCCTGCTTCTGGTTCAAATGGCGCAAACGTCTCCGCAACCTGCATGCCCAAACCTACTAGCATATCTTTGAGCACATAATCTTGTTCTAAACGCAGCCAGCCATCCCCTATTTGCAAAGGGACATGGCGGTTCCCCAAGTGATACGCCGCACACATCAGCTCGCGCATACTGGGTGCAATCACGTTATACACGGGCTCTTGCGCCGCAATAATTTGCACTACTTTTCCGTCTTCAGATTTGAGTAAATCACCACCGCGCAAAATAATGCCGCGGGTTAAAAATAAAGCAGCCTCTTGGCCTGATGTGAGCCTGACACGCAAGCGACTCTTTTGTCGCTGGTCAAATGGCAACTCTAAGGTGTCGTCAATATGACCTGCGAGTGCGATGCGTTCGGTTAAATGAATCATTTACAAATTGTGCCTTTAATATCAACGCTATCAATGTGCGAGCGGTTTAAAGTGCAAGGCGTACGGAACGCAGGAACCGGAATGTACATATGAGTACATGAGGATTTCGTTGACTTTAAATTACAGACTCGTGCAACACAGCAATTTAACCACGCAGCCATTGATTAAAAGAGAAAATAACGTTGCGCCATGGGTAACTCTGTCGCCGGCTCACACACCATGTCCATGCCATCCGCTAGCACGCGATAGGTTTCCGGATCGACTTCAATTTTTGGCATCCAGCTGTTATGAATCATGTCTTTCTTCTTCACATGCCTTGTACCACTGATAGCCACCAACGGCTTTTGCAATCCCAACGCAGCGACTTCTGGGTTTTTGATTGCTGCTTGTGAGACAAACGTCACCGCCGTTTTTAATCCACCAGCATAAGCACCAAACATAGGACGATAATGCACTGGTTGCGGGGTTGGAATAGACGCGTTTGGGTCACCCATGGCAGCAGCGGCAATCATGCCACCCTTAATAATGGTAAAAGGTTTGACGCCAAAAAAGGCGGGCTTCCACACCACCAAATCGGCTAGTTTGCCCACCTCTACCGAACCCACCACATGTGCAATGCCATGCGTGAGGGCAGGGTTAATGGTGTATTTGGCAATATAGCGTTTCACGCGGAAATTGTCGTTATCCGACTGTTTATCTTCTTCCAGCGCACCACGTTGCACCTTCATTTTGTGTGCGGTTTGCCACGTGCGAATAATTACCTCGCCTACACGCCCCATGGCTTGCGAGTCAGACGACATCATGGAGAACGCGCCTAAATCATGGAAGATGTCTTCGGCGGCGATGGTTTCACGGCGGATACGGCTTTCGGCAAAGGCAATGTCCTCAGCAATCGCAGGGTCTAAATGGTGGCACACCATGAGCATATCCAAATGCTCATCAATAGTGTTGACAGTAAATGGGCGTGTTGGATTGGTGGACGATGGCAGCACATTGGCGTGACTGGCGGCTTTGATGATATCCGGCGCATGGCCACCGCCAGCACCTTCGGTATGGAAGGTATGAATGGTACGGTCTTTGAATGCGCCGATGGTGGTTTCGACAAACCCCGATTCATTCAGTGTATCGGAGTGAATGGCTACCTGCACATCCATCTCTTCCGCCACACTTAAGCAGTTATCAATGGCCGCCGGGGTGGTGCCCCAATCCTCATGCAACTTCAAACCAATCGCCCCCGCTGTGATTTGTTCCCGTAACGGCTCTGGCAAGCTGGCATTGCCTTTACCCAAAAAACCTAAATTCATTGGGAAGGCATCGGCCGCTTGCAACATGCGGTGGATGTGCCATGGTCCAGGCGTGCAAGTGGTGGCAAAAGTGCCTGTTGCTGGACCAGTGCCGCCACCAATCATGGTGGTCACGCCCGACATCAAGGCTTCTTCAATTTGTTGTGGGCAGATAAAGTGAATGTGCGTATCAATACCACCAGCGGTGATCATCATGCCCTCACCCGCAATGATTTCGGTGCCCGCGCCAATCGCAATGGTCACGCCAGGTTGAATATCGGGGTTGCCCGCTTTGCCTATGGCTGAGATGTAACCTGCCTTGATCCCAATATCAGCTTTTACAATACCCCAGTGGTCGATAATCAGAGCATTAGTAATCACAGTATCCGCGACTTCGGCTGAGACTTTCTGCCCTTGCCCCATGCCATCGCGTATTACTTTACCGCCGCCGAATTTCACCTCTTCGCCATAGATGGTGTAGTCTTTTTCCACCTCTACCCATAGCTCGGTATCGGCTAGGCGCACTTTATCGCCCACGGTGGGGCCAAACATTTCTGCGTAGGCTTGTTTGTCGATTTTTAAAGTCATAAATTACCCATCACCCTACCGGCAAAGCCATATACTTTTCTATCGCCAGCCAACGCTAGCAATTCAACGGTTCGCGTTTGACCTGGCTCAAAACGGACGGCGGTACCTGCGGCAATATTTAAGCGAAAGCCATAGGCTGCCTGCCTGTCAAAATCGAGTGCGTCATTGGTTTCAAAAAAATGATAATGCGAGCCGACTTGTATCGGGCGGTCGCCCTTATTTGAGACATCAATCACCACCGTTGCACGACCCATATTTAATTCGATGTCGCCTTTGGCAATTTTCATTTCACCTGGAATCATTTATTTATCCTTTATTATCCATGAGATAAGTTAATGAGAAAAATGGATGAAGTGCGAGGCACACTGCGCCCAACAGACGAGACAGTGCAATAAGCACGGCGAGGTTGTGAGCACTGTGTAACGAAGCAATTCGCCATTATCATCATTAAATTACTCATGGAATTGGGTGGTGGACGGTCACTAACTTAGTCCCATCCGGAAACGTCGCCTCAATCTGAATATCTGGAATCATCTCGGCGATGCCTTCCATCACATCATCACGCGTTAATAGTGTTGCGCCATAACTCATAAGCTCGGCCACTGTTCTGCCATCACGGGCGCCTTCCATAATGGCGGCTGAAATATACGCTATTGTTTCAGGGTAATTCAGTTTGAGCCCACGCGCTTTGCGGCGTTCTGCCAACAAGCCTGCGGTAAATATCAATAACTTGTCTTTTTCTCTAGGGGTGAGTTCCATCTAGCGTATCTCTTGTTCAATATGTTCTAAGTGTTCCAAATGCGTGGCCTGACCACTTCCCTACCCGCGTACCATGGCCTTAATATTTGCCACAACTGCTCAAAATACTGTTTGGCTGCCTGTGCTGATTTTCCCACATAACGTGCGGAAAATATTTCTGGTAACGCAGTCACACCATACTTTGCTTGCAAATCTAGTGCCACATTCGGCTGAATCAGCCTGCAGGCCTCAAGAATGTGGTTTGGCACTGCACCTGCCGCGACAACAAAACTAGCATTGACCGGATTGGCAGCCAAACCTGCAATAGACCGCATGCTTAAACTTTGCGGGGTCAACATTGCGGTCTCTCGCCAGATCAGTTTTTGTTCTCGATAAATGGCTAGATTTTGGTGCATATATCCGGTCTGCCAGCGCTCTTGTTGTGCTTGTCGACCAAAACACACAATATCCCATGCTGCATAGCGTGCATCTGCTACCAAATCAATACGCGCAGAGAACTCCACTTGCGCACCATCAAACAAAATGTTCTCTAGCGGCAACCATTCAAAGCAACTATCTGCGGCCAATGTAAAAGCCAAATGTTGACTGGCGGGCTGTCCGTTGGCTTTATACCATTTACCAGCGCCCGGCGTGGTGAGTAAGGCGCGTGTCTGCGACTCAAGCGAAGCACTCAATGTAAGGGCATCCCCTCCCGCCACCCCACCTGGAGGATGGACCACTACCCCGTGGCATACCTCAGGGCCTTCTGGATGCAAACTTTTTTGCAACACCAATGGGCCATGATGTTGTTTAAAGGCTAGGTAACTGCGAGATGATGGCTGCTGATTTGCCTGGTTGGCGACGTGCTGATGCGCAAATCGAAGTGCTAAATGCGCAACCCATTGCTTGGGAGGGGAACCTAGCGTTTGGGTTGCTTCATTATTGATTTGCGCATCATCCATCGCCACATCATGCCACATAATGTGGACAAGTTTTTAATGCAAACCCACTTTTATTAAACAGATAAGTAACCTTTAATCTTGGCTGCATCCACCTCACCTCTTACATCTTCGTGAATGAATTTACCTTTATCAATCACAATAATGCGATCCGCCACTTCCATGGTAAAGCTCAGCACCTGCTCAGAGACGATAATCGTAATTTCACGCATCTTGCGAATCTCGTTCAACACACGCGCAATGTCTTTAATAATCGATGGCTGAATACCCTCGGTGGGCTCATCCAAGAGCAATACTTTAGGATTAGTCACTAGGGCGCGTGCAATCGCCAATTGCTGTTGCTGACCACCAGACAAGTTGCCGCCTTTGCGCTTGCGCATATCAAACAGCACTGGGAACAGCGCATAAATATCTTCAGGGATCTCGCCAGTTTTAGATTTCTCCAGACCGGTTTCGATATTTTCCTGCACCGTCATGCTGGGGAAAATCATGCGGCCCTGTGGCACATAAGCCAGCCCTTTAGCCACGCGCTGATAAGTGCTAGCACCTTGTAAGTCCTCACCATCGACAATCGCTTTGGTGGACTTGCTGGGCAAAATGCCCATTAATGATTTAAACAAAGTGGTTTTACCCATGCCGTTGCGCCCCATGATGGCCAGCGTTTCGTTCTTGTTCGCTTTAATATTCAAGCCATGTATCACCTGACTTTGGCCATAGCTCACTTGCAAATTTTCAATCTCAAACATGCGGTTCTCCTAATGACCTCAACATTAATGGCCTAAATACACTTCAACCACTTTTTCATCTTCTTGCACTTTGTCCATCGAACCTTCCGCAAGAATTTTTCCCTGATGCAACACCGTGACCTTATGTGCGATTTTCTTCACAAACTCCATATCGTGCTCAATCACCAGCACAGAGCGGTTGTTGCAAATTTTATTGAGCAACTCGGCTGTTTGGTCACGCTCTTTCGCACTCATGCCTGCCACCGGCTCATCCAGCATCAGCAACTCTGGATCTTGCATCAGCAACATGCCGATTTCCAGCCATTGCTTTTGACCGTGGCTCAACAGCGCTGCCTCTAAATCCAATAAATCCGTGAGCATGATTTCTTCCGCCACTTTGCGCACTTGTGCCTCTACCTCGGCCGTACGTTTAAAGGTCAGGCTGCCAAACACACCGCGACCTTTTGGATAAGACACTTCTAGGTTTTGGTATACCGACAAATTCTCATAGATAGAAGGTGTTTGAAATTTACGCCCCACACCTTCACGCACAATTTCGTGCTCAGAGAGCTTGGTCAGCTCTTTATTTCTAAACTTGATGGAACCAGAGGTGGATTTGGTTTTACCGCAAATCAAATCCAGCACTGTGGTTTTGCCTGCACCGTTAGGCCCAATCACCACACGTAACTCGTTTTTATCGATGTACATGGTGAGGTTATCCACCGCCTTAAAGCCATCAAACGATACCGTAAGGTCTTCGATGGACAATACAAAGTCTGTATTACTCATGCTTTTGCTCCCTTCATACTGGCCACTTTGGCAGGTTTCTCTTTTTTCGCTACTGGCGCTTCAACGGCTTCTTTTGTCGCTGAAAGTGTAGGCTCAAATCTTTCTGGCTCAGGCGTATCGTCATAAAAGCGTTTCATAAATTTGAGTTTTCTTGCATGTTGATCCCACAAACCAGCCAAACCATTTGGGAAGAACATCACCACCGCCATGAACAAACCGCCCATCAGGAACAACCATAATTCCGGGTAAGTTTCTGAGAAGAAGGTTTTACCGTAATTGACTAGCAAGGTACCGTACACCGCACCAATCAAGGAGATACGCCCACCTACTGCACAGAAAATTACCATTTCAATCGAAGGCACGATACCGACGAAAGACGGTGACATAAACCCAACCTGCAAGGTAAACATTGCGCCACCAATCGCAGAAATCATGGCAGCGATACAGAAGATAAAGATTTTGAAATCAGATACGTCGTAGCCAGAGAAGCGCACGCGCTCTTCTTTGTCACGCATGGCCAACAGCAACATACCGAATTTGCTGGTGAGGATGTAACGTGACAACAAGATACAACCAAACAACAAGATGCCATTGACATAGTACAAGATGTATTTTGCACTGTCGGTACGCGTATCCCAACCCAACATAGTTTTAAGATCGGTAATGCCGTTTACACCACCAGTTAAGCCTTGTTGCCCAACAATTAAGATACTTAGAATTAAGGCAATCGCTTGCGTGATGATGGCAAAGTACACACCACCCACACGGCGCTTGAACATGGCAAAGCCGATAATGTAAGCAAATAGCGCTGGAATCACCAAGATAGCCAGTATGGTTAAAGGTAAACTCTTGAACGGCTCCCAAAACCATGGAATAGCCGTCAATTGGTTCCAATCCATAAAATCTGGGATGCCGGGTGTGGTTTGAATTTTGGTACTGATAGGATCAGACGCTTCCAATTTCATAAACATGGCCATGCCGTAACCGCCTAGGCCAAAGAAGATGCCTTGACCTAAACTCAGAATACCGCCATTCCCCCACAACAACACCAAACTCACTGCAACAAACGCGTAGGTCAGGTATTTACCTACCAAGTTCAACCTGAAGATATCGACACCAAGCGGCAAGACTACGAAGATGATGGCGGCCAGCACTGCTAACCCTAACACGCCCTTCTTGCCGCCTAACAGCTCGCTTGAATTTAACTTACTTAATATGGCACTCATCAATATTCTCCTCAACTACATCAAAATCTGGGGTGTATTACTTACGCAGTTTCGAAGCAAACAAACCTTCTGGCTTCATCATCAAAATCCCTACAATCACCAACAATGTAGATACCTTACCCATCGAGCTGGTCATAAAGAATTGCAAGATAGACTGCGCTTGCGCAATGCCGAAGGCTGAAGCAATCGTACCCATCAGGCTGGCTGCACCACCAAACACCACCACCATAAAGCTATCCACGATGTACAAGGTACCTGTGGTTGGGCCGGTAGAAGCAATGGTGGTAAATGCTGCACCGGCAATCCCGGCAATCCCACAACCTAAGGCAAAGGTCATACGGTCAACTTTGGCAGTATTAATGCCTACTGCACCTGCCATGACACGGTTTTGCACCGTGGCGCGTACACGCAAACCCCAACGTGAGCGGAACATGAACAAGTACACACCAGCCGTCACAATGATGGCTAAGAACATCACAAATACCCCGTTAATGGGGATATCAATATCTGGTGTTGGTTTGAAAGAACCGAGCATCCATTCAGGCAATTCAGCACTCACTTCTTTCGCGCCAAAAGTTGAACGGAAGATTTGTTGCATCACCAAACTTAATCCCCAAGTCGCCAACAGCGTATCGAGCGGCCGCTTATACAGGTGCCGTATCATGATGAATTCAATGAAGTAACCCACTGCAAACGCCAGGGCGAACGCAATCACAATCGCAAACACAAAGTAGTAATTCACAAAGCCATAATTGGCCGCCAACTTGGAAATCATCACCGTGGTGTAGGCACCAATTGCCATAAACTCACCGTGCGCCATATTAATTACACCCATTTGCCCGAAAATAATCGCGAGACCAAGTGCCATGAGGAGCAACACTGTAAACATGCTCAGGCCAGAGAAGCCCTGCATCACCACAATATTGCCTATATCTGCCATTGAATAACCAAACATACCGGCCTCCTAAAACCTACTGATAAAATAAACTTTCTTGCAGAGAGCGGCACCCCAATATGGGCTGCCGCATCTTTACTCACTTCATGCGTGCGTGGACCCAGTAATACCTAGGCCACGCACTTTAAACAACTATTGATAACCTTTTGGGAATGGATCAGGTTTGATGTAATCAGAGGTGTAAACCACTTTGGCTTGACCATCTTTACCCCATTGACCGATACGTAATTTGGTCGTTAAGTGATGGTTAGCTTCTACAGTTACAGGGCCTTCTGGTGCATCTTTAAACACATAGCCTGGCAATGCTGCTTGCACTTTGTCTACATCAAAGCTACCTGCACGCTCAACCGCAGCTTTGTACAACCATGGGCCTAAGTAAGCAGCTTGTGTCACGTCGCCAATCACAGATTTATCACCCCATTTTTTCTTAAATGCGGCAACAAATTTTTTGTTTTCTGGATTGTCTTGTGATTGGAAGTATTTCATTGCTGAGTAGAAACCAGCCAAGTTTTCACCGCCAATACCTAATACTTCATCTTCAGTTACAGAGATGGTTAACATGGTTTGTTTGCTAGAGTTCAAACCTGCAGCATTCAATTGTTTGAACCATGCCACGTTACTACCACCCACTACCGCTGCGTAAATAACATCCGGTTTTTTCAGTTTGATTTTGTTAATCACAGAACCAAATTGTGTATCACCTAACGCAATGTACTCTTCACCTACTACAGTACCTTTGAGTACTTTTTCAATGTGTTTACGAGCAATTTTCATTGAAGTACGTGGCCAGATATAATCAGAACCAATCAGGTAGAAAGTTTTCGCTTTCTTCTCTTTGGCAATCCAATCTAAGCCTGCCAAAATTTGCTGTGTCGCTTCTTGACCGGTGTAGAACACGTTTTTAGATTGCTCAAGACCTTCGTAGAACGTTGGGTAGAACAACAAGCCATTTTCTTTTTCAAACACTGGCAATGCCGCTTTACGTGAAGCGGATGTCCAGCAGCCCATCACAGCAGCTACTTTGTCTTTCACCAACAGTTTTTTAGATTTCTCTGCAAACGTTGGCCAGTCAGAAGCGCCGTCTTCCTGAATCACCTCAATCTTGCGACCGAGAATACCGCCCATGGCGTTGATTTGCTCAATCGCCAATTTTTCTGCTTGGATAGAACCGGTTTCACTAATCGCCATCGTGCCAGTGGCTGAATGCAAGATACCCACTTTTACAGTGGTATCGGTCACGGCTAAGCCAGTGGTATTCACTTTAGCGGTTGGATAGTCTGCCGCTAAGGCGTGGCTGGAAATCACACCTACTGCTAGTAGTGCACCAACTAGTGCACCACCTGCTTTCATAAAGCTACGTCTGTTAAAGGTACTCATCTGTGTCTCCTGGTTAAAAAAATAAAATTACAAAATTTCTAAACTAAACTTACTTCTACTCCGTGCGCTTTACTGAATACTGGTCTAGAGTTACTTGCCTTAATGACCTAGCATCCAAGGTCTGGCGGTTTTTTTGGTTTGCATTTGCAGCGCAGCTTTGCCAGTGTCTTGATTCACTTTGGTAGTGGTTTTGCAGGTATGAGAACCTGTGCAACCACAACTTGAGCGTCGCCCAACCGCTGGCGCATGCGCTGATTTCTCATTACGCTCATGCGCATCACGCTGCTGCTTGCCCAAGATGGCTAAACGTGGCACTGACAAAATGCGCGGGCTTTCGGCACCACATTCATCGCAGAAAGCAGGCTCACTGCATTCACTCATTTTGCGCAGTGCACTAAACACACCACAGCTTTCACATTCATATTCATACATGGGCATTTGCAAACTCCTTAACTTGTTTTGGCGGTATCAATGCCTTGTTTCACCATGATTTTTGGTCCATCTGCATTCGGCTTCATATCGAAATCGAAAATCTCAGTGGGTAACCACAGCGTTGCACAAGCGTTAGGAATATCCACAATGCCACTGATATGCCCTTCTACTGGTGCCGTGCCTAAAATAGAGAGCGCTTGCGCACCGGTGTAGCCAAATTTCTTCATGTACTCAATGGCATTTAAACAAGCTTGGCGATACGCCACATGCACATCTAAGTAATGTTGCTTACCTTGCTCATCGACAGAAATACCTTCAAAGATGATGTAATCGCGATAGGTTGGTGTGAGTACGCTAGGCTGGAAAATTGGGTTTTTAATGCCGTACTTTTTCACGCCGTCTTTGATTAAGCTGACTTTGATATCTAAATAGCCAGCCATCTCAATCGCACCGCAGAACGTAATTTCGCCATCGCCTTGTGAGAAGTGCAGGTCACCCATGGAGAGACCACCATCTTTCACATACACAGGGAAATAAATCTTAGAACCCTTGGTTAAGTTCTTAATATCGCAGTTACCACCGTGATCGCGTGGCGGTACCGTACGCGCACCTTCTGCCGCTGCTTTTTTCGCTGCATCTCCAGTCAACTTACCCATGACTGCCGATTGCGGATTAGGCGGCAAAGCCAAAGCAGGTACACGGTCAGGGTCTGTCGCAATCAACTCCGCCTCACGTGTGTTCCATTTTTCTAGCAACTCTTTTGAAGGTAAGCATCCAATCAACCCCGGGTGCATAATCCCTGCAAATTTCACGTTTGGCACATGACGTGAGCTCGTGTAGATGCCGTGGAAATCCCAAATAGATTTACGCGCTTCAGGATAGTGATCTACTAAAAAACCACCGCCGTTTTCTTTGGCAAAAATACCGTTAAAACCCCATTGCTGGTCTTCAAACGTACCTACATCCAAAATATCCACCACCATCAAATCGCCCGGCTCAGCACCTTCCACGCCAATCGGGCCACTTAAATAGTGCACTTGCGTTAAATCTACATCGCGTACGTCATTGGCGCTGTCGTTGTTGCCAATTTGGCCGCCCGTCCAATCCATACACTCCACTCGAAATTCATCGCCTGGTTTGACCATCGCCACCATTGGTAAATCAGGATGCCAGCGATTGTGTATCTGGCCATCTTGCTCCCATGGTTTCTTGTCTAAATCCAGTTTGACGATTGTTTTCATCTCACTACCTCCTAAACTATTGATTTGAAGTACATATTGGCAAATGCATTAAAACTGCATTTGTAGAGAAATTAAGATAGCGTCTGTTTCACCTCTTGCGGAGGCAGCAAAGCCAGAACCACTTCTATCAGTTTTTTGATATTCGGCAGAAATCAGCGCGTTGTATGGCTCAATCACATAGTTCACACCCACATCAGTACGCTCAGTTTTTTGATTACTGTCTGCATCAAATTCTTGATGACGTACAAATGGCATAAATTTGCCCCAGCCCACGGGTGTGTCGAACAAATAGCCTGCACCTACGTAGTAGGCATCGCCTTCTTCAGCAAGGAATACTTTGTCGGTGTCATAATCGTAGTAAGCTGCTTCAAGTGAGAGCGTACCTGGACCGACATTTTTCTTTTCCATCAAGAAATCGATGCTGTAGGAGCTGTAATCACCCTTTTGACTGTTTGCTGCTGTTGGAACTGCTGGTGAGACTGCAGATGTTGCAATTGCACCGTCCGCCTTATATCTGGCTGCGAGACCAACCGTTAAAATGTCTTTGGCACCGAAGTAGTTACCCGTGCCGTAGTAACCTGGTTCTGAATCCCAGAAAGCCACTTGTACGCGACCTGCATACATCAATTTGTCATCCGCATTCGCCGCTGCTGCAGCTGCACTTGATTCTTTTTGGGCACCTACGCCACTGAATCTAAAAATGTTGTCACCTTCAAACGCACCGAAGGACACTGCTAACTTATCTTCTAAAAAGCTACCCACAAAGGCAACGCCTTCATCACGACCAATCACGCCACCGTTCCAACCATAGCGTGATGCAACGTTAGCCCAGTAGCCACCGCCACCGCCTGAAGAATAGTAAGGACCCGCCATATTGGCGCGGTCACTTGGAGAAAGGAAACGACCTGCCCAGATTGCAATTTCTGGTGTCAATTGGAACTGCACGTTGGCATCAATCACCTCAATATTGCCCTCGCCACCACCTGAACGCTCAGTATTGAGCATGCCTTTGATGTACTTGTTAAAAGAGCCAGATAAATACAAACGCGCACTGTTCAATGAAAAGTCATTTGAACGGTCGTTACCGTTAGCGGCAGCGTCTTCTACAGAGCTGTAGCTAGTAATAAACCCAAAACCTACACTCACATATTTATCTTCACCAAAGGTAATGGTGCCTGCCGCTTGTGCACTCACTGCACCTAATGAACATGCCACCAACACCGCCGAACATAGTACGTTTTTCTTTAAATTCAAATTCATGTCAACACTCCCATAGAGTCAAAAAAACAGGTTTAGAAAAATTTGGCATGTGCACTTTAACTTCAATGCATTTGTCACGGTGCAAGATTAACGATTGGTAGAAATGAGTTAAATACGTCATATTGCGTAGTCGGTTTCTGCGCAACACGCTGTATATTGTGTACACCAACGATAGGAAAAAATAGGAGTATTGCGTCAATGTCATTTTCAAATAAATCATTAATAATCATTGCGTTAGCAATCATTGAAGCTGCCTGCGGAGAAGTTTCTTACAAACGCGGGGCTTCGGTGAGAGATGTTGAAAGCGCCCATAAAGCATGCCGCGGTGTATCCGAAGCTGAGTTCTCAGCATGCTTGCAAAAACAAGGATGGGAGATACAAAAATTTGATGATAGTGATTTATTTGCCGAAGTATCAGTGACCGATAATCGCGGCACACCACCTGCCAAAACAGAGCAGTCTGCGTTTGTAGAAGTACAAGAAAATACGCATACGAACAGCGTAGTTAAAAATGAAAGCTCATCAGAAAATAGTGCGGTTCAGCCTAAAGTTGGAGAGGTCAGCAAATCAAGCGAAATATCAACGACAGAGACTAAAGCCTCTGTTGCGGCACCCAAACCAGCAGTCCAACCATCGCCTGCTCCAGTCGATCCATTGAAGACATACAAGATTAATTCTTGGTGGAAATTTGGCGGTACACCCGACCATTTAAAGAGAGATCAAAGTCATTGTGTGGCAACGCTAGGCGAAGCGCATCAGCCGGACATGGCCACACAAACTTACACCCGTGGTCTGATTGAATGTTTACACAAAAACGGCTGGAAGGCGCTGAAGGCGATGAAATAGCGCATAGCAAAAAGGCCCTGAGTGGGCCTTTTTTATACAGATGGAATTGTATTTGTATTAACTTGCTTGCTCAGTTGATTGGGCTGAGAACCGATAGCCAGAGCCTCGCACCGTTTGAATCAAATCTTGGTGGTTGGATGCCATTAAGGCATTGCGTAAGCGACGGATATGCACATCCACGGTACGGTCTTCTACAAAGACACGGTCGCCCCATACTTTATCGAGCAATTGTGTGCGGCTATGCACGCGCTCAGCGTTGCTCATAAAAAAGTGGAGCAATCTAAATTCCGTAGGACCTAGCGGAATATTGACATTGTTACCCGTTACGCGGTGTGTGGTTGGGTCGAGTGACAAGCCTGCAATTTCAATCGGGTCATCCGTCATTTGTGGCGCACGACGTCTTAATACCGCTTTAATCCGCGCATTGAGCTCACGTGGGCTAAACGGTTTAGTCACATAATCATCTGCACCTACTTCTAAGCCGCGTACTTTATCGTACTCGTCGCCTCGAGCGGTCAACATGATAATAGGAATGGCCTTGGTCAAATTGTCCGATTTTAAGCGTCTGGCGTATTCAATGCCGCTCATGCCAGGTAGCATCCAATCCAACAAGATTAAATCCGGTAAAGTTTCTCTCAGTAATTGTTGCGCATGCTCAGCACTGAGTGAACGCAATGCGTTGTACCCCGCCTGTTTGATATTGAGCGCGAGTAATTCTTGAATCGCTGGTTCGTCTTCTACCACCAGTATGTTTGCAGTCATTGCTTAAACCCTATTGTTTTTAAGTATGTTTATTCTATGACCAAAATATGACAGATTCATGACAAATATTAAACCCCTAAATAGCCGAAAATACAAAGGATAATTGCCAATTCAGTCAATTTGTAACAATATGTTAACGACAGAAATAAATACAATAAATTAAGGTTAAAGCATGTCTGACTTTTTATCCAAAGAACACATCACCGCTGATGGTAGTTTTAATCGTTGGTTGGTGCCTCCAGCTGCACTTGCTGTTCATTTATCCATTGGCATGGCTTATGGATTCAGCGTATTTTGGAAACCACTAGGCAATGCGCTGCTAGATGCCGAAGGCAAGCCAGTGGCTGCTTGCGCAGCCGGTGCAACTACTTTTGCCGAAAAATTATCAGGTACTGGTAAAGCACTGTTTGCTACCGACTGCAATTGGACGCAATTTGATTTAGGCTGGATGTACACACTGTTTTTTGTTCTGTTGGGCTGCTCCGCTGCTTTATGGGGTGGTTGGCTAGAACGTGCTGGCCCTAGAAAAGCCGGCTTAGTTTCAACGCTGTGTTGGTGCGGAGGTTTGCTGTTGTCTGCCTACGGCGTATATAGTCATCAGCTTTGGCTAATGTGGTTAGGTAGCGGTGTAATTGGCGGTATTGGTCTAGGCTTAGGTTACATCTCTCCGGTTTCCACTCTTATTAAATGGTTCCCAGACCGTCGCGGCATGGCCACCGGCATGGCCATTATGGGATTTGGCGGTGGCGCCATGATTGGCTCGCCGCTTGCCACCAAATTAATGGGCTATTTTGCCACACCCACCAATCCTGGCGTTTGGCAAACCTTTGTAGTACTCGCTGTGATTTATGCCATCTTCATGGTGTGCGGCTCACTGGGCTATCGTGTGCCTGCTACAGGCTGGAAACCTGCTAACTGGACTCCTCCCGCACCAACAACTAATACCATGATTGCCACACGCCACGTGCATTTAAACAAAGCGCACAAAACCCCACAGTTTTGGCTACTTTGGATTGTATTGTGCATGAACGTTTCGGCAGGGATCGGCATTATTGGTGCGGCTGCCCCCATGCTACAAGAAACTTTTGGCGGCGCCCTGATTGGTCAACATGCTATTGGTTTTGCCGATATTAAAAAAGACGAGGCTTTGACCGCGGCAGCAGCGGCTGTAGGTGCCGGCTTTGTTGGCATTATTTCGTTGTTTAATATTTTTGGGCGCTTTGCTTGGGCCACCTCGTCCGATGCACTTGGCCGTAAGCGGACCTATTACATCTTCTTTATACTGGGCGCGCTGATGTATTGCGCAGCCACCTACATGGCAGGACATAAGTCCCTCGCATTATTTGTAGCTGCATTCTGCATTATAGCCTCTATGTATGGTGGTGGTTTTGCCACCATTCCGGCCTACTTGGCGGATATGTTCGGCACCCAGTTTGTAGGGGCGATTCATGGTCGTTTGCTCACAGCTTGGTCCACAGCAGGCATAGTCGGCCCAGTAATTGTGAACTCAATGCACGATATTCGTTTAGAGGCAGGTGTGCCATTTGACCAAATTTATGCCCCTATTTTTATGGTGCTAGCAGGCTTATTGGTGGTTGGATTTCTGGCTAATTTCCTGGTCAAACCAGTGGCAGATAAATACTTTATGACCGATGGAGAACTGGCGGAAGAGCGCAAAATCAGTCATGAAAAATTTGCCCAGACACAAGCCAATATGCGGGCGTACACTGCATCTGCCCCTCAATCTTCGTTGGTGGTGAAGTTGGCGTGGCTGGCAGTATTGGTCCCCATCAGCTATGGCGTTTGGATGACCGTGCAAAAAGCATGGGTGTTATTTAGTTAAGCGTTTGATTAGATTCATTGATTAAGGCGTATTGAGTTAAAATATCGTTTTAGCAATAAATTTAGGATTGAAATTGAATAAAATCGCTCAAGATTTGAATGGCGCTGGCAAAAAAATTGGCATCGTACTCTCCCGCTTTAACAGCAATATCGGTGACGCCCTATTAAGCGCTTGCCACCAGGAGCTATTGAAACTGGGGGTTAAAGCACAAGATATCAAGATTGCCACCGTGCCGGGCGCACTAGAAACACCGTTAATCTTGCAGCATATGGCTTTGAGCGAACAATACGATGCGCTGATTGCACTGGGTGCGATTATTCGTGGTGAAACTTACCACTTTGAAGTGGTGGCCAATGAGTCTGCACGTGGCATTTCTGAAGTGCAATTAAATACCGGTATCCCAGTCGCCAATGCAGTGCTGACAACAGAAGATGATGCGCAGGCCGAAGCCCGTATGCATATTAAAGGCGCGGAAGCAGCTCAAGTAGCCATTGAAATGGCTAATTTGGTACGCGCACTATGAGTGGCGAGCAAGCAGCAAATAAGCCTGTTAAAAAACCCAAAACCAGCCAAAACAGGCGTAAATCTCGCGAACTAGTATTAAAGGCTATCTATCGTGGCATGATGAATGCGGGTGAGCTCAAGCAGATTGCAACCGACGCCAAAGATGACCCAGACTATATCAAAACCGATGAAGCTTACTTTAAACAGTTGCTTGCGGGTGTTACAGAAAATATCGAGAAACTGGATCAAGAAATCACTGCGTTTATTGACCGCAAGCTAGACGAACTGAGCCCAGTGGAACACGCGATTTTGCGCATCTCAAGTTATGAACTGTTTTTTGATGTGAGCATTCCGTATCGCGTAGCCATCAACGAAGGCGTGGAGCTTGCAAAACTGTATGGTGGTACCGATGGCCATAAGTACATTAATGGTGTGCTAGACAAAGTGGCAGCAGTGGCCAGACCTATGGAGTTTAGAAAGTAAATGTCAGTCAGCTCAGCATTCTTTTGCTCGCTGATTTTGCTTAACGTTTAGGAATCATGCAATGACATGAGGCAGATGAAAAGTGAAAAAAAACTTTTTAACTACTGACTGGTTCATTGCACTGGTACTCTCATTGTTACTGTTAGCTATTGGCAGTGGCAAGTGGGTACAAGCAGTTGAGAGGAAGGCTTATGATATCGGCATCCAACTCTCACAACACGATGCCGGTGATGATATTGCCATCATCGCAATCGATGATGCTAGCATTCAAAATATTGGTCGTTGGCCATGGTCGCGCCAAATACACGCAGCTTTAATTCAAAAGCTATCCAAAGCTAAAGTCATTGGTCACACTGTATTTTTCTTAGAGCCTCAGCAAGACCCGGGGCTGAGTTTCATTGACAAGATACAGCAAACATTACAACACTCCTCTATCAAGCACACGCCGGAGGGTACTGCGCTTGCTAAGATTATTGAAGAAGCGCAGCACACGCTTAACCCGGATGCACTGCTAGCCGAGAGTGTTGCACATGCCAACAATGTTGTTCTGGCGATGCCCTTTATATTGGGCACGCCCATCGGCAAACCTAATGGCCCCTTACCAAATTACGTTACCAACCAGACTCTAACCAATATCGTTTACGATACCCACCCCAACCAATATCCGCCCAGACCGATACAAGCTAAAGAGGCACACCCGCCTATTCCATCCATAGGTAGCCAAGCCAGTGCAATCGGTCATTTAAATCAAGTATTGGATATCGATGGCGCCATACGTGTTGAACCACTAGTGCTGCAATACTATGATGCCTATTACCCATCACTAGCTTTGCAGGTTGTTACACGATATTTGAATTTAACAACACAAGATATTCAAGTGAGATTGGGTAAAGCGGTACAAGTAGGTAAATTGAATATAGCGACCAATCCACAACTACAAATGCACAGTTTTTTCTATGCTTCGCAAGCGCAAAGCGACCCATTTCCAATGGATTCTTTCTATGATGTGCTGAGCGGAAAAATATCGCCCGACAAATATCAACACAAAATTGTGCTTATTGGCATGGCCGCCACGGGAGATGGCGGTGATTCACAAATCACCCCAGTGTCTGCCCAGATGCCTCCGATTCAAACTCTGGCGCACGTGATTGCCAGCATCCTGAACGAGGACTTTTTTACCATCCCAAGCTGGGCCAATTGGTTTGAGTTTTTAATCTGGCTGGCCATCGCCTTATACCTAACCTTGCTTTTGCCGAAATTATCAGCAAGCGCAGCTATTCCCGTGAGCTTTGGCCTGGCCATCGTCTTAGTATTGACGCATCTCACACTCATGACTCAGTACGGCTGGTGGGTACAATTAATGATGCCCCTTATGTTATTAGTACTGGGGCACGCGCTGATTACATCCAAACACTATTGGGTTTCCGAGCGCGGCAAACTGCGCGCGGATGCAGACTCTTCAGAAAGTAATCGCAACTTGGCATTGATGCTGCAAAGCCAAGGACAATTGGATATGGCGTTTGATCGTTTTAGAAAATGTCAGCTCAATGATAGCCTAATGGAAAACTTGTATCACTTAGGATTAGACTTTGAGCGCAAGCGTCAATTTAACAAAGCAGAGCATGTATTTGGCTATATGTTATCGCATGACGCACAGTTTAAAGACATTAAACAACGTACCATCACTGCTAGACAGCTATCAGAAACCGTCATTCTAGGTGGTCACCCTACGCCACATTTGCAAACAGAATTATTGGGCGACAATCACACCATCACCAAACCCATGCTAGGGCGCTACCAAGTTGAGAAAGAGTTGGGCAAAGGTGCCATGGGAACCGTTTATTTAGGCGTGGACCCTAAAATCGGCCGTCAAGTTGCCATTAAGACATTGGCACTTTCACAAACATTTGAACCGAGTGAGTTGGACGCGGTGAAGTCTCGCTTTTTTAGAGAGGCAGAAACAGCGGGAAAACTCAACCATCCCAATATAGTCACCATTTATGATGCAGGCGAGGAACATGATTTAGCCTATATTGCAATGGAGTTACTCAAAGGTCATGACCTCAACCCCTATACCAAACTTGGCCATTTACTGCCATTTGAAACCACTATCAAGATTATGATTAAAGTGGCAGAGGCCTTAGATTATGCGCATCAGCAACATGTCATTCATCGTGATGTAAAACCAGCCAATATCATGTTTGAGCCAGAAACAGAACTGGTGAAAGTGACCGATTTCGGAATTGCACGCATCACAGACGCCTCTAAAACCAAAACCGGGATGGTCTTAGGTACGCCTAACTTTATGTCGCCAGAACAGCTATCCGGTAGAAAATTAGATGGGCGTTCAGACTTATTCTCTCTAGGTACTAGCATGTATCAACTCTTGACCGGTGCGCTGCCTTTTGATGGCGATTCAATGGCCAACTTGATGTACAACATTAGTCAAGAAGCACCTAAGGATGTGCGTGAGCTTAATTCCGACATTCCAATTGCACTCGCGAATATCATCCACAAGCTTTTGCAAAAAGACCCCAATGAACGCTACCAGAGTGGTCACGAACTCGCCGTTGATTTGCAACGCTGTTTAGAAGGGCTAAGCCATTGAATCACCTAGAGCATGCACTCAGAATCGCACGTCATACGGATACTGGACAATTACGTACCCGCAATGAAGATGCCATTGCCAGTGACGCAAGCATTGGTTTAGCTGTGCTCGCAGATGGCATGGGGGGTTATAACGCAGGCGATGTTGCCAGTCAAATGGCTACACTGACAATTACAGCAGAACTTATCTCTGGTTTTAATCGAGCGCATCAGTCTGGCAAGCAAGTTGATAGCGAGCAAGCAAGCAGCTTAATGTCAGATGCTGTGCATGCTGCAAACATAGCCATTTACCAAGTAGCTAATGAGCAAGAGCAATGCGAAGGTATGGGCACCACTTTGGTATTATCACTATTTGTGGATAACCGTGTAGTGATTGGGCATATTGGTGACTCCAGAGCTTACGTGTTGCGAAACGACCAACTCAAGCAGCTAACAAATGACCACTCTTTGCTCCAAGAGCAGATTGACTCCGGCTTGATCACTTTAGAGCAGGCCAAACTTGCCACCTATAAAAACTTTGTGACCAAAGCACTTGGCGTTGATCCAGTAACCGATTTGGAAATAAATACCCACAATGTTGAAGTAGGCGATTTGTATTTGCTGTGCTCAGATGGTCTGACCGATATGCTAGAGCCATACGAGATAGAAACCACTTTGATTGAGGGCCAAGATGACTTGGAGTCACTAGCGAACACCTTGATTAGAAAAGCCAATCAACGGGGTGGCAAAGATAATATTTCTGTGATATTAATAAGCGTTGTAGAAGAGTTTCCACTAAGTAAGCCAAATTGGCTACAATCACTTATCAAGAAAGTGGTAGATAAAGGTTAGACATGTCAAAGCTAGTTTGCACATTAGATGATCGCGTGATTAACGAGTACCCACTCAATAAAGAGCGTATTTCTATTGGCAGAAGGCAAAACAACGATATTGTCATCGACAACCTTGCCGTGAGTGGTTTGCATGCTGTGATTGTGACCATCGGCAAAGACTCTTTTTTAGAAGATGCCAATAGCACCAATGGCACCTTTGTCAATTTAAAGCCAGTGCGAAAGCATGTACTCAACCAAGATGATGTGATTGAAATTGGTCGTCATCAGTTTAAATACATCAAAGAGCACTCGTCCGCAGTGGCCACTGCTCCTGCCGCTACTAAAGAAGAACATGCAGGTTCTACACCTTTAGACAAATCACCACATACGCAACCACCTTCGCTCAAATCTCTGATTCAAATGTCCAGACCAATGAAAAGCGAAGAAGAAATGCTGTCTGAAACTACGCCAGTTGCCATACCAGCTGCACCACTGCCTATTGGCAAGCTGCACATATTGAATGGCTCGAATAGCGGCAAAACGCTTACGCTCAACAAAACCCTCACTACTTTGGGCAAACCGGGTGCGCAAGTGATTGTGATTACCAAACGCACCAATGGGTATTTTTTAAGCCAGGTGGAAGGGGAAGAGCAACCCAGCATTAACGGCAATCCTTTACATACCCTCTCCTATGGCCTTAAAAATAAGGACATGTTAGAAATTTCAGGTATTAAAATGGAATTTACCTTTGCTTGATCCGCTTTGGGTTGAGTTGCTCGCGTAAATTTCAAAATGTTGCTAAATCAATCGCTAAACCAGTCAATAGACCAACTAGAAAGGCTCAACGCAATTGGCGTGGCCTTGTCTGCAGAGCAAAACACTAACCGTTTATTAGAGATTATCCTGCTAGGTGCGCAAGAACTCACTCATGCAGACGGCGGTACGCTGTACACCCTGCATGAACAATCATTAAAGTTTGAAATTTTACGTAACACCACGCTGAATATTGCGATGGGTGGCACCACCGCGCAACCCATCCCATTTGCACCGCTACCGCTTTATTTAGATAACGGTGCTCCAAATCTTAATATGGTGGCTGCGCACTGTGCTATTCAGCAAACCACCATTAATATTGAAGACGCCTATTCGCCAGAGCAAGGCTTTGATTTTTCTGGCACCCGCGCATTTGATGAGCGCACTGGTTACCACTCGCAATCATTCTTAACGGTACCCATGCGCAATCATGAAAATGAGGTGATAGGTGTATTGCAACTCATTAATGCAAAAGACCCTGAGACACAAAGCATTATTCCATTCTCGGACTCACATCAGCGCTTGGTGGAGTCATTGGCATCCCAAGCGGCTATCGCGTTATCCAATCATCGCTTGATTGAAGGCTTAAAAAGCTTGTTTGAATCATTTATTAAATTAATTGCAGATGCGATTGATGAGAAGTCGCCTTATACCGGTGGCCATTGCCAACGCGTGCCGGTATTGACCATGATGTTGGCAGAAGCAGCCATTCAGTCACAACACCCTACTTTTAAAGATTTTCATCTCAACGCCCAAGAGTTATACGAGCTCAAAATTGCGGCATGGTTACACGACTGCGGTAAAGTCACCACACCGGAATCGATCATGGACAAAGCCACTAAGCTAGAAACCATCTTCGATCGTATCCATCTGATTGATGAGCGCTTTGAATTATTAAAATCACAACGCGAGGCCAATCATTTGCGTAAAGTGATTGAATTGCAGACCAAAGGAAAAACCATCAACCCCAAACACCTTGCGCATGAAATCAATGTCATCAAAAAACAATTAGACGATGACAAAAACTTTATCCGCAAGGTCAATTATGGCAGCGAGTCGATGAGCCCCGATGATCAGGCTAGGGTGCGTGCCATCGCCAATTATCAATACCAAAATGAGGCCGGACAGTCCGTTAAGTTTTTAAGCGATGATGAAACTTACAACCTGACGATACCCAAAGGCACCCTTACCCCTGAAGAGCGCCAAATTATCAATAACCATATTGTGGTCACCATTAACATGCTGGAATCGCTCCCTTACCCCAAGGGCTTAAGACGTGTTCCGGAATACGCAGGCGGTCATCACGAACGGATGGATGGCACTGGTTACCCCAAAGGGTTAACACGTGAGCAAATGTCTATTCCTGCCAGAATGATGGGCGTGGCTGATATATTTGAGGCACTCACTTCAAAAGATCGCCCTTATAAAAAGGCAAAAACATTATCTGACACATTAAACATTCTGGGGAATATGAAGCTGAATCAGCATATTGATGCAGATGTATTTGATCTGTTTATACGTGAGAAGATATATTTACGCTACGCGGAAATGTTTTTGGATCCAGAACAGATTGATGCTATCGATGAATCAAAAATTATTGGTTATACACTTTAACCAAATACGTTCTAACTAAATTAGTCTTTCAAGAACGACTTTGCCGCCTTGAGAATCAGCGGAATTTTAGTCGCATCCACATGCTGAAATGATGTCCCACCGGGTATCAAACGTAAGTTAGGTCCCGCATCACACTCACCCAAGCACTGAATTTCTTTGACGCCTATTGCCAATCCTGTCGCGTTAACCGCATCTGTTAATCGCTCTTTGAGCTCAAGCGCACCACGTGCTGCGCATGATGGCTGATTAGGGTTAGCACGATGGTTAGTACAGACTAGGATAGATTTCATATGGGAGTACCTGTATTAATCAGAGGTTAAGCTTCTATGGTCACTGCCATCATAGTCCCGTCAGCCTTTAATTTCAAATAACTGCCCTGCTCGTACCAATCACCCAATACATAACGCTCACACACATGCGCATCCACATGATGCACATGCCGATTCGGTCTATGCGTATGCCCGTGAATAAATACAGGCGGGTAATCATACTCACGCACCAAATTTTCCAGCGCCTGCTCATTCACATCCATGATAGAGGCCATTTTGGTAGATTTCTCTTGCTCACTTTTTGTCCGCGCTTGTTGAATAAACGCCTGACGCTGTGGCAGCGTCTGGTTCAGAAAATCTTCCTGCCAAGCAGGTTGACGCACCTGTGCTCTAAACGCCATGTACTGCACATCATCCGTGCATAGGGCATCACCATGGCTTAATAGCACTTGTCTACCGTAAATTTGCGTTAATGTTGGGTCACCAATTAACTGCGCACCAGTGGCTTTTGAAAAACATTCTCGAATCAAAAAATCACGGTTTCCATGCATGAAAAACACTTGCGTTTGCAGTTGCGTCAGTTGCTGTAACGCTTGAATAATCGGCTGATGAAAGTCATCGAACATGGCGTCATCACCAGCCCAATACTCAAAAAAATCACCTAAGATATAGAGCGCATCTGCTTTTGTAGCCACCTCGGCCAACCATCGAAGAAAAGCCGAGGTGATGTGCGGACGTGATTCACATAAATGCAAATCAGAAATAAAGAGGGTATTGCCCTGCATTCACATTAGCAAACTGTGGCTTTTAGAATCACCACAGGCTCTACTGGTACGTCTTGATGGCCGGCGCGGCTTGTGGTTGGCACAGCTTTAATCGCATCGACCACATCCATACCTTCTACCACTTTGCCAAACACACAGTAGCCCCATCCACTTGGCGTAGGTGCAGTATGGTTCAAAAAGTCATTATCAGACACGTTAATGAAAAACTGACTGCTAGCAGAATCTGGTACTGATGTTCGTGCCATAGCAATCGTATATTTATCATTGCTCAAGCCGTTATTGGCTTCATTTTTAATTGATGCCTCAGTTGGTTTTTGCTTCATATTGGTATCAAAACCACCACCCTGAATCATAAACCCATTGATTACGCGGTGAAAAACCACATTCTCATAAAAACCGCTCTCTACGTACTGTAAAAAGTTGGCTACTGTTATAGGCGCCTTTTCTGCGTCTAACTCAATGGTGATATCACCAAAATTCGTGGATAATTTGACCACAATTGTTCCTTTACTTATTGATGGATGACTTACTGATTTATTTTGCAGCGGGTGCTGATTTTACTTTGGCTTGCTTAATGATAATTGGCCTAATAGGTACATCTGAAAAGCCACGGTTATTGCCTGTAGGCACAATCCCTATTTTATGAACGACATCCATACCACTCACTACTTTACCAAACACGCAGTAGCCAACAAGATCAGGCTCCGGGCTGGTGTAGTTCAAAAATTGATTGTCTGCCAAATTGATAAAAAATTGGGCAGTTGCTGAGTTTGGGTCTGGCGTTCTCGCCATCGCAATAGTGCCTGACTGATTCAACAATCCATTATTGGATTCGTTGACGATAGGTGGACGCGTCGCTTTCTCGGTCAAATCACGCTCAAAGCCACCACCTTGAATCATAAAGCGGCTGATGACACGATGGAAAATAGTATTGTTATAGAACCCATCATTCACGTATTTCAGAAAATTCTCTACTGTGACAGGCGCTTTTTCTGGATACACTTCAACCACAAAATTACCTGCTGACGTCTCGAACTCAACTTGCGTTGCGGACATCGCTGAAGTTACCAATGCCATTAAAAATGTAAATGTTGCTAAGAGTGGTTTGATGTATTTCATTAAGCAGCGCCTTCGTAAATGATTTTCCATTGATTGTTTTCTTGAATCCAGTACTGGCGCTTTTTCATACGATTTTGTAGCGATGCGCTTCTAAAATCCTGTTCAAAATTTACCACCACCATCGGTTGCCTCGCATTAGGGTAAGTAAACATACTTACTTTTTCTATTTCTACATCCACTTTTGGCTTTTTAACTTGGATAGAACGTTTGTAATTGGCCCATTTATTAAAGTCACCCTCACTATAAAAAAAGTGAGGTGAATAGTTCGATAAGTATGCATCTGAGTTTTGTGAAACCCAGTCTTTACGCCATTTCTCTAAGGCATTTTGTAGCGACTCTTTTTGTTTGGCCTGCATATCGCCCGATGCGTCCACCAACCACTCCACATTGCTGGCAATAATCACCGGAGTATTCCCCCGATTTAGAATGGGGTGTAATGTTTTCAGGTCAGGGTTAGAAAGCACTACGCAACCATCACTGGCGCGTGGAGGGCGACTATAGGTATCAGTGGGCGTGCCGTGCAACCAAATGCCAGAACCGTTACGCTTCTCATACACATCGATTTCATTAGGATAATTCAGTGGGTACGCACCCTCACCATACATATCAGGCAATGGGCGATTTAACTTAGAGGATGCAAAATAAACACCTAATGGCGTACGCTTATCGCCTTGTGATTTTTTATCAATCCCATTTTTGCCTATGGTTACATAGTAGTCAGAGATATATTTTAGCTGACCATCTTCTTGCTTGGCGTACAAGAACAATCTGGATTTAGACGTATCAACCACTACCGCATAACGTTGAGATTCATCCAATTGAATCAACAAATTAGGTTGTAAATGATCTTTATTTTTAGCGAGATAACTTTCCAGACGCTTTTCTGCTTCTTCCTTCAAGTCTTCTACTTGGCGGGGATCTTTCACAACCGTATCACCAAAACCACTCAACATGCGTGCACGCGAGGCAAGTAGGTCGCCACGAATTAAATAAGCCAGCTTGAAATTAGGAGTGGTTTGAATCAGTTGATTGACGGTTTCGAGCGCATCACCAGTCTTGCCCTGCTTGATTTCCAACAATGCTTTAGCCAACATACTCTCAATAATGTTGGCGCTATATTTCTGTGCTAGAAATCGTGAGGCAATACCTTCTTGATTGATGGCGGTCGCATTCCACGGCAACACGGCCCCCAGCACCAACACAACCACCGATAAAGACTTAAAACGCAACATGGGTAAGATTATACCCTCCAAAACCTAAAACATCTCAAATTCAAACAGATATCTTATCTACATCATGCAATACATTAACGTCCAGCAATTTCCTGTTCAATCAGCCAGTTACCATTGACTTTAACCATGTTCAAGGTTTTACGAGTGCCTTGTGGCTTGCCATTGGCAATATAACGCTGGCTAAACTGCACTTTGGCTTGATCGGCCGTTTCCATTTTCACTGTTGGGTTATTAACCTCAACCGAAATCGATTTTGGACGGGTAATACGATCACGACGTATGTCTTCCCAAGCCTTACGTGACTCACCTCTGGGCGTTTTAAAGCTGTCAGCATAACTCGCTAAATATTGATCCACATTTTGGTCAGACCACGCTTTTGCCCAAGCATTCACAGCATCCAATACGGCAGACTCCTCATTAGTAGATGCGTCAGCAGGTTTAGCCTCTGACTTCACCGCTTCCGGCTTTGCAGACTCTGCTTTGGCGACTTCTGGTTTTTTATTGTCTGCTAACTTAGTTGTGGTTACTGGCTTAGCAACTTCCACCGGTTTCGCAGGCTCTTTTGCAGCAACTGCGGCTTTACCAGCACTGGCTTTACCACCAAATAAGTCGGTAATCATGGAAAGCTTGCCTTGTGCTCTGGAGTTAGAAGTATCTAACTTAAACGCTTTGTCATAAGCCTCTGAGGCCAGTCTTGCATATATATCGCCTAAATTCTCATGGGCAGTGGCATAGCTTGGGTGCGTTTTAATCGCTGTTTCCAATGCCTTACGCGCTTTATCGTATTGGCCTTGGTCAGCGTACAGCACAGCCAGATTATTATATGGCTCAGGTAAGTTAGGATACTTTTCGGTTAAATCAGTAAACGCTTTAATAGCATCATCACGTTTACCCTGCTCAACCAAAATCACCCCTTTCATAAACATTGCTTCGGCATCTTTTGGGTTTGCGCTTAAGTAGGCATTCACTTTCTCTAAAGCTGCTGCCTGATTTCCCTGTTCAGAGAGCAAGCTGATTTCTTTCAAGGCTGCATTCGTATTGCCAGCAACAGCGAAATTCCATGCTGAAAATCCGAGGGTGATGACTAACAAACTTTTTATGATTATTGTGTGCATTTGCTTTTTGCCTTGAGAAGAATCGAAGATGTTCATTATGTTATACTTTTGGACGATGGTTGAATGATTAATTCTATCAATAGCTTAGGCCTAACCACAATAGCTGGCTTACTGAATCACTGATTAAATACACTTTATTTCTAAATAACGATTCTTTTCACTACGCAAAGAACCATTTACTTTAAGTCACTACCGCATGTTAAAAATATACAACTCCCTCGCACGCGAAAAACAAGTCTTTACGCCAATTGAATCTGGTAAGGTCCGCATGTATGTCTGTGGCATGACCGTATATGACTTTTGCCACCTTGGCCACGCCCGCGTGATGGTAGTGTTTGATATGGTTGCTCGCTGGTTTCGCGCCAGCGATTATCAAGTGACTTATGTGCGTAACATCACTGATATTGATGACAAAATCATCAAGCGTGCCAATGAAAATGGCGAAACAATTGATGTGCTGACACAGCGTTTTATTGATGCGATGGATGAAGACTCAGCGCGGCTAGGCATTATCCGCCCAGATATTGAGCCACGAGCTACGCAGCACATACAAGGCATGTTAGACATGATTGGCAAGCTCATTGAAAAAGGGCACGCCTACCAGGCTGCTAATGGCGATGTATTTTACAAAGTTCGTAGCTTCAACGATTACGGCAAATTATCGGGCAAAAGTCTGGACGATTTGCGCGCCGGCGAACGTGTGGAAGTGGACACCTATAAGCAAGATCCAATGGATTTTGTGCTATGGAAATCCGTCAAACCGAACGAGCCAAATTGGGATTCACCTTGGGGCAAAGGTCGCCCGGGTTGGCATATTGAATGTTCTGTGATGAGTGCTGAGCATTTAGGCGTACATTTTGACATTCACGGTGGCGGGCAAGATTTACAGTTCCCGCATCATGAGAACGAGATTGCACAATCCGAAGCCGCGCATAGTTGCCAAATGGCCAACTACTGGATGCATAATGGCTTTGTGCGCGTGGATGATGAAAAGATGTCTAAATCATTAGGCAACTTTTTCACTATTCGTGAAGTGCTGACTAAGTACGACGCGGAAGTCGTGCGTTTCTTTATTTTGCGTGCACACTACCGTAGCCCGCTCAATTACTCTGACAAGCACTTAGACGATGCCAAAGCTGCACTCACGCGCCTATATACAGCCTTGCGTGGGCATGAAGTAAACACTCACAATATCGACTGGAACCAGCCGCAAGCTAAACGCTTTAAAGAAGCGATGGACGATGACTTGAATACACCGGAAGCGATGGCGGTATTGTTTGAATTGGCCAAAGAAAAAAGTCCCGAGGCACTAACCCTAATGAAAAATTTAGGGGCTGTGGTGGGATTATTGCAGCGTGATTCGGATGAGTTCTTAAAAGGTGGTGTTGCCGGTAACGCTAACATAAGAACGGGTAACGATACTTCACAAGCATTTGGTGATGTTGGCTACACGGAGGCAAATATCACTCAGCTCATTTCTAGTAGGATAGACGCCAAAAAAGCCAAAAACTTTGCCGAGGCAGACCGCATTCGTAAAGAGTTGGCTGATGCAGGAATTATCTTAGAAGATACGCCACAGGGAACGACTTGGCGCAGAGCGTAAGTTAGCTAACTACTCATCGCCTTGGTATTTCACCACCAAATTGCGCCCATTATTTTTAGCTTGATACATCGCTTTATCGGCGTGACTTAACAAATCTTCCAGCGTTTCACCAACATCAGTCACCCCAAAACTAGCTGTGAGTGATAATAGGTTTTCCTGCGCAATGACAATTGTAGAATTCATCATGGTTTGTTTGAGTTCATTCGCAATGCCTTCCGCCTCTGTTACTTGAGTATTAGGCAACAGCACAGCAAACTCTTCCCCACCAAATCTGCACAACACATCCGATTCTCTTAAATTGTTTTTAAGCAGCTCTGCCAAACAACTTAACGCCATATCGCCAGACGCGTGACCGTAACTATCATTGATACTTTTAAAGTGATCCACATCTAACATCAATGCGCTAACAGGCTGCTTGTTACTTTTACAGTAGTCAAATAACAAACGTGCTTTATCAAAAAATGCTCTGCGATTATTCAACCCCGTCAGTGCATCGGTTCGCGCCATATCTTCGGCGCTCATTCTGGCTTGCTCTAAATCATAGGCAAGCTCAAGATTCCCATTGAATGTTTTTTGTAACAAGATGCTGGTAATAATGCAAGACACATACATGCAACAGGCGGCAATGCCCACCCAAAATGTTTGCTCGTAACCCAAGGTGAGCAGCACCACAATCATTGGCACCAAAGCCAAAGAGACTGATGCCATTTGCAAGTAACGCAAGGGGCTGTACCAGGAAATCGCTGCACCAGCCAAACCTAATGAAAATGTATTCAGGATAAAAATGGCCGTGAGATTGTCTCTAGGCATAATCCAAATCAGGCCAGCACTCCATGAAAGGAACACCAATAGTAGGCTAATAGAATAAGGGCTCTCCCACTTTAAAACATCACAGCCTTGCGGGTTAGACTGTTTAAAGCGAGAGATGATGATCATGCGCACTAAAGCAAGTAATAGTGTGATGCCGAACCAGATTAGCAAATGCTGACGGTTTGCAAGCTTCCACAAAGCGGCAACCAAGAATAACCCTGCTACTGCGCTCAACACAATCGGAATCAAGCTGTGCATGTACAACAGCTTGATTTTCTCAATATGAATGTGCGTTTGTTTGGATTCCATCATTTTTAACATCCCACCCTATGGACCAATACTTTATGTTTGTATGTTGTTATTTTTTAGCCTTTCAGTGTATCACAATCTGACTTTAGGCAAGATAAGCACAATATTATCAATCACATACAACAAACAACTTCGCTAAAATACAGCATCACAACTCACAAAATAAACACCTGCATTTAGCTAATCAATTCGCACGCTTAAAGAGGCTGAATACGTTAAAATAAAGCTCTTTATTTTTTACGGAATGATTGCAATGCCTGTCAAACTAAGCGCCCCCAAAGCGGAGACTCTGTTGCCTGTAAAAGGCGTTCAATTAGGCTATGCTGAAGCCTATGTGCGCAAGCCTAACCGTAAAGATGTATTGGTCATGACGCTTGCAGAACACAGTGCAGTTGCTGGCGTGTTCACACAAAACCGTTTTTGCGCAGCACCGGTGACATTGTGTAAATCACATTTATCTCAAAGCGAGGGCATCCGCGCTTTATTGGTGAATACCGGCTGCGCCAATGCCGGCACTGGCGAGGACGGCCTGCAACGTGCACAACAAAGTTGCCAAGCACTGGCTGGTTTACTGAATTTGAAAGCTAGTCAGGTATTGCCCTTTTCTACTGGCGTAATTTTAGAGCCCTTGCCTGTAGATAAAGTGATTGCTGGCTTGCCTGCGGCCATTAGTAACTTAAAAGAAGATAACTGGCTAAATGCAGCAGAAGCCATTATGACCACAGACATTGTGGCCAAAGGCACATCGCGCCAATTAACCATTGATGGTAAAACCGTGACCATTACTGGCATCAGCAAAGGCTCTGGCATGATTCACCCCAATATGGCCACCATGCTGGGCTATATTGCTACGGACGCCGCCATCAGCCAACCCGCGTTGGAAAGCATCATCCAATACGCCGTGAACAAATCGTTTAATTGCATTACGGTAGATGGCGATACCTCGACCAACGATAGCTTAATCATGATGGCAACACACTTGGCTGGAAATGCAGAAATTACTGCGCAAAGCGCCGACTTTATTGCTCTTCGCGATGCACTCACCGATGTGGCGATTGAATTGGCGCAAGCCATTGTGCGCGATGGCGAAGGCGCCACCAAATTCATGACTGTGAAAGTGGAAGGTGGCAAAGACGAAGCCGAGTGCCGCAAAGTGGCCTATGCGATTGCCCACTCCCCGCTGATTAAGACTGCCTTCTTTGCCTCTGACCCTAACTTAGGACGCATTTTGGCCGCCATTGGCTATGCCGGGATTGACGACCTAGACGTCAACAATATGGAACTCTATTTAGGCGATGTACTTGTGGCTGAAAAAGGTGGCAGAGCTACGAGCTATGAAGAGGCACAAGGTGCTGCCATCATGAAAGAGTCTGATATCTTGGTGCGGGTGGTACTCAATCGCGGTCAAGCGGATGTTACTATTTGGACATGTGATTTTAGTTACGACTACGTCAAAATCAACGCTGACTACCGCTCATAAGGCATGTTGATGAGTGAACTGCTGTGTTGCTACAACAAAATAAACCTTGCCGTACCCATCGTGCTGTCTGCGCTTTATTTTTTGTCTTGCGCCTTGCTTTTCATCTCATCTCCAAACCTTTTGAATATTGGATATTACACCCCCGCAGTAACCTTAATTTCAGCTGGACTGAGCAATAGATGGACTCACTAGAAAACTTAATTGCACGTGCAGAAAGCTTAATTAACAAGCTTGAAACGTTGCTTCCCGCCGCCAATACACCCATTGACTGGTCGGCTATTGCTTGGCGGTGGGTTGCCAAGTTTGGGAAAGGCGAGCTGCAAGCCATTACACACCCGCACGCTATTCAACTGGACAGCATTTTATTTGCAGACAGGCAAAAAACCGAGGTCGTACGTAATACGCGTCAGTTTATACAAGGCTTGCCAGCCAATAATGTGCTGCTTACCGGCGCGCGCGGCACTGGCAAGTCCACCTTGGTAAAAGCCTTGCTTACGGCCTTCTCGGGTCAAGGCTTACGCATGATTGAGGTGGAAAGACATGACTTAGTGCATCTAGCAGAAATTGTGAGCTTGATTCGTCATCGCCCAGAAAAGTTTATTATATTTTGCGATGACCTGACCTTTGAGGCCAACGATGAAGGCTATAAAGCCCTCAAGGTCGTATTGGATGGCTCTATCTCGAACACTTCAGACAATGTGCTGGTATATGCCACTTCAAATCGGAAAAATTTGATGCCAGAGATGTTTGCCGACAACTTGCCAGCACGTAGTGCAGATGGAGAGATTCGCCCAGGCGATACTATTGAAGAAAAAACCGCATTATCAGAGCGTTTTGGTTTATGGCTAAGTTTTTACGCGTTTGACCAAGACGAATATCTGGCTATCGCAGCCAGTTGGCTCAGTAGCTTCGATATTCCGTTTGACGAGGACGCCAGAGTGGCGGCTCTAGATTTTTCCCTAACCCGTGGTGCACGTAGCGGACGCGTTGCTTATCAATTTGCCCGCGATTACGCTGGAAAACAAAAACTAGCGCCATGACTAAAATAGTGCAAGTTGCTGTCGCCATTCTTCAAAAAGCAAATGGCGAGTTTTTGCTGGCCAGCCGTCCGCAAGGCAAAGGCTGGGCAGGCTGGTGGGAGTTTCCTGGTGGTAAAATTGAACAAGGTGAAGCACCCGAGCATGCGCTAGTTCGTGAGTTGCAAGAAGAATTAGGTGTAACGCCAACAGCCATTCAGCCTTGGATTACGCGCCGTTACGATTACCCCGCCACACACGATGCACAAGCAAAAACAGTATTGCTGCATTTTTTCTTTGTTACTGCTTGGCAAGGTGACGTCAAGCCATTAGAAGGCCAAACACTTGCTTGGCAACCGCCACAGCATGTACAAGTCAGCCCAGTATTGCCAGCCAATGCGCCCATTATGCAGGCGCTAGCATTGCCCAATATCTATGCTATTTCCAATTTGGCAGAAATGGGTAAATCAGAGTTTATACGCGCTTTCAAACAGGCTTTAGATCAAGGCTTACAACTGATTCAAATCAGAGAAAAGCAACTGTCTGCAGAAGCACTCAAAAGCTTAGTAGAAGATGTACTGAACACCAGTAGCTCCTACGGCACCAAAGTGATGCTCAATGCAGAAATTGAACTGGCTGATAGACTGGGGGTTCATGGCGTGCATTTGAATAGCCTTGCGCTTATGCAGTGTCAGCGCAAACCCGAAGGATTAATGGTAGCGGCTTCTTGCCATGACACCCTGCAACTCGCGCATGCAGAACAGCTTGGATTAGATTTCGTCTTACTCTCCCCCGTGCTAAATACGCAAAGTCACCCAAATGCAACAACACTCGGTTGGTCAATATTCAAGGAAATGGTGTTGAATTACAGTTTACCTGTCTATGCATTGGGTGGCATGTTGCCAGAGCATTTGTCTATGGCACAGAGCTGCGGTGCGCGTGGCATCGCCATGCAGCGCGGTGCATGGCTCAATAAGTAGACAATACTTAATAGGCTTCTTTGATTGGCAAAGTGACTTCTTGGTGAGTTACTTGGTCTTTTTCATCTTTAAAGCATAGTTTCAACGTAACTTTATCACCCGCTTTTAATGGTGCTTTTAAACCAAATAGCATTAGATGAAAACCGCCAGGTGCAAGCTTTTCAGGCTTATTGGGCTGTAAAGCCAAGTCATCTAGCTTTCTCATTTTCATAATGCCATTGGTCATGGTCATGCTGTGAATTTCCACCTCATCCGCACTTTTGGTTTCTGCATAAAACAATTTTACAGCTTGCGGGCTTTGCAAGGTCATATAGGCTGCGCCCACTTTCTGACCTGGTGCGGTGGCACGCACCCAAGCGTCCGAAATCATCACTTCAGCTTGCGCTAAACTACTGAGAAATAAAAGAAAGAAGAATGTAGTTATATAACGATAGGTAGCGCTCATGGTAATAACCTTATTTACTAATGACTGATCTGAGAGTAATGACTGCTAATTTCGGACTAAATTCAATTAGATGAATCATCATCCGATACTGGGGGCGTGGTTTCTGGAATACGGAAACGCTCATTGGCCCAGTCTCCAAGGTCAATCAGCTGACAGCGTTTGGAACAGAATGGGCGATATGGATTATCGGGAGTGAATTCGCTAGGCTGACCACATTGCGGGCATGGGACAAAACGCTTTTTTGTACTAGTTACCACGGAAAATTAGAGATTAAAAGTTACAGATGACCATAGAAAACTCAACATCATGATCACATTGCTTAGGCTTTTGCACAAAGTCTAAGCTGTTAAAGCGGATATTGATGGCGTATTTGTTAGCACTCACTTCCGGGAAGCAGGGTGAATCCTCGATTTCAATTCGTAATAGCTGTGCTGGCCTCACACCTCCCAACAACTGCTGAAATGTCCCCTGACGTGCCACGTGCTTGATACGTTCACCACTGCCCCTGAGGATTTGTAGGATGGTCTGGATGGCTTGATGCATTGGCATTAAGCGCGATAGCCAAATATCAAAATCTTTACGTCTACGCTCTTCTCCCAAATATAACCAATGGTGATAAGACGGCAAATCAAATTCGCATACACCACCTGGGATATTTGCACGTTGCTTAATGCTCATCAGCCAATCATTCTCACGCAAAGCTTGACCCAGCTTTAAGGTATCACCCCTCAGAGCAAGTGAGCTTTTCTCAAGGCTAGCAATGGTAGTATTTAATGCCTCTTCAGCAATATTGGGGTTACCACGTAGATGTTGCAGATGGCTTTTTTGGCGTTCTAACTCTTGCAACAAATCCATTTTCAAATCAGCACGGTCGATGATATCCAGCATTTGCAAGATGGAAATTAGTGCGGCGTGGTGATTGAATTCGTGACCTACACTGACATGATGTAGCACTTTTGTGAACAAATCTTCTAGGCGAAGATAAGTTCGAATACGCTCATTAAATGGAAATTCGTAGCTAGACACGATAGGGTAATTAAGTCAGCTTACTTATATTTGTAAATTGCAGTGAATTATCAGATTTATTTGCTAACTATGCAAGTATTAATGTAATTTTTATGAAACAGATGAATTTTTTGCTCTAAATCTTCGATGTTTTGATTGTTAGTAATGATGGAATCGGCCATGTCGATTCTGCTTTGGCGTGAGGATTGTGCATCGATGATTTTTTGAGCTTCTTGCGCACTCAATCCGCTACGTTGCATCACGCGCGCTAATTGCAATGACTCTTCGCAATCAATCAACAACACATGGTCAATATACGGTAAATAACGCTGACTTTCTTGTAGCAAAGGGATTGCCAATACCACATAAGGAGATGCGTCTAAATCAGCCAACTGCTTGCATGCCTCTTCAAATATGACAGGGTGCATCAACACATTCAACTTTGCTCTGGCCTCTGGCTCGGTAAATACTAAGGCACGCATTAACGGACGATTTAACGCGCCCTCTTCTGTAATAAATTCAGATCCAAATTCAGCCGCAATCTCCGGTACCAACGCACCTCCAGCTCCCGTCAGCGTATGAGCAATCACATCCAAGTCAATGACCGGCACACCTAACTTACTGAATGTTTGCGTGGCAATGGTTTTGCCGCTACCGATGCCTCCTGTCAGTGCAACGACATTCATCTACGCACCAACATATTTATGACACTAAATACAAAGTGGCTAATTGTTGCCCAAAAAACAGAGCTGCCAAACCACCCAGCGCTAAAAATGGCCCAAATGGAATCGCGGTTTGACTGTCTTTATTTTTGAACAAAATCATGCCTATACCCACTACCGCACCTATGACTGAACTGAGCAAAATAACAGCAGGCAGCAACTGCCAGCCAAACCAGGCCCCAATGGCTGCGAGTAATTTAAAGTCACCATAGCCCATGCCTTCTTTACCTGTGACCAATTTAAACAGCCAGTAAATAGACCAGAGAATCAAATAGCCAGCCATGGCGCCAATGACAGCTGATGATAAACTGACGAAACCGTTGTTTAAATTGAACAGCAAGCCTAGCCACAACAAGGGCAATGTGATGTCATCCGGCAACAGTTGTGTATCAAAATCAATGCAAGTGAGTGCTACCAACGCAAACACAAATATCCATGCAAATAAGGTGGTAGAGGTATAGCCATATTTCACAGCAACCGCGCCGATTAAAGCGCCAGTCACGGCCTCTACTATGGGGTAACGCACACTGATTGGCGTTTTGCATTGGCGACATTTTCCCTTTAAAAACAAATAACTGACCACAGGAATATTCTCTAACGCAGTAATATGGTGCTGGCATTTGGGGCAGGCAGAGCGTGGTGTTATCAAGTTATATTTGGCTTGTTCCGGAGCATCTTTTCCTTGCAATTCAAGGCAGTTAGCGTGCCATTCGCGCTCCATCATGATGGGCATGCGGTGAATCACCACATTGAGGAAACTCCCCACCAGCAGGCCTAGTATTACCGAAAGTATGATGAAAAAGGTTGGCTCAGTGCGCAACAATTCAGAAATAGGGGCAAACATTTCAAACATAATAACCTTACGGATGATGTAAACTTTTGCCATCATCGCATCGTTGATATATGTGTGCAATATCGAAAATGATTTTGGTGTAAAAATTGCTAGTGCAATATTGCAAGGCTCTTGAATAGTATTGAATAGTCACCACATAATAGTTGTAATTGAAGCAAAGGACTCTTGATGACAAACGACAATAAAGTATTCGATAGAACGCAAATGGATAAAACACAAGTTGAGCTCAATCAATTTGAGCACCCTGCTTGGGATGAGCCGATCATTTGTCGTGTAGAAGTGGATCTGCCTGGCTGGTTAGCGCAACTGACTGGGGATCGCACATGGGAAATTTATGGTGAAGACGAAGAGGAAACTTGCATTAGTTTTATGATGCGCCAAAAACAAAGTACGCAACATCACGCGCCTAAACAGAACGCATTAAAACAAGCGGAGGTCACGCTATATCATAACGGCTATGCTGTGGTAGATGTAGATGGTGAAGCGCTGTTTGATGGCTCACTCACCACTGGTACCAGCGAGTGTGCGCATTTAAGCTATTACCACGCCACTGGTGAGCAAATTATTTTAAATTAACTCCACTCAACCCATCAAAAACGGCTTATCAGTGATGCTGATAAGCCGTTTTTATTTGAACGCATGTGTTTAAGCGTTGTAGATTGCGATTAATACTGGCGCGCTACGGCAAAGTCAGACAACTCGACCAACGCGTGATGATGTTCGTTCTGCGCAAAGTCGGCAATTGCCTGACAAGCCAAGTCAGCTTCTTTTCTCGCCACCTCGCGCACATAGGCCAACGCACCAGTAGATGCCAGCACTTCCAGCACCGCTTCCATTTGCGTTAAATCGCCTTGGCTGATTGCCGCTTTAACCAGCGCAGCTTGTGCTTCTGTGCCGTGCTGTATGGCATACAGTAACGGTAACGTCGGTTTGCCTTCTGCCAGATCATTGCCTAATTTCTTGCCAATTTGTCCAGGGTCACCACTTAAATCCAATACATCGTCAATTAATTGAAACGCCGTACCTAAGTGCATACCATATACAGCTAAGCCTTGTTCTTGCTGGGCACCCGCGTTACTCATCACTGCACCCAAGCGCGTGGCCGCCTCAAATAATTTGGCGGTTTTAAAGTGAATGACTTTTAAATAGTCCTGCTCGGTAATATCCACTTTGCGCACATTCAGCAACTGCAACACTTCCCCTTCGGAAATCGTGTTAGTGGCTTCTGCCAGAATCTCCATGACGCGCATATTTTGCAATTTGACCATCATCTGGAACGCACGTGAATATAAAAAGTCTCCCACTAGCACGCTGGCCGCATTACCAAATACATGGTTAGCAGTCGATTTTCCACGACGCAAATCGGACTCATCGACCACATCATCATGCAACAAAGTGGCGGTATGGATAAACTCAACAATCGCAGCGAGATAATGATGTTCGGTACGCACGCCTTGAAACATATTGGCAGACAATAACACCAATGCTGGCCGCAAGCGTTTGCCACCGCTATGAATAATATATTCGGAAACTTGATTGATAAGCGGGACTTCGGAATGCAGCGACTGACGGATGACCGTATCGACTGCGTTCATGTCGTTTGCGATATTGGTTTGAAATGAGTTGGAAGCCACAGATGCGTTAACAATTAAGAGTCTAAATTACGCTGATTGCAATAGTTTAGGCAAATGCAAAACATGAAAAAAACCAACGCCCAAACAATCACTTAACAAGATTGGCCTTGCCCAGCAAAGTGCGCATATTATCATGATTTACCCCTATGCGCATTAAGGCCGGCTCACCCTTCTCCCATGCGATAAAAAGGCGTAACATGAAACCGTGAGTAAGCGTGAATTTTTAGTGAATAGACTCAGGAGCATATGATGATAAGAAGCTATTACATTGATTACCCGCAAGAACATATTGAGGGCCAAGCGCATCGTTACCGTTGCGTATTTTGCAAGCTAGAAACTACGGCAATCAACGGCCATTTGGATGGACATGCGGCTACTTGTACCTACCGCAAACAAATGGAAAAAGAGGGGTTTGAGTGTTTGCAGAGCGATGCTGTTACCCCCATGAAGGAAGCAGACGATTACGATTAAGAAAACAATAAATCGTAGAGTGAGCGCATTACTGCGTTACGCGGGCCTTGCAATGACATCTCTCTACAATTTAATTCTGCGTTTTCTTATTTTGTGGCGTAACGTTAATTTTTTAAGAATACGCGCACTTGTTTAGGCCGCAGGAACACTTGTGTACCCTCTGCTAAGTCAAGCTGCAAGAAGCGTTCTCTGGTCAGCTCCGCTTCAATTATGCGCGTATCATCTTGACGCTGTAATTCCAAACGCACCCAAGGTCCTAGCGAGTGTATATAGTTCACTTTAGCTGAAAAACTGGATGAGCCATTAGGTTCTTTCAACACTTCAATATCATGTGGTCGCACATATGCTAATGCATCAGCATCTTCCACCGCATGATGTTCTGCTGAATCCAAATGAATATCTTCAATGTGCGCACGGCCCTGCTTCACGCGACTTTCAAACTCATTCACATTGCCTAAAAACTGATATACAAAGGGTGAGGCTGGCTGATCATACACTTGCTGCGGCGAGCCAATTTGCTCTACCTTCCCATGATTCATCACCACAATCGTATCGGCGACCTCTAACGCTTCTTCTTGGTCATGCGTCACAAATACGCTGGTGATATGCAGCTCGTCATGCAAGCGACGTAACCAGCGACGTAAATCTTTACGTACTTTGGCATCTAGCGCACCAAATGGCTCATCTAAAAGTAACACTTTAGGTTCTACTGCTAATGCGCGTGCCAAAGCAATACGCTGACGTTGCCCACCGGAAAGTTGTGGCGGATAGTGGTCGGCCAGCCAATCTAATTGCACCAAACCTAACAGCTCATGCACGCGACGACGAATCTCCGCATCTGACGGACGCGTTGCTTTTGGACGCACACGTAAACCAAACGCGACATTCTCAAATACGGTCATGTGCCTGAACAGCGCATAATGTTGGAACACAAAGCCCACTTGACGCTCACGCACATTTTTATCGGTGGTGTCATCGCCATGAAAGGCAATGCGCCCATCATCGGCAGATTCCAAGCCTGCGATAATTCTTAGTAACGTAGTTTTACCGTAACCAGACGGCCCAAGCAGCGCCACCAACTCACCGGAAGGCACATTAAAATTGATATTTTGTAAGGCCTGAAATTTGCCAAACTGCTTGCTGATATTGTTGATTTCAATACTCATCTTTGTATGTTCCTATGTCATATATCAGGCTTCGCCGGTAACGGCTAGCCACAGTTATTCGTTAGATTCTCTCTCAGCATCTGCCGCATGTTTGGCAGATTGCCACTCAACAAAAGTCTTAAGCGCTAAGGTCACCAATGCTAGTAATGCCAACAGTGATGCCACTGCAAAAGCAGCTGCATACTGATATTCGTTATATAAAATCTCTACGTGTAATGGCATGGTGTTGGTGAGTCCGCGGATATGGCCTGACACCACAGACACGGCGCCGAACTCACCCATGGCACGTGCGTTGGTCAAAATCATGCCGTACAACAAACCCCATTTAATATTGGGCAAGGTGACGCGCCATAAAATTTGCCAGCCAGAAGCGCCCAACACCAATGCAGCCTCTTCTTCGTCTTTGCCTTGCGCTTGCATTAATGGAATTAACTCGCGCGCAATAAATGGAAAAGTGACGAAGACGGTAGCCAGCACAATGCTGGGAATCGCAAAAATCACTTTTAAGTCATTGTCGATTAACCACGCACCAAACCAGCCTTGCAAACCAAAAATCAGCACATAAATCAAACCAGCCACCACAGGGGACACGGCAAATGGCAAATCGATTAATGTAATCAGTACGCTTTTGCCTCTGAATTCAAACTTGGCAATTGCCCATGCCGCAGCCACGCCAAATATTAAGTTCAATGGCAGAGCAATGGCGGCGGCAATCAAAGTGAGCCAAATGGCAGACAGTGCATCTGGGTCTACCAACGCACTTAAATAGGTATGCCAGCCTTTGCGCAGCGCCTCGGTAAACACCGCAGCCAAGGGCACAAATAAAAATAAGGTTAAAAATGCCAGCGCAATGGCAATAAAAGTCCAGCGTACCCAAGCGGGTTCGGAGGTCGCTCGTCTATGTGCGACTTTGGTCTGGTAACGTACGTGTTGTGAGACAGTGGTGGCGGTCATAAAAAATCCTATTCAATCGCTTCGGCGTTACGGCGATTGCTCCACCATTGCAAACCGTTGATAGCCAGTAATAACAGAAATGAAATCACCAACATGACCACCGCTACCGCAGTCGCGCCGGTGTAATCGTATTGCTCAAGTTTGGTGATAATAATCAGCGGCGTGATTTCCGACACCATGGGCATATTGCCGGCGATAAAAATCACGGAGCCATATTCACCAATCGCGCGTGCGAATGCTAAAGCAAACCCTGTCATCAATGCTGGCAACAGCGCAGGGAAAATAATCTTATAAAATGTTTGCCAGCGATTGGCGCCTAAACTGGCAGCGGCCTCTTCGGTTTCGCTTTCCAAATCTTCCAGCACTGGTTGCACGGTACGTACCACAAACGGCAAACCAATAAAGGTCAGGGCAATCACCACGCCCACTGGGGTAAATGCCACGTGAATACCGTTTGGTTCTAAGAAACTACCAATCCAGCCATTTTTGGCATAGACCGCGGTTAAGGCAATGCCAGCAACCGCTGTAGGTAATGCAAATGGCAAATCTACCAAGGCATCAATCAGTTTTTTGCCAAAAAAGTCGTATCGCACCAGCACCCAAGCAGTGAGCAGCCCAAAGATGGCATTGATAAAAGCACCTATTAGTGAAGCGCCAAATGTGAGTTTGTAAGAGGCCACCACTCTTGGTGCAGTGACCACTTGCCAGAATTCAGAAAAGCTAAATTCGGTGGTTTTTAAGAAGGCTGCTGAAAGCGGAATCAGCACAATCAGACTGAGATACAGTAGCGTGTAGCCCAGTGACAGGTTGAACCCCGGTAAGACGTTGGTTTTTTTGGACATAAGTAGTGTGAATTGATGTTAGCAAAGGCAATATAGCAAATTCTTTTATAACCATTAAATATTTATTAAATATATCTTTATTCTATTTTTATATATAAGTAAGGCTATGCCACTTGCTTTACAAATTGCTGACGCTTAAGCACATCTGAGCCATTTAAGTGCTTGGCCGAGCTGGGTTGTCCAAACAAATATCCTTGAATCAAACTTGCGCCGGCATCCACCGCTAAATGCAATTGCGATGCAGTCTCTACCCCAGTAATAATTGGCTTTGCGCCCAGCGATTGCACAAAATGTACTAATCCAAACAAGGCGTTACGCACCAACGCATCCTGCTCGGCTTGCTGTATTAATTGCAAATCAAACTTAACGTAATCTGGCGCGAGCTTCCATAAACGGCTCACAAACGAATTGGCGCTGCCAAATCGGTCTATGGCTATGTTGTAACCGCGATCTTGATAGTTTTGGATAGCAGCTGCCAATTGCTGCTCATAGACGGTCAGTGCTGTGTCTTGCTCAAACGTATCAAAATCACGCACTTCAATCACCACGTGCTCTGTGGACACGGCATGATCATGCAAGATGCTTTCAAACACTTTACCGTGCTCATTCACGCGCATGAGTAGACTGGGGTGCACGTTTAAAAACAGCAGCCCGTTTTCTTTAAAAATCTCGTGATAGTTCAGCACATGCAAAGCTCTGCTCACGCGATCCAGCTTGACTAATTTGTCGGATTTATCAGCATAAGTAAACGCAAAATCCGGTGTGACTTCTTGAATATTGCCCAGTCTCGGCCTGAGCAATGCCTCATGCCCATGAAAATCACCGGACTCAATATCGTAAATAGGCTGAAAAGCTGAAGCCAAATGCACGCCTGCAAACTCGCTGGTGAACTCACCGGTTTGGTTAACTTGCAGATTAAAGTCATCCAGCGCTAACAATAGAGATGACTTTAATTTTTCACCTAGCGTGGCTAGGCGTGCTTTACTTTGTGTTTCGTTTTCCAACATAGGCTTAACTCTACTTCTCTCTACATTATTTCTGATAAATCTGGTCAAAAGTTGCCCCATCGGCAAAGTGCGTTTTTTGTGCTTTTTGCCAACCACCAAATACATCATCAATTTTGATTAAGCTAATACTCGGGAATTGCTTTTCATACCTTTTAGCCACGGATTCCAGCGTTGGGCGATAGTAGTTTTTAGCTGCAATTTCTTGGCCTTCTTCAGAATACAAATACTCCAAATAAGCTTGCGCAACAGCACGTGTTTTACGTTTATCCACTACTTTATCAATCACAGTGACTGGTGGTTCTGCCAAGATAGACAGCGTTGGTACAACAATTTCAAACTTGTCCGGACCTAACTCTTTTTGCGCCAGGAACGCTTCGTTTTCCCATGAGATCAACACATCGCCAATGCCACGTTCCACAAACGTTGTGGTGGATCCACGTGCACCGCTATCTAGCACTGGTACGTTTTTGTAGATTTTCTTCACGAAGTCACGTGCTTTGGCATCGTCATTATTGTTGTGCTTAAGCGCATAAGCATACGCTGCGAGATAGTTCCAACGTGCGCCACCCGATGTTTTGGGGTTGGGCGTAATCACAGAAATACCTGGTTTGGTTAAATCATTCCAATCTTTAATGCCTTTAGGATTGCCTTTACGCACTAGCAACACAATCGTAGATGTGTAAGGTGAGCTGTTGTGCGGTAAGCGTTTTTGCCAATCTTTTGGAATCAGCTTGGCTTTAGCGCCAATCTCGTCAATATCGTAAGACAGCGCTAAGGTCACCACATCGGCTGATAAGCCATCAATCACGCCACGCGCTTGTTTGCCTGAACCCCCATGCGATTGTTTCACTGTCACGGTATCGCCCGTTTTTGCTTTCCAATGCTTGGCAAAAGCAGCGTTGTATTCCACATACAACTCGCGGGTTGGGTCATAAGAAACGTTAAGCAACGAGATATCTGCTGCTAATGTGAGTAACGGTGTAGATAGCACAACTGCGACCACCCATTTTTTAAAACTAAATTTTGTGTACATCTTGATCTTTCCTTTTTTAAATTCTTCTATTGATTCAATTAAAAGGCGCTAACAGAGATTTCTGTATAAAAGAAATTTGAGTTGTCTCTGCGGCCTGGGTCTGCTTGATTGGTGCCGCCAGTGGGTGCGCCTGCTCTAGCGGTTGTTTCTTTCGTAAAATCACCTGCCCAAAAATGTGCGTATCCTAAGTTGGCTGCAATGTATTTATTGATAGGGAAACGTACGCGGATATCGACTTCTTCACCCACGTCTTTGCCACTGCGACCAGTGTTATCGCGTAAACCTGCGCCGTTCCAACGGTCACGCTCTTGGTCTAAGCGATACCAGCTATAACCTGCATCTACCTTTAAGCCTTCCAACCAAGATACTTTCGGGTCAAACTCCACACGCACTTTAGGCGCGACCAAGTTTTCCATTTGAAAGTAATCGTTGTTGGACCAAGGACGCGCAAAGCCGAATAATCTTTCAAAGCGATTATTTTTGCCATCGGTAGGATTTTTATCACCACTGGCCACACCGTAGAATGCACTGAGTCTTGGCTTCCATGGATGGTTAAAGCTGTAGCCAATTTCTGCGTTGTAGGCGTAAGCATCGTGGTCAAGTTCTGAGATGAACGCACCAGCATTGCTTAGGCGATCTTGATTGCCCCACTGTTTTGCATAGCTCACGTCGTAGTCCCAGCCCGTTTTGCCCACCACGCCATAAGCGCGAATCCCAGCAGTATGAATTTCACGGTCTATTTTGGTATTGGCTGCAGCCGCTTTGCCATTGGCGTCAAATTCCACTTTGTTGCCATCTTGCTTCAGCAAGTAGTAATAAGGTTGCAAGGTCACCACTTCAGACCAACGACGCCAATCACCAATCACGCCATAAAAATCTTGCGCGTGATCGACTTCATCCAGTTGATTGGTAAAACGTTGCACAGGTTTGAGTGCCAGCAAATCTAATTGCCAGTCGTTTTTTTGCTGACCGATAATAGTGCGTACACCTTGAAAGTTATTAGTGGTATTGCGCCATTCGTTTCTAGCAAGTAAGCGGCGGTCGGTATATTCAAAAGCATGGCGACCTGCACGTACGCTAATTGGGCGCTCGTTACCTAGATCATCTTTACCAAGCGGTGTGTCTTTGAAATAAAGCTCTGCATAGGCTTGAATGGGTTCAGCATAGTTCACATCACGCGTATCAAACTCTCGCGTAAATTGGCTATGATTGCGTCGCGCGTCTTCCACTTCCAATGTAAAACGTAGAGGATCTAAAATATTTTTAATGGCTACAAAGCCGCGTGTGCGCAACAAGATTGGCTCATCAATGGTGTCACGCCCACGTCTAAAGTCGTTATCTCTGGACTCATAACGGAAGCGATAATCTAGGCCAATGTCCAACCAATCCACATCTGCAAACGTTTCATAGTCTTTCAACCAAGTTTTATTGAGTTGCTTTACGTAGCGTGGTGGTTCGGATTCACGGCCAGTACCATAGCTTTTGCGCTCAACGTAATAACCAGTCGCTACACGTTTAGCTGCTTTCTCTTCCTCAACAATTTCCGCAAGGCGTGCTTTTATTTTTTCCTCTTGTTCAATTGTCTCTTTATTAACAGGGACGTCTTCCGCCACATCTGCAACCTGTATAGGTTGGTTAACATTAAGCTTTACAGTACTTTCTTCGCTCGATACAGATTCTGCCAATCCTGTAACTGGATTGAGAATCACGCCTGACAGTGCTAATGCACGAATTATTGTTTTATATTGCATTGAATAAACTCCTAATACGTCTTCCAGTGGTCTGGTCAGGGGTTTGTAAAAAATTGATTTAGCGCCAGATGCTGGTAACTATTTTTTTAAACTAGTTGATTTAGATTCAAACCTTACTTTTTCTCGACGCTCAATTTGCGTGATGCGTCCATCGTGTACCGTCACCTCGATGGATCCATAACCGGTTTGCTTTTGTATTAATGCAATTGCTTTTGAAATTGCGGCTAACACTTCTGACTCCTGTTCTAAAACAGATTTTTGTTGTGCGAGACTCATAGTTGTTGGTGTGCAGATGAAGTATTGAACGCACTTTAACAAACCAATTTAATAATTAAAAATACTTTATAGTAATATTTATATTACAAAATAGAATATTAAACCAACCAATAGATGCTGTTGTATAAAACAATACAGGCGCCATTACCGTACATTTAAAATCCGCTTTTAAAAATAAGTGTTATTGAAGAATTGATTATATCTACTCTCTAGAAACAAACTGTTATCAGGGTTGTTTGTGAACAACATGCAAAATCCCCATTTGTGAGGCTAGCGTATGTCCATTTATTGCCTTTGGTTTTTTTTCATTCTTAAAAAAATCAAAAAAATAGCAAATAAATCTGAACTACAACTGTCTTTACTATAAAGTTAAAGCGTTTAACAAACATTGCTGGCATGTTTCCAAATTTTTATTAACTGATTATAAAATTTAGCTGTTCGGAAAGGATATCTAGATGGGGAAATGCACGCTAATCATTCAATTAAACCAGCATTTGGTTTGATACATTGCTGTTTGGTCTATTCGTGATAATCATCCGCATTAACCAGAACAACCATGACAAACACTCATAAATTTTCTGAATTAGATAGACTAACTGCTTTGCAGAAGTACCAGCTGCTTGACTCTGCACCAGAGAAAGATTTCGATAGTCTTGTTAAATTAACTTCATTGATATTTGACGTTCCAATCGCCACTGTCACTTTGGTGGATAAAAAAAGACAATGGTTTAAAGCCAAGGTTGGCCTAGACATTTGCGAAACGCCAAGAGAAATTTCTTTTTGCGATCATGCCATCAGACAAAATAAGGAATTGATAGTAGAGGATACTTTTAAGGATGCAAGATTTTCCAATAACCCGCTTGTTTTAAACGCTCCGTTTTTGAGGTTCTATGCGGGGGTTCCAATCACTACACCTGATCATTTTATGCTGGGTACCTTATGTGTGATGGATACGAAGCCCAGAAATATTAGTAGTAAGCAAATAGAAATACTCCACTTAATTGCCGCTCAAGCAATGCATCTGATTGAATCTAGACTTGAGCATATACATTATGTGGACCTGACAGATCAGGTGATAGACGCTAATGAGCGTGAGATATCCCATCAAGAAATTTTACGTAAAGCAATGGATGCTGCTGCAAATGGTGTTTGGGATTTAGATGTGCCAACCGGCAACGCTTACTTTGGGCCTAATTGGCATGGAATGCTTGGATTCTTGCCCGGGGAAATACCTTCCACATACGATAGCTGGCTAAACTTACTCCATCCCGATGATATTCAGAGAGTTGTAACAGAATTAGAAAACCATTTAAACGGGAGTAAAAAAGATTATTCCATTGAATTTCGAATGCTGTGTAAAGATGGCAGGTACAAGTGGGTACTCTCTTCCGGCGCGGTGATTGAGCGAGATAAGAATGGCAAACCCACAAGAATGGTCGGAACACATACAGACATCAGCTCTATAAAAGAGAAAGACGAAATTATTTGGAAACAAGCAAATTTTGATTCTCTTACAGGGCTGCCCAATAGAAATCTGTTTTTTGATCGATTAGTTGAAGCGACAAAACGCGCTAAAAGAGACAAAACCAAGTTTGGAATCTTATTTATAGACTTAGATGGTTTTAAAGCCGTAAATGATACCTTTGGACATCAGTCAGGTGACGCTCTACTCAAACAAGTTGCGCTCAATGTCAAAAGCATTATCAGAGACTCTGATACGTTTGCCAGACTTGGTGGTGATGAATTTACGGTCATCCTGGCTGATTGCAAAACAGTAGACTACATTAAATCTGTCGCTCAAAAGATTATTGACCTTATTGCAAGCCCGATAAGCGTTGGAAACGATATGATCTCCATCTCCGCCAGCGTTGGTGGAAGCTTTTACCCAGAAGCAGGTGAAAAACCTGATGAGATTGTTAAAAAAGCTGATGACAACATGTATAAAGCAAAAAGGAATGGGAAAAATCAATTTTTCATTTAGTGACTTAGATTTTGATAGACCCAGCAATAATGTTGATGGTTTTTTATATTGAACTGCTCTTCTGAACTACGCACCTAAATCCAAAGTGATTACTTTAATTGTGGAATCAAAGAAAAATTTAAGGTCACGATAGACAGTATTAGAGCGACATTTGGTTCAAATTTAGTTGCTGCAGAGTTGGGATCAAAAGTTGAACGGCTGATATAAATTACTTGTACTAATTTTCTCATTTGTCTTAACTGATTGTTCGTTTAAGCATTAGCCATGCTAGGGCTAACTTTACCTTGTCCAAATTGAAGAGTTTTTTACTTAATCCATAGTATAAAAAGTTTGATGGTGATGATCTAGTAATTGCCCCAAAGGTTAGTTCATTACAGAGATTACATTTAATAAAACTCCGGCAAATTATTACATCCAAACTAGGGCACAAACAAGACAGATTAATACTCCCTATTCCTTCGATTAGATTTTGATAGATTAAAATATAGTATTAGATGAAATATGACGCTCGATAGCATTAGGCAGAAGCAAAAACCAGAAATCAGCAACATGGATTAGCACTTTGTACGCGTGATTGACGCAGTTCGACTAGAACAAAGTTAGTAACTTGAGTGGGTCGATTTGCTGATGAATTCAATATTGAGTTTAGAAAATCAGTAAATTCAACGCATATAATGCTCGCTGTGAATTGATCGCCATGTTGAATTGAATACTATTAAGAGAAAAATTAGTTTTACTAGCAAAAGCTGTAGGGGTAAATGAATATGATAGAGGTGGTCAATTTCACACCTGTTGGGTGTAAAGAGTGTAGAGACAAAACGAAACTTGGCATCGACTTTACGATGGCATTTCAACCCATAGTGGATGTATCTAACAAATCTATATTTGGCTACGAAGCATTGGTCAGAGGTCCAAATAATGAGGGTGCAGCCTCTGTGCTTTCACAAGTTAATGACAGTAACCGTTATAGATTTGATCAAGCAATTAGAGTAAAAGCGATTGATTTGGCAAAAAAACTTGGTCTACAAGGCATGCTAAGCATTAACTTTCTTCCAAATGCAGTCTATAAACCTGAGACATGCATAAGGGCGACGCTTGAAGCTGCAAAAGAATTAGACTTCCCTACAGACCGTATAATGTTTGAAGTGACAGAAGGCGAAAAAGTCCTAGACAACGATCATTTACGAAACATCTTTAAAGAATATAAAAAGCATCGCTTTACAACAGCTATTGATGATTTTGGAGCTGGCTATGCAGGACTTAATCTACTAGCAGACTGGCAGCCAGACATCATCAAACTTGACATGTCTCTGACACGCAACGTCAATGATGACAGAGTGAGGCGATCACTCGTGTTTGGGATTATTTCTATCTGCAAAGAACTAGATATCAAAGTAATTGCGGAAGGCATTGAGACTAGAGAAGAGTGCTTAACATTGGCTGATGAGGGTGTTAAATTATTTCAAGGGTACTTTTTTGCGCGCCCTGGATTCGAGTCTTTACCAACAATACCTGATGATGTCTGGCCGTTGGTAAAAAATCGTCGAGCGAAAACCCATCGCTCATGATTGGGTTAAAGCAATATTTCAATCGTTCTCACGATTCAGCTGGTGAATGAAGTCGCGCTAAATTCTGGCTACATTCCGTAAAATGAAAAAGGGCTAGCCTAAGCTAACCCTTTTTTTATTTGGCGCGCCCGAAGAGATTCGAACTCCTGACCCCTTGGTTCGTAGCCAAGTACTCTATCCAGCTGAGCTACGGGCGCTTATTTACTTTCTTCAAGTGGCGTGCATTATACGTTAAGCAGAGGAGAGCGAGGGATTCGAACCCTCGATACAGATTTAAGCCCGTATGCTTCCTTAGCAGGGAAGTGCCTTCGACCACTCGGCCAGCTCTCCGTTTACTACGCTAATTGCTTTTGCAATTTGAGGGCGTGATACTACTTGAATCGCCCTCAAAAATCAATTTAATCTTTTATTACTCTGCCTCTAATTCAAATGCTTTATGGAGTACACGCACCGCAAGCTCCATGTACTTCTCATCAATCACCACCGCAATTTTAATCTCGCTAGTAGAGATCATTTGGATATTGATGCCCTCCTCAGCCAAGGTGCGGAACATTTGACTGGCAATGCCTACATGTGAGCGCATACCTACGCCTACTACAGAGACTTTGGCAATTTTGTCGTCGCCATTGATTTCGCGTGCTTGGATATGGCCTTGTACCTTATCGCGCAAGATAGACAGCGCTTTGTTCATCTCGTTTTTATGTACGGTAAAGGTAAAGTCTGTGGTGCCATCTGCGCCCACGTTTTGGATAATCATATCCACGTCAATATTTGCATCAGCCACTGGACCTAAAATTTGGTAAGCAATACCGGGTTTATCTGGCACGCCTAACACGGTAATTTTGGCTTCATCGCGATTAAATGCAATCCCGGAGATAATGGGTTCTTCCATGCTTGTATCCTTACTATCATCTTCAAATGTAATGAGCGTGCCATCGCCTTCATCGTCAAAGCTGGAAAGCACACGTAATTTAACTTTATATTTACCGGCAAACTCTACCGAGCGGATTTGCAATACTTTACTGCCCTGTGATGCCAGTTCGAGCATTTCCTCAAACGTAATTTTGTCTAGGCGACGCGCTTCTGGCACCACGCGTGGATCGGTGGTATACACACCATCTACATCGGTATAGATTTGGCATTCATCTGCATCTAAAGCCGCGGCCAACGCCACGCCTGTCGTATCAGAGCCACCGCGACCTAAGGTTGTGATATTGCCATTGGCATCTACGCCTTGAAAACCAGCCACCACACAGACGTAACCATCATCTAAATCGCGTTTGAGGTTGTGCTGCTCAATATCAAGAATACGCGCTTTGTTAAATGCATCGTCGGTCAAGATTTTAACTTGGCTACCTGTGTAGCTTTTTGCTTTAATTCCCAACTCCATCAAGGCAAGTGCTGTCATTGCAATGGTGACTTGCTCACCGGTAGAAAGCATCACATCCAATTCGCGCGGATGTGGATCTGGCATGATTTCTTTTGCCAAAGCAATTAAACGATTGGTTTCTCCGGACATTGCAGACACCACGACCACTACTTGATGCCCCATTGCTTTGTAACGCGCCACACGTCTTGCAACATTACGAATCCGGTCAGGATTTGCAACTGAAGTACCACCATATTTTTGTACAATTAATGCCATGTTGAGCTCTTAAAATTACCTAATTAAAATAAACTAACCTAGTTTTGCTGCTACCCATGCTTCGACACTTGCTAATGCTTTAGGTAGTTGACTTGCATCGGTACCGCCAGCCATTGCCATATCTGGCTTGCCACCACCTTTACCGCCTACTTGCCCGGCAACGTAGTTCACCAACTCACCTGCCTTAACTTTAGCAATCAAATCTGCAGTCACACCAGCAGCCAAGCTGACCTTGCCATCTTGTGCACTGGCCAACACAATTGCTGCTGATTTCAGCTTGTCTTTTAATTTATCCATGGTCTCGCGCAACGTATTGGCATCGGCACCTTCCAATGTTGCCGCCAGCACTTTAATGCCTGCGATGTCCACAGCCTGACTTACTAAATCATCGCCTTGTGAAGAGGCTAACTTAGACTTCAAGCGTGCCAACTCTTTTTCTAAAGATTTTGCATGCTCATTTAATTGCGCAACCTTATTAGCAAGCTCGTGTGCCGGCGCTTTTAAATCAGCCGCCAATTGCGCAATCAGCGCTTGTTGGCTATTAATCAGTTTTAATGCGCCTTCGCCTGTGGTTGCCTCTACGCGACGCACACCAGCCGCTACACCACTCTCGGCTGTAATCTTAAACAATCCAATATCACCAGTACGACTCACATGCGTGCCACCACATAACTCACGGCTAGTACCAATATCTAATACGCGAACTTCATCACCGTATTTCTCGCCAAACAACATCATGGCACCGGTTTTTTGCGCAGATTCAATGTCCATCACGCGCGCTAATGTTGCTGCATTTGAAAGAATTTCTGCATTCACCTTATGCTCAACTTGTGCAATTTGCGCATCGGTCATCGGTGCATTATGCACAAAGTCAAAACGCGTTTTTTCAGTATCTACCAAGCTGCCTTTTTGCTGCACATGCTCACCCAATACCTCACGTAAAGCTTTGTGCATCAAATGGGTTGCTGAATGGTTGCGCATGGTATTGGCGCGCGCCTGTGTGTTTACACGTGCTAATACGGCATCACCCACATTCAAGGTACCGGTTTTGAGTACCCCATGGTGCCCAAATACCGCAGCCTGAATTTTTTGCGTATCTTCTACCGCAAAAATACCATTGCCAGCTTTTAGCTCTCCGCTATCGCCAATTTGGCCACCAGACTCTGCATAAAAGGGTGTATCGTCTAACACTACCACGCCCAAATCACCTTCATTCAAGCTGCTCACAGCGCTGCCGTCTTTGTAAAGTGCCAGCACCTTAGCCTGTGTTTCCAGTTTCTCATAACCCTGAAAATTGGTGGCTTGACCGTCATAATCCAAATTAGCCGCCATTTTGAATTTGCCAGCCGCACGGGCCTGCTCTTTTTGACGAGCCATCGCTGCATCAAAAGCAGCGCTATCTACAGTCACATTACGCTCGCGACAGATATCAGCTGTTAAATCTAATGGGAATCCATAAGTATCATGCAACTTGAAGGCTAAATCGCCATTAAATACACTTTGCGTATTGGCTAACTCGGCTTCCAAAATCGCCATCCCATTTTCAATAGTTTCAAAAAAGCGGTCTTCTTCTTGTTTGAGAATATCGGAAACGCGCTTTTGCTCGGCGACTAATTCAGGATAGGCGGTACCCATCTCTTGCACCAAGTCGGGCAACATTTTATGGAAAAATGCGCTACGTACACCCAACTTATAACCGTGGCGGATGGCGCGACGAATAATACGGCGTAGCACATAACCACGCCCTTCATTGCCAGGAATCACACCATCAGCAATTAGGAAAGAACAGGCACGGATATGGTCGGCCAACACCTTCAAACTTGGGCTAGATAAATCAGCTGTTTTGGTCTCGCGCGCGGCGGCGGCAATCAGTGTTTGAAATAGATCAATTTCGTAATTAGCGTGCACGCCTTGCAACACTGCAGAGATACGTTCCAAACCCATACCAGTATCTACACTCGGCTTAGGGAGAGGATGCATCACCCCCGCTTCATCGCGGTTGAATTGCATAAACACGTTGTTCCAGATTTCAATAAAGCGGTCGCCATCTTCTTCTGCGCTGCCCGGAGGGCCACCCCAGTGTTTGTCGCCGTGATCGTAAAAGATTTCCGTACAAGGGCCACATGGGCCAGTGTCACCCATCATCCAGAAATTGTCAGAAGCGTAACGCGCGCCTTTGTTATCGCCAATACGGACGATTTTTTCTGTAGGAATACCGATTTCTTTGTGCCAAATATCGTAGGCTTCATCATCTTCGGCATAGACCGTTACTAGGAGCCTTTCTTTAGGTAATTTGTAGACTTCCGTCAACAATTCCCACGCATACTTAATGGCATCACGTTTAAAGTAATCACCAAAGCTAAAGTTACCCAACATCTCAAAGAACGTGTGATGGCGCGCGGTATAACCCACGTTTTCTAAATCATTGTGTTTACCACCGGCACGCACACATTTTTGGCTAGTCGTGGCGCGGGTATAGGGCCGTTTATCAAAGCCTAAAAATACATCTTTGAATTGATTCATCCCAGCATTGGTAAATAACAAGGTTGGATCGCCATGTGGCACAAGCGAACTAGACGCAACGACTTGATGGCCTTTGGAGGCAAAAAAGTCTAGAAACGCTTGGCGGATTTCGTTGCTACTGGGTTTGCTACTGAGTTTAATTGTCATCTTCAAACTTACTGTTTAATACGTTCTTAATAATGTCAAAACCAAAACCGCGGCTTTGTAAAAATCTTGCCTGCTTTGCCCACTCATCACGGCTCTGTGGGCTCGCCTTAAATTTTTTGCGCCATATCTCACGCGCATTGTCTAATTCTGTTTCTTTAAGTGTTTCTACTGCATGCGCAATCAAATCGTCTGCTACGCCTTTTTCTCGCAACTCATACGCTACTTTAGCGCTACCAAATTTAGCTTTGCGCGCATGCACTATTTGCTCTGTAAAGCGTGCATCGGATAGCCAGCCACGCGCTTTAAAATCTTCTAGCAAGGCCGGAATATCATCCGTTTCTTCTGCGTATGCCTTGAGCTTTTGGCCAAGCTCTACATAAGAATATTCGCGCTTAGCCAAATACTCCAATGCACGCTGACGCAGACTTTTTACCTGTTGTTCTCTGACCACTTACCACTACTCAAACTATAAAATTCAAAACTTTGCAGTGCAGAAGAAGACACACGCGGTAAAAAAGTCGCAAATAGCAGATGCAAGTACAGCAAGGTTATTTTATTGCTGCGTCACACTGTTATGCATGCAAAAGGTGAGTTTAATCGTCTTCACCACGCGCTGAAGGCATAATATCCGCCAACTGTTTCGCATTCGCACGGATTTTTGCTTCAATTTCTGCCGCCACTTCTGGATGCTCACGCAAATACTCTTTAGCGTTTTCTTTGCCTTGGCCAATTTTCTCGCCATTGTAGCTATACCAAGCACCAGCTTTTTCTACTAGTTTAATGTTGGCACCAAGCTCAATAATTTCACCAAAACGCGAAATACCTTCGCCGTACATAATGTCGAATTCTGCTTGTTTAAATGGTGGCGCCACTTTGTTCTTAATCACTTTGACACGTGTTTCAGAACCAGTCACTTCATCGCCTTTTTTAATCGCACCAGTGCGACGGATATCTAAACGCACGGATGCGTAGAATTTAAGTGCATTACCACCAGTGGTGGTTTCAGGGTTACCAAACATCACACCAATCTTCATACGAATCTGGTTGATGAAAATCACCAAAGTATTGGTACGCTTGATATTGCCAGTCAATTTACGCAATGCTTGAGACATCAAACGTGCTTGTAAGCCCATGTGACTATCGCCCATCTCGCCTTCAATCTCAGCACGCGGTGTTAAAGCTGCCACAGAGTCAACCACAACAATATCCACAGAACCGGAACGCACTAGCATATCGGCAATTTCCAGCGCCTGCTCGCCTGTATCTGGCTGACTGATAAGCAAGTCAGGCACATTCACGCCCAACTTGGCTGCGTATTGTGGATCCAGCGCATGCTCAGCATCGATAAACGCTGCTACACCGCCCATTTTTTGCATTTCTGCAATGACAGATAGCGTGAGTGTGGTTTTACCTGAAGACTCCGGCCCATAGATTTCAACAATACGACCACGTGGCAAACCACCAATCCCCAATGCAATATCCAAGCCCAAAGAACCTGTTGAAACCGCTTGAATATCTTCCCCGATATCGGAATCACCCATGCGCATGATGGAGCCTTTGCCAAACTGCTTTTCAATCTGAGAAAGAGCGGCTGCGAGCGCTTTGCTTTTGTTGTCATCCATGTGATTTTTGCCTTTATTTTAAACTACTTAAATTAACTGCTAATTATTTCATAAATTGCTATTTAAGGTAAGCAGAACCCACCTTTATGCATCGCTATTTAGTACTGCTTGTTAAAAACACTTAGCCTTGTAGACTTTTGCTACATCAGCACGTTTTGATGCTTAGGGAGCACCCTTTTAGGTATTGGAGGAGATATGAAAATTTTAAAAGTATTACTTACAACTTTAGCCATTGGCATGGCAAGCATTACTACCGCTAACGCGCATGATTCATTTCATCTTGGGATTAATCTAGGCGGTTATGGTTACGCGCCACCACCTGCAACGTATTACTATCCTGGCCCAAGCACATATTTTTATGGTGGACCAGCTTACTATGGGCCACCACGTGTGATTCGTTACGCACCAGTGGTGCAATATAACCAATACCGTGGCGGTCACCATCATAGGCATCATGGTTGGGATAGAGGCGGCAGAGGCCGTGGTGATTGGGACCGTGGTCGCGGACATGGTCGCAGAGGACGCGATTAAGCAACTGTAAAAGTATGCGGCCTTTTAAATTGAAGCCTGAGTTAGCATTGCCATTAAGCCATGGAGCATATGTGCCGTGGCTTGATGGCGAATTTGCGTTCTATCTCCAGAAAACAACTGCGTAGATAGCTTCATGCGGCCATCTTGATGCGCCCAAGCAAAACAGACGGTTCCAACAGGCTTTTGCAATGTGCCCCCAGTTGGTCCGGCAATCCCTGTAATGCTACCTGCCATTGTTGCCTGGCTAAATTGCAGGGCGCCTTTTGCCATTTCTTCCGCAGTTTGTTCACTGACGGCGCCAAACCTATCCAGCGTTGTGGGAGATACACCAAGCATTTGCGTTTTGGATAAATTACTGTAGGTTACGAACCCGCGATCAAACCAAGCTGAACTGCCGGCAATGCTAGTAATCGAAGCAGCAACCATACCGCCTGTACAGGATTCTGCTAACGCAAGCACATCGCCATGCGCATGCAGTGCTTCACCCAACGTTTGAGCCAGCTTTTCTAATTCATCCATAACATCAGTTGTATGCAAAGAATTGCATAGGCAGCCGCCAAAATGTCATCCAACATCACGCCTAGACCACCTTTCACCATTGCATCGCATTGCCGAATGGGAAACGGTTTCCAGATATCGAATAATCGAAAAAGTAAAAATGCTGCGAGCCACCACAACCAGTTGGTCGGCGTGAAGACCAGCACTAGCATCATCGCTACTATTTCATCCCAGACTATCGCTCCGTGGTCACTGACGCCCAACGCCACACCTGTATAATGGCAGACATACACACCCAAGCAAAATAAGGCAGCAATCAGAACTAACTGCTGCTGAACACTGAACACCATGGCTAATGCAGCCAGCGGCAAGGCAACTAGCGTGCCGAAAGTACCTGGCGCTTTTGGCATCAGTCCAGCACCAAAACCCAAGCTGAGTAAATGTGCAGGATGTGATAACAGCAACTTAAATGTGGGTGGATTAGCCAAAATGGTCATACCCTTCAGCTGCTAACGATAATAGATTATTTTGATAGTGAACGTGCAAGTCGGCGCCATCAGTAATGTGCCCAATGCGTGTGAGAGGCAACCCTAACGACTTGCTGATACCTTGAATTTGCATATACTGACTTGAGGGTGCTGTAAAGCAAAGTTCATAGTCATCGCCACCTGCAAGCACCGCCTGCTGCATGATTGGCAAATCCAAAGCTGCTGATACAAACGGTAAGCACGGAATTGCTTCCAAATCCAATGCAGCGCCTACACCAGATGCACGCAGCATATGGCCCAAATCCCCCAATAATCCATCTGAGATATCAATACAGCTATTTGCCACACCTAACAGTGCCAAGCCAAGCGCTAATCGTGGTTGAGGATGATGTAATGCCCACATACAAACCGAAGCAACATCCTTTGGGAGCATAGTCTTTTCCTGAAGATGCGCTAATCCAAGTGCCGCACTGCCTATAAAGCCACTGACCCAAATATCGTCACCCACTTGCGCACCGCTTCTTAGTAGCGATTTGCCAACTGGGACTTCTCCCATAATTTGCACAGCAATATTCAACGGTCCGCGCGTAGTGTCTCCGCCTATCAAATCAATACCAAACTTTTCAGCACAGGCAAAAAAGCCATCAGCAAATGCTGACAGCCATTGGTGATTTTGCTCGGGCAACGCAATGGCCAGCGTCATCCATTTTGGTTGGGCACCCATCGCAGCTAAATCGGACACATTCACCGCAAGTGATTTCCAGCCTATATCTTCAGGCGGACAATCTGCATAAAAGTGAGTGCCCACTACCGACATATCTGTTGAAATAGCAAGCTGGTATCCGGGAGAAACGCGAATGAGTGCTGCGTCATCGCCAACCCCTAAATCTGCATTTGGCGTGGGCTTAGTAAAGTATTTTGCAATTAAATCAAACTCTGCACGCATCACACACAAGCTTTTTGATTGGATTGCGTTGCAATCCATTTGTATAAGATAAGCACTAACAAGACTCCAGCAACATCTGCAACCCAGTCTCCAACACTTGGCATGCGTGTTTGCGTGAAGGCGGCTTGTAACCATTCCACCAAAGCACCGCAAATGATCAGCAAAGCGGCCATCCATCTTTTTACTTTTGGATACGCAATAAAAGCCAGGCCAGCGAGCACCATAAATATTACAAGGTGTTGTACTTTATCCCAATGAGGCCAACCACCACGTCTTGGGGGCAACTCTATTAACATGGCGTAAATCACCACCGCTAGAAAGCCCCAAAAGATGAATGGCATGATGGCCAACAATCGTTGTTTAAGAGATAATTTTTTTAACATTCTGATTAATAACAAATAGGTTATGTAGGTTTTATTGCTGACTTTGGTCGAAACGCTTTGACAACTTCAGGATGTGTTTCCAAATAAGGCATTGGCAAGTTGGGGGTAGCCAACAAATCCAAACAGTAAGGTACCGCAGCAAAAATACCATGTACCAATACATTGCCACTTTCATCTTTCAAACCCTCTAGGGTTTCTTGAATTGCTTTGGGCTGACCAGGCAAATTAATGATGAGACATTGTTTGCGAATGACAGCTACCTGCCTGGACAATATTGCTGTTGGCACAAATTGCAAACTAATTTGGCGCATCTGCTCGCCAAAGCCAGGCATTTCTTTATCGGCCACCGCGAGCGTAGCTTCTGGCGTGACATCACGCAATGCAGGGCCGGTGCCACCTGTGGTCAAAATAAGCGAACAGCCCTCGCTGTCCACCAAATCAATCAGTGTGTGTTCTATTTCTTCTTGATCGTCAGGAATTAAGCGCGCTACCAATTCAAACGGGGTGACAAGCGCTTGCTTTAACCATATTTGCAAACTTGGGATTCCTTTGTCTTCGTAAACGCCTTGAGAGGCACGATCGCTGATTGAAACCAAGCCAATTTTAATGAATTGTTTTACCATTTTACTGTCACAATAATCACATGAAACGAAATGATATCACCTTCGACCTATAAGGAAATTTATGCGCAACAATTCTGGCATCCAGCACTCAAACAACTTCGTATCCGCGCACTCGAATCGGCAAGCTAAAGCAGTCACTTTTCCCAAACAACAAGCACTATATAAAAAATGGATGTTGCTCATTTCATTTACTGTGTTTGCGCTGATGTTGAGTACACTGGTGTCTGCAGATGAAAACTTATATACAAAACACTACAAAGCACAGAATGCGAGTGGTTTGACATCATCTCAAAACAACCCTGATACCAAAATGTATGTCAGTAATCACAAAGAAGATGACAATATCAGCATGCTGGAGAACGGCTATGACATGATGGGAAGCAGTGGTTTTGAAGGTGGCGATGTTCCAGCTGACTTGGCGTTGGCACACGGCAAGGCAATTAAGGCTGATGTTGTGTTGGTATACAGCAAATATGGCTCAGCCAAATCGGCCAGCTCGAAAATGGAAATGATTCGCGAGGCAGCCAAAACAGGCAAAGAGCTCACAGAAAAAGACATGGCCGATGAACCTACCGTATATAAGTATTACGCTAGTTACTGGGCTAAGTTACCGACCCCAATATTAGGGGTGCATGTGATTAAACTGGTGCCTAAAAGTAACGACCCTAGTGCCAATGCCGAAATTCCCGGATTACAGCTATTAGCAGTCATTAAAGACTCGCCAGCTGCAAAAGCTGGGCTTGTCCGAGGCGATCGCTTACTAACACTTAACAACAAGCCATTGGAGAAACCAGAAGATTTAACTTCTGCTGTTCGCCAACTGAAAGGTCAAATCGTGGACATTCAGTATCTGCGCGCAGATGTTGAAGAGACTACAAAAGTACAGCTGAATTAAGTTGCAACAAGCATACAAGCCACTCTTCTTGAGTGGCTTTTTTATGCCCAACTTGTGTTAAGCTGTTGGCAGACTCAGTAAAAATCGAACAAAAATGTATCTACCAATATTCAAAACTTATCAAACCAAACAACCACTTACGCAACACCACACTGTTGCATTTCTCACCGCATTAATAGAGGCCATTCGCCCTAAAAATGCCAGTGACATTGAAGAGGCAACGCACTCGATCCAAGCACTTTGTTTTACATTAAGCCAATGTGAAGAATATGCAACGCTATTGCGAAATGCAATCCTTAGTCTGATTCAAGAAAAAAAATCAGTATCGCTACTTGCAGACTCTGGGATTCAAACCAACCATGGTTTCTTTGCAGAATTGTTCAGGCGTGTTTCGCACCGCATATTGCCAGATGTAGTGGATGAGCAATATTTAAAAGATGTGTTTGGCATATTGTTTAACCAAACCAGCGACAGCGAATGGGTGTGTGGTGTTGAAGATCAAGTTTGGGCAGATTTATTCGCTACTTTGCAGTTTCATCAAGCCGATAACACCCTTAAGACAAAAGCTAAAAAGCAGCTAATTGATGCAATACAAGTATTGTCTTATCGCTTATCAGCATCTGGTCTCGAGCCTGATTTAATCAAGCACCATGAAGACTTGGAAGACTACGCATCGCCATTTATTACGCAGAATGTGGAGCTGCTGAAATTTTTGTCAGACCACAACATTACACAAACAGACATTAACCATATCCATGTGATGCTAGACCAATGTCAGTTAGTGACAGAAAAGGTAAGAAAAAGCTGTGAACACACGGGAACCAGCATTCAACTAACTTCGCTTACACAGCGTATTCATCAGCAAATCATACGTTTAAAGCTATTGTTTAACATTTTGACAGATGTGGTTGGCATGCAGCCAATCGCTGAGACTCCCGCGGTTTCTGCTACAAACTTCGCTAACAAAGTGGTGCCTATATTTAAATCTCTGGTAGAGGCAGAATGCGAAAAGAACAGCATATCAAGTCATTGGCGACAAAATATGGAGTTGATGGCGTTACGGGTGACTGAGAACGCTGGCCGCACAGGTGAACATTATATTGCTGAAAACAGAACGCAATATTTTGCGCTTTTACGCTCTGCGATGGGCGCCGGCCTCATCATCACTTGCATGGCGATTATTAAAATTTTTATCACAGGCGCACATTTGCCTGCGCTCACCGAAACCATTCTCATCAGCCTAAACTATGGCCTAGGGTTCGTGATTATTCATATCCTACACTTTACTGTGGCGACCAAACAACCAGCGATGACGGCCGCCACCATTGCTTCATCTATTGGAGAAAATGGAAGTAAAATCAAGAGCTTGGATAAGCTTGTCAAAATTGTCTCGCAAACCACTAGTAGCCAAACCAGTGCCGTGTTGGGTAACGTGATGGTGATTATTCCTTGCGCCTTTTTGGTAGACTTGGCAGTGCAATATTTTACAGGCCACCATTTCATTACTACAGACAAAGCACAGATGCTATTAAAATCGAATGATCCATTTCAAAGTGGTGCTGTGTTCTATGGTGCAGTTGCAGGCGTTTGTTTGTTTCTAGCTGGTTTAATTGCTGGCTTTCATGACAACTTATCTGCCTTTAACAAAATACCAGAGCGCCTCAACGCGTTACCATGGCTTAAAAAATGCTTGGGCGAGAGTCGCTTACAAAGAATCGCAGATTACATTAAAGACAATCTAGGTGCACTGGCCGGAAACTTCTATTTTGGCTGTATGTTAGGGGTGACATCAGGGCTTGGCGTGATGCTAGGATTACCGCTAGACATTCGCCATGTCACATTTGTATCGGCTTTTTCAAGCTTTTCGATTGCCGCTTTAGATTACGATATATCTAATTATGTTTGGATTGCAGCATTACTTGGCGTCGTATTTGTGGCTACCGCCAATTTGCTGACGAGCTTTTTTCTAGCTTTATATGTGGCGATGAAATCTAGAAAAGTACGATTTGAACAATGGCGCATTTTTACCAAAACGTTGTTTTCCCGTTTAAATCGACACCCAGATGAGTTCTTTCTGCCACCTAAAGACTAGGGCTCAATGTGGCACAAATGAATGTGCCATACATCGTTTAAAACACTAAAGTTTTTAATCATGATGATGAACTGATTATCTTCTTTAGAGAGACTCATCAGTTCAAATGGGTTGTTTGAAACCAGCGTTTTGATATTTTGCACGGCCGATTCACGCTCAACCGTGACCTTTAGCACATCATTTGCGCTTAACAAATCCAATGTTTCTTTGGTTCTAATCATCGGTACTGGGCTCTCGGCATCACCCAAATTAAGTTGTGCTTGATACATCATTTCCATCGATTTCCCCTTCTACTTCTGTTTCTTTTGATTCCACAATTTCTCTAATCAACTTAAACAACTCACGGCTACTTTTAGGTGGTTTGTTCGCGGCCTCTTCGCGCTGCACATTGCGAATCAACGTGCGTAATTGTTGACTGTCCGCTTGCGGATAACGCATTAAAAATTCTGACACGGCCTGTGCATCTGATAGCAGGCGTGTACGCCAACGCTCCATGCCATGAAAACGCGCATTTTCCTCATTATGCTTACCTTCCCAACGTTGTAACTGATCCACAATAGGGGCAGGATCGATATCCCGCATAAGCCGTCCCAAGTACTGCATTTGGCGACGAATCGCACCATTAGCTGTAATGCGCTTAGCTTCTATCACCGCTTCAAATAGCGCCTCTGGCAAATTTAGCTTCAACAACTTATCTTTAGGCAAATCCACCAGCTTTTTGCCAATGGCTTGCATAGCATCAGCTTCAGCCTTAAGCTTTGTTTTGCTGATGATGGGAATAGAATCTTCTTTATCTTGCATGAATTTCAATCAACTGCGGCATCAAATATGCCAATCACGGTATGATAACAGTTTTACCATCATCATTTAACCCTTAAAGACTGCACATGGATTTAGACACCTTAAAGCAAATTGCCGATGACGTACTCAAACTGGCAAAAACAGCAGGCGCAAGTAGCGCAGAAACCGAAGTCAGTTATGGCACAGGCCAAAATGTGTCTGTGCGTTTAGGTGATGTAGAAAACATTGAATACAACCGAGACAAAGGCATATCTGTCACCGTCTATTTTCAACACCAAAAAGGTCACGCCAGCAGCTCTGACTTGAGTCCACAAGCTTTAAAAGATACTGTGGAAGCAGCTTGCAACATAGCAAAATACACAGCGCAAGATACATTTTGTGGCTTGGCAGAAGTCTCACTGATGGCAACCGATGTGCCAGATTTATCGCTCTCGCATCCGTGGGCAATTACCGTAGATGATGCCATTACGATTGCCAAAACTTGTGAAGCAGCTGCGCGTGATGTCGATACAAAACGCATCACGAATTCCGAAGGGGCAAATGTCTACAGCAATTCTGGTGTATTTGCCTATGCAAACACGCACGGCTTTAACAATGGCTATCCCAGTACACGTCATAGCATTAGCTGCTCTGTGATTGCAGAAGAAGGTGATTCGATGCAACGTGATTATTGGTATACCAATGCGCGTGCAGCAGAAGATTTGGAACATCCTGTTGCTGTAGGTAAACGCGCAGGAGAGCGTACTGTGCGCCGCCTAGGCTGCAAACCGATTAAGACCGGTCAATATCCAGTGCTGTTTGAGGCCCCACTGGCTGGCAGTCTTATCTCCTCTCTTATCAGTGCAATTTCCGGTGGTAGCCTTTATCGAAAATCTTCATTCTTACTCGATAGCTTAGGCAAATCAGTGGGCGCATCATTGCTCAATATCGAAGAGTTACCGCATATCATCAAAGGCTCAGCCAGTAGCGCGTTTGACAGTGAGGGTGTCGCCACTCAAGCTCGCCAGTTAGTCAAAGATGGCATACTTCAGGGCTATGTTCTATCCAGCTATTCGGCACGTAAATTGGGGATGCAAACCACTGGCAATGCAGGTGGTGCGCATAACTTGATAGTACAAAATACGCAGCACAGCTTTGACGACCTATTAAAGCTCATGTGGACCGGTTTATTGGTCACTGAGGTGTTAGGACATGGCTTAAACATGGTGACAGGGGACTACTCACGCGGGGCTGCCGGTTTCTGGGTAGAAAACGGCATTATTGTCCATCCAGTCGAGGAAATTACCATTGCAAGTAATATGAAAGATATGTTGCAACAAATCATTGGGATTGGTACAGATGTCATCCCTAACAGCTCCAAGCTGACAGGCTCAATTTTGATTGAACGCATGACTGTCGCTGCCAGTGATGCCGTGTCTTAAGAGTGTCATTCAGCCCTAAAACATGCCCAAATAAAAAAGCCCCTCTGTGGGGCTTTTTTATTAAATCAGTTAGCTACTCGATTATTTAGCTGCCGTTTCATCTTCGTCGGCAGACTCAAAGTCTCCATCATCCTGCTTGATGAGTTCTTGCGGTACCAAGCCATCTTGCACCAAGCTAGCACGACGTTGCAGGTAAGCATCACGTAAGAACGCGTAAGGGTCAATTGATGCATTGTCCACGATATCGGTCGCATCAAGCAGCTGTGTGCGCTTGTCAACTAGCTGCGCAGTACGTAACTGGTTGTGCAAACGAATCTCACCAATATTATGAGTGTACGTAATCGGGTCAGAAGTAACAGTATCGAACACCAAACCTGCGGTATCTCTCACTGTGCTTGGCCCAACAAATGGCAGAACAAGGTAAGCACCTGTATCTACGCCCCAATGTCCCAGCGTTTGGCCAAAATCTTCGTTGCGTTTCTCGATATTGTCCATACTTGCTACATCTATCAAACCTGCAATACCAAAGGTGGAGTTAATAACAAAACGTCCTGCATCAGTAAATGCGTGTGCAAACTTGAATTGAAGAAGGTCATTAATGACGGTGGTAAGTGTGCCAATGTTACTAAAAAAGTTACTGATACCTTTGCGTATAGGTGATGGAGTCACAGTTTTGTAGGCGGTAGCTACCGGCTTAATCACAGCACGATCAGCCACATCGTTAAATTTATAGACGCCCCGGTTAATTCCTTCGAGTGGGTCTTTATTGGTGGTGGAAGCACAGCCTGCCAAAACAGTGGCAAGTGCAATGCTAATAACTACATATTTAATTTGTTTAATCATTGTTTTATCGCTTATTTTTAGTACTGGCAAACACTTAATGCGTTTGTTTGTAATACTACTTTAACAATTATCACTTACAGCCGTGCGATTGTCTATAGTGCTACGCCAGTAGCTATCCCCTTTTTTAGTATGCCAAGCATAAATTAATCATCCGTTGATGACAACCAATTACTAGTAAAGCAAATCTCGCACCACATATTACTTTTGTATACTACGACCTCACTGATTTATACAAATCCAGCGCCAGTAAACGCTGAGCGGCATGGTCGACAATGGGTGCTGGGTAATTTTTACCAATCTCCATTGCAATTAATTGTTGCCTAAATGACGAAATTGTCCATGGCGCATGTATTTCTTTGTCACTGCACATCGCAATTTCCGGCACATATTTGCGTATAAACTTCCCGTGAGGATCAAACTTTTCAGACTGAGATGTGGGATTAAATATGCGAAAGTACGGCTGCGCATCACATCCTGTGGAAGCCGCCCACTGCCATCCACCGTTGTTGGCAGCAAAGTCAAAATCTATGAGTTTTTCTGCAAAATATCGTTCGCCCCAGCGCCAATCAATGAGCAAATCTTTCACCAAAAAGCTCGCTGTCACCATACGCAAACGATTATGCATGTAACCGGTTTGATTGAGCTGTCGCATCGCTGCATCCACCAACGGATAACCGGTCTTACCTTCACACCAAGCCTTAAAGTGCGCCTCATGATTGGGAAACACAAGGGCATCATACTCTGCTTTATACGACTTACCTTCCGCCAAGTCTGGTCGATGGTGCAATATCTGAAAATAAAAATCGCGCCACACCAACTCATTTAACCAGCCATAAGCCCCTTTATTATCAAGCTGCCATGCTGTTCTTGCCAGATGCCTGATGGAGACTGTACCAAAACGTAAATGCACAGAGAGGTAAGATGGCCCTTTTACAGCGGGGAAATTTCTGGCTTCATCATACTGAGCAATGCGTGTGACAAAATCTTCAAACAACATTTTGCCGCCTGACATTCCAGTAGGCAGCTTCATGGCTTGCAGATTAGTGCGGGTAAAGCCCATGGATTCAAGGCTTTTTAGCGAGTATTGGCTGGACAGAGCTTGTGGAACGCTGGCATATGCTTGACTATATTGGTCTACAGGGTAAGGTTTAACATAAAAATCATTCAGCTGTTTTAAATGTGCATTTCTATAGGGAGAGAATACTCCATAGGGTTTGCCTGCTTGCGTGAGAATTTCGTCCTGCTCAAAAATTACTTGGTCTTTAAACTGGTGGAACGCAATTTCTGATTCGGCTAATTGATTCGCTACTGCTTGATCACGTGCAATCGCAGCTGGCTCGTAATCGCGGTTACTATATACAACCTCTACCTTTAGAGTGCGGGCCAGTTTGGGAATTGCTTCCTGTGCAAAATCGTGCACGATGAGCAAATCACCTCCCTGTTGCTTCAATGCAAATTGAAGTTCCCGAATACTCTCCCAGATAAACTCCACACGTCGATCTTCAGGCTGTTTAAGCGCATCGAGAATAGCGCGATCAAACACAAAGACACAGAAGACTTTAACGGAGTTTTTGAGCGCATGATAAAGGGCAGCGTGATCAAAGTCGCGCAAATCACGACGGAACCAAACTAAGGACTGTTGATACTGTTTTGACATGAACAATGGACTGGATAAAAAGCCCATTGTAAGCAATTTTAGTCAATGTATGTGCATGCGCTAGCCGCGCGCACCAAAAAGATACTTGGCTACCACGATCTCTTCTCGCTTGGGGCTGGGTGCCGGTGCTGGTTTATCATCAAATAGACCTAGCTTATGTTGTAGCGCAAGGGATATCACCAGCAGTTCCTCATCCCCTTCTGCATCTGTCTGCTCAAAAATCCGCCTTGCATATTCTTTATCTTTCAATATCTTAGCAGGATTAACAGGGCCAATCACCTTCCTTGCCGCTACTGAAAACTTTGACAGCATGACCAACAATTCATTATCCATTATGCCGAACTCCCCACATCGTTTAACTAGCCTGCGACCGAGCGCTCATCGCACACCATAGCCTATTGACCAGAATTGATATGTTAAAAGCAAGAAGCATGCTAAAGCACTATTCCTTATGGTAGGGATGATGCTGGGTCACACTGTAACCCCGATAGAGTTGCTCACAGAGCATGATACGCACCAGTCCATGTGGCATGGTAAGTTTAGATAGGCTCCACAGCCAATCAGCCTTTTGCTTGAGAGCCGTATGTATTCCATCTGCACCACCAATCACTAGCGACACGTCCTTGCCCAAGGTTTGCCAGTGCTCCATTTTGGTGGCCAATTGCAACGAAGTGACTTCCTGCCCTCGCTCATCCAGCACCACTAGATAATCTTTGCCCGCCACTTCGAGAATGCGTTTGGACTCAGCCTCTTGCACTACTTCACTATTTTTGCCAGCAGCACGCTTATCTGGTTTGATTTCAATAATCTCTGTCGCCAGCTCTTTGGGCATACGTTTTAGATATTCCGCACAACCAGAATCCACCCAGCTTGGCATCTTATGGCCAACTGAGAGGATTTTCAGCTTCATGAGGATTTAAACAGCGGCTTAAGCTGCTGGGGATTTTAAGTTGTCTTGCGTCACATGGCCGCTTCTGCGGTTTTCTGTCTCGCTCCACAACTGTTCTAGATTGTAATAAGCACGAGTAGTAGGAATCATGATGTGAACGATAATATCATCCAAATCCACCAGCACCCACTCGCCTTCTTTTTCACCTTCCACACTGCGAATATCCACCCCTTTTTCTTTGAGTTTCTCGCGGACATTATCGGCCAGTGACTTTGCTTGGCGGGTTGAGTTGGCGCTGCAGATAATCATATAGCTGGTGAGTGAGGTCATTTTTCTCACATCGAGGACAGAAATATCAAACCCTTTGATATCTTCTAACGCATCAACCACTGCGTCTTTCATTGCGGTAAGTTCTAACAAATAAATTCTCTTTAGCTAATAGGGATTAAGCCGCTTGCACGGGGATAGACTGCTTTTGTTCAACGATGCGATTTTGCGCATCCACATACACTAGCTGAGGTTTATATTTCTCCAGCTCAATCTCTGTGTAATGAGCATAGCTAGCGATGATAATAATGTCCTTAGGGTGCGCTTTATGCGCAGCGGCACCATTGACTGAAATAATACCTGAATGTCGATCTGCACGAATCGCGTAGGTACTAAAGCGCTCGCCATTAGTCACGTTGTAAATATTAATTTGCTCATACTCACAAATATTAGCGGCTTCCAGTAAAGCCTCGTCAATCGCACAACTACCTTCGTAATGCAGCTCACTGTGCGTGACGTGCACACGATGTAATTTGGATTTGAGCATGGTTCTTTGCATTGCGTTGACCTAATACGTTGGAAGGGTAGCTATTATAATCATTTCAAGGATTTAGCGCAAAATTGAATATTATCAATCAGACGCGTTTTGCCCAATTTAGCAGCACCTAATACAACGAGATCTTTATCATTAATCTGGGCTGGCAAGAGCGTTTTAGCGGAACGAATGGATACATAATCCACCTGCCAACCCAGCGCAGTCAATTGTTGTATCGCCTTTGTCTCAAGTTCGGGGTAATCGTGACTGCCAGCTTGAATAGCAGTGACGACTTCTTGCAATGTTCGGACCAACTCAACCGCTTGCGCTTTCTCTGCAAAACTTAAATAGCCATTACGCGAACTCATGGCTAAACCATTAGATTCACGCACGGTTTCACCTGACACAATGTCTATCGACAAATTAAATTGGCGCACCATGGATTGAATAATGAATAGTTGCTGATAGTCTTTTTGCCCAAAAACTGCGACATGTGGTTGAACGATATTCAACAGCTTTAACACCACCGTGGCCACGCCCATAAAATGGCCTGGTCTGGTCGCCCCGCATAAATCACTAGCAATGCTAGGTGGCTGCACGGTCATGGATTGATGCAAATCCACCCCATCAAAATCGGGATAAAGTTCATGAACAGTGGGCACGAACACAAAATCTACGCCCGCTTGCTCTAACTTTTCGCAGTCTGCTGTAAGTGTTCTGGGGTAATTCGCCAAATCCTCATTGGCGCCAAATTGCAGTGGATTCACAAAAATACTCACCACCACACATGTGGCATGCTGTTGCGCAATCTGAACCAAATGCAAGTGTCCCGCATGTAGGTTGCCCATAGTGGGCACAAACGCAATCTTGGGTTGTGCTTTTAGTGCATCTCTCAACGCTTGTACAGTGTGTATGATTTGCATGCGTTTAACTAGTAACTATGTTGTTGGGCAGGAAAGGTTTGGCTTTTAACTGCTTGCACGTAAGCACGCACTGCGCTCTGAACACTACCAGTTTCTGCTAGGAAGTTACGTACAAACCTTGGGGCTTTAAAAGCATCCGGGGATTTTTGTGCGGGTCCAGTGTAAATGCCCAATAGATCTTGGAGCACCAATACCTGCCCGCTACAATCAAGGCCCGCACCGATGCCAATGGTGGGTACAGAAATAGTCTGCGTAATCTTGCTTGCCAAATGGGCGGGTACCATTTCCAGCAAGACCATGCTCACCCCTGCATCGCTCATAGCTTTTGCATCGAGCATAATTTGATTGGCCGCCGCTTCTGTTTTGCCCTGAATCTTATAGCCACCCAACTGAGTGACCGATTGTGGCGTGAAGCCCAAATGTGCACATACCGGCACGCCATGCGAGACTAAATAGCGTGCGGTTTCCACCATGGCACCACCACCCTCAATTTTGACGATATGCGCGCCGCTCTGTAACAAAGCCTGCGCATTTTTCAACGCGATTTCTACATTATGCTCATAGCTACCACAGGGCATATCTGCCATGATAAGCGCCTGCTTGGTGCCTGTGGCGACAGCCTTAGTGTGATATAACATATCTTGCATGGTTACCCCAAGGGTATCATTTGCGCCTTGTAAAACCATCCCTAGAGAGTCTCCCACCAACAAAATGTCCACACCTTCCGCCTCCATTAATTTTGCATAGGTAGCGTCGTAGCAGGTGAGCATGGCAAATTTTTCGCCGCGTTCAATTAAATAATTGAGTTTAGGTAAAGTCATTCTCTAATTTTACAACCAAAACCCAATGGCCATTCCAGCAACGCAGCATTTTCTGATAGTGATGTAAAAAAAGCAGCCTACTTGGCTGCTAATTCATACATTCACTGGCTTTTGATGATAGAGCATCATTATTTAAAGGCTTTACGACGACGTGCAATACCGTAGATTCCGAGAAATGTAGCCATTAATGGAAAAGCGGCAGGAACAGGGACTTTACTTATATTTGAACTAGGAACTGCATCTTGCTTATGACCATGATGAGCGTTGTCATCAAATGTTGCATGTGATTGTTCTGAATAAAACATAACAGGCTGCAATGAGGAACGGGTAAAGCTTTGTGAATATTGTGCCGAGATTGGGGCAACTGGCAACGAGTTCACATTGTTATCTTTTTGTGCTTTGGCGCTTTTAGGCATCGAAACAACGTTTAATAGGGTTGAAATGCTCCCACTTAAGTCAAGCGCATGCGATGAAGTAATAGCGAACGAAAGCACTAGAACACAAAACAGTTTTTTCATTATGCAATCCATCTTTTGTGTTTATTAGATGGATACATGGTACAGAGCGCATATCAAACCCTCAATAGCTCACATGGGCTGACCCAAATGGGCTATCAATCAGAGTGCTATTCGAAGTTGGGATTAAAATACTCTCGGCTACTTTTGATTTGACTGATACGTTTTATCAGCAAATCGAGCGCAGTTTCGTCTTTAATAATATTGAGTTTTTCGTTGTTTACAATCAACAAACGGGATGCATCATAACTATGAAAAAACTCGCTGTAAGCATCCGCCAAACGTTCAATATATTCACGCGGAATTTCTTGCTCATAGCTGATATTTCGCTCTTGAATACGGTCTGCAAGCTCGTCCACTGGTGTTTGTAGGTAAATCACCAAGTCCGGTTTTGGTGATTTTAGTTGCAGGTGCGAATAAATTTGGTGATATAACGCGTACTCTTCATCATCCAAGTTCAAGCGCGCAAACAAAGGGTCTTTCTCTAAAAAGAAATCCGCTACGGTCGGCTTAGCAAACATATCGCGCTGCGTCATATCGGCTATTTGACGAGAACGCTGGAACAAGAAAAACAGCTGTGTAGGCAATGCATAGCGCTGAGCATCTTGATAAAAGCGCGGCAAAAAAGGATTCACTTCCGCTTTTTCCGTGAGCAATTCTGCTGAAAACTTCTCGGATAGCATTTTAGCAAGCGTGGTTTTACCACTGCCGATGGGGCCTTCTACCACGATGTAAGGGAATTGATTGAATATACTCATACTAAGCGGGGTGCCCTGATTATATTTGATTATCTTGTTGCGGGAAGTTTTTTGCCAATTCTACAACACTCTCACCGTTGGGAAGGACTAAATCCGCGGCAATTTCTGCCAATGGCAACATCACAAATCCACGCTCCTGCATACGGGGATGGGGCAGTGCCAGCAGATCTGTCTGCATACAAACTGCGTCATACAACAACAAATCCAAATCCAGAATACGTGGCGCATTGGGGAATGGTCGCTCTCGTCCAAACTGCGTTTCTATTGTGAATAAATGACGCATGAGTGCTTCGGGTACCAGCTTAGTTTCTACTTTGACCACCGCATTAATAAAGTCTGGCTGGTTGTCATACCCAACGGGCGCAGTTTTATACAAGCTAGACTGCTTGAGCAATGTAGTTTCTGGTAATTGTGCAACGGCGTCAAAAGCACGTTTGACTTGTTGTGTAGGGTCTTGCAGATTGCTACCCAATGCTATAAAAGCAATCGCCATCGTTACTCTGATGTTGTAGCAGCCGTTGTAGCTGGCGCGCTACCAGCTTTTTTGCGCGGACGTCTGCGACGCTTTTTAGGGCCAGTGTCTGGCAATAGCATGGCTGTGCGCGTCTCTGTGCTCGCGTCAGCAAATACTGTCCACCATTCGCCTATGTCTTCTGGCAACTCACCAGACGCACAACGCAACAATAAAAAGTCATAGCCAGCGCGGTAACGTGGATGCGTCAGCAACGCATAGGGACGTTTGCCTGCGCGTTGTTCAAAACGCGGTTGCATCGCCCATATTTCTTTCATGGTAGCGGTAAAGCGATTATGAATCGCCATTTTTTCGGCTTGAATATCAATGACTTCATTCATTGCCATGTGTAAAGCTGGAATTGGAGGATTACCTTGTTGTTGGTACGTTTGCCATGCCGCTAACACTTCATGCCAGAGCAATGTCGCAAACAAAAAGCTTGGATTCGAGGATTTACCATTCAGAATACGGTCATCAGTATTTTTGAGCGCAAGCATCACAAAACGCTCACCCATAGGCTGCTCTAGCACCACATCTAACAAAGGCAATAGGCCATGATGTAAATGCTGTGCACGCAAGGCATTGATGCTCTCTACCGCATGCCCAGACAAAAACAGTTTCAGCATTTCATCAAATAAACGGCTGGGGGGTACATCCTGCAACAAATCCGCCATCTTGCGAATTGGCGCCTCTGTTTTAGCCTCGATTTTCAAGCCTAATTTGGCGGATAATCTTACCGCACGCAGCATGCGCACAGGATCTTCTTGATAGCGTGTGACTGGGTCACCAATCATACGTAACAGCTTTGCTTTTAAATCGGCGACGCCATTGTGAAAATCAAGCACCTTTTCTGTCGCAGCGTCGTAGTACAAGGCATTTGCAGTAAAGTCACGGCGTACTGCATCTTCTTCTATTGTGCCAAAAATATTGTCACGAATAATGCGTCCAGAGTCTGCTGTTTTGGCATCGCCCGTGTTTTGATGATGTCCGCGAAACGTCGAAACCTCTATCGTTTCATTGCCCCACATCACATGCACTAAACGAAAACGCTTGCCTATAATGCGTGAACGCCTAAATATCTTGTAAACCTCTTCAGGCGTAGCATTGGTCGCCACATCAAAATCTTTGGGCTTGTATTGCATAAGCAAATCACGCACAGCGCCACCCACGATATAGGCTTGGAAACCAGCTTTTTGCAGACCTTCACAGGTTTTTAATGCTGCCGGACTAATTAAGTTGCGATCAATTTTGTGTGTTTTAGCCGAAATCACATTCGCAGTAGTGGCACCCACATCTGCTTGGTTAATGGCTATCGCTGCTTTTTCTCGCTTGGAAAATACTTTTTGTAAGAATTTTTTAATCATGAACGATTGGTTTGATTATTCCATAACACATCAGGCACTCCGGCCTGTTGATTTAAAATACGACACAATACAAACAATAAATCTGACAAGCGATTGATGTATTGCAATGACACTTCCGTTAACTGCTCTTGCGCATTCAAGCTATGCATGGTGCGCTCTGCGCGACGACACACGGTTCTGGCCAAATGGCAATATGCAGCGGCTTTGCTGCCGCCTGGCAATATAAACTCCTTGAGCGGTGCAAGCGATTCATTCCATGCATCCAGTATTTGTTCAAGCGCTGCCACTCGTTCAACTTTCACCATGGTATAGCCTGGCATACAAAGCTCGCCACCCAAATTAAATAAATCATGCTGAATCAGCATCAACTCGGCACAAACCGACTCAGATACAGCTTCGGTCAGCATGATTCCAATTACTGAGTTGAGCTCATCCACATCGCCCATGGCTTGCACACGCAGATGGTCTTTCGTCACACGTGTACCATCGCCCAAGCCTGTCGTGCCTTTGTCCCCTGTACGCGTATAAATTTTACTTAACCGATTCGCCATCTCTTACATCCTATGCACTGTGTAACGCTTGAAAGCGCGAACGCTTCACTAGCCACACAGTTGCCGCATTTATGCGCGCCCTTTAAATCCTCTATAATGACGTTATTATAAAGGATGAAATCAGTCTTAATGCCTAAAAATAACACAATGACTAAAAATCCAATTGGCGTCATGGATTCTGGCGTTGGTGGCATTTCCGTTCTCAGGCACATACACGCACTAATGCCACACGAGCATTTAATTTATTTTGCGGACAGTGCGCATGCGCCTTATGGCAACAAATCCCAAGAAGAAATTAAACAACGCTGTTTTGCAGTAGCAGATTTTTTAATTGCACAAGACGTCAAAGCAATCGTTGTAGCTTGCAACACCGCCACTGCAGCGGCCATTGCAGAGATGCGCGCAAAGTATGATTTACCTATTATTGGCATGGAGCCCGCTGTTAAACCTGCTGCGGCTGCTAGCAAAAATGGCATTATCGGCGTACTAGCCACAGTGGGCACACTCAAAAGTGCACAATTTGCAGCGCTGTTAGAAAGCTATGGTCGTAATGTTGAAGTTGTCACACAAGGTTGCATTGGTTTGGTGGAATGCATCGAACGTGGGGAATTAGACACTGAACATACCAAGCAGCTACTAGCGCAATACTGCGCCCCATTATTGGCAGAAGGCGCTGATACCATCGTGTTAGGCTGTACACATTATCCGTTTGTAAGTGCATTGATCGCGCAAATTGTGGGTAAATCTGTCACGATTATTGACACAGGGGCTGCGGTTGCAAAGCAACTACAACACAAATTAAATGCGCAGTCTTCCGTCAACTCATCTATTGAACCTGCCACCATTCTGTTTTTTACTAACAGTCAGCATACGCAGAGCAATAAAGTGATTGAAACACTATGGGGTCAGCCAGCCGCCATTCAAAGACTGTCTTAAAGTTTCTTCAGTTGCGCCACACTGCTCGGCTAGCTCACTTAATAGAATATTAAATGCCCGGCATTCTATTGCTTTCAACTTAGCCGCCTGCAAAGCATCGTCTAAAGGCAAGAACGATGCACCACCCAAATCACTCAACACGACCCTCTCATCATTCCACAACGTATTGTGTGCATAAAGGTCGCCGTGCATCAGTCCTTTTGCATGCAAATGCTGGACTGCACTCAATACCCCTTGTGCAATATGCGTAGCTTGCTCAAAAGTTATCTTATATGCATCCAAATATACATCACGTGTACAGCTTTCAAAGCTAGGTGGCTGCGCTAACACCTTTAAACTTGCATCTAATAAAGGCATCACCAACCCTTGCACCTGTTGTGGATGATGCGCGATGATGCCTTTTACCCCCACCAAGTGCTCATGCTCACCTGCGATGATATTGGCATCCATTTCACAGCTCGGTAAGCCATCACTTGTGAATCCGCTTTTAAATAACTTAACCGCTACCGCCTCAGATTTGTCGTTTTGCAGCCACTGCGCTTGATAGGTAATACCAGAAGCCCCTTCTCCCAACACTTGACCAATCGTAAGTTGTGACCAGTCAATTTCTAATGCTTGATGCTGACGCATCTGGGCTACTTCGATACTATTTGAATACGGATTGCCTGCGTAAGCAAGCCATGTGAGTTTGGGTAAATCCAACAGCCAATTCGGTAAAGCTTGCAACTGATTGGCGGATATTCGCAACAACTCTAGTGCCTGACAATTGGCTAGCGTACTGGGTAACGAAGTTAATTGATTGCCCGCCAACATGAGTTTTTGCAGCTTTTTACATGCACCAAGAGATTTTGGTAATTGACTTAACGCATTGTCAGTGACGATAAACCAGCGCAAGTTCTGGGTGGGAATTGCATGTTCTGCAATATGTGAAATTTGATTGGCCTTGAATCCAATCATGCTCAAGGATTTACATTTGCCAAGGACGGTTGGCAGTTCTTTGAATTGATTAGACGAGCAAAACAGAATGCGCAACTTGGTAAATCGGTTGAAATCGTCTGGCAGGGAGGATAACGCGTTACCTGTTAAATCCAGAATTTCTAAAGTATCTGTCAGCGAATACAGTGCTGGTGGAAAGCTGGTGAGGCCAGCGCTGATTTTGATGTGCTTGGCACCAACAAGCTTACCTGCATTTAACAGGGCAAGCGTGTCATTTTCATCCATTAAATGAGAGTGTATCACCAAGCAATGGCATTAGTGATGCGAAAGGATTTCACCTTCTCTAAGCTTAAACTTGGTACCACAGTATGGGCATGCCACATGTCCGGTTTTGGCAATATCCAAAAACACACGAGGGTGAGACGCCCATAATGCCACTTCCTTGGTAGGGCAGTGCAAAGGTAAATCGCTTGCACTTACTTCAAACTCTTTTACGTCGGACATATGTACCTCTAGCTACGCTTAAACTAAAGTAAGCCAATCAGAATGTTTTGCGGACTTACCTTTGACCACATCAAAATACATGCTTTGTAATTTTTCAGTAATCGGCCCACGTGTACCTTCACCAATAGCACGGTTGTCTAATTCACGAATTGGTGTGACCTCTGCCGCTGTACCAGTGAAGAATGCTTCATCTGCGCTGTATACTTCATCACGTGTAATACGTTTTTCGATCACTTCCAAACCAATTTCTTTAGCTAACTGCACGATGGTGTCGCGGGTAATGCCTTCTAACGCACTGGTTAAATCTGGCGTAATCAACTTGCCATTACGCACAATAAAGATATTCTCGCCTGAGCCTTCGGCCACAAAGCCATCTACATCTAGCAAGAGAGCTTCTTGGTAACCATCTTGTGCCGCTTCTTGATGCGCCAAAATACTGTTCATGTAATTGCCGTTGGCTTTGGCTTTACACATAGTAATGTTGACATGATGACGTGCGAATGAAGAAGTTTTAACGCGAATGCCTTTGGTAATCGCTTCTTCACCCATGTAAGCACCCCAGCTCCAAGCAGCCACAATCACGTGCGTAGACAATGTTTTAGCGGAAATCCCCATCGCCTCAGCGCCATAAAACGCCATCGGACGCATGTAAGCAGACTCTAAGTTATTTTCACGCACAGCTGCTTTTTGCGCTTCCATCATGGTGGCTTTATCAAATGGCATTTTCATGCCCAAGATATGAGCACTACGGAACAAGCGATCGGTATGTTCTTTCAAACGGAAAATAGCTGTGCCCTTGTCTGTTTTATAGGCACGGACCCCCTCAAATACCCCCATACCATAATGTAAAGTATGTGTGAGCACATGCGTAGTTGCATCGCGCCAATTGACCATTTTGCCGTCATACCAAATTACGCCATCACGGTCTGCCATTGAGGTGGGTATTGCCATTTCGCTTGCCTTATCTAGTAAAAATCACAAAAGCATTATTGTAAACCAAAGCGACGAATTTATTGCTTATGTTAGAATCAAAACCTCACAATAAACTTAAATCATCCATCTAAGTTTAAGTAATTTTCTTTAAAGGATACTTTTCATGCGCAAGTGGTTATTTTTAAGCTTATTTTTTCTGCTAACAGCGTGCAATGCTGCCCCAAAAGCCACCCATTTTATTGGCACCGATATCACTGGTGCTGAATTTGGCAAACCACTGACACTGACCGACCATAATGGCAAATTGCGAAGCATTACCGACTTTAAAGGCAAGGTGGTGATTATGTTCTTTGGTTATACCCATTGCCCAGATGTTTGCCCCACCACCATGAGCGACCTTAGACAGACCATGAAGTTACTTGGCAATGATGCAGACCAAGTACAGGTGTTATTCATTACTGTCGATCCAGACCGCGATACACAAGAAGTGTTAGCGCAATTTGTACCTTCGTTTGATAAGCGCTTCATTGGCTTACGTGGTTCACTGCAAGAAGTGGCTGAAAATATGGGCAGTTACAAAATATTTGCTTCTAAAGTCATGAGCAGTGCGGATACTCACTATACGATAGACCACAGCGCCGGTTTATATGTGTTTGATAAAAAAGGGGCTGCGCGTATTTATATGAGCTATGGTCAAAAACCGGCGGATATTGCGCACGACGTGAAACAGCTGTTTTAACAGCTATAACCGGTGTAATTGTGGAGAAAGTTGCTTCAGCAATTTCTCCGCCTCAGCGTGGTCTGGAAATAATTGTGCCAGCACCGCGTAAAATTTTGCGGAATGGTTCATTTCTTTAAGGTGTGCCAACTCATGGCAAACCACATAATTGATGATTTGCGGTGGCGCCTGTATCAAGCGCCAGTTCAGCCGCACTTCCCCTCGGCTGTTACAACTACCCCAACGTGATTGCGCATTGGAAAGCGCCACTGGCGGTGGTTTTACTCCTAATTTTGTCGCAAAGATCTCAACCCGTCGTACAAAATCTTCATAAGCCTGTTGTTGAAACCACTGAATGGCTTTTTTCCCCACCAGCGCATGATTGCTGATGTCTTTTACACTAACTATAAGTTGGTCAGCACTCAATTGAATCGTTGACCTACCTTTGCCCTCAACCACTTGCAATGTGATGTCTTGTCCTAAAAACAGCAAATGCTCACCATCTTGCCATTGCACAGGATCTATCGTATTCGCCTCGCGCAGTGCCAGCTTATTGAGTATCCACGCCGATTTTTCTTGCAGAATTTGATTGAGCTGATGCACCACAATGCGTCTTGGCGCGTGTACCACCAAGCCTTGTTGCGTAATTTTTAGCCCAACTGTTCTACGTGGGCGCAGTTCTAATTGATACGGAATTTGCTGGCCATTTGCCAGCGTCAATGTTTGCTGCATCACAGCGACAACATCTCCGCTTCAATCCAATTTTCTACACGTTGATTGACTTCGTCTGGCTTAAGCCCAGCCGTTTCAATAGGCGGGCCAATCACCACTTGAATGGTGCCCGGATATTTTTTAAAGGAATTTTTACGCCAGTAACGGCCTGCATTGTGCGCCACAGGCACTACGGTGCTATGAGTATGCGATGCCAACCAAGCCCCGCCAATATGATATTTAGCACGTTGACCCGGTGCTGTGCGCGTACCCTCAGGAAAAATCACTACCCACAGCCCGCGTGCTAGACGGTCTTTGCCATGTGCGACCAATTTTTTAAGGGCTTCGCGTCCAGAACTGCGATCAATCGGAATAGCCGCCAACGCCATAAATGCCCAGCCTAAAAACGGAATCATTAACAACTCTCGCTTCATCACCCAAATTTGTGGGGGAAAGATGGTTTGCAAGGCAATGGTCTCCCACGCAGACTGATGCTTACTGAGAATGATAGAAGGATGCTTAGGAATATTGTCCAGCCCTTTTACCGACACCCCCAAATTACAAGTGAGCTTTAACCAAAATATGGTGCAATACGCCCAGCCACTGGCTATGCGAGAACGGGTGACATTGTTAAGCGGAAACAACAAGATGGCGAGTATGGAAAAAATAGGCGTAATCACCAATACGCCTAAATAGAACAACAGTGATCGAATCCAGAGCATCATTTAGTGGGTGTGGCTTGTTCAGCAATAATATATTGCGCGGCTGCCGCCAAATCATCCATCACCAACACATTAGGAGGTAAATTACCTTGTGCTAAGGTATCTTCGCCTTTGCCAGTGCGCACCAGAATCGGCTTACATCCTGCATTTGTAAAGGCCTGCATATCGCGCAATGCATCACCCACTGCATAGACTTGATTCAACTCTATGGAAAAGCGACGGCTGATGTCCTCAATCATGCCAGTCTTGGGCTTTCTGCAATCGCAGTGATCATCGGCCGCATGTGGGCAATAAAATAGGGCATCTACCCGGCCACCAATCTGTGAGAGCGCACGGTGCATTTTGTCATGAATGGCATTCAGCGCGGCCATATCAAATAGCCCACGGGCAATACCGGATTGATTAGTCGCAACCGCAACGCGGTAGCCAGACTGATTCAGCATGGCGATGGCTTCCAAGCTACCAGGAATCGGAATCCACTCGGCCGGGCTCTTAATAAAGGTGGCGCTATCATGATTGATCACGCCGTCTCTATCTAATATGACTAATTTCAAATGCTAGCTCTCTGACTATTTAACTGGCTAATTTGGATAAATCAGCCACGCGATTCATGGCTTGATGCAATTGATTGAGCAACGCCAAGCGATTGTTTTTCAACGCCATCTCTTCTGCATTGACCATCACGTTGTCAAAAAATGCATCCACAGGCGCTTTAAGCACAGCCAGCGCCTGCAGAGAGGCAGTGTAATCACCGGCTTCAAATAGTTGATCGGCTTTTGGTTTCACTTGTTTTAATGCCTCAGCCAAAGCTTGTTCGGCAGGCTCTTTAAGTAAGTTGGTGTTTACTTCTGCTGCAATTGCACCTTCTACCTTTTTCAGAATATTGCCTACGCGTTTATTGGCTGCAGCGAGTGCGGGCGCCTCTGCCAAACCAGCAAAGCTACGTACAGCAGCCAAACGGGCTGGCACTTCACTGAGCAACTCTGGCGACAAGGCCAATACTGCGTCTACCTCTTGCGCACTGGCGCCTTGGTCACGTAAGTTGACACTTAAACGGTCATAGCAAAATTCTTTAATGGCGGACAATGTGCTTTTATCGCCAGAAAACTGGGCTAAAGCAACATTGAACAATGCATCTAAAGACATAGGCAGTTTGGTGTCAATCAACATCCTGATAATACCCAATGCTTGTCTACGTAATGCAAAGGGGTCTTTGTCACCTGTTGGCTTTTCACCTATGCTAAATAAGCCTACCAAGGTTTCAAGCTTGTCCGCTAAGGCGACCACCATACCCACTTGATTGCGTGGCAAATCATCACCTGCAAACCTTGGTTTGTAATGGTCTTCAATTGCAAACGCCACATCACCATCAAGCTTTTCATACTGCGCATAGTAGCGCCCCATTATGCCTTGCAACTCTGGGAACTCACCCACCATATCCGTCAGCAAATCGACTTTAGATAAGCGCGCAGCCAGTTCTACTTTGGCGGTTAATGGTGGATTAATTTGTTCGGTAATCGCTTTAGCAATTGCCACCACGCGCGCATTACGCTCACCTTGGCTACCTAGCTTATTGTGGTACACCACTTTGGCCAAACCATCCAGACGGCTTGCCAGCGTTTTTTTGCGGTCTTGGTCAAAAAAGAATTTGGCATCGGCCAACCGTGGACGCACCACACGCTCGTTACCCCCAATCACTTTGGAAGGGTCGGCTGGCTTAATGTTTGACACAATTAAAAACTTATTGGTTAATTTGCCATTCGCATCCAGTAATGGAAAATATTTCTGATTAGCCTTCATGGTCAAAATCAGGCACTCTTGTGGCACTTCTAAAAATTCTTGCTCAAATTGGCCAAGCAACACATTCGGAAACTCCACCAACGCAGTCACTTCATCCAGCAAAGCCTCATCTTCAATTGGTGTTAAATTTTCCCTTGCCGCAGCAGCTTGCAACTGACGCACAATTTCAGCCTTACGCGCTTCAAAGCTAGCAATTACTGCACCCTCATCTGCCAGCTGCTGTGCATAGCTATCGGCAGATTGGAGTTGAATTTCAGCAGCTTTCGCCTCAAAGCGATGGCCTTGCGTAGTGTTACCAGCAGTCAAACCCAATGTGCTAACAGGCACCACATTACTGCCATGGAGTGCCACCAAACCATGCGCAGGACGCACAAAATTAACGCTATCCCAGCCATCACGCAATTGATAAGTCATCACTTTTGGAATAGGCAATTTTGCCAGTGCCTCACCTAATGCATGTTGTAAACCTTCTTGCAGCGTTGCACCCGCTTGGGTGGCATCCAAGAACAAAATTTCGGCTTTACCGTCATTTTCCTTGCGTAGCTTTGCCACGGCAGATTCATCTGCGCCTAAGGCTTGTAATTTCTTTACTAATGCGGGGGTTGCAATACCGTTGGCATCTAGGCCAACACTCGCTGGCATCAATTTTTGTGCTACTTGTTTATCTGCCGCTTTGGCTGAAACTGCTGTCACATGGGCTGCCAACCTGCGTGGTGTGGCGAAGTGAGTTACCGCACTCGCATCGGCGGTTAAACCTTGTGCTTTGAGCGCTTCAAATAAGACTCCTGCAAAAGACTCACCCAATTTTTTGAGTGCTTTGGGCGGTAGCTCTTCTACAAATAATTCAACTAATAAATTGCTACTCATGCTGCGGCTTTCTTGTTCTGTTCTTGCTTATCGTTTTCTAATTTGGCTAACACTTCATCAGCCCACGCTTTTGGCGCCATCGGGAAACCTAATCGTGCGCGGCTATCTAAGTAGCTAGCGGCTACGCTACGTGCTAAGTTGCGGATACGGCCAATGTAAGCCGCACGCTCGGTGACAGAGATTGCTCCACGCGCATCCAGCAAGTTAAACGTATGCGCTGCTTTCAACACTTGTTCGTAAGCTGGCAGTGCCAATTTCTCTTCCATCAGGTGTTTTGCTTGCTTTTCGTGCGCATTAAAAGCAGTGAGCAAAAAGTCCACATCGCTATGCTCAAAGTTGTAGGCCGATTGCTCTTTTTCATTCTGCAAGAACACATCGCCATATTTCACGCCTGGCGAGTAGGTGAGGTCGTACACGTTTTCCACCCCTTGCAGATACATGGCCAAACGCTCTAAACCATACGTAATTTCACCTGTGATCGGTTTGCAGTTAATGCCACCCACTTGTTGAAAGTACGTAAATTGCGTGACTTCCATCCCGTTCAGCCAGACTTCCCAACCCAAGCCCCAAGCACCTAAGGTTGGGTTTTCCCAGTCATCCTCTACAAAGCGCACATCGTTTTGTTTCAAGTCAAAACCCAGCGCCTCGAGTGAGCCTAAATACAACTCTAAAATATTGGCTGGCGCCGGTTTAAGCACTACCTGAAATTGATAATAATGTTGTAAGCGATTTGGATTCTCACCATAGCGCCCATCTTTTGGACGACGGCTAGGTTGCACATAAGCTGCTTTCCATGGCTCTGGGCCTAATGCACGTAAAAAAGTCGCTGTGTGTGATGTGCCTGCACCCACTTCCATATCATAAGGTTGTAGCAATGTGCAGCCTTGCTTATCCCAATAGGCTTGCAGGTTTAAGATGATTTGCTGAAACGTGAGCATCGATTAGCTTTGCAATATGACAAAAGGTTGATTTTACTTGGTTTTACGCCATAAAACAAAAGCAATTACGCTAAAACTCAACACAATAAATGGCCAGTTTCCCCACCAAACATAGGGGGTAGTACCTTGGTAGCCCAGCACCTTACCTGTGAGTGTCATTTGCGTATCGTGTGGGGCATGTGCCAGCACTTTGCCATGCTGATCAATAATTGCCGTTGCACCGGTATTGGTGGCACGCAACATCATGCGCCCCGTCTCGATGGCGCGTGCCTGACTAAATTGCATATGCTGTACCGCCGCAAATGATTTGCCGTACCAAGCATCATTGCTCATATTCACCAGCAATGTCGCCTCTGGCAAAGGGTGAATAATTTCCTCGCCAAAAACATCTTCGTAACAGATATTTACCGCCACTTGCTGACCCGCCAGTTGCATGGGTGCTTGCTGCTTGCCACGGGTGAGATCGCTGAGCGGAATATTCAACCAATCACGGTAAATCCAGCCAAACACTGCTTTTAACGGTATAAACTCACCAAACGGTACCAAATGAATTTTTGAGTACGCCTGCACGGGCGCACTGCCAAAGCTGATGGCACTATTAAAATAAGACTGATCTTCAGCATCGTATTGCACCAAGCCCACCAGCACATCACCGTTTTGCTTTTGCGCATGCTGTGTTATGCGTTGAATCACCTGCTGATCTAACTGCTGTGCAATCACAGGCAGAGCCGTCTCCGGCAGCACAATCAGCTGCGCATCACTTTGCTCTACCATCTTCAAGTATTGTGTAATCGTGCTTTGCGCAACTTCTGGTGACCATTTAATAGATTGACTGACGTTACCCTGTAGCAACGCTACTTTGAGTGGTTGACCAGTAGGTGTCGTCCATTCAATTTGCTTGAGTAACAAACCTAGAATCGCAATGACGCTCACCGCAACCAAGGCTTTCACCTTTAATAGCGAAGTAGATTGCCTAACAAAAACAAACGCCAATATTGACGCAATCAACGCAACGATAGTGGATACCCCATACGCCCCCACAATAGGCATAAAACCTACCAACGGGCTGTTTGGCACCTGGCTATAGCCTAGCGTGAGCCAAGGAAACCCTGTGAATATCCAACCGCGCACCCAATCCGATACTCCCCATAACAAAGGTGCGGTCAAAAATACCCAACCAATACGTCTGCTTAAATAACCAACCAGCGCAGGAAATAGCGCCATAAAAGCACATAAACAAAAAGTACAAAAACCTGCAAACCACCAAGGCATGCCGCCAAACTCATGCAGGCTGATATAAATCCAATAAATGCCAAACCCATATAGCCCCAAACCAAAACTTAGCCCAAGTGCAAACTGTCTGCCTGAGCTTGTTGAGCATTGCCACAAATAAAACAGTAAGGTCAGCCCAATCAAAGGTGCTACAAACACTTCAAACGGGGCGAATCCCAATACGCTGAGGAAGCCAGCAGCAAATGCCAATGCGAGTTGGCTGTACGGTCTATTTTTCATTGGTGAATGTTGAAAAGGTCACAAACTTACTGATTGTAACTGCCTACCAGTCAATCTCAACCATTTAAGTGGAGTTTATTGTGACTTGAAGTTGATTGACATGTTAATTAAGTCAAGACTATATTAAACATGCAACTGAAAGCCGTTAATTAATAATCAATATTCATGGAGGAGCAACATTGTGAGCATGATGTCCGAGTTTAAAGAGTTTGCGTTAAAAGGGAATGTAATGGATTTGGCAGTCGGCGTGATTATTGGCGCTGCGTTCGGTAAGATTGTCGATTCTCTGGTTGGCGATATCATCATGCCAGTCGTCAGTTTGGTGGTAGGTGGTCTGGATTTCAGCAATATGTACATCCCACTCAATGGTCAGGATGCAACCTTAGCGTTGGTTGAAGCCAAAAAAGCTGGTGCTGTGCTTGCCTATGGTAACTTCATCACGATAGCTTTGAACTTTATCATCTTGGCATTTATCATCTTTCAGATGGTACGTATGATGAATAAGCTGAAAAAAGCAGAGCCTGCACCAGCACCTGCAGCGACACCAGAAGATGTTGTGTTGTTACGTGAGATTCGTGATGCATTGAAAAAATAAACGGATGCTCAAAAGCATTCGATCATAATAAAAAAGGCGCTTGAAGCGCCTTTTTTATTGCTAGTGACTAAAAACTAACCATGATGAACTTGCCAAGATTAAAGCTCTGGTTTGGCATCTGGCACTTCATACTTTTGACCAGCTGGCGCCTGATCGCTACCATCATTATTTAAAAACACCACCACATTCACTTTATCATCAATAAAGTCTAGCTCAGTCGTTTGGTAGTACTCGCCATCAGCCGCCGTGTTGATGTAATGGTAATGCCAAATTGACGCAACCACTCGTCCTGAGTCTTTCAATTTAACGTCTTCCGCTTTTGCAGGCTCACCAAGAAGCTCAACAATTTTTGCTTTATTAAGTTTGCCAACTGCGTCTACAAAAGCTTTTTCCTCTGTCGGCAACTCGCTTACCAACGGCTCGGTTTTAATCTCACCTGCGTTAACACTCAATGTACTCCATGCAACACTTAACACACCCACCGTTTGCCAAATTTTCATGATGTTCTCCTATCGTGAAATTATGAGAATCTAATTCAAAATTAGTTCAACTACATTGCCGCAACTGACGTGCCGTTTGTGATTCTTAAGTCGCTTCGATTGGGTATGGCTCCTCAGGCAATAACTCAACCAAAATAGAATGCAAACGCCTACTATCGGCACGCACCACGGTCACACGTATATTGTCGATATTAATCGCATCGCCACGCTTGGGTAGATGCCCAAAGCGGTTTACGACTAGGCCGCCTATAGTAGAAAACTCTTCATCACTAAATTGCGTACCAACCGCTTCGTTAAAGTCTGTAATTTCAGTGAGGGCTTTTACCCGAAACTGTCCATCGGCATGATGAATAATATTGTCTTCATCTTCATCGTAGTCGTACTCGTCTTCAATATCGCCAACAATTTGCTCTAACACGTCTTCAATGGTGACCATTCCTGCCACACCACCGTACTCATCCACCACAATGGCAATATGATTACGGTTACTACGAAACTCTTTAAGCAACACGTTCAGCCGTTTAGATTCTGGAATAAACACAGCTGGTCGTAACATATCGCGCACATCAAAATCTTCGCCTGCGTAATACCTTAACAAATCTTTAGCAAGGAGTATGCCAATCACATCGTTTTTATTGTCTTCAATCACTGGGAAACGTGAGTGTGCGGTTTCAATCACGTGGGGAATAAAAGTTTCCGGCGGATGGGTAATATCAATGACGTCCATTTGCGAACGCGGAATCATAATGTCGCGTACTTGCATCTCACTCACTTGCAGAACGCCTTCAATCATGGCGAGCGAGTCACTATCCATCAGGTGATTTTCGTAAGCGCTATGTAGCAGCTCGACTAGCTGCTCACGGTCTTCTGGCTCACGTAGTAAAAAGTGGCTTAAACGTTCTAATAAGCTGGGTTTGTTCTGGGGTTTTTCCGACTCACTGGCCATGCTAAATGCGGGTTAGGCATCCTGTGTAAAAAGATAGGGATTAGCATACCCTAATTTCTGCAAAATTGTTATCTCAAGCGACTCCATCAGCTCTGCTTGCGGCTCAGTTTCGTGATCATATCCGTGCAAATGCAGCACACCATGCACCGTTAAGTGTGCATAATGTGCCTCTAAGGTTTTTTGTTGTGCATGCGCCTCTGATTCGACCACCGGAGCGCAGATAATAATGTCGCCCATTAGGTGGGGTTCTTCCGTCAGCGGAAACGTCAGCACATTGGTTGCATAATCTTTACCACGATAAGCGCTGTTCAATGCGCGCCCTTCTTCTGCATCCACAAAACGAATTGTCACTTCGGTTTCCACTCGGACGGCTGCACGTACCCAGCGTGCCAACTGCTGTTTGGTCGGCACGTATGATGCCTGTGTTGCATACTGCACGGAAAGTGAAACTGCTGTCATTGTTTTAGCTCAATTATGAATCTATTGTAAAACTCACATTATAAAGGGGATTGACCTAGGTCAATATACTGCACCTACACATGCCAGTTGTGGAGACTAGATATATTGATTATATTGCTGGCAAAGCTCAAAGGAACGGACATGACGGACAAAATCAAAATTTCAGATTATTTTTCAGCGCATATGAATGGTGAACATCGCACCGCGTTGATTGCAATACTCAACGACGTCATGACCGCCTGTAAAAAAATAGCAATTGCGATTGATAGTGGCGCGCTAGAAGGCACCATGCATAACTTGGCCGAAGCAAATGTGCAGGGTGAAGTACAAAAAGCGCTGGACGTAATTACCAATGAAATTTTTATTGAATCTACACAGGGCAGCGGCTATGTGGTTGGCATGGCATCTGAGGAAATGGAAGACATCATCCAACTAGACGAAGAAGCCTTCCCTAATGGCCAATACTTACTATTGTTTGACCCACTAGATGGTTCTTCCAATGTCAACGTCAATATCTCAGTCGGCACGATTTTCTCCATTCTCAAGAGCCCCAGCGCAACGCCAGCGCTGGCAGATTTTTTACAACCAGGCGCGCAGCAAATTTGTGCTGGCTATGCCTTGTATGGAACATCCACTATGCTGGTTCTGACTACTGGTAACGGTACACATGGTTTTACCTTGGATAATGAATTAGGAGAGTTCTACCTGACGCATGCCCATATGCAAGTACCGGAAGATACGCAGGAATTTGCCATTAATATGTCCAACTACCGGTTTTGGCAAGCACCTATCCAACGCTATATTGACGAGTGCTTGCAAGGCGAAGAGGGTGACCGCGAGAAAGATTTCAATATGCGCTGGGTGGCTTCCATGGTGGCAGAAGTGCACCGCATTTTGGTGCGCGGCGGCGTGTTTATGTACCCAATGGACAGTAAAATCAAGAAACAGGGCGGGAAGCTGCGATTGCTATATGAGGCTAACCCCATGAGTTTCATTATGGAACAAGCAGGCGGCTTATCGACCACCGGACATATGCGTATTTTAGATATTGTGCCGAACGCCTTGCATCAACGTGTTCCGGTGATGATGGGCAGCAAACATGAAATTGAACGCATTGTGGCTTATCACGGCAAAACCAAGCGCTAAATTTGCTCCAATAAACCGATCACTTGATAACTGCGATGAGTTTTCCCGATTTATAACGTTCTGCCATCGCATCGCATGAGATAGGCTGAATACGTGACGCCTGCCCTGCCGAACCAAAGGCTTCATAGCGCGCCTTGCAAATATCGCGCATAGCTAGTGTACTCACCTGCAAGAATTTTCTTGGGTCAAATTCCTGTTTGTTTTCATCAAAAAAGCGACGTAATGCACCAGTGGTTGCCATGCGCAAATCGGTATCAATATTGACCTTACGCACACCGTGTTTAATACCTTCTACAATTTCTTCCACCGGCACACCATAGGTTACACCCATATTGCCGCCATGATCATTGATGGTTTTGAGCCACTCTTGCGGTACAGAAGAAGAACCATGCATCACCAAATGCGTATTGGGGATGCGGGCATGGATTTCTTTAATACGATGAATGGCCAGAGTCTGCCCAGTGGGTGGCTGTGTGAATTTGTATGCCCCGTGCGAGGTACCAATGGCAATCGCTAACGCATCCACGCCTGTTCTTTTTACAAAGTCCGCCGCTTCTTCCGGGTCAGTCAACAACTGCTCATGACTTAAAATACCCTCAGCACCGGAACCATCTTCTTCACCAGCTTTACCGGTTTCTAAAGAACCAAGTACGCCCAACTCACCTTCAACGGATACACCAATCGCATGCGCTACCTCTACAATCTGCTTAGTCACGCTGACATTATATTCATAGCTAGAAGGCGTTTTAGCATCCTCCATCAGAGACCCATCCATCATTACGCTGGAAAATCCTGAGCGCATGGCTTGAATACATACCGCTGGGGTATGGCCATGGTCTTGGTGCATCACAATGGGAATATGTGGGTAAGATTCAATCGCAGCTAATACCAAGTGTCGTAAAAATGCCTCACCTGCGTATTTTCTAGCACCGGCCGATGCTTGCAAAATGACCGGGCTATTGACAGCATCGGCAGCCTGCATAATCGCATGCACCTGCTCCATATTGTTCACATTAAACGCGGCCAAGCCATATTGGTGTTCAGCTGCATGATCTAACAATTGTCGCAACGATACGAGTGCCATATTCTTCTCTTTATTTAAGATTCCAGCGAAATACCATTATCTTAAAACTTACATACAGTCACCATATTGATAAAGAAGGCTATTTATCTGGCTTAGTTAAGCAGTTTACGCGATTGTCCATGGCGTATATGCAACGTTATTCTGCTGCATTTTTCTGCTCGTAATTTTCATAGGCGTTAATAATTTTTTGCACCAGTGGATGACGCACTACATCTTGTGACAAGAAGTGGGTCATGGCAATCCCTTTCACCTCTTTCAAGATTTTTTGCGCTTCCACCAAGCCGCTTTTTTGATGTCGTTGCAAGTCAATTTGCGTCACATCACCAGTGATGACAGCTTTTGTGCCAAATCCAATACGCGTTAGAAACATTTTCATTTGTTCAGGCGTAGTATTTTGCGCTTCATCCAAAATAATAAAGCTTTGGTTGAGTGTACGACCTCGCATATACGCCAGCGGCGCCACTTCAATCGCACCTCGCTCAAACATCTTATTCACCGTGTCATAGCCTGCTAAATCATATAAAGCGTCATACAAAGGACGTAAGTAGGGGTCTACTTTTTGATTTAAATCCCCCGGCAAAAATCCCAAACGTTCACCGGCTTCCACCGCAGGGCGCACCAACACAATCCGCTTCACGCGGTCACGCGTCATGGCATCCACAGCACTCGCCACGGCCAGATAAGTTTTACCAGTACCAGCCGGTCCAATACCAAACGTAATGTCATGGTCTTGAATTTGCTGCAAATAGGCCACTTGCCTAGGCGTACGTCCATGCAAGTCGCCGCGTCGCGTCATCAATACTGGCATCGCTTGGCTGGTAGTCACGTCTTCCGGCTTCAGCTTATCGACTTCCACCAAACCCAATTGAATTTCTTCCAACTCAATGGGCTTTTTGGCGCGCACATAAAAATTTTCAATCATTTGCGCAGCAATACGCACATTATCTTGTTTACCAGACAGATTGAATGTGCCGCCACGGCGGTTAATATTTACTTCCAGTGCGGTCTCGATTTGCCGGATATTTTCGTCCAGCGCACCACAGAGGTTGGCGAGGCGTGCATTGTCTTCGGGTTTTAGCGTGATTTCCATTTATACCTTTACTAATTCGCCATACAGGCGTTTGGGATTGCTGACGTCCGTAATTCGCACATCCACAAATGTATTGATAAGTGCAGCATCCCCGGCAATATCCACCACACGATTGTTATCCGTTTTACCTGCCAATAGTGCAGCGTCTTTCCATGAAACGCCATCAATCAGCACGCGTTGCACTGTGCCCAACATGGCACGGCTAATCGCATCACCTTGGGCTTCGTTAATACTTTGTAGCTTAGCCAAACGTGTCAATTTAACTTCCTGAGTCACGTCATCTGGAATAAACGCTGCAGGCGTACCAGGGCGTGGGCTATATAAAAAACTAAAGCTGTAATCAAAACCAACGTCCTGCATCAATTTTACTGTGGCCTGAAAATCCGCTTCTGTCTCCCCAGGGAAACCAATAATAAAATCTGAAGTGAAAGTAAGGTGAGGGCTAGCCGCCTTTAATTTACGCAACGTGCTTTTATATTGTAATACGGTGTAATTACGTTTCATTGCCATTAAAATACGGTCGCTACCAGCTTGCACCGGCAAATGTAATTGCACCGCCAGCTTAGGCACGTTAGCAAAACAGGCAATCAAACGCTCGCTCATTTCATTGGGATGGCTGGTAGTAAAACGGATACGGCCGATTTGAGGAATCTCAGCAATCGTTTCAATCAACATCGCCAAATCCGCTTCCACACCCTCGTATTCGGCACGATAGGCGTTTACATTTTGCCCTAGCAAGGTGATTTCTTTCACCCCTTGTTCGGCCAGCTGCACTGCTTCGGTCAGAATATCGGCAAACGGACGCGACACCTCTTCGCCACGTGTGTACGGGACCACACAAAAACTACAATACTTGCTGCAGCCCTCCATAATACTTAAGAACGCGGTGGCACCTTCTACGCGTGGTGGTGGCAAATGGTCAAACTTTTCTACTTCCGGAAAAGTAATATCCACTTGCGATTGGCCAAGATCGCGCCGCTGCTTAATCATCTCCGGCAGGCGATGTAAAGTCTGCGGACCAAACACCACATCTACATAGGGGGCACGTTTGAGGATATTGTCGCCCTCTTGCGAGGCCACACATCCACCAACACCAATGATTAGATTGGGATTTTTTTCTTTGAGTGGAATAAAGCGACCAAGATGGCTAAACACTTTGTCTTCCGCTTTTTCACGCACTGAGCAAGTATTGAGCAAAATCACATCTGCATCTTCTACCGTTTGCGTTTCCACCATACCATCGCTGGCCGCCAGCATATCGGCCATGCGTGATGAATCATACTCATTCATCTGACAACCAAAGGTTTTGATAAAGACTTTTTTACTCACACGTTTTGCTCAACATTAGGGAGACTTCGTCCCAAAACAGTATTTTAGCGTATTTGCATGTATCTCGCAGACAAGTTGCAAGGTAAAATGGGCGCAATCCTACTAGAAACCAATTGCATGCAAGCACTTCCCATTTTCTTCAATATTCAACATCGCCCATGCGTGGTAATTGGTGGTGGTGATGTAGCCACACGCAAAGTCACCATGCTGCTCAAAGCCAATGCGGATGTCACTGTCATTTCACCTGAACTTTGTGTCGAGCTTCAAACTTTGGCAGGCGAAGGAAAAATTCGTCATGCAGCAGAAACGTTTAGTCCGGAGCAATTAGCAAACGCTTGTCTGGTAATTGCCGCTACCGATGATGAGGCGGTGAATGAGGCTGTTTCACTTGAGGCTAAAGCACGCAATATTCCGGTGAATGTAGTGGACGCACCGGCCTTATGCACCTTTACCATGGGCTCAGTGATTGACCGCAGCCCAGTGGTGATTGCAGTGTCGTCCGAGGGCAATGCGCCAGTATTGGCGCGTTACATCCGCACCAAAATCGAGACCATGCTACCAGCCAGTTACGGTCGCATCGCTGCTATCGCAGGTGAGTTCAGAGAGCAAGTGAAAGCTAAGTTTGCCACCACACAACTACGCCGCCGTTTTTGGGAAGACGTGCTACAAGGCCCGATGGTAGAGCGCGTGTTATCAGGGCAAGAAGAAGCTGCACGCGCCGTACTGCGAGATGTATTGAGCGACAGCCCAAGCCAAGCCTCTAAAGGTGAAGTATTTTTGGTCGGCGGTGGTCCAGGCGACCCCGATTTGCTGACGTTTAGAGCCCTTCGTTTGATGCAGCAATGCGATGTCTGCGTGTATGACAAGCTGGTGAGTCCGGAGGTGATGGAATTGGTGCGACGCGATGCCGAGCTAATTTACGTAGGGAAAGCGCGTGACCAACACACCATGCCACAGGAGCAAATCAACGAGCTGTTGGCCAAACTTGCCTTAGAAGGCAAGCGCGTCCTACGCCTTAAAGGCGGCGACCCATTTATTTTTGGGCGAGGCGGCGAAGAAATTGAAACACTGATGCAATATGGCGTGCCATTCCAAGTTGTACCTGGCATTACTGCGGCCAACGGGGTTTCCAGCTATGCCGGCATCCCACTTACGCACCGCGATTATGCGCAGGCTTGCCTGTTTATTACTGGTCACTTAAAAGATGGCACCATTGATTTAGATTGGGACGCCATGACGCGCCCACGCCAAACTGTGGTCATTTATATGGGCTTGGTTGGTTTAAGCGAGATTTGCAAAGAATTGATTAAACGAGGCGTCTCCGCTAATATGCCAGCAGCAGTGATACAGCAAGGCACGACTCAACGTCAGCGTGTAGTGACCGCTACATTAGCAGACTTAGCTGAGAAAGTATCACTCGCAGAAATGAAGCCGCCCTGCTTAACAATTATTGGTGAGGTCGTACTACTCCGAGAAAAATTGAATTGGTTTCAAGCATAATAAATCTAAAAACAAATTTTAATTACGCTTACCCTAAGTATGCCAAATAGACACATACGTAAAGCATTGCGTGATGGCTCTCCGCCCGCTCAATTTCATATTCTAGTGCTTGAGCAAGATGAACATTTTGCACACACCTTAAAGTCAGAAATAGAAAGTCAACTACACGTTAATGTAGTTGTTGTACACACCATTGAATCTGCAAGACTTGTGCTTTCAGAACAACCGCATACTTTCTTTTTAGGCATTACCAGCGTGCTTAACCTTGACTCTGATGCTTTTGAAAAGGTGGATTTGCTAGGGGAATTTAACATTCCCATTATCGCGATTGTCTCTAAATATGAAGATTAGATGCGCGATCAACTTATCAAACGACACGTCATTGATTATGTGGTTAAAGATCAATCAGACGACATTACCTACATCTGCGAACTCATCTCACGAGTGCATAAAAACGTATCTATCAAGGTACTGGTTGTGGATGATTCCAAAGTCTCGCAATTTGTGATTGGACGTGAGTTAAGGTTACAAAAATTTCAGGTTTTACAGGCTTTTAACAGCGTAGATGCGCTTGGTTTGCTGGAGCAGCATGGCGATGTGAAATTAGTCTTGGTTGATCATCAGATGTCGATGGTAGACGGCATCACATTTGTACAAAAGTTACGCACCCTATATCCCAAGGATCAGTTACTGATTATTGGCATTTCTACCTCATCAGACCCTAGGTTAGCTGTTAAATTTTTAAAAGCGGGTGCGAACGATTTCATCTCGAAACCATTTAACTACGAGATTTTGCTGTGCCGAATCAATCAAAATCTAGACATGTTAGATGCTGTTGAGTTTGCAAAACATTTATCGAATGTAGATTATCTTAGCGAAGTGTTTAATCGCCGCTACTTCTTTGAGCGTGGCAATAAGATTTTTCAATCGATGCATGAACAAAGCACACTAACGGTCATGATGATGGACATTGATTTCTTCAAAAAAGTGAATGATGTGTATGGCCACGATGCTGGGGATGAAGTGATTAGGCATTTTGCGCAACAACTCAAAGAGCATTTTCATTCAGATATAGTAGCGCGCTTGGGAGGAGAGGAGTTTGCAGTACTGAGCCAATCTCCTGATTATCTAAACAGTTTTGATCACATTGACGCGTTCAGAGCCAAGATTGCCAATCAACGCGTGCATGTGAAACAACATGTGATTCAATACACCTGCAGCATCGGCGCCACTAGTATCATGCGCAAAAACTTGAACGACATGATGATACATGCTGACCGCTTGTTGTATAACGCAAAAACCAATGGTCGAAACCGTCTTGAAGGCAAACCGGCCGACAAACACTAAAGTGTAATCGGCAACGAAAGTCTTGCTTCTAATCCACCTTGTGGGCGATTTATCAACTCCAAACTACCGCGATGTAACTTGGCGATACGATTACAAATCGCCAACCCTAAGCCACTACCGCCTTCATTTTTATTACGCGCACTATCCATACGTTCAAATGGTCTTAGCAAACGCTGTGCATGCTCAGGTGGAATGCCAGGGCCGTTATCCAACACGCTAATAATGATGTTATCGGCTGTGATTTTGCTCGTCACCTCCACTTCGCCTTTTGCATAAGCATAGGCGTTGCCCACCAGATTATCCAACAAACGCTGCATCGCTAGTGGCCTGAGTGGAATAAAGTAGGTCGATGTTAAATTCAGCTTCAGGTTACGTCCTGCACGTGCCTGACGCTCAGCTAATGAGCGCAACAGCTCATTGATATCCACCATTTTTGTTGGTTCACCTTCCACTCCGCGCACAAAATCCAGAAATTGATGAATGATATTATCCATGTCGCTAATATCTTCAATCATGCCCTGCTTCATACTATCGCCAGTGCCGCCAGATAGCATTTCTACTGCTAACCTCAAGCGTGCAAGTGGCGTGCGGATATCGTGGGATACACCAGCTAGCAACAAAGTACGTTCAGCATCTAACCTCACTAGCGACTCTGCCATTTCGTTGAAGGTACGGCTTACTTCACGCAGCTCTTCCACGCTATCTTCAGGCAACTTGGGCGCTGGCTCACCATTACGTAGCCGTTCTGCCGCATGCACTAATAAGTTAAGCGGGCGATTAATTCTTGCCGCAATAATGTAGGCCCCTAATAACGACAGCAAACCAACCACAGCCGCCCAGCCCAGCCAATGCCAAGGAAAAGGGCGATCGACCTGAATTTTTGGAATCACCACCCAAAAGTCATCTTGTCCTACATTAAAGCTAATCCACAAGCCAGGAATATCATAATGATTCACAGTGATAATGGTTTCTACACCTAAACGCTCGCGTATTTTATGTGCAATCAAATTGATAAATGGGTCATCGGGTAGGGGCTCAATATCCTCAAGAAAATCAGCTGCATATACACGCACTCCTTCACGACCTGATAACTCAGACAACAATGCCAAGCGTCTATTTTCGTGTGAAGCAATCAGCGAAGCACGCGTGTAGTTGACAATGGTCACCGCTTGCAAAGCAGCAGTTGTGGCACGAGGTTCGCGATCGAAATAATCGAAAATTTTTAAAGATGCATAAATACTAATCGCCAGCAACAGGGCAATCAGTAACATCAATCTTGAAAGTAAAGTGCGTGGAAGTAATCTCAAAACAATTTGCTAAACACCGGTTAGGTTAGGCAACCTCACCATCAGGAATGAATACATAACCAAAGCCCCACATGGTTTGTAGGTAGCGTGGATGCGCTGGATCTGTCTCTATGATACGTCTCAAGCGTGAAACTTGCACATCGATACTCCGATCGAATACATCTAGCTCACGACCACGCGCTAGCTGCATTAAGCGATCGCGTGACAGTGGCTGACGCGGGTGCTCTGTAAACACTTTGAGCAACGTAAACTCACCGCTAGTAATCGTAATTGGCATGCCATTTTTGCTCAAACTACGTGTATTCGCATCAAATACAAACTCACCAAAGCTAAAAGCCTCCGATTTGCTAGTGTTTTCAGCACCCGGGGAGTGCTCATGGCGTCTCAGTACTGCATTAATACGTGCTAACAACTCTCGTGGGTTAAATGGTTTAGGTAGGTAATCGTCCGCGCCCATCTCTAAGCCAACAATTCTATCCACCTCATCGCCACGGGCAGTCAACATAATAATCGGGGTCATTAGACTGCCACCACGCAAACGACGGCAAATTGCCAACCCATCTTCACCAGGTAACATTAAATCCAATATTAATAAATCAAAATGCTCTGCGGCCAGCGCAACATCCATCTCTTTTGCATCCGATACAGCTTTGATACTAAACCCTTGTTCAGTTAAATAGCGCTGCAACAGTTCACGCATTCGCAAATCATCATCGACCATTAATATTTTTTTAGTATTTTCCACGATCATTCATGCCTTTTTGAAGAGTGTTTGTGTCATTTTAGTGACTACCAATCCGCAAGTATATGGGTTAAAAATGAATAAATCCAGAACCTGCAAAACTTTATATAACAAGCCGAATCCAAGGATTATTAGCAATATCCGAAAGTTACAATCAGTTACAATTGAGCGTTTGAATGAAACAAAATATTTACAATCATAATTCATGATAACGCACTTGAATCGCATGTATCTGAAAGCCTTTTAACAAACAGTAAAGTGATGATTTGTACGCAAAGCCCATGGATTTAAATTTTTCATCTAACTTAATTTTTAAACATTTGCTGGTTGCAGCTGGCTTATTGCTAGTATTTCCAGCGGTGATGGCAGAAAATAAGATTTATTTAGCAGGTGCAGATGAAAAATCCATCATCTCCGACAATGATGATGCCGGTCTGGAAAAAACGCTCGAGCATAACTTCAGCCCAGAAGACAGAGCGCGACTACGCAAAGCACTATCTGATTACGCCAAAAATACTGACCCCGAGCATACACAAATTGAGAACAAACGCAAGGCAATGAAAGAGAGCGTTGCGAAGCGTTTTAACGACTGTAACAAAGATAATGATGATTCACTAGATCGTGAAGAAACCACATTGTGTCTGCCCCAAATTGCGCGTCATTTTAGTTATGTAGATGTAGATGAAGATGGTGTGATTACGTTAGAAGAACTAGAGCTTGCACAATCAAAATCCATTGAAAGACAAAAGGCAGCTGAAGCTCGCATGGAAGCACAACGCATCATTGAAGCTGAAGAAGAGATAAAAAACAAAAGTAAAGCCAAAGCAAATAAACAAGCAGCTAATGGTCGTAAGAGACCTATCTAACCATCACCACTCAAGATAATTTCTTTTACTTTTAACACGAACTTTTGCCAACATATCACGCTCCACTTTAAACTGTATCTATTCTGTTTAAGTAGATTGTGATTGATGACCACCCCCACACTCACCACCAATCCGGCACCTTATACGGTCAAAATAATCGTCGAGATTGAGGCTATTGATGCCGCAACATGGGATGCAATGACGGATGGCACACCGTTCATCCAACATGCGTTTTTAACGGCATTGGCACAGTCTCAATCCGTTGGGGATGGCACTGGCTGGACCAGCTATATAATTGCAGTCACCGATGCATCATCACAACTGGTAGGGGCAGTACCAGTTTATCTAAAAACGCATTCATATGGCGAATATGTGTTCGATTGGGCATGGGCTGATGCTTATAACAAGCATGGTGTACCCTATTACCCAAAGTTGATTAGCGCAATACCGTTCACACCCGTGACTTGTGCAAAACTGCTTAGCCATATCCCAGAGGTATCACGATTACTGGTCGAAGCTCTAAGCCAAGTGATGACACAGCACCAACTCTCAAGCGCACATGTGTTGTTTCCTGCAGAAGCTTGTCACCCATATTTTGAGGAGGCTGGTTGGCTAAAACGCGATGGTGTTCAGTTTCGTTGGCAAAATAAAGACTATGCAGACTGGAGTGAGTTTTTAACTACGTTGAGCCATGATAAACGCAAGAAGATTCGTCAGGAACGCAAAAAAATAGAAGAATCTGGGATTACCTGCAAATGGTTGTTAGGTACAGATATTCAAGAAAAAGACTGGGATTTTTTTTACACTTGCTACTGCAACACCTACGCAGCACACCACTCTACCCCCTACTTAACTCGTGCATTTTTTAGTTTAATTGGGCAATCCATGCCTCAACATATTTTGCTGATGATTGCAGAAATGGATGGAAAACCAGTAGCAGCAGCGCTCAATATTTACAACAAAACAACTTTATACGGCAGGTATTGGGGCGCAGTGCAGTATGTGCCCAATTTGCATTTCGAATTGTGTTACTACCAAGCACAGACTTTTTGTATTGCGCACAATATTCGCTACTTTGAAGGTGGCGCACAAGGCGAACACAAATTAGCACGTGGCTTTGAGCCTAGGCCGACTTGCTCATACCACAATATCGCACATCCTGAATTTGCCAGTGCAATTGCGGCTTTTGTAAAGAAAGAGTCCGGACACATGAGCGCTTACACTAGCGAACTCGAAGAACGTGCGCCGTTTAAGAAGTCAACAACCTAACCCGCATACATTACCAGGCAATCTCCTTGCCATCATAAGCATAAAACTTGCCTGAATTATCTAGAGATAGCATGTCTATCACTTTGCGTAATCCTTGCACGCTAGTTTCGGCGTCAATCAATCCGTTGGGCCCACCCATATCAGTTTTTACCCAGCCCGGATGCAAAACTGCTACAGATACGCCATATTTATTTAAATCCAGCGCTAAACTTTTCATCACCATGTTTAGCGCTGTTTTACTGGAGCGATATAAATATTCACCACCGCTTGTATTGTCATCAATGCTGCCCATTTTGCTGGTCATTGCGACTAGCTTTGCGTTGCCAGCTTTCACCAATTGTGGAATAAAGACTTCTGCTAACTTTAAGGTGGACATTGTATTGACTTTGAATGCATCCATCCATTTTGCATAATCAATATTGCGGAAACTGCTGTCAGGATAAATACCAGCATTGTTAATCAACAACTGTATTGGCTGATCTATAAGCTTTCTACCCAATGTTTCTATCTGCTCAAAGTCAGCAATATCTAATGCACAAATTTCAATATTGCTATGCTGTTTTGCCAGTTGCTGCAGTGCGCTTGCCTGCGCTGGTGCGCGGCAACATGCAATCACATGCCAGCCCTCAACAGCATATTGACGCACATACTCTAAGCCTATCCCTCGATTCGCGCCGGTGATGAATAACGTGTTATCGCGTTGCATACTTTTCCCTTGTCATCTGATTGACTACAAACTAAGTTATCATAACTTCATTCTAATCTTTTTCTAGAATGGTATGACGCGCTTAAGGTTCAAAACAACATCACTTATTCTTTGTTTGATTTGCATCTGCGCATGGCCTAGCCATGCAACAGAACCAAGTCCAAAAGACCTTAGTGCAACTGTGCTATACCGACCATCACAACTTACAGCTAAGCATGTGGCGGTTGTTTTTAATCAGCAAGATGCAAAAAGCATCGAAATCGGCCAATACTACGTTGAGGCTAGAAATATTCCCAAAGCAAATTTGATCGGCATTGAACTGCCATCGGATACCCAAAACACAATTTCACCAGAACAATTCGAGCAACTTAAACAATCCATTGAAAGTAAGCTTAACCCGGATATCCAAGTGATTGTAATGGTTTGGTCAGCACCCTTTGCTGTGGGCTGCAACAGCATCACCTCTGCCATGACACTAGGATACGATGCAAAACAATGTGAGAATACTTGTGGTGTGGGCAAGAAAAGTGCCTACTTTAACAGCCCTTCCCTACAACCTTACCGTGATTTAGGCATGCGCCTTTCCATGCTAATTCCCACCGATTCGGTGGCTTCAGCAAAAGCTTTGATTGACCGAGGCGTGCTGAGTAGTTTTAGCGTAAACGAGGGAACGGCTTACTTTTTAAAAACCAAAGATGATGCGCGAAGCAAACCTAGAGAGCGCTTTTTCCCTAAAGATTTAAGCACGGTGCAATCACGCAAACTCTATTTGAGAACGCTTAATTCAGAGTTCATTATGCATAGACGTGATGTCATGTTTTACTTCACAGGGCAAACTTCTGTCGAGCATTTAAATACGCTGAATTTCTTGCCTGGCGCAGTGGGCGATCACCTTACCTCGTTTGGTGGAGACATTAAACCAGACAACCCATCTCGCATTACCCAATGGACAGAAGCAGGCGCGACAGGCAGCTATGGCACCGTCTCTGAGCCATGCAATTACTGGCAAAAATTCTCCAATCCGCAGGTGTTGCTGTCACATTACTTAGCGGGTGAAACCTTGGTCGAGGCCTATTGGAAAAGTGTCGCGTGGCCTGCGCAAGGTCTATTTATTGGGGAGCCCTTAGCTGCGCCATATCAAAAAATCATCTTAAACCCGGAACTTATTAGTAGCCCGAAAACTGATTAGCGCACACGACAAAACCTCAAAAATAATTGATTTAAGCCAACGTTTTTGTCATAAAAGCTCGTTATAATTAACCACCAATTTTTTTGAAAATCTTAAATTGTGCAAGATATTCGTTGGAAAGCATTCTGGCTACTCCTTTCATTAACGGCCTTTTGCCTGTTAATTTGGCTAGTCCACGATACTGAAACTGCACTTACTGTATTCAGTGTTGGTGTGCTTGTTTACCTTATTGGCCATATCTACTGGCTACACAAACTTTACAAATGGCTACTCAAACCTGTGCTGAATCATATTCCGAATGGTGCTGGCATATGGGAAGACGTCTTTGCGATGTTGTATCAAGAGCAACGCAAGCACTCACGTAGTCAAAGCCAACTAAGCACCGCGCTAGAACGCTTTAGGCATGCCACCAGTGCTCTACCCGATGCTGTAGTGGTGCTCAACACACAAAATGAAATTGAATGGTTTAATGACCCCGCGGAAAAACAACTAGGGTTAAACAAGATGCACGATGAAAATCAGCCCATCAACTACCTAGTACGTAATGGCGATTTTTTAAGCTATTTGCAGTCAGATGATTACAGTTCACCTATCAAACTGAAATCTTGGCGCAATCCAGATGTGACACTGGAAATTCAATTGATTCCATTTGGCACCAAACAAAAATTGCTGATTTGCCGAGATGTATCTGCCCTAGAAAAAACCGAAGTGATGCGTCGCGATTTTATTGCCAATGTCTCTCATGAGTTGCGCACACCACTGACTGTCATTGGTGGATTTTTAGAAACATTATCTGATATGGCGGGTGAAGTATCTGAAACGGCAAAACCCTACTTTAATATGATGCAAGAGCAAACAGGACGCATGCGTCGCATCATTGAAGACCTACTCACCTTATCGCAAATTGAGAGCAACTCAAAAAATACTGAAGACGCAGAAATTGATATGTCTAACATGTTAAAGCTGGTACAAAATGACGCAAAAGGCCTGAGCCAAGGCCAGCACAAAATATTTTTAGAAGCAGACCCCACCCTTAATTTGAACGGCGCGCAAAGTGAGTTACAAAGCGCATTTAGTAACCTAGTAAGCAATGCTATTCGCTATACTCCCAAGGGTGGTGAAATCTACATTACGTGGAACATGCAAGACGGCCACCCAGTATTTTCTGTGAGAGATACCGGCATTGGCATTGAGCAACACCACATTGATCGCTTGACCGAGCGCTTTTACCGCGTTGACAGTAGCCGTAGCCGCGAAACCGGTGGTACAGGCTTGGGGTTGTCAATCGTTAAACACATTCTTAATCGACATCAAGCCGTTCTTAACATTCAAAGTGAGGTCGGTGTAGGTAGCACGTTTAGCATCGTGTTTCCCAAATCGAGGATACTACACAAGCAAGTTGCTTTATTTGCATGAGAACACTTGCTCTCTTAATCACGCTACTTATTTCCGCCTGCGCCAGCCAACCACCCTCTGCCAATGAGGGCAAACCGATGCCTGATCGCGCAGAAAAAAGCTCTGCGAATCAGTTCATGAAAAGTGATTTTGATCGTATGGCCGATGTGGAGCTGGCCGAAAATACCCAGAGCCTGCGCACCTTGATGCTAAAGCTTTATAAACGTAATCCACAAGAACTGGCAAAAAGTACCACTGATTCTGCAGAGAAAATGGTGACATGGATCTTTGATGGCGAGCTACAACATCGCTGGCAATTTGCCGAGATGCAAAACAAACAAAGCACTGATGCCATTTATCTGAGTTTTAACCCAGATTATCAGGGTGACAGAGTGCTGTCTTTTATTGTGGGGCTACAGACCATGTTGCTAAAAGCGCATGGAGGTAAAAAAGAGTTTTATTTAACAGATAGTGTGCACCCACAAAGTTTATACAACGTTGCACGAAACCTAGAAATTGCTGCTTGGAAACTTGCAAGTAGCCGCAAGCCAACTGGCGAACTTTACTTATTAAGCAATGAGCTGAATGCACAAGAACGTAACCTGACATTTGAGCGTGAATTTGGCAAAATGATAGGCAGAACAGATTTATTTGCGTTTATGTTGGCGGAGAAATCGCAACGCTTGATTTCTAGAATTACGCAAAGCATTGCAACCATGGCATTTCTACCATTTTAAAATTCCAAGTGTTGTACACAATAAAAAAGGGCTTGTCGCCCTTTTTTATTAGCTAACTTAATTTGATTACTGAGCTGCTGGCGCCGCAGTCGCTGGTGCCGGCTCTGCTACAAAAATCTCTACGCGACGATTTTTTGCCTTGTTTGCAGCTGTATCGTTAGCCACTAAAGGCTCGCGTGAGCCACGGCCCTCAATGGCAACACGGCTGGTAGCCACACCACGGGCAGATAAATAATCGCGCACGCTGGCTGCACGGTTAAGTGATAAAGGATTGTTCACAGCATCAGTGCCTGTGCTGTCGGTGTGTCCGATAATCGTGACATTGCTCGCTGGGTTATTCACCAAGCTAGTGGCAAAGGTATCTAAGATGGTTCTGAAGTTAGATTGAATATCCGCACGACCTACCGCAAAAGAAATATCACTTGGAATATCCAACTTCAAGCGATTATCCTCAGTTTGCGTTACAGCCACACCAGTACCAGCAGTCGCTTCTTCCATTTGACGCTTTTGCTCTTCTTGGCGTTTGGTCCACACATTACCTGCTATCGCACCTGCACCGGCACCTACCACAGCACCAATCGCAGCCCCTTTACCTTTACCAGCCACTGCACCTACTACTGCGCCAACACCTGCACCAATCGCAGCACCTTTGGCCGTACCTTTTTGCGTCTCTGTCATACTGGCGCAACCGCCCAACACAAACGCCACTAACACTGAACCTAAAATGATTTTATTACGCATATGATTTACCTTATATTAATAATACTTATTGGCCAGAATCCATCTAGCCTAATGGGTTAACGCTCAGTGCCATACAAATGCTGACAGCATGCAACTAAATTAATGAATTATTTAGCCGCGTCTTCAATGGCTTCACCACCCTTTTGAATATCTTTACCTGCACCTTCTACGGTGTTGCAAGCACTCAGTGTGAATGCAAAAGCTAATACTAACAATGTGCTGATGAATTTCATTTTTCTCTCCTCAATATTTTTCGAATCGCAATACAGATATTAGATTTGTATGCTTTATTGGATTATCGGCGCTATTAAAAGTAATCCATATCAGTGATGGCTGATAATCCTGTCAGACGATTCCTACAATCAAAAGAGAAATATCATTGCTTAGTAAAAATAACCACATGTTGCCACGGGAGCGAACTGATGGTTCTTTGCCACTTAAGCGGGTGCACACGCATTTCCGCCTTAATTTGCGCTTCTGACATTTTGTGCGTAGCTTTAATTGGCACCTTATCGTCCTCAGCACGATACTCCACCAACACCAATTGGCCATTCGGCTTCAGCGCTTTTAACACACTTTGTATTACCTCGTAAGGGTAAGCTAACTCATGGTACACATCCACCATGATGGCTAAATCCACACTGTTGGCGGGTAAATTAACGTTGTCCTCTTTTGATAATATTGGCTTGATATTAGTGTGTTGCCTAGCAGCAGCTTTAAGCTTACCCACCATTTCCGGCTGCACATCTACCGCATACACAGTGCCAGTGTTGGTGACGCGCGTCGCCATTTTTCTGGTTAGATAGCCCGTGCCAGCTCCAATATCGGCAACCGTCATCCCCGGTTTTAAGTTGAGTGACTGAATGAGCACATCGGTACGCTCCTCTTGTTCACGGTTTTCGCGCTCTAACCAAGCGGCGCCTTGATACCCCATGACATGCGCGATTTCGCGCCCCATGTAGACCTTGCCAGTGCCTTCGGCAGTGGGTGGGAATTGTTGGTAGAGCGAGGTCGTAGCGTTGTCAGCATATATTGAGCTGAATGAGAGCGTTAAAACTAACCAGAGCATTACTTTGATTAATAACATAATGAATATGAAATGTGATTGTTGGCTGTAGGAGTTGAAATTACCTGAAAGATTCATCTTGAAAGGTCGCATGTCGGGGGTAGCCCGACGACTAGTCACTTTCTTTTGTATGTGCAAAAGAAAGTAACCCAAGAAAAACACACCCCACATCTCGGCCTACGGCTCCCTTGCGTTGCTCAGCAAAATAAGCGGCTGCGCAACTCAACCTAGTAGCGCATAAAAAACATGCGCTACTGCGGGATTCAAACAGGTGCTCGCCTTCTTCTTATTTTGTTTCCGCTACTCAGCGTGATGTAAGGGGATAAACAACGATGAGCACCTACCAAACAATACTTAATTACCTTATATGCTCGCATGGTTTGCTTTCCAACCCCTTTGCCGCGCCTGAGGCTTGAGCGGCAGATGCAAGGTGACGAGGACTGTTTGAGCGCTGAAAGCGTGAGTTCCGCAGTCACTACGCAGATGCGGCGCTAAGCCCGAAGGATGAAGCGGCAGGGGGTCGCCTTCTTTTTGGATACTTTTGCTTGGCGAAGCAAGAAAAAGTATCTCGCCTAGGGGCGAAATATATAAATTAAGACCTCTTGTTTTTATTCATTCGCATACCAATTGCAGCTATCAAACACAAGAACAACAAATTCCCTACCAAGGGATACATTAACATTCCCCATTTCACTGGGATAAAGTATCCAACGCCACCAATTAACAAGCTCAGGAATATCAGTGCCCACACTGAGTTTTTGGATTCTGTTTCACCACGTATCATACCTGGAATGTAAAATAGCATGACGATTAACCAAGGTGATGCAGCAAATAGAGCTTGCCTACTTTCTAGGGACAAACTATTAAGCAAAGATATTTGGTAACTACTATTTTTTGTAATTGAGTTGAGTCCTTCATATACATTTTTAGCAACCTCTTTTGCCCTTTCATCATTTAGATTTAACATTTCAAGTTTCTCTAAAATTGCAACTGTACGCTCATACTTTGCCAACTGATTTGTTGAAGTCTGCGACTCATACATTAGCCAAGATATTGCAACAAGGAATATTAGCGAAACCAGTATTACAACCTTCCTCCAACTGAAATCTGAAGCTAACTTCTCAATAAAATTAAAAATGGGCTCAAGCAAAATTTGCTCCTATCAGAGAAATTAAGAAACTTAGCTTATAGCCACTTCCACCAAATTATCACTAAACGTCGTCGAATGCCCCATATCTCCAAACTCCGCCGCACTAATACAATTCACCGTGCCATTGTTCAATTGGCGCCAATACCCTAACGTCGCCACCACAATCCCCGGATTCACATCTTTGGTAATACGTGCATCTGCCTCAAACGTGCCACGGTCATTAAACACCTTCACCTTCACGCCCTCTTTAATGCCACGTATTTCAGCATCGGTGGGGTGAATCATCACAAATTGCTCACCTTGACCTTTGATTTTCTCAGTCACGTTGGCGTAGCAACTGTTTAAAAAGCCATGGCTCTTAGGTGAAATAATGTTCAGCGGATATTTTTTTGCCAACTCAGGGTTGCTTTCTGGGCTTTCGCGGTTGGCTACATAATCTGGTAGCGGGTCTAAATCTTCACCCGGTTGGAAAGCATCGTACATTTGACGGAACGGCCCTGCCACAAAGTTTTTGGCGCCTTCTACGTAGAACATGCACTTACCTGTGGGCGTAGGGAAATTGCCGTGTTTATGCGGTGCGCGGTCATCTTTGGTACCCACTTTTAGTTTGGCATAGCCATGCTCGCGCATGTAGGCTAAGTCATAGCCATCGCAGGCTGGTGCATCCCATGCCACGTAGTGTTCCAAACATTCGCTGTCTGTCCATTTAAAGTTATCTTCTTCAAAGCCCAAGCGTTTGGCCAAACGGCGGAAAATCTCGTTATTGGGAATCGCCTCGCCCGGTGGGTCGATGCACTTGGCGTTGTAAGTGAGGTATAAATGCCCCCAGCTTAAAATCATGTCTTCCATCTCAGCGCCCATGGCGGCTGGCAAGACTATGTCGGCATACGCGGCGGTGTCGCTAATAAAGTGCTCGGCCACCACGGTAAACAAGTCTTCGCGCTCTAGTCCTTTGATAATCTTGTCGGTCTCGGGCGATTGCGTGACGGGATTGGTGTTCCACACCATCAGCGACTTAATCGGCACATTGAGCTTAATTTCACCCGTGAGTACGCGACCTAATTGCAGAATATTCGCCACTTGCGTGCCTTCGGGAATTAAATCTGGGCGGCATATCACATCAAATTTATAGGGATGTTCCCATACGGGAAATTGCAGAATACCACCACCAACATGACGCCATGCCCCAATCAGCGCAGGCAAGCAAGTGACGGCACGAATGGCTTGGCTACCGCCATAATTGCGCTCTAGCGCTACACCAATACGAATTGCCGCAGGGGCAGTAGTCGCGTACTCACGCGCAAATTTGCGGATATCCTCTGCGGGAATACCTGTGATTTTTTCTGCCCATTCTGGGGTTCGCTCTTTAGCGCGCTCAGCCAGTTCTTTAAAGCCAACGGTGTAATGATCAATATAGTCTTGATCTTGCAGACCTTCCTCGATAATCACGTGCATCATGGCCAAGGCCAGTGCGCCATCGGTGCCTGGTTTGGGGGCAATATGCCAGTCCGCTTCTTTAGCAGTTTTGGAAGCATACGCATCGACCACCACCACTTTGGCGCCCTTTTTCTGCGCCTCATGAATGATATGCCAGTGATGCAAATTAGTAGAAACCGAATTAGACGCCCACACCACAATGTATTTGGAATGAATAAAACTCTCGGGGTCCACACCAGCAGTGGGGCCAACAGTCAGTAACCATGCGGTACATGAGCCCTCACCACAAAACGTACGTTCTGTGACGGTGGCGCCCAAACGTGCAAAAAACGCATCCCCACCATTGAGGCCATGCACCAAGCCTTGGTTACCCAAATAGCTGGCGGGCATGATGGCTTGCGAGCCATGCTCAGCAATAATGCCTTGCCATTTACTGACGATGGTATCTAGTGCTTCATCCCAACTGATACGGGTAAATTGTTTGCTGCCTTTGGGGCCAGTGCGCTTCATGGGGTAAAGCAAGCGGTCAGGGTGATAGTGGCGTTTTTCGTAGTCTTTGAGTTTGACGCACAAACCACCCCGCGTCATCGGATGTTCTTTGTTACCGGTGACTTTGAGTAGCTTGCCATCTTGCACATGGTATTCCATGCTACAGGTATCAGGACAATCATGCGGGCATCCCCCATGAAAAGTTTTAACGCCGGTATCGGTTGGTGCATTCATCTCAATCCCCTAACAATAATTTTTATGGTGTATCGATAATAAAAATCACTATATACCCACTTGTATAGTCCTTGCAATTATTTTTTACCAGATGAAAAAGATGATTAAAATGTCGTCATGCAAACCATCAACTCACAACCTTTAACGTTACTCAACAAAATCACACCAGAACAATTTTTGGCCGAATATTGGCAAAAAAAGCCGTTGTTGATTCGGCAAGCCATACCGGGGTTTTCCGGACTGCTAACACCAGATGAACTGGCAGGATTGGCCTGCGAGGACGAAGTGCAATCGCGCCTGGTACAACTGACAAAAGGAAAATGGCAAGTCACCAGTGGGCCAATGATGGAAAAGACGTTTAAACGCTTACCCGAAAAAGATTGGACACTATTGGTGCAAGGTGTGAATCACTATGTGCCAGAAGCAGCTGATCTACTGGCGCACTTTAGCTTTATTCCCCACGCGCGCTTAGATGACTTAATGGTAAGTTACGCGCCGGATGGTGGTGGTGTGGGCCCGCATTTAGATAGCTACGATGTGTTTTTATTGCAAGGCAGTGGCAAACGCCACTGGAAAATTAGCCAGCAAACGGATTTCACGCTAATTGAAGACGCGCCACTACGCATCTTAAAACATTTTGAAACCGAGCATGAATGGCTGATGGAAGCAGGGGACATGTTGTACTTACCGCCGCAAATTGCGCATTGGGGTGTGGCGGTGGGCGATGATTGCATGACTTATTCTATTGGGTTTCGCGCACCTAAAACGCAAGAACTTGCACATGAGTTTTTGCATTATTTGCAAGATCATCTGCACTTGACGGGGATGTATGCTGATGCCGATTTGACTTTGCAATCTCACCCAGCAGAGATTAGCAGCGCCATGGTAAACAAGGTATATCAATCGCTACAAGCGATCTCTTGGCAGCCACAACATGTGGGCGATTTTTTGGGCCGTTATCTTACCGAGCCCAAGCCACACATTGTGTTCGAGCCGCCAAAAAAAATCAGTCTAAAAGTATTCAGCCAACGCTTGCATCAAGAAATACTGCACTTAAGCCTGCCTGCGCAAATGCTATTTTGGCAAGACATATTTTATTTGAATGGTGAGCAGATTACTGCCCCTAGCATGCTAACGCCTCAGTTAAAGGCTTTGGCCGACAAACGCTTTTTGGATTGCACCACGCTAGAGACAGCGCAAATCGATCAATTGGCAATGCTGATGCACCCGCACTATTTAGCAGGCTATGTGACATTCGGAGAATCTATCTGATGACTAATCCACACTTAAATACAACAGAACTCATTCCTGACACTATCATATTGGGCGAGCGCTTATACGCACAAGCCATTGATTTGATTTTGCAACACGCGCAAAAAACACTACTGATATTTGATCAAGACTTCTCACATGGAGACTATACGAGCATAGCGCGGCATCAATCACTTCAACAGTTTTTAAGCCGTGATGCTCAGACTAAGCTCACTATCATTTTGCATCAAAGTGAATTTCTAACAACACATTGCCCGCGATTGTTGGAACTACTTGCCACATATGGACACAAAATGACTGTGTACATTACCAATGACAGTGCAAAAATTGCAAAGGATTGTTTTGTGATTGCCGATGATGCGCACTATGTAAAACGTATTCATATTGACCAAGCACGCTTTAAGTATGCACTTAATGACGCAGAGGCTTGTGCCAGTCTTAACATGAGATTTGGGGAGCTACTAGAGGAAACTTCTCACACCTTATCTCCCACCCAACTAGGTTTATAGTAACGGGATACATATTGATGAGATTTCTGTTTGCATTGCTAATGATGCTCGCCCAATCTGCGTATGCGCAAACAGAGTTAAGAATTTTTACCTTACAGCATCATTTCGCTAAAGATCTATACAGTGTCATCACACCGCTAGTTGGGCAGGATGGGACAGTGACTGGCACGAACAACCAATTGATTGTGCGGGCAACGCCGGCGCAGTTAGCAGAGATAGAGGCCGTCATCGTAGCGTTTGATGTACCTCGTGTGAACCGCAAAATCACCGTAGCATCCAACCGCAACCAAAATACCACCTATAACAATACTGAACTCTCTGGCAATGTGAACATCGGTAACGTGACGATAAGGAATCGACAACGCGAGCAAGGCGCGCGCATAGATGTCACGCGTCAACAGAACCAAAGCACGCAAAATAGTCAACAGTTCATTCAAGTAGTGGATGGTCAGCGTGCTTTTATTCAAGTGGGTCAGCTTGTACCGTTTACACAGGATTGGTTATTGATGACGAAACGCTACGCTCAATTGACGCGCACCATTGATTGGGTAGAAGTGAGCACCGGCTTTGCTGTGAGACCGCGTACCATTGGCAATCAAGTAGAAATTGAAATCACACCCCGGATTGCAAGGCTAAATAGCCAAGAGTCTATCGACTTTGAAACACTCACCACTATTGTTCGGGTAAGTTTGGGGGAATGGGTCAATATTGGTCAAACGATGCAGCAACGGGATGAGCTAAGTCGCAAGATTTTGGGGTCACAATCCGGCAGCTTTGAGGACAAAAGTAACCTTAGCATTCGGGTAGATTAGTAAAGTTTGAAGTTTTGTGGCTAAATTGTTGCAATATAACGATTTTTTTTGATTATTTTGTGATTTCTACAACTAAATCCAATTTCTTTTCAAATAATTTACTGCTACAATTTGCTCACTCGGAAAACTACGCAAATAGTGAACCGTACCCGATTAAACATTAGCTCATATACTAAGGAATTTAAAATGACACGTTCTGCTCTGTTAGCCGCATTATTAGCTTTAGCTTTAACTGCTTGTGGCGAAAAACCTGCTGAAGAAGCACCTGCTGCTGAAGCGCCAGCTGCTGAGGCTATGCCAGCTGAAGCTGCACCTGCTGAAGCTGCTCCAGCCGAAGCTGCACCTGCTGAAGCTGCTCCTGCTGAAGCTGAAGCTGCTCCAGCCGAAGCTGCACCTGCAGAAGCTGCTCCAGCAAACTAATTGTTCTATTTTTAGTTTCAAGCAAAAAAGCCGACTCAACGTCGGCTTTTTTTTGACCATCATTTATAAGCGGATGGTGCGCAATAGCTTGTTAAACTAAATTGTTCGCCAGTCAAATCCTACCGCTTGTTCGGCAATGCCAATCCAGTCCTGTTTACAGCTCAACACTGCGCTCAAGGCTTCCTTAGCTAACATTGGCGTATTGTTTTTCTCACTTAAATGCGCAGCAACAATATGCTTTAATTTTGAGTTATCAAGTTTAGCCAATAATTGGGCTGCACTTTGATTATCTAGATGCCCCAAACGTCCACCCACTCTGTCTTTCAACGGTTTGGCATAAGGGCCTTTTTCGAGCATATATCGATCATGATTGCACTCCAGCATCAAAGCATCACAACCTGAAAGCATCCGCTCAATATGGGGTGTAGAGCTACCAACATCTGTCAGAACGCCCAATTTTGATTGTCCATCAGTAAAGATAAATTGCGTGGGCTCTCTGGCATCATGAGGTACAGGAAACGGTAATACACCAATATCACCTACGGCAAAATCGGTATGGCTATCAATGACCTCAATGTGCAGGGAATGTGCCTCTGGCAAATAGCGTTCACACATTTTAAATGTGCCGTAGCTTAGATATACTGGAAGATTAAATTTAGCTGCCAACTTGAAGGCACCACGCGCATGATCATCATGCTCGTGGGTCACGACAACACCACTCAACTGCTCAGGTGCAACACCCAGCCTTTCTAGGCGAAGCACCATCTCACGCACACTAAAGCCACAATCTAGGAGTAAGCGAGAGTGATTGATCTCCACTATGGTGGCGTTTCCTGCACTCCCGCTACCCAGCGAAGCAAAACGCATGGCTTGCGATTACTTCAGTTGTTCATACAGCAAAGAGATAATACGGTTAGCTGTGGTTGACGGATTGCGCTTACCTTCTGCATCCACAACATTGACACTGGACGTGCCATCTTCTTTTTCACTGACTTTGATGCGGTATTGTTTAGCTGGATCGGTTTTTTCATCTTTACCTTTCCAGAATTTCAGTTTTTCGGCGAATGACTTGTCATCCTTAGGTTTGGGATTATTCTTCTCTTCCTCATCATCACCCCAGAATTTCAGAGTTTCAAATAAGCCCTTTTTCTTCTTGGGAGTGTCATCAATATCCACGTCTGCATAGCGCACAAAGAATATTCCCTGCGAACGGTCTTTATCCTCTGTGACAAAACCTACTCGGTCTAGCGCCAAACCTACCCTACGCCAGCCACGGTCAAAAGAATCGTTAATATTTAAGGTCACACTACTATCAGACTCTTTCACCACGGTTGCGCGCTGAGGGCTCACCGGATTAGCAGCAATCTGTTGTGCCTGTTTTTCAGCTACACCAAGCTTTACCATTAAGCGACGCAATAACTCAACGTCCAAATCACTGTCAAATTGCTCAGCTGTATTCACCTTTTTATCAGATGCATCCAAACGGTAGCCAGTATCAATCTTACCCAGCTGAGTATTGACAATATTTTTGCCGTCATCTGGGGCACCCGCCACTGTGCGATGTGTCATGTAAATTTCTGTCGTACCCTCTTTTTCGCCACGCTCTAACCGCGTACGGAACTTACGACGGTCTGCCAACCCTGAAAGCTTGTCTAACCAAGCATCAAACTTTTCGCCCACATTGCGGCTATCTTCTTTCAGCTTAATTGCATCAGCCTCAATCCACTCAGTTTCCATGACACCAGTTTCTGCATTCTCAACACGCACAGCAAAACCCTGATCAAGCCAAAATTCGCGTATCACTGGCCAAATCTTTTCGGCAGGGGCCGTGACCACCAACCACCGTTGTGCCCCAGCTTTTTCCATGCGCACGCCTTCTGTGTTTGGCAATACTTGCTCTACACCCACTTCTTGACCTTCTTGCTCTTGGCTGTAACCAGAATAGGTTGCACTACCTGGCACAGAATAAGCATCACTGGTTCTCATGGCGGTTAAATCAGGGGGCACTTCAAGTGGTTTGGAGCGGCCAGCACCTTTGTAGTCTGATGTGTTTTCAATAAAAGGAATCGAATCACAAGCGGTGATTACACATGCGATTAGACATGTACCAATTGCTTTCAATAAAGGTTGTTGATTCATTGTTTCACCATTCTCATTTTGATTTCTAAAGTATTGCCGAGCACTTAGGCGATACCGGCTTGCGCCATCGCCTGACGCAGCGTTGCGTGGTATTGCTGAGATAAATTGACCATGGGCAAACGAATGCCTGTTTGTATATGGCCCATTTGTTGTAGCACCCACTTCACGGGAATCGGATTTGCCTCGACGAACAACTTTTGATGCAAGCCAAATAGCTTCGCATTAATGGTACGCGCAGCGACAACATCACCAGCCATGGCTTTGACGCACATATCATGCATGAGCTTAGGCGCCACATTCGCGGTCACAGAAATCACACCGTGCCCACCCAATAGCATCAGCGATAAGCTGGTCGCGTCATCCCCGCTATACACGGCAAAATCTGCCGGCACTTTCAATAGCAAGTCCGTACCGCGCTCTACACCACCGGTTGCATCTTTGATACCCACAATATTGGAAATAGCTGCAAGTCTAACAACAGTGTCATTGTGAATGTCACAACCGGTTCGCCCAGGTACATTGTATAAAATTTGTGGGATGTCCACTGCATGCGCCACCGCCGAGAAATGCTGGAACAATCCTTCTTGCGACGGTTTGTTGTAGTAAGGTGCCACTAGCAAACAAGCATCTGCGCCCAATTCTTTTGCTTTGCGTGTCAGTGCAATGGCTTCGCTGGTTGAATTTGCGCCAGTGCCAGCTATCACCGGAACACGTTTAGCCACATGTTCAACTGTAGTTTTAATCAGCAAGCAATGTTCTTCTACATCTACTGTGGGTGACTCACCAGTTGTACCCACCACCACGATGCCATCCGTACCCGCTTCCACATGAAAATCAATCAGCTTTCTCAGTGAAGCCAAATCCAAGCTGCCGTCCTCATGCATAGGCGTTACGATTGCAACTAAACTACCTGTCAACATATCTAGACCATTTATATCAAAAAATACTGATATTTTAACCGAATATGCATAATTAAGCTAAAAGCTTTACATGCGTTAACCTAACAACCCATTGATATAGCGATTACTTATACCCTTATAAATACATATTCTTTTGAAACGATTTCGAAGGCTGATACATTGCTAACTCTGAATTTTGTAAGGGATTTCGCTACACAACCGACACCAGCGAAGCCACAGCAAAAACAGCAGCAAACGGGTATAATTTCAGTCTAAGCAGATTATTGATACGGTATACGACATGTCAGAGAGTTATATATTAATTTTAATCAGCACAGTGTTGGTCAACAACATTGTCTTGGTTAAGATTTTGGGGTTATGCCCCTTCATGGGCGTATCTAAAAAACTCGAGGCCTCTATTGGTATGGCAGCCGCCACCGCTTTTGTATTAACACTTGGCTCGATGACCAGCTGGGCCATTAATCATTACCTGCTGGAACCCAACCATGTCGAGTATCTGCGTACTTTGTCTTTCATCGTGGTGATTGCTGGCGTGGTGCAACTGACTGAAATGATTATGGAAAAAAGCTTTCCACTCCTGTATCAAATGCTGGGTATTTTCCTGCCGCTTATTACCACCAATTGCGCGGTACTAGGCATTCCACTTCTTAACGCCCAATCCAGCCATAACTTCATTGAGTCAGGCTTATACGGATTTGGCGGGGCGGTAGGCTTTTCCATGGTACTCATTTTATTTGCTTCGATGCGAGAGCGTATGGAGGCGGCGGATGTACCAGCGCCATTCAAAGGTTCTGCCATCGCAATGGTCACAGCGGCGCTAATGAGTCTAGCCTTTATGGGCTTTGCAGGTTTAGATAGGTACTAGCATGTTGATTGCCATTTACATCATGCTAGGTCTGGCGCTAGCGCTGGGTGTCTTACTCGGTTACTCGGCGCTTAAATTTAAGGTCGAAGGTGACCCGTTGATTGCACGTATTGATGCAATCTTGCCGCAAACCCAGTGTGGCCAATGTGGCTATCCTGGCTGCAAGCCTTACGCAACAGCCATCGCAAAAGGCGAAGCCGATATCAACCAATGCCCACCCGGTGGTGACGCAGGGGTGCATGCACTGGCAGATTTACTTGGGGTGGAATACAAACCACTCAATGCTGAGCATGGGGAGCCCAAACCTAAATCTGTTGCTTTTATTGATGAAAATACCTGCATTGGTTGCACTTTGTGTATTCAAGCTTGTCCAGTAGATGCGATTTTAGGGGCGGCCAAGCATATGCACACGATTATCAGCAGCGAGTGCACAGGGTGCGAACTCTGCTTGGCACCCTGTCCGGTGGACTGCATCACCATGCACCCGATTGCAGAAACGCCTGATAATTGGAAGTGGAAATACCCCACCATCCCCATTAAACCTGTTGCCATGGAAAGCTAAATAGACGTCGCATGAATGCATTAGTCAATTTTGGAAAGATATTTAAGTTTAACGGCGGCGTTCATCCGCCCGAAAACAAGACACAATCGACACAATTGCCGATTGCCAAACTTTCCCTGCCCGATCAGTTAGTGCTGCCACTCAGACAACATGTAGGCAATATTCCCAAAGTTAAAGTCAATGTGGGTGATCACGTATTGAAGGGGCAATTGCTGGCGGAGGCAGAAGGCATGGTATCTGCGGCTATCCATGCTCCGACTTCTGGCACCATTACTGCGATTGCAGATGCCATTATTCCTCACCCTTCTGGTTTGCCAGACCACTGCATTACGCTTAAGCCAGATGGTTTGGATACATGGATAGCACACCAAGGCATTGACTGGCGCAACACAGACAGGAAATCGCTGGTCAATAGCTTGCGTTTGTCTGGAATTGTCGGTCTGGGAGGCGCGACATTCCCCACTCAAGTCAAGCTACGCACCGATGGTAAATCTGCTGTGCATACCCTGGTGATTAACGCAGCCGAGTGTGAGCCCTACATTACCTGCGACGACATGTTAATGCGTGAACGCGCTGCTGAGATTGTGCAAGGCATTGCGATTGCTCAACATCTGCTTGGCGCAACTAAAGTGCTGATTGGGATTGAAGACAACAAACCCGAAGCGATTGCAGCCATGCAAGAAGCCACTGCGAATACCAGCATGCAAGTAGTGGTGGTACCAACCCTTTACCCTAGTGGAGATGCTCGGCGCTTAGTGCATTTATTATTGGGTGAAGAGATTCCTCATAACAAACGTGCAACAGAGGTTGGCATACAAGTATTCAACGTTGCCACAGTGCTAGCACTACACCGTTATTTTGAGTATGGCGAACCAGCGCTCAGTCGCATTGTATCCATGACAGGAAACGTGGCCCAACCACGTAATTTCGAGGTGTTATTTGGCACACCGCTCATGCATTTAGTCAACGCTGCCGGCGGTGCAAAACCGGATACTACTCACTATATTATGGGTGGGCCGATGATGGGGTTTAACTTACCGGATAACAACGTGCCCATTACCAAAGCAGCTAATTGCATCATTGCTGCTTCACCTAATTTATTCGCGCCTCCGCCGCCAGCCATGCCTTGCATACGCTGCGCCCGTTGCGCTGATGCTTGCCCAGTCAGCTTGCAACCACAAGAGCTGTATTGGTTTGCAAAATCAGATAACTTTGAAACGGCACGTGAGTACAAACTGTTTGACTGCATTGAGTGTGGCGCTTGTTCTTACGTATGCCCAAGCAATATTCCCTTGGTGCAATATTACCGCTACGCAAAAAGCGAAATTATTGCCGCTGACAGAGCAAAAGAAGCAGCCGACTTGGCACGTGAGCGCAATGAGGCAAGATTGGCGCGCATAGAGCGTGAAAAGCTGGAGCGAGCACAAAAACATGCAGAACGTGCACAAGGGGCAAAATCAGAAGCTTCTCCTGAACAAGCTACCAACACGCCTACCGAAACACCCGATGCAGATGCTAAAAAGGCCGCCATTGCTGCAGCCATTGCGCGCGCAAAAGCGCAAAAGCAAAGCTTAGACGATCAGCCACAGACAAGCTCGGTAACGGACAAGCCTACGCCTGCCGCGGATGAGGCCAAAAAGGCGGCAATTGCGGCGGCGATTGAACGTGCTAAGGCACAAAAAGCTGCAGCACTGCAAGCAGGCGCTATGCCAAGAAATGTAGACACGGCAAGTGGCGCAGTGCAGCAAGAAATTGCAGAGATTGACGCGCGACGTGCCGCTGTTGGCTTGACGCCACCACCTAATGAAGCAACAACACAAGCAGCAGCCGATAAACAGGCGGCAATTGCCGCAGCCATCGCCAGAGCTAAAGCACAAAAAGCTGCAGCAGAAGCTGCAAAATTAGCGGAATCTACCGAGAAGAAAGAATAAATTGATACGCTCACCTTACATTTCAGACGCGCCCAGCGTCAGCACCATCATGCTGAAAGTGTTGGTTGCGCTCATCCCTGCGATTGGTGTCTACGTGTGGATGTATGGCGGCGGGATATTGGTCACGTTAACGCTGGCCACCCTCACTGCTTTACTCACAGAAGCGGCAATGCTAAAACTCAGAGCACGTCCTATCAGACCATTTCTCAGTGATTACAGTGCAGTAATTACGGCTTGGCTGTTGGCACTTGCCATACCACCATTGACGCCTTGGTGGCTGATTGTGGTGGGCACAGCGTTTGCCATTGTGTTTGCCAAGCAACTGTATGGCGGTTTAGGTTACAACCCCTTTAACCCCGCCATGATTGGTTATGCCGTTTTGTTGATTTCTTTTCCAGTATTGATGACCAAATGGCCAGCAGCCCTGCAAATTGCGCAAACACCGCTGAGTTTTGGCGAGCAATTGCACTTTATCTTTAGTGGACAATTGCCACAAAACGTGTTGATGGATGCTGTGACTTCCGCCACACCACTAGACTATTTGAAAACGCAACTCAAGCTAGGCCAAGAAATCTCGCACATTCAAAGTGCGCCTTTATTTGGCGTGCTGGGTGGTAAAGGGAGTGAGTACATCGCCATTGCCTACTTATTGGGTGGGTTATATTTGTGGCAACAAAAAATTATTTCTTGGCATTTACCTACTGCTTTTCTGGGCGTGCTCGCTCTCATGTCTGCAACGTTTTGGTTATCTGACCCTGCACAATTTGCTTCCCCCGTATTTCATCTGTTTAGTGGTGCCAGCATGCTTTGTGCATTTTTCATTATCACCGATCCAGTCAGTGGCCCCACCACACCATGCGGCAAACTCTATTTTGCTGGTGGCGTAGCCATCATCACTTATTTAATCCGTGTGTACGGCGGTTATCCCGATGGTGTTGCATTTGCTGTGATTTTTATGAACATCTGCGTACCCTTAATTGACGCATATACCCAGCCTCGTGTGTTTGGTCATGAGAAATAATCATGCCTGAAACCATCATCCGCCATGCTAGCAAAACCGCCATGACATTAATGGCCTTCGCCATTGTCTTTACCTCATTAATGGCTTACGTGTATCAAGTCACCAAACAGCCGATTGAGCTCAGTGAGGCGGCTGCGCGGATGAGTTTATTCAGACAAATCATGCCGGCGCATATGCATGATAACGATTTGTTAAAAGATACTATTGCGCTACCACCTGACCCATTACTGGGAACAACCCAAACCACCTTGGCCAATATTGCGCGTATCCAAAACCAACCAAGTGCCGTTATTTTAGAAGCGATTGCACATGATGGTTACAGCGGCGATATCAAATTGCTCCTCGCCATTGATGCTAAAGGTACGATAAGTGGCGTGCGCGTTATTTCACACAAAGAAACCCCAGGCTTGGGAGACTACATTGATATTGCCAGAAATAACTGGATTAAACTTTTTGATGGTCAATCACTCAACAACTCTACAGAGAGCGACTGGCGCGTTAAAAAAGACGGTGGCAAGTTTGATTACATGGTGGGCGCGACCATCACACCACGCGCAGTGGTAAGCGCTACTCACAAGGCATTACTTTATGTAGACCAACACAAACAGACGTTGTTTTCTGTGCAAACAAGCCAAGAAGACAATGCGCAGCAGGAGAACAAATGAGTCAATATTCAGAAATTGCCCACAACGCCGTATGGAAGCAAAACCCTGGCGTTGTCCAGTTGCTTGGTTTGTGCCCAACATTGGCAGTGACCACCTCTGTAGTCAATGGCGTCAGCCTTGGTCTAGCCACCGCGCTGGTGATGGCAGCAGCGAATGGCGCAGTCTCGCCTGTGCGAAAATTTGTGCCTGACGAAATTAGAGTGCCTGTGTTTATTTTGGTGATTGCCGCATTGGTCACCATGATAGACCTAACCATTCATGGCTTTGCCGAGCCTCTGCACAAAGTGTTGGGTATTTTTATTCCCCTCATTGTAGTGAACTGCATCGTATTAGCGCGCGTAGAATCTTTTGCAGCCAAAAATGAACCTGCGCCTGCTATCTGGGATGGTTTTATGATGGGCATCGGGCTTACTATCGTATTGGCCTTACTTGGCGGCATGCGTGAACTGGTGGGCAAGGGCACGCTGTTTTCTGGTTTAGATTTAGCGTTTGGCCCAGAATTTAAAGCATATATTTTGACTGTGATTCCTGATTACCATGGCTTCTTGTTAGCCATATTGCCACCGGGCGCGTTTTTAGGTCTTGCTAGCTTAATTGCTTTGCGCAACTGGGCCGAAATACGCAAAACAACCCCCAACAATGCTGCTACCACTAACGCGCTAAAACCTAGCCACTAATACACAAGACCGTGGCTGATGAACGCTGAAAAAAGAGCTGCAATATTCAATCGCCTGCGTATTGCGATTCCAAATCCAACTACAGAGCTAGAGTACACCTCCACCTTTGAATTGCTGATTGCGGTGATTTTATCTGCACAAGCCACCGATAAAAGCGTGAATATTGCCACACGCAAATTGTTCGCTGTCGCAAATACACCGCGAGCCATTGCCGCACTTAAGGTAGAAGGCTTAGAGCCTTATATCAAAACCATCGGTCTTTACCATGCAAAAGCCAAAAATGTGATTGCCTGTTGCCAGCAACTAATTACACTACATGCAGGTGAAGTGCCGAATACACGCGAGGCCTTGGAAGCATTGCCTGGTGTAGGTAGAAAGACTGCCAATGTGATACTTAACACCGCTTTTGGTCAGCCAACGATTGCTGTGGATACGCATTTGTTTCGTCTGGGTAACCGCACTAAATTGGCTACTGGCAAAAATGTACAACAAGTAGAGCAGAAGTATCTCAAAACCATCCCCAAAGCATATCTGCAAGATGCGCATCATTTACTCATATTGCATGGCCGCTATACCTGTACTGCGCGCAACCCCAAGTGTGGTGAATGCTGTATTGTGGATTTGTGCGAATATCGCCATAAAGTTATCCCTACACCGCATTTAATGGCGGGTGAGGGGTCGCCCAATTCAAAGCAAGCGACTGTGGCATGACCAACAACTTGCGTGTCGCAACTGGGCTAGCAAGAGGTGTCACCGCCAGCCCCACACTTGCCACTGAGGCCGTACAGCGTGCAATGGAAAAAGCAAATATAGAGTCAGCACAGTGCGTTTTACTGTATTTCACATCTGAGTTTGCGCATGCACCCCAAGCTGCCATTCGCGCCGCATCTAAGGCTGCGAATTGTACTCAAGTGATTGGCTGCTCAGCCGTAGGTATTTTTACTGAGGAAGATTGGGTACTGGATGGTGCAGCGGTAGCAGCATTGGTGTTATCTCAAGATATTTTCACTAGCCATCCTAATCAACTAGTCAATAGTGAGTACCTACTTACGCTTGCCGCACCTAGTGCAATGAATGCTAGCTGGTTATCTAGTCAACAGTTAAGATTTGGTGCAATTTCCGGGGATGCCACTGGGCATGGCGCATTTTCTGTATGGCAAGATGGTAAAGGTGTTTCGCAAGGCTACTGTGCCTTAGGCATACAACATGCGCCTGTTGCCGTCTGTGTAAGTCACGGTCTCAAATGGTTATCAAGCCCCAGAAAAGTCACCAGTAGTCAGGAATTTGACTTACTTTCTGTGGCTAATGTGACGGCACTTCAAAGCTTGGTAGCAGCGTATCAACCTATGAGTCTAAATGACGACGCTTTGCCGCTACATTTGCTCAACATTGCGTACGCACCCTCAGCCAAGGATTTAGCTTCTGAACAATATCAGTTAGCAAGTATTGTCATCTCTAATGACAACCATCAAAGTTTGACACTCTCACAAGCGATTCCCAATGGTTATTGGATACGTTGGGCGATTAGGGACAGCGCATGTGCGCAAATAGACTTACGCGACGCAACAAAGATACTTGCAGATAAACTGCCTACAGCGCCAGCTTTTGCATGCATATTTTCATGCATGGCTCGCGGCCCTTATTATTATGGTGGCGATGATGAGGATCTGAATTTACTGACTGCACAACTTCCTAATCTGCCGATTATTGGCTTTTATGGCAATGGTCAAATTGCCCCGATGATGGGCAAAAATACGTTATTGCAACACTCCATCGTACTAGCACTTTTTGGCCAAACAAAGGATGTGTATGAGTCTGTTTAATCCTAGCCGTGATGAAGTGCGCGCATTCTTCTTTGATGCTTGGTCTAAATTTAACGCACAGCAAACACTCACTGATTTAGAGAAATTGGGGGTGTCGATTATGCACATGCACCCTGAATATCACGACATACTGAACAACGCAGAACGCTACCAACATCAAGCCTATTTCCCTGAAATGGGTGAGACCAACCCTTTTCTGCACATGAGCTTGCATCTATCAATTTTGGAGCAGCTCAGCATAAACCAGCCAACTGGCATTACACAGATTTATCAACAATTAAAAGCCAAACACCAGAATGAACACGATGCCCAGCATGATTTGCTGGAGTGTCTGGCGGAAACCATCTGGCTGGCGCAACGCAACCAAACACCACTAGACGCAGCGCACTATTTACACTTAATGCAGCAAAAAGTGGGGACTATTGCTTAATCGCATTGAAAGTGATTGAATGCTTGGCATGAAAACACCCAACGTACATGACTGGCTCACCGAACATAGTGATTATCTTTATCGATTTGCATTAGCACGATTACGAGGCCCGCACATGGCGGAGGATGTCGTACAAGAAACATTCATTGCCGCCATCAAAAGCACCAGCTTTGCTGAACAGTCTTCCCCACGCACTTGGCTCACAGGGATACTCAAACATAAAATCATTGATCTCATGCGTAAGAACATCCGCGAGATTGCAGCCAGTGATTTGATGCATGAAGAAGATGCCAATATGGATGAGTTTTTTGATGAGGCCGGCCATTGGTCGGAGAAACCACTGGCTTGGGATATCCCGCATGACGCGCTGGAGCAAAAGCAGTTTTTGGGGATATTGCAGCAGTGTATGGAGAAACTACCCAACAAACTCGCCACCTTATTTTTAATGCGTGACATTCATGAAACCGATAATGAAGAAATTTGTAAGGAACTGGAAATTACCACGACCAATGCTTGGGTGATGTTGTACAGAGCCCGAATGGGGATCAGAAAGTGTTTAGAAATGCATTGGCTACAGGCTTAACGATTGAGAAAAAGGAAAGGTGAACATGTTAAATTGCAAACAAACAAGTCAACTTGTTTCTCAGTCCCTGGACCGTCGCCTGACATGGCAGGAACGATTTGCCGTCAAAGTGCATCTATGGATATGTAAATATTGCAGGCGTTTTAGCCGGCAATTATTGGCTGTGCGGTCTGGCTTACAACGCATGACCCAATCTGTGGAAGAGAACACTGATTTACAGATGCCTTCGGAATCAAAAGCACGCATCGCTAAAGTGTTAGAGTCAGAATTGAAATAGTTTATTGTGACAACAATACTGAGCAAACTTAACTTAACTTAAAAGGAATCCATCATGAAATCAAATACATCTTTGTTAGCAGCTGGCGCAATCGCATTAAGCATGGGTGCTGTCAGCCTTCAAGCTGGTGAAAACCCATTTGCAATTCAATCACTCTCAAGCGGCTATCAAGTGGCAGACCATCATGAAAAAGGCATGGATGGTAAATGCGGTGAGGGCAAATGTGGTGCTGAGATGAAAGACAAAGAAGGTAAATGTGGTGAAAAAATGAAAGACGGCAAATGCGGTGCCGAATCTAAAATGAAAGATGGCAAATGCGGCGAAGGTAAATGCGGCGCAGAAATGAAAAAAGACAAGTAATTGATTCTTAAAGTAATCTGATGCCAATCCTGGCAGACAAAAAGCTACAAGGAGCTGGTTTGGGGCTAAAGCGCGAGCTGATTCCCCAAATCCAGCAACTGCATCAAGATACCAGCCTTCATCACCTGCAATTTGTAGAAATTGCGCCAGAAAATTGGTTGGGCGCAGGTGGCAAAGCCCTGCACGATTTAGCATGGTTTGTGGAGCGATATCCAGTTGCTTGCCATGGCTTATGCTTATCCCTTGGTGGCCCTGATCCACTGAATGTTGCATTCTTAAAGCGCGTTAAAGCCTTTTTGCAGATGTATGAAATCCCCCTTTATACCGAGCATTTGAGTTATTGCAGCGATGTTCATCAAGGTAGCCCCGGTTATTTGTATGACTTGCTTCCAATTCCGTTTACTGAAGAAGCGGTGCATTACGTCGCCAAGCGTATACAACAAACACAAGATATTTTGGGTCAGCGCATTGCGGTGGAAAACGCTTCTTTTTATGCGGCCTGCCCAATTTCCAGCATGGATGAAATTACATTTCTCAACGCGGTCTTAGAAGAAGCAGATTGCTGGCTGCATTTAGATGTCAACAATGTCTATGTCAACAGTGTGAACTTTGGTTTCGACGCCCATCACTTCTTGCGTCAAATTCCCGGAGAACGCATTGTGTATGGCCATATTGCTGGGCATCACCAACAAAGTCCGGATTTATTGATTGATACCCACGGCAAAGATGTGATTGACCCAGTTTGGCAACTACTTGACACTGCATATAGCTTATTTGGCACTTTTCCAACCTTGCTGGAGCGCGACAGCAATATCCCGCCACTCACAACCTTGATGGCTGAGGTGAATCGTATCGCTAAATATCAAGCATCGCATGGCTATCAAAAAGACTGTTTGGCGTCTGCGCAATCAACACTGCCTAACATAGTCTCGTTCGCCTAATGACCGCATTGCCAGATTTCCAACAATATCAATTGGCGTTTACCGCGCACATACGCCAACCCGCCGTTTACAATAAACCTGCAAAAGTACCTAACAAAACAATGGCTGTATACCGCAACGCCATTTTCAATAACTTTTTAAGTATTGTTTCAGCCTGCTTTCCTGTTACCCAGCAAGTACTTGGGGTGCGCGCATGGAAAAAGTTGGTACGACGCTTCGTCGCCGAGCATGCAGCTACCACGCCAATTTTTAAGGATATTCCACTTGAGTTTGTGCAGTTCTTGGCCAAATTAGAAGATATCCCTGCCTATCTGCAAGCACTCACGCATTACGAATGGGTGGAGTTGGCAGTTGCCTATCAGACAGCTGAGAATGAGGTGGTGAGCAGGCAAGAGACAAAGCCAGATTATTTAGATGAGATACCGCAGTTTGCGGCACATCAGTTGCTGGCTTACGACTATCCTGTCCACCAGATATCAAAAAAGCATATTCCGGATACCCATATTCCCACCTTCTTATTGGTGTATCGCAACCAAGCATTTGAAGTTAAATTTGTTGTGCTCAACCCAGTCACCTACCGCTTACTTAGCTTATTGAAAGCCGAACCTTGTACCGGGAGACAAGCGCTCACAAAGCTAGCACAAGAACTTCAACAACAAGACGTTAATGCGATACTCCAATTTGGCTTGGATATCTTACTTGATTTAGCATCGCAGCAAGCATTCATAGGCACCACCAAGACTAACGAGCGCTAATACTGCAAAGCGCAGTCATGCCCAGACTATACAACAAAAAACCCCAGCACTGGCTGGGGTTGTTCTATTCTTAATGGTTTAATCACCAAATACCGATGTTTCGCGTACCGATGCCTGCTCTATCACCGCTTGCTTGCTAGCATCATCCATATCCCACCAGTTTTGAATTTCTTCCATAGTACGGAAACACCCCATACATAAACCGCTCAAATCATCCATGCTACATACCCCAATGCATGGGGAATCAATTGTTTGTTTAGACATACCTAACCTTTAAATCAAATCACTCGCAAAACACGCTAAGCATTTACTTAGCTCAACACCCCATGACAATTTTTGTACTTTTTGCCAGAACCACACGGGCATGGGTCATTGCGTCCTACTTTTGCACCTTCACGCACAACAGGCTGACCGCTTGCCAATTGCGCCTCTTCATCCGCGCTAGGGTTTGCTAACGCTTCATCATAATCAGCATGTTGATACTGCACATTTTCTACTTGTGCGACGGGCTCCACCGCCTCTACATCGGCCTGAGTGCGCACTTGCACTAACATGGTGATGCGGGTTACTTCACTTTTTACTGTGTTGAGCAAGCCTTCGAATAATTGAAACGCCTCGCGCTTGTATTCCTGCTTAGGGTTTTTCTGTGCGTAAGAGCGCAAATGAATGCCCTGACGCAAATGATCTAATGCCGCTAGATGCTCACGCCAGTGATTATCCAAACTTTGCAGCATCACCGAACGTTCAAAGTTTCGTATATTGTCCGCGCCTGCTAACGCCTCTTTGGCTAAATAAGATTGATCAGCCGCCTCAAAAATACGTTCACGTAACGTTTCCTCATGCAAGTCCGGATTCTCTTCCAGCCATTTTGCAATCGGCAAATCTAATCCGGTGTCAGCAATTAGGTTCTTCTCTAGGCTACTCACATCCCACTGCTCTTCCACGCTGCCTGGTGGAATATGCGTTTCAAAAATGCTGGTCAATACATCATGACGCATGGCCTGAATGGTGGCACCCACATCCTGCGCTTCCAGTAGTTCATTACGTTGCTCATAAATCACTTTACGCTGATCGTTGGCCACGTCATCGAATTCTAGCAATTGCTTACGAATATCAAAGTTACGGCCTTCCACTTTACGCTGTGCGTTTTCAATCGCACGCGTCACCATGGAGTGCTCAATCGCTTCACCTTCAGGCATGTTCAATCTTGCCATGATGGCAGACACACGCTCACCCGAGAAAATACGCAATAATTGGTCATCCAACGATAAATAGAAGCGGCTGGAACCTGGGTCACCTTGTCGACCAGCACGACCACGCAGTTGATTATCCACACGACGTGACTCATGACGTTCTGTACCAATAATATGTAAGCCACCCGCCGCCAATACTGCATCATGTCGTTGTTGCCACTCTGCCTTTAGTTGCGTTGCTTTGGCTTGTTTTTGCTCATCGCTCAAATTGGAGTCTTGATTCACTGCGTGAATATCAGCTTCAGGATTACCCCCCAATACAATATCAGTGCCACGACCCGCCATATTGGTGGCAATGGTAATCACGCCTGGACGACCCGCTTCGGCCACAATGTGGGCTTCCCGCTCATGTTGTTTGGCGTTCAGTACTTGGTGTTCAAGTTTCGCTTTGGTTAGCAAATTAGAAATCAGTTCTGAGTTCTCAATCGAAGTAGTACCCACCAATACCGGCTGCCCTTTGGCTTGGCATTGTTTGATGTCTTCAATCACAGCATTGTATTTTTCCATGGCGGTGCGATACACCTTGTCCATCGCATCTTTACGTTGCATTGGACGGTGTGTTGGCACGACCACTGTTTCAAGGCCATAAATCTGATTAAATTCATAGGCTTCGGTATCTGCAGTACCGGTCATGCCACTCAATTTGGTGTACATGCGGAAATAGTTTTGGAAAGTGATAGAAGCCAGCGTTTGATTCTCTTTCTGAATCGCCACACCTTCTTTGGCTTCAACCGCTTGGTGTAAACCGTCTGACCAACGACGGCCTGGCATCATACGGCCAGAAAATTCGTCCACAATAATGACTTCATTATCGCGTACCACATAGTGCTGATCTTTATTGAATAGATTTTGTGCACGTAGTGATGCATACAAGTGATGCACCAAAGTAATATTGGCAGCTTCGTAAAGGCTTGAACCCTCCGGCAACAAACCAGAACTGGTCAGAATTTGCTCGGCATGTTCATGACCAGCCTCACTCATGGTCACTGTCTGCGCTTTTTCATCCACCCAATAATCGCCTTCGCCTTCCTCTTCGGTCTGGCGAGTCAGTTGGAGCGCTACTGCGTTGATTTGATGATACAAATCAATACTGTGCTCGGCTTGACCAGAAATAATGAGTGGCGTACGTGCTTCATCAATCAAGATGGAGTCCACTTCATCCACCAACGCATAGCTCAAAGCACGCTGCACACGCTCTTCACGGCTAAACACCATGTTATCGCGCAAATAGTCAAAGCCAAACTCATTGTTGGTACCGTAAGTAATGTCTGCAGCATACGCTTGCTGTTTCACATCATGCGGCATTTGCGAGAGGTTAATCCCTACACTTAGACCCAAAAAGTTATAGAGCTTACCCATCCATTCCGCGTCACGCTTAGCCAAGTAATCGTTCACCGTGACTACATGCACCCCTTTACCGGTCAGTGCATTCAAATAAGTAGGTAATGTCGCTACTAATGTTTTACCTTCACCAGTACGCATCTCTGCAATTTTTCCAGCATTCAACACCATGCCGCCAATCAATTGCACATCAAAGTGACGCATACCCAAAGCACGGCGACTGCCCTCGCGCACCACAGCAAAGGCTTCTGGTAACAGTTTCTCTAAGCTCTCGCCTTGTTGATAACGTTGTTTGAACTCATCGGTTTTTGCGCGCAAGGCCTCATCAGACAAAACCTCGATAGCAGGTTCTAACGCATTAATTTCTTTGACGATTTGGCTGTATTGCTTAATCAGCCTTTCATTTCGACTACCGAAGAATTTTTTGAACAACGTGGATAACATGAAGGAGCACCAACTTTCCGTCAAAACGGAAACCTAAAAATTGTATTAAATTAAAATTGTGATAATCAGATGGGGATTAAACTTATAAATTCAAATATCGACTGTATTTAATGTAGCTAGTCAGTCTCTTTGTTTACTAGCCTGCGTTCTTATGTAAATATTGACGCGGGTCTAAGGGGTTACCATTTAGGCGGATTTCATAATGCAAATGTGGTCCTGTCGAACGTCCGGTATTACCTACCAACGCCACTTGCTGTCCTTTGGTCACACGCTCGCCAACTTTCACCAGAATTTTTGAGGCATGTGCATACCGAGTTTCCAACCCTGATCCATGATTAATCTTAACTATATTACCATAATCGGGTGTTTGATCTGCGGCACTCACAATACCATCCGCCGCTGCTAGAATGGGTGCTCCAGTATTGGCCGGGAAATCCAAGCCTTCGTGAAACGCTTTGTGTCCATTGAACGGATCAATTCGCCAACCGTAACTTGAGGAGTTATAACCAGCACGCACAGGACTACTGTTAGGCAGCATATCTTTGAGCACACTTTGTTGTAAGATCTTTGCCTCAACCACACTTTGATATTCATCACGTGCATCGACTGTTTTCATGAGCTCTTCAATAGCAAGCTTTAACTCTGACTCACTCATCGGCTTATCATGCACCAACGGACCGCCACGATTTGGCATCGAATAGCTTGGTGTTTGCTCAGGTTTGGCGTTCTGTTGTGTTTTATCACCAGCCAACTTTGCCAAACGTTGGTTTTGGGCATCCAAACGCATAATGCGCGCTTGCAGTTCGCCGATCTGTTTGGCATAGGCATCCAAATGACTTTGCGATGAGATGATGGTGCCCTTGAGATGAGGGGGCAACATGGCTTTGACGCCTTGTTCTTTGATGGTTTGTTTTGGGGTAATAAACAACAACATCATCACCACTGGCAGCAACACCAACCCAGCGACCAAGCCACCTGCTTGCCAAGCATTTAAGCTCTTTGCTTTTGCCATTTTGTTTGAAACTAAGATAATATTCATTGCTATCTATTGCCTAATTAATATGATGCATAAATTTAATGCACTGCTTGGTCAACATGACCAGCTTCATCGACTCACAGAGCTAGCTCACGCAAACGCATTAATCAATGCGTTTTGGCAAACTGCTGTCCCTGACTACCTAGCCAGCATGACCACCGCAAACCGAATTGAAGAGGGTGTGCTCACTGTGTTTGCATCGAATGCAAGTGTTGCAAGTAAAATCAAACTTACACAAGCTAGCTTATTGAAAGCATTGGAAAATTCCCAGAAAACTATCAATGATTTTAAGCATTGTAAAGTTACTGCAATTAAGGTCAAAGTGCAAGTGAAATCTACCCCTAGACCACGGCCAAAACGTGCAATCCGCTTGAGTTCATCTGGCGCACAACATTTGAGCCAATATGCAGACTCTATCGCGGGTACTGCGCTGGGTGATATCTTAAAAAAACTCGCGTCTAAAGGTAAGCCCTAAACATCGCCCCTTAAGATACATGCGCTTTTTGCATGTGTAGCACACTCCCAATCTCGCCACAAAAACCATGGTTATCAGCCTTGTTGTCGCGCCTATCGATTAGTGCCATAATGAAATTGGTTGTTACATAATTCTTACAATTTTTACAACTGATTAGCATTTCAATTACGTTTCAAATTTACAACGATAAATTAGGAGAAGTCATGTCAGTCGCTTTAATGATTGCCATTGCTGCAGCGGTATTAGCAGTACTGTATGGCGTAGTAATGAGTAAATGGATTTCGGGGTTACCAGCGGGTAATGCGCGTATGCAAGAAATTGCCAGCGCGATTCAACAGGGGGCAGCGGCCTATTTGGCCCGTCAATACAAGACGATTGCCATTGTAGGCGTAGTTCTGGCGGCATTGATTGCTATCTTTTTAAATGTGAATACCGCAATTGGTTTTGTCGTAGGGGCCATCCTTTCCGGCGCCTGTGGCTTTATTGGAATGAATGTCTCGGTGAAGGCTAATGTGCGCACGGCACAGGCAGCCACCAACGGCATTGGGCCAGCGCTTGATGTCGCCTTTAAAGGCGGCGCCATCACTGGCATGTTAGTGGTCGGTTTAGGCTTGCTGGGGGTTGCTGGTTTTTATGCCTACTTGGGTGCAGAAAACGCAACGGACCTCAACCCATTGATTGGCTTAGCTTTTGGCTCTTCTCTCATTTCAATTTTTGCTCGTTTAGGTGGTGGCATTTTCACCAAGGGCGCTGATGTTGGAGCTGACTTAGTCGGTAAAGTGGAAGCTGGCATTCCTGAGGACGATCCACGTAACCCTGCTGTGATTGCAGATAACGTGGGCGACAATGTGGGCGACTGTGCTGGCATGGCTGCAGACTTGTTTGAAACGTATGCTGTAACCTTGATTGCGACCATGGTATTGGGTGGCTTAATGGTGGCTGAAGCTGGTGCTAACGGCATTCTTTACCCATTATTACTGGGTGCGGTATCTATCGTGGCCTCCATTATCGGTTGCTTCTTTGTCAAAGCGTCTCCGGGCATGAAAAACGTCATGCCCGCACTGTACAAAGGCCTTGCAGTTGCTGGCATTCTGTCATTAATTGCTTTTTACTTTGTCACACAGCACTTGTTTCCAGAAGGTTTTACACACGGCGACAAACTAGTAACCAGTAACGCATTGTTTGGCACTTGTGCCGTGGGCTTAATCCTAACAGCAGCATTGGTATGGATTACAGAATACTACACCGGTACTGATTACGCGCCGGTGAAGCATGTGGCCCAAGCTTCAACCACTGGTCATGCAACCAACATTATTGCCGGCATTGGCGTTTCCATGAAATCGACCGCATGGCCTGTATTAGCAGTTTGTTTAGCGATCTATGCTTCATACAGTTTGGGTGGTTTGTATGGTATCGCAATTGCGGCCACGTCGATGTTGAGCATGGCTGGAATTGTGGTAGCGCTAGATGCCTATGGCCCGATTACCGACAATGCGGGTGGGATTGCCGAGATGGCTGAACTACCAAGCAGTGTGCGCGATGTAACAGACCCATTGGATGCCGTGGGCAACACCACCAAAGCAGTCACCAAAGGTTATGCCATTGGCTCTGCGGGTTTAGCTGCGTTGGTATTGTTTGCAGATTACACACATAAGCTAGAAGGTGCTGGCATTGCTGTGAAGTTCGATTTAAGTGACCCTATGGTGATTATTGGTTTATTCATCGGCGGCTTGATTCCATTCTTATTTGCTGCCATGGCAATGGAAGCGGTAGGCCGTGCTGCTGGTGCTGTAGTGGAAGAAGTGCGTCGTCAGTTCCGCGATATCAAGGGTATTATGGAAGGCACCGCCAAACCAGAATATGGCAAGGCGGTAGATATGCTTACCACAGCTGCTATTAAAGAAATGATGGTTCCTTCATTACTGCCAGTGGCAGCACCGATTGTAGTCGGCTTATTACTTGGGCCAGTAGCCTTGGGTGGCTTATTGATGGGCACAATCGTGACTGGCTTATTCGTCGCCATCTCTATGTGTACTGGGGGCGGCGCTTGGGATAACGCCAAGAAATACATTGAAGATGGTCATCATGGCGGCAAAGGCTCTGATGCACACAAAGCAGCCGTAACTGGCGATACAGTGGGTGATCCATATAAGGATACAGCGGGTCCTGCTGTGAACCCTTTAATCAAAATTATCAATATTGTGGCTTTGTTAATTGTGCCATTGCTACATGTATAAGTAATCATTGCTAGAAAGCAAAAAGGCAGCCTTGGCTGCCTTTTTGTTTATTCACACTATTAATTAGAACGCAGGTTTTACTTCCGCCTGGTTGTAACGTGCCACGCCATCCATAATTTCTTTGTGCGCTTCTTCAATGCCTTCCCAGCCCTCAATTTTCACCCATTTGCCTTTATCCAAATCTTTGTAATGTTCAAAGAAATGAGAAATCATTTCTAACCGCCATGGGGATACATCTTTATAGGTTTTTTGGTAAGCGTACAAACCGCATACTTTTTCCACTGGCACTGCAAGCAATTTCGCATCGCCGCCTGCTTCGTCTGTCATGTTCAACATGCCCAATGCACGACAACGAACTACTACACCTGGTAGCAATGGTACAGGGGTAATCACCAACACATCTACTGGGTCTCCATCATCTGCCAAAGTGTGTGGAATATAGCCATAGTTACATGGATATTGCATCGAAGTTCCCATAAAGCGGTCTACGAAAATCGCGCCACTTTCTTTATCAACTTCGTATTTAACAGGGTCACCCTGCATTGGAATTTCGATAATGACATTGAAATCATTGGGAAGATCTTTGCCAGACGGCACTAAATTGAGCGACATGTTGAATAAAATCCGTGTTTGAAAAAATAAAAGCGAAATTATAGGCGAAATTTGTTGCTATATTATTGCGAATGCAGGTCTTTATTCGATTTTGCCCATACACCCCAAGCTTTTTTGATGAACACTGCCAGAAGCACGCACAATATACCTAGCATGGTAATCAACGATAGATGATGCTGAATAATATCGATATGCCCAAAATAATAGCCAGCCAACACACAGACCAGCACCCACAAGCATGAACCCAGTGCCGTTGCATAGGCAAACTTATTTAACTGCATAGATGTGACACCAGCCAAAAAAGGGGCCAGCGACCTTATCACTGGCAAAAACAGAGAAAAGATAAAGCCTTTTACACCATGCCGCTCAAAAAATAGGTGTGTCTTTTGTAGAGCGTTAGCATCTGGCCATCCCAAATAACGAGTGAGCAAGGCGTATCCCAAAGTATTGCCGATAAAATAGGCAGACAAATTTCCTAGTATCGCCGCCACAATGAGCACCAATATCAGAACTGGCAAACTCAAATGTGAGGCTGCCCACACTGCGCCACACACAAATAAAAATGGGTTACTGGGCAAGAAAAAGAAAGGCAACACGCCTATTTGCAAATAAACAATGGCAAATATCACCACATAGACCCATTGGGCATACATACCGACCAGCTCTGGCAAATGCGCATCAAAGTTGGTGATAAGCTGCCAAAAGTCCATCTTAGGTATTCAATCTACACTCTGCTACCACAGCGTCTGGCGTCAGTTTTAGCGCACAATAAAGCAACAATGGAATGATGATGACTTCATCGAGTTGCCCAATGACAGGTAAGAAATCCGGAATTAAATCAAACGGCAATAAGAGATACCCGACTGCTAACCACAACAGCGCTTTTGCTAGCGCAGGCGTTTGCGGGTGCTGTTGTAAGCGTCGATAAAAATCAAACTCTGACTTAATCTTATGCGCGATTTCCTTCAAACGCTGCATCATAGGGATAAAACGCTTTCTTGTCGGATTATCCGTAACATTCAATTAAGCGGCCAAGGGCTTACCGGTGAGCTTTTCGAATGCTTCTAGATACTTATCTGAAGTACGTTTGGCGACATCGTCAGGCAACGCAGGTGCTGGCGGTGTTTTGTTCCAGCCCGTGCTTTCCAACCAGTCGCGCACGTATTGCTTATCGTAGCTAGGTGGATTTTTGCCCACTTGGTAACTCTCTAACGGCCAGAAACGTGAGGAATCCGGTGTCAGCACTTCATCCATGACATGCAGGACACCATTCGCATCAAGCCCAAATTCAAATTTGGTATCTGCGATGATAATGCCTTTAGTTAAGGCATACTCTGCGGCCTCTTTATACAACTGCACTGCCACTTTGGCCACCTCAGCTGCGCGCTCAGCTCCAATTAAATCAGCACACTGCGCTAGGGTAATATTCTCATCGTGTTCACCTACAGCAGCCTTACTGGAAGGAGTAAACAGTGGCTCTGGCAATTGTGAAGCCTCTTGCAAGCCCTCTGGCAACGCAATACCACATACCGTCCCTTTGGCTTTGTACTCTTTCCAACCACTACCCACCAAATAGCCACGCACAATTGCCTCGATAGGTAAGGGTTTAAGTTTTTTCACTACTACAGCACGGCTACCCAATTGCGCTTTATCTTGTGCATTTGACACCACGCTATCAGGGTCAATACCGGTAAGATGATTGGGCACAACGTGCGCCAATTGTTTAAACCAAAAATTAGCCATCTGCGTCAGCATGGCACCTTTGTTCTGAATACCCGTCGGTAAAATCACATCAAACGCAGACAGACGATCGGTACTAATCAGCAACATGGTATTGGCGTCAATATCGTAAATATCGCGCACTTTGCCTCGATGAATACGTTTAAGGCTGCTGAGGCTAGTGTTCAGTAATGGTGATGTCATGGTAGGTGATTAAGCAAGAAAGGATACTATTATAAATTGCGTGGGATTTTCATGCTATGGCTTTTGCGACGGCACATTTGCGATGATATAAGGCTGTGCTTACACTGCCTATATCTTCACCGCTTGGTTTAGTTTGTTTGCCCCTGCGCAATTTGAATCACCTTAAGCGAATTGGTGCCGCCTAACGTACCAAACGGTTCGCCATAGGTCACCAACACCTCATCGCCCACTTGCACCAGTTTCGCATTGGTGAGCACCGATTCAATATCCGAAAATATCTCATCTCGGCTTCGGTCTTGCTGGCAAATAGCAAACGGAAACACATTGCGGTGCAAAGTCAGTTTGCGGCGTGCTTGTAAATCCGGTGACATGGCATAAATCGGAACAGCGCAATCCGCACGCGACAACCATTGGGCAGAGTTACCCGATACCGTCAGCGCAACAATGGCTTTGACGCTATAGTTACGTGCAGTAAATACCGCCGCTGCCGCAATAGCTTCATCTACACGATGGTGCTGATGCGCCCTGCGCTCAATATGATGCATGCTTTCGTATTCTTTTTCTGCCTCTAGGCACACACGGTCCATGGCTTCGACAGTTTCTACTGGGTAATTGCCACTTGCGGTTTCCGCAGACAACATCACTGCATCGGTGCCATCCAGTACAGCATTGGCCACATCGGATACTTCTGCGCGAGTAGGAATTGGGCTTTGTATCATCGATTCCATCATTTGCGTGGCCGTGATTACCAATTTGTTGTGCGCTCGCGCCAGACGGATAATACGTTTTTGCAAACCGGGAATTGCAGCATCGCCCATTTCCACACCCAAGTCGCCTCTGGCTACCATCACCGCTTCCGAGGCATCAATAATCTCTTCCAAATGCTCAATTGCTTCTGCACGTTCAATCTTGGCCACCAAACTGGCATGACCACCCGCTTTTTGCACCAAAGTACGCGCTCGCGCCATATCTGCGGCGCTTTTGGGGAAAGATATGGCAATATAATCTGCTTCTAACGCAACGGCCGTTTCAATATCAGCAATATCCTTAGCAGTCAGTGCGTCTGCAGCTAAACCACCGCCTTGCAAATTAATACCTTTGTTGTTAGAAAGCGTTCCTCCGGTCATCACCACGCAGTAAATCTGATTGCCGCGTACACGATTGACTTCTAAGGTAATGCGGCCATCATCCAACAACAATACCGTACCCTCTTTGACTTCACGCGGCAGATTTTGATAATCCAAACCCACGCGGCTCTGATCACCCAAAGCACAATCCGCGTCCAGCACAAACAAATCACCGTTTTTAAGTTGGATATTCTGGTTCTCAAACTTACCAATGCGCACTTTGGGACCTTGTAGATCGCACAAAATCCCTACATGTAATTGCATTTTATCGGCAATGGCGCGCACCAGATTAGCCCGCTCAATATGCGAATCTGACGTGCCATGCGAAAAGTTGAGGCGCACCACATTGACACCAGCACGTAATAAGCGGGCGATTTTTTCCTCAGAAGCGCTTGCCGGCCCTAAGGTTGCCACGATTTTTGTTTTGCGTTGCATACCTTTATCTCTCACCAGTCCAAGAGAAATCTATCAATACCACTGTTTGACTGGCAGTGATGGATTAGATTCGTTGCATCATGCAATCAGATACATTAAACCGATTCTGCAAAATCCAAGTCTTCCATTTTAATCATTTTAACTGGCGCTCTGAACGTTGAAATATGTTGCACCAAGCGAATTAAATTGGATGTATAGCCATACTCATTATCGTACCAACTCACAATTTTCACAAACGTTGGGTCTAGCATAATGCCTGCATCGGCATCAAAGATGCTGGCTGCCGGTGCACCGCGAAAATCTGTCGACACCACTTTTTCATTGGTGTACGCCAACACACCATTGAGCGCGCCATCTGCTGCTGTTTGCATAGCCGCGCAAATCGCTTCATACGTCGTCGGCTGTTCCAACTCGATGGTTAAGTCCACTACCGATACATCGGCTGTTGGTACACGCATGGCCATACCGGTGAGCTTTTTGTTGAGTGCAGGAATCACTTTACCCACCGCCTTAGCTGCACCAGTGCTGGATGGAATAATATTTTCAAACACGCCACGGCCGCCTCGCCAATCTTTGTTGGAGGTACCATCCACGGTTTTTTGTGAGGCAGTGGCTGCATGTATCGTTGTCATCAGTCCACGTTTAATACCAAACGCATCGTGCAATACTTTGGCAATTGGCGCCAGTGCATTGGTAGTGCAAGACGCTGCGGAAATAATGGCTTCGCCTTGATAATCTGAATGATTGACGCCATAGACATACATCGGCGTATCATCTTTGCCAGGCGCTGACTGCACTACTTTTTTAGCGCCCTGATTGATGTGCGCTTGGCAAGTGGCTTGTGTTAGAAACACACCGGTGCACTCCACCACAACATCCACTCCTGCTTCTGCCCATGGAATATTGGCAGGGTCACTTTCGGAGGAAAGCCGAATTTTCTTACCGTCTACCACTAAAAATTCGCCTTCAAAGTGCGCATCGTACTGGAAACGGCCATGTACTGAGTCGAACTTGAGCATATAGAGCATGTATTCAGGCGCTTCTATGCCGTTAATCGCGACAATATCAATATCGCTGAACGCTTCTTCGTTCATCACAGCACGTAAAAACATACGCCCGATACGACCAAATCCATTAATTCCTACACGTATAGCAGCCATTTACCATCTCCAAAACGATAACTGTGATGTATGCTTAAGCAACTTTGATGCTAGCTTGGCAAAAAAATAGCCTCAATCGAGGCTATTTGCATATTTAAGATAGTAAATTGCTTACATGACACTCTAATGAATGAGTGCAAAAATCGAACTAAGTTCGCGTTAGTCGCATTTTAGGATTGGCTGCGCTGCTCTAAAATCTCCACTGCAGGTAGTTTTTTACCCTCTAAAAACTCTAAAAATGCACCCCCTGCAGTCGAAATATAGCTCACTTTATCATACATATCATACTTCTGAATCGCGGCTATCGTATCGCCACCACCCGCAAGGGTAAAGGCTTTGGTGTTTGCAATGGCATTGGCAATGGTCTTGGTGCCCTCGCCAAATTGATCAAATTCAAACACGCCCACCGGGCCATTCCAAACTACAGTGCCAGCTTTCATAATAATGTCAGCCAATGCTTGTGCAGATTTTGGTCCAATGTCAAAAATCATGTCATCTTCTGCGACGTCTGCTGCATTTTTTAATGTGGCAGGTTCGTTAGCATCAAACTTTTTGCCGCATACCACATCCTCGGCAATCGGAATTGTTGCACCACGATTGGACATTTTTTCCATTAATGCCTTAGCAATGGGCACCAACTCATCTTCATTCAGAGATTTTCCGATTTGTTTTCCAGAAGCTTTTAAGAAGGTATTGGCAATACCCCCTCCCACTACCAGTTGATCAACTTTTTCCGATAAGCTTTCTAATACTGTGAGCTTGGTAGACACTTTACTGCCCCCCACAATCGCCACCATTGGACGTGCTGGACTCAATAACGCTTTGGTCAGTGCCTCTAACTCCTCTGTCAGCAGAATGCCGGCACAAGCAACTGGCGCAAATTTGGCAATACCGTGAGTCGAAGCCTCAGCACGATGTGCCGTGCCAAACGCGTCCATCACAAATACATCACACAAAGCTGCATATTTTTTGGCGAGTTCATCGTTATTTTTCTTTTCACCTACATTAAAACGGCAGTTCTCAAGCAGAATGAGTTGTCCATTTTCAACCGTCAAGCTATCTTCAGGGGCATTGGGCGCAAGCCAATTTTTAACCAAACGTACTGGTTTCCCAAGCTTTGCGGCCATCACATCCGCCACTGGTTGCAAAGAGTTTTCTGCAGAATATACACCCTCTTCCGGGCGGCCCAAATGCGAAGTCACCATGACTTTTGCTCCCGCTTTCAAGGCAAATTCAATCGTCGGCATCGATGCGGTAATACGCGCATCTGAAGTTACTTTGCCATCTGCCACAGGCACATTTAAATCTGCACGAATAAAGACGCGCTTACCTTTTAAGTCTAAATCCGTCATTTTGATAAACTGCATGATGCACTCCTAACATGTGAAGCAACGCATTAACCGCTGCGAGATAATCGATGAAGCAAAAATGATGCGAGATGCCGGATGACATCTCGCTGAATTATTATTTTGAAATATGTTGTACCAATCGGAGTAGGTTACAGGTATAGCCATACTCGTTGTCATACCAGCCTACCACCTTAACAAAAGTGCTATCCAACATAATGCCAGCATCAGCGTCAAACACACCGGCTTCTGCGCTACCGCGGAAATCGGTCGACACCACTTTTTCATCGGTATAGCCAAGTACACCTTTCATCTCACCTACTGATGCAGCTTTCATCGCCGCACAGATGGCTTCATAAGTGGTTGCTGTATTTAACTCTACTGTTAAATCGACTACGGAAACGTCTGCACTTGGCACACGCAATGCCATACCAGTGAGCTTTTTATTGAGAGATGGAATGACTTTGCCCACTGCTTTGGCTGCGCCAGTACTGGAAGGAATAATATTCTCAAACACACTACGCCCACCGCGCCAATCTTTTTTAGAAGTGCCGTCTACGGTTAATTGTGAAGCCGTTGCAGCGTGCACCGTGGTCATCAAACCGCGCTTGATACCAAAGCTATCATTGAGCACCTTAGCCAATGGTGCCAAGCCATTGGTGGTACATGAAGCAGCAGATACTACCGCTTGCCCTTGATACTCTTGATGATTCACACCGTATACATACATGGGCGTGTCATCTTTACCTGGAGCCGATTGCACTACTTTTTTCGCACCACGATTCAAATGCGGACTGCAGGTCTCTTGCGTTAAGAATGCACCCGTTGACTCCACCACCACATCCACACCACCAGAAGCGTTCCAATCAATATTGGCAGGGTCGCGTTCAGCGGTCAGATGTATTTTTTTGCCATTCACCATCAGGTGTCCGTTATCTGCTTCAACGCTAGCATTAAATCGGCCATGCACTGAATCATATTTCAGCATGTACATCATATATTCAACATCGTAAGAGCTATTAATGGCGACTACTTCAATATTGCTAAACTCTGCTTCTTGAACTGCTGCACGTAATACCATACGACCAATACGGCCAAAGCCGTTAATACCAATACGAACCCCCATAATGACCCCTAACAATACTTATTTTATTGAACCACATTACCTCTGCTCAGTTTACCAAATAAAAAGGGCCTCATATAGAGGCCCTTTTGGGTATTACCAAGCTAAATCAAAGACCTATTAATGCTTAGAGCACTGTTTTAGCAACAGCCACTACGTTCTCAACTGTGAAACCGAAGTGTTTGAACAATGCGCCACCCGGTGCTGATTCACCGAATGTATCGATACCCACTACAGCACCTTCTAGACCTACATATTTACGCCAGAAGTCTGGATGCGCAGCTTCAATAGCCACACGCTTCACGCCTGGGGTCAATACACTGTCTTTGTATGCTTGATCTTGACGATCAAACACGTTAGTTGAAGGCATAGAAACCACACGCACTTTCTTGCCAGCAGCTGTCAATTCAGCAGCAGCTTGAATGGCCAAATCTAACTCGGAACCGTTAGCAATGAAAATCAAATCAGCTTTACCTGCTGCATCTGAGAATACATAGCCACCCTTGCGGATCAATTCAAAATCTTTAGCATCGTGTTTGATGCCTGGCACTGCTTGACGGCTTAACACCAAGCTAGTTGGGCCTTCTGAACGTTCTACTGCCGCCACCCATGCAACGGTGGTTTCTGTAGAGTCAGCTGGACGCCATACATCCATGCGAGGAATCATACGCAGACCAGAAGTGTTTTCTACTGGTTGGTGTGTAGGACCGTCTTCACCTTGACCGATAGAGTCATGGGTCAATACGTACACTACACGTTGATGCATCAACGCAGACATACGCATGCCGTTTTTCATGTAATCAGAGAACATGTGGAAGGTACCGCCGTATGGTAACAAACCACCGTGCAATGCCATGCCGTTCATGATCGCAGCCATACCGAACTCACGTACACCGTAAGAGATGTAGTTGCCTGGCTCTTTACCGCTCACGTGTTTGAACTCTTTAGCTGCTGTCAGGTTAGAACCTGTTAAGTCAGCTGAACCACCTAGGAATTCTGGAAGAATTGGTGCCAAAGCAGTAATTGCTTTTTGTGAAGCTTGACGTGTTGCCAATTTCTCAGCTTTTTCGTTAGTTTCGGCAATGATTGCGTCTGTTAATGCTTTCCAGTTAGCTGGCAATTCACCGGCCATACGGCGTTTGAATTCTGCAGCTTCCGCTGGGTAAGCTTTCGCGTAAGCGTCAAATTTAGCATTCCAATCAGACTCACGTTTTGCGCCTTTGTCTTTTTGATTCCAGCCGTCATACACGTCTTGTGGAATCACAAATGGCTCATGTGGCCAGCCGATTTCAGCACGTGTTGCCGCTACTTCAGCTTCGCCTAATGCAGAACCGTGGCAATCATGTGAACCAGATTTGTTTGGTGAACCTTTACCAATAATCGTTTTACAGCAAATCAGTGATGGTTTGTCCGTTACTTTCTTCGCTTCATCAATTGCTTTTTGGATTGCAGCTGCGTCGTGTCCATCTACAGATTGTACGTGCCAGCCGTATGCTTTAAAGCGGCCTGCTGTATCGTCTGTATACCAACCTTCGATATGGCCGTCGATAGAGATGCCGTTGTCATCCCAGAATGCCACCAATTTGCCTAAGCCCCATGTACCCGCCAATGCGCAAGCTTCATGAGAAACGCCTTCCATCATACAACCGTCGCCCAAGAACACATAGGTGTAGTGGTCAACAATGTCGTGGCCTGGTTTGTTGAATTGGCTAGCCAATAATTTTTCAGCCATTGCAAAACCAACACCGTTGGCAATCCCTTGACCTAAAGGACCTGTGGTTGTTTCAATGCCTTCTGCGTAGCCGTATTCTGGGTGACCAGCACATTGTGAGTGCAATTGACGGAATGTTTTGATTTGGTCCATTGGCAGGTTGTAGCCTGTCAAATGCAACAATGAGTAAATCAACATAGAGCCGTGGCCGTTAGACAATACAAAGCGGTCGCGGTTAGCCCATTTTGGGTTGTTTGGGTTGTGGCTTAAATTGTGGTTCCACAACACTTCTGCAATCTCTGCCATGCCCATAGGTGCGCCTGGGTGGCCGGAATTTGCTTTTTGTACTGCATCCATTGATAACGCACGGATGGCGTTGGCTAGATCGTTACGCGTTGCCATTGTAGTCTCCCGAAAAATTAGTAACTTGAGGTCTTATAGAACTTGCAATAAAACCTTGCTTGAATTCTTAAAAAAGCTGGCTGTGAATAACCACTTTTTTGCAAAGGCTAAATTATTGCTTAGATACCAGTTTTGGGCAAGTGTTACCCTACAAAGTTAACGTTTATATCACATCTTTATTTGTTGCCACTTCCAGTCCATTTGCTCACAATCATGGGTTGGTAAATAGCGGGTATTGGCTTATCATTTTTTAAAACTTAATGAGAGAGTAGACGATGAGCGAAAAAATAATTATGCGTGTAGGTGAGGCATTAGTTGCTGGCGGCCCTGTAGGCACAGCGGCTGAACCCGAAGTAGCGATTGGGGAGATGGATGGCCCAATGGGGGTTGCGTTTGCAAACCTGTTAGGTGACCAAGTAAAAGGCCATACTCGCGTGCTAGCGATTATGAATACCGATATTATGGTGCGCCCTGCCACCATCATGGTCAGCAAGGTCACGGTAAAAGACACCCGCTACACCAATATCTTAATGGGTACAGTACAAGGTGCCATTGCCAATGGTGTGCTGGATGCAGTGCGCGAAGGATATATCCCAAAAGAAAAAGCCAATGATTTAGGCATTATTGTGTCTGTTTGGCTTAACCCCGTGGTGGTTGAGCAAGACAATCTAGACCATAAAGTATTGTTTGAGATTCACCGTAAGGCGACTACATTGGCGATTAAAAAGGCGATGTGCAATGAGCCCAGTATTGATTGGTTGTTGGAACATCAAGATGAAATTGTGCACAAGTATTATGAAATGGGTTTAGATGGAAAGATTTAGCTGAACCACATCTAAATATTCAAATTAAATAGATATTCAAATAAAAAAGGGTGCAGACACACCCTTTTTTAATCTAAACAATCTGTTATTTGATGGCAGCTATGACCAACTCTATCGCCTTGCAGTTTGCCTTAGCATCTTCAAAGGTTAGTAATGGCGGTTTATCATTCAACACACAGTCACTAAAGTGCTCTATCTCTAAATTAAAGTGGTTGGCCTTGGGCAACACCAATGTTTCTGTTTTGCCGCCCGCCTCCCAGCTAATCACTGGGTCATCCGTGGGGTAAGCCCACATATTGTGGCACTTGATCCAACCTTTATCGCCAATAATCTCATATTCCGCTTTACGGCTGCGCTCAAAGCTCACGTCAAAATGCCCCCAACGTGCGCGGCCTTGTGCATCTGCACCAAAATCCAAAATACCACTCGCCACCACATCTGCGCCATATTCATTCAACTTGCCATAAGCCACCACTTTTTTTGGCTCCACAGGCGCACCACTTTTGGTGCTGTTATTCAAACCCATAGCCCAACGTAATGCATGGATAGCATAGGGCCCAATATCCCACATGGCACCACCGCCATCTGACATACTTCTGTTGATACGATACATACGCGCGGCTTGCATTAAAAAAGAAAAACTGGCGCGCGCAGAAAGCACATCGCCGATTAATCCAGACTCCACCAACGTTTTTACCTTGGCATGTTGCGGATGAAAGCGATACATAAAGCCCTCCATCACCGTGACTCCCATGGCTTTAGCAGCTGCTTCAATCGCACCTATATCTTCCAACTGCGTAGTCATTGGCTTTTCAATCAGCACATGCTTACCTGCTTGCATCGCCTTAAATGCCCACTCAGCGTGCTCTTCATTCGCCATCGGGCAATACACCGCTTCCACATTACTATCAGCGATTAGGCTATCCAAATCATCGTAGCAAGCTATACCCACAGTGCCAGGTGCATATTTTTCTAATGTAGCTCTAGCAGCACCCGCACGGCGGCTGGCGAACGCGACCAATTGCGAATTGGGGGCTTCCAAGATGGCAGGAAGTAAGCGCTCATTCACACGAGCAGCCCCGAGGATGCCCCACTTAAGTCTGTTATTGCTCATCACGCTTCCTTCCATTTAATACTGCATCCTATACTGGATATCTGTTCTTGAGGCCCATGCCCAGTTTCAGCCACTAACTTCATGGCATGGAATAAATCCCTTGTGCTATTGGGTGCCGTTTCTTTGCGGCTTTCGTCAAACCGGCCACGGTATTGCAACTCAAAATTTTTATTAAAGCCAAAAAAGTCTGGTGTACATACTGCGTCATAGCGTTTTGCAACTTGCTGGGTTTCATCTAACAAATAGGGGAAAGGAAACGCCATTTCTTGCGCTATCTTGCGCATATTTTCCAGGCTATCTTCAGGGTAATCGGTCGGATCGTTAGACATAATCGCCACCGCATATACCCCTAATGCTCGCAGTTCTTTTACATCTGCAATCAGACGCGGCAGTATCGCTTTAACGTAAGGGCAATGGTTGCATATAAACATGACCAGCAGGCCGTTTGGCCCCATGCTTTCTTTTAAACTCATCGTCTTGCCATCAACATCAGGTAAATTATAATCCGGCGCTTGCCAGCCAAATGTACATACGGGTGGGTGGATACTTGCCATGCGGGACTCCAATCAATCTATAATCTGCATGTTACCATTTTTCACTTTGTACCACATGTCACAACACCGCTTTTACTGCCCTGACAGGCTTTCTGTAGGCGCTATCGCCTCTCTACCAGAAACAGCCGCTACGCATGCTGCTCGAGTGTTGCGCATGCAAGTGGGAGACGCTGCCATTTTATTTAATGGCGATGGTATTGATTACGCGTGCGAATTGGTCAGCGTACAAAAAAGTGGCGTGACAGCTCGCATTCTCTCAAGCAAGGTCGTCACAAGCGAATCTCCACTCGACATCCTACTACTGCAAGGTATTTCTAGCGGGGACCGTATGGATTACACCATACAGAAAGCAGTAGAGCTGGGCGTTCGTGCTATTCAACCGATTGCCACTGAGCGCAGTGTGGTTAAATTGAATCAAGAACGCGCCGAAAAGCGTTTAGCGCATTGGCAACAAATTGTAATTTCTGCTTGCGAGCAATGTGGCCGTGCTTTTGTGCCAGAGGTACTCGCCCCTCTCTCCTTAAGCCAATGGCTGGCGCAACACCCTCAAGATGAGGCTAGCCGAATTTTGCTTAACCCCACTGGCGCTAAGCAACTGGCACAACTTTCAAAACCACTTAACCAAGTTCAACTATTGATAGGCGCTGAGGGTGGGCTTAGTCCAAGCGAAATCGATACCGCAACCGCGCATGGCTTTCAATCCATTATTCTAGGCCCACGTATTTTGCGCACGGAGACAGCAGCACTCACTGCGATTGCGAGCATGCAGACACTTTGGGGTGATTTTTAACTTAACCCATCAAATAATTTGTATTAATTACAATATTTATTTAAAATAATTGTATTAATTACAAATTAAGGTGTATTTATGTCGATTGGCAATCAAATCCGCAAGTTACGTAAAGCACAGAATGTCACGTTGCAGCAACTTGCTCAGCTAACGGAATCTGATGCTGGTAATTTATCGCGTATTGAGCGTGGAGTGTTGGGCGTGTCAGAAGCACTGATTCGAAAAATTGCCGCGGCTTTGAATACCACGCCTGCTGCCCTGTTTGTTGAGCATGGGACTTCACCCGGCCAGATAAAAAAAGTAAATGCTCACTCTCAAGCATCAGCAATACTTGACAGTAGCAACACCAAAGACTTTGTGCATTGGTTTCGTTCGGCGGCACCTTACATTCACGCCTTTGGTGGCAGAACTTTTGTCATTGCGTTTGGTGGTGAGGTAGTCAGTGAGCAGCAATTTATCGCACTCTCGCACGACTTAAATTTGCTAGCCAGCTTAGAAGTACGGTTAGTGTTGGTACATGGTGCGCGTCCACAGATTGAACAAAGGCTCAATCGCGATAAGCTTACACCGGCTTATCACAATGGCTTACGCATTACCGATGATGCCGCGATGGAGGCGGTAAAGGAAGCCAACGGTGCAGTACGGGTGGAAATTGAAGCATTACTCTCGATGGGTATCGCCAACTCGCCGATGGCAGGTGCCGATATTCGTGTTGCTAGCGGAAACTTTGTTACTGCAAAACCACTTGGCGTTCTAGATGGTGTTGATTTGCAGCATACGGGCGAGGTGAGAAAGGTGGATGCAATTGGCATTCAAAAGCGTTTAGACGATGGTGAGTTGGTATTGCTATCCCCCATGGGTTACTCCCCTACTGGTGAAGCGTTTAACTTGAGTTTAGAAGATGTGGCTGTGAGTACCGCCATTGCTTTAGATGCGGAAAAACTGATTTTCTTGATGGACTCAGAAGGCGTGCACAATTTACGTGGCGAGTTATTGCGTGAGATGACTGCAGAGAAAGCTAAAAACTTACTGAAAAATGTGCAAGAAAGCGACGAGCCCATTCATTTTTCTGAAGACGTGAATTTCTATTTACCCGCCGCAGTTCAAGCTTGCGAGCAAGGCGTAGCTAGGACGCACCTGATTTCTCGTCATATTGATGGTGCCATTATTCAAGAGTTGTTTACGCACAATGGTATTGGCACCATGATTACCGAACTACCTTTGGAAACCATGCGCCAAGCTAATATTGATGACGTGGGTGGCATTCTCAAACTTATTGAGCCATTGGAGAATGATGGCATTTTGGTAAGGCGTGGACGCGAACGCATAGAAATGGAAATTAACCATTTTTATGTGATGGAACATGACAACCGCGCCATTGGTTGCGCTGCGCTTTACCCATTTCAAAAAGAGAAAATGGCTGAATTCGCTTGTTTAGCGATAGATCCTCAATACCGTGGGGGAGGCCGTGGCGATAAACTTTTTAACTACTGCCAAGCGCAAGCTAAAAAATTGGGATTCAATCAACTATTCTGTTTAACCACGCGTACCGAGCATTGGTTCTTAGAACGGGGTTTTATTGAAGAGTCGATTGACGAATTGCCGCAAGAAAAGCAGGCCTTATATAACTTCCAGCGCAAATCTAAAGTGTTTGTTAAACCGCTGTAAGCTTTTTTAGATACAATCTCAAACATTCAATATTGCAGGAAATATCATGCTTAACCAAACCACGGCCGCACAAAAAGCACAAACCCTTGCCGAAGCCTTGCCCTACATCAAACGTTTCTTTGATAAAACCATCGTGATTAAATACGGCGGCAATGCCATGACGGATGAGCACCTGAAGCAATGCTTCGCGCAAGATGTCGTACTATTAAAATTGGTGGGCATGAACCCGGTAGTGGTCCATGGCGGCGGCCCGCAAATTAATGAAATGTTGGATAAGCTGGGCAAAAAAGGTGAGTTTATTCAGGGCATGCGGGTGACTGATGAAGAAACCATGGATGTGGTGGAAATGGTTTTAGGCGGGCAAGTCAACAAAGAGATTGTGAACTTGATTAACCGTCATGGAGGCAAGGCGGTGGGGCTTACTGGGCAAGATGGTAACTTTATCCATGCGCACAAGTTAATGATGGAAGACATGAAAGACCCAAGCAAGATGATTGATGTTGGGCAGGTAGGTGAAATTACTGCGATTGATCCCAGTATTATCAACTTTTTAGACAGTGGCGATTTCATTCCGGTAGTGGCCCCGATTGGCGTGGGTAAAGATGGCGAAACTTACAATATCAACGCAGATGTGGTGGCTGGCAAACTGGCCGAAATATTAAATGCAGAAAAATTGATTTTACTCACCAACACGCCAGGGGTGCTCGATAAAAGTGGTGAGCTGCTTACCGGCCTTACCCCCAAACAGATTGACGATTTGGTGGAAGACGGCACCTTGTCTGGCGGCATGCTTCCAAAAATTGGCTCTGCTCTAGACGCAGCGCGTAGCGGCGTAAAATCAGTACATATTATTGATGGACGTGTGGAGCATGCATTGTTGTTGGAGGTATTGACAGACGAAGGGGTGGGCACCCTGATTAAAGCAAAGTAAGGATTTACTTTTCTCTGGCAATCAATAAAAAAGCGGCTCATGGCCGCTTTTTATTTTGATTACTGCACCGTAATGCGTTTAGAGGATTGCACCAGTTTTTTAGGGAGCTTTAACTCGAGTACACCGTCTGCATATTTTGCACTGGCACCACTCTCATCCACCTCGTTTTCCAATCCAAAGCTACGCTCCACTTTGCCATAGAAGCGTTCCGAGCGAATCACTTTCTCACCGTCCTTCACTTCTTTCTCTTGTCTAACTTCGGCACTGATTGAGACTTGATTGCCGTCCAAACTCACATGAATATCCTCTTTTTTTGCGCCCGGAATATCTGCATGCACTGTGTAAGCCTGCTTATCTTCTTTGACATCAATTTTAATCTGCACTTCAGGCGCGCCCTCAATTCTGACTGGCCTGAAAAAACCTCTGAATACATCCTCAAACGGATCTACGCGAGAAATATTCGCCATGTTCATCTCCTCTTAAATACAAACATTTGCAAAAGAAACAGTTTGTTGACTGCTGAAATTGTCTATTCAACATGAAGCAATTTCGTAGGTTTATTGTCGAATCGATAGACTCAATAAACTTTGATTTAGCGCAAACTATGGTTAAATCACACCCATCATGCAAACAAAGACGTGGATTTTTGACTTAGACGATACGCTGCACAATGCCTCTGCGCATATTTTTCCTGTAATGAACCAAGCCATGACGCAGTACATCATGGATGAACTGAATTTAGAGGAACACTCAGCGCATCAACTCAGACAGCATTATTGGCGTATCTATGGCGCAACCTTAAAGGGTTTAATGCGGCATCATGGGGTCAATGCATATCATTTTCTTAATCAAACGCATGCACTGATGGATTTACCCAATATGGTGATACAAGTAAAACGCTTGCGCCATACCTTGCAACAGCTTAAAGGACGTAAGTGTGTATTCACTAACGCACCTCGGGCTTATGCCATTCGCGTGTTAAAACTGATGGGCATAGACGATTGTTTTGAGTTTGTATTCAGTGTGGAGTCCAGCAAGTTTCACGCCAAACCCAGTGTGCGTGGCTTTCAAATGTTATTAAATACACTGAATGTCAACGCCAGCGATTGCGTCATGCTGGAAGACAATTTACCAGCATTGATGACCGCTAAACGTTTAGGCATGCAAACCATTTGGGTGACACGCAAGCTGAATAAACCAAATTTTGTCGATTTTAGAATCAACTCTGTGCTGGCACTCGCGCACCATAGGCTATAATTCCAACTCTTATTTGATTCATTGTGCATGAACAACCGCACACATTCTGCGTAACACATAGCTAAGGAAAATGATGGCTTCTGACCGCAAACAACAAATTTTGGAAACACTTGCCCAAATGCTTGAGGCACCCAAGCGAGAAAAAATCACCACTGCGGCGTTGGCTGCAAAACTGGAGGTTTCTGAAGCGGCGTTGTATCGCCACTTTGCGAATAAAGCGCAAATGTTTGAAGGCTTGATTGAATTTATCGAAAACTCCATTTTCGGCATTATCAACAAAATCACCACGGATGAAATGGATGGCGCCAAACAGGTGCAACTGATAGTCAGTATGTTGCTGCGTTTTGCGGAAAAAAATCCTGGGATGACGCGTGTGTTGATTGGCGATGCTTTGGTGAACGAGGATGACGCATTGCAGTTACGCATTAACCAATTGCATGACCGCATTGAAGCCAGTATCAAACAGTCCCTTAAAATTGCGATTGCACAAGGTGAGAACAAACAGGACCCAACAGTGTTGGCAAGCTTGGTCACTTGCTATGTGATTGGGCGCTGGCAACAATTTGCCAAAAGTGGCTTTAAGCGTAAACCGCTTGAATCATCGACCGAACAAATTGCGTTAATGCAGCGTTTAATCCACTTTGTCAGCTAATTGCAAGTATGGATAATACCGTTTTTGGCTTTACCGAGGAGCAAATCACTGAGTTTGGCCTGACCTACGGTGTAGGCGGGTTGATCTTATTGATGTTATTTATTGTCGGTCACCTTGCATGGCAATCCAAGGCAGGGAAAATGGGCACATTCGCCCTATTTTTGGCATTAACGGTTGGATTTGTAGGCTTTATTGCAAAGTATTTAATTCAGTACTTTTTAAATATCCATTAAGCGTATTTGCAGTTTAAAGTACGCAGCGCCATATCAAGCGTTGGTATCGTTTGCGCCTCAACCAATACATCCCAAAGATTGTTAACACTCATTCAGCACGCGCCACAAAATTTTCTAAAAAATCCTAAATGCTCACCCTGAGACCCTAGGTGCAACCTGTAAATTATGTGTTACATTAAGTATTAACAAATAAATCACATCACCCAGTGATGGTGCTGGGTCATTGGCCACAAATACAGGGGTAGCGTTATGAGCAATAGCAAGGTTGTAAACGCCAACGACTTGATGGAACACATTCAAGTGAACAGTCATTTAAGCCCAAGTTTAGTCATTGATTGGCTTCATGCAGGGGTAGAAGACACGCATTCCGCAGGCAGAGCGAGTTTGTTTTATGGTCTAGTGTTCACAGTGGTTGGGATACTGATACACACTCTTTTTGCTGATAACTATTGGTTACTTGGTGGCCTCACTACAGGGTTTCTATTATTAGGCCCTTTTCTTGCCGTGGGTTTATACGATCTTAGTCGCCGTATCGAACTTGGGCAAAAGCCCTCCCTCATTCCCAGCATGACAGCTTGGTGGCCAAACCTATTTCATATGGCTTTATTTGCCTGTATTTTAGTGATCACTTTGTTGGCTTGGACCCAATTATCATTTGTCATTTTTGCTCATTTTTTTAATGGTCAGTTGCCCACTTTTATGGACATCATCATCAATGTGTTGACGTTTAAACAATTGGAATTTACGCTAATTTACTTTTTAGTAGGCGGCCTGTTTGCAGCGTTTGTGTTCACGATCAGCGTGATTGCCATCCCGCTCATGTTGGATAAGCAAGTCAATGCACTCAGCGCAGTGAGCGCTAGCGTGCGTGCGTGCAAGCAGAACCCAACGGCGATGTTATGCTGGGCCTTTTGTCTGGTTGTGCTTGTGGGGGTTGGGTTTGCTACCAGCTTTCTGGGCCTGATTGTGACCATGCCAGTAGCAGGGCATGCCAGTTGGCATGTTTATAAAAGTGTCATTCAATCCAGTTAATTAGCTCAAAAAGCGCTGGTATGAATGTTATGTTGCTCATCAAATCTGCCGCTTAAAGCAAGTTTACATTGATTGCGTTTAATCGGGCTTCAAAAACAGCCTGTTTGATTTGCTCAGGCTGACTAAATTGCTTCGCCACCTCGCCCGCATCTACCGATTGTGCAAATATTAACGCTTGTTGCAAGCGCTCCGCTTCTGGCAGTGCACAATTTTCAAGCCCAGTTCGCCCTCTAGAATCACTCTCACATGCCTGTAAAAATAGCTGGAACCGCTCAGGCTGACGAATTGCATCCAACTCCATTAAAAAGTGAAGCATGGTGCTGGTCTTCATATGGGCCACCGCATGCAACTTGCCATGAAACTGCGCCACCATCATGGCCAATTCTTTGCAATCGTTGGGCACGCGTAAACGCTTCACCACATCTTTCAGCAAGGCTACGCTGCGCATCTCATGTCCAATGTGTCTGGGCAATACGTCTTTAGGGGTCGTGCCTTTGCCTAAATCGTGCGTCAATGCGGCAAAGCGCACTGGCAAACTAAATCCTTGTTGTGCAGCGTAATCCACTACCAGCATCACATGTATGCCGGTGTCAATTTCTGGATGATATTGGGTCGGTTGAGGCACACCCCATAGACGGTCGAGTTCTGGAAAAATACGCGCCAGCGCACCGCAACTTCTTAGCACCTCAAACATGCAGCTGGGTTTGGCTTCCATTATCCCTTTTGACAACTCTTGCCATACGCGCTCGGGTACCAAGGCATCTACTTCTCCTGAGTCCACCATTTCGCGCATCAGTTGCATGGTCTCGTCGGCCACACAAAACTCGGTAAATCGTGCAGCAAAGCGTGCCAACCTTAATATGCGCACTGGGTCTTCAACGAACGCTGTGCTGACATGGCGCAACACTTTGGCTTGAATATCGCGCTGTCCATCAAATGGGTCGATCATCTCGCCATCTGCTGTTTTTGCCATGGCATTGATGGTGAGGTCACGGCGCGCTAAATCCTGCTCCAATGTAACATCTGGTGCGGCATGCACCTGAAAGCCTTTGTAACCTTTGGCTGTTTTGCGTTCGGTCCTGGCTAGCGCGTATTCTTCCTGTGTATCCGGATGGAGAAAAACTGGAAAATCTTTTCCAACTGGCCGATAACCGAGCTTGACCATTGCTTCTGGCGTTGCGCCAACCACCACGTAATCACGGTCTTGTATGGGCAACCCTAACAGCTCATCTCGCACAGCACCGCCGACACAGTAGATGTTCATGATGGTCTGAAAGATTGCAACGTTACACGCTTAACGTTTTGCGTTTATAGCGCGACCTGCGGCACTTCTAAACGCATCATAAGCACCGCGTGGGGTTGAATTGGTCAGATACTCTGGCACCACGGCTTCCAGCGGCATGAGCGAAACACCCAACTCCGGCGCTAAAGTTTGCACAGTAATGCTATCTACACGCATGGAGCGTACATTGTCTCGACTCATCAACTTCACGGGTAAAAACTCCATTGCAAAGCCTTGCAGATAGGATAGCTTGTCACTCAAACCAATAATAGGACGTGAGATACCCAAAATAGTCATGACTTTTTGCACTAACTCACGGAAGGAATAAACTTGCGGCCCACCCAACTCATAGGTTTTGCCATAAGTATCGGTATTTTCTAGCGCATTCACCATGCAGCTGGTCACATCCTCTACCCAAATAGGCTGAAATTTTGCATCAGGTTTCGCCAGCACAATGACCGGTAGTAGCTTGACCAAACGTGCAAACAGATTAAAAAAGCTGTCGTGACGGCCAAAAATAATGGATGGCTTAAAGATGGTGATATTTAACTTTTTGCTGAATTCATTGACTGCCGATTCACCTGCCGCCTTGCTGCGTAAATACTGGCTAGGTGCAGATTTGCTCGCTTGCAACGCACTCATATGAATCAGCCTATCAATCCCCAAGTCAACACACAACTGGGCTAAACGTCTGGGCAATTGATGGTGCGCTTGTTCAAAGCTGGCACGACCAGACTCATGCAGAATGCCCACCAGATTAATCACGGCAAAGCTACCTTCTAACATGCTTTTCATTTTGTTGTGGTCATAAATATCACACTGCACCACCTGAACTTTAGGCAGCAAAATCAGGTGCTTAGCTGACTCTCTACGACGTGAAATGACAGTGACTTGATAGCCGGCGGCATCTAGTTTGGCCACTAAACTACTGCCTACAAATCCTGAGCCACCCAATACGGTTACTTTTTTCATTACATTACCTACTCATTCAAAGTTGAAATTGATTCTGTTTCCACGCTCACTTTTGCCGGAATAACCCCAAGGCGTTTTTTAAGTGGAATATTGTTTAAGCCCAAACGCAGCGTATAGATATGCGCGTTGGCCATCACTTTTTTCACATAGTTTCGAGTTTCGCTAAATGGAATGGTTTCCGCATAAATCGCACCTTCCAAAGGCACGTTGGCCATCCATTTTTTGGCACGGCTTGGGCCGGCGTTATAAGCTGCAGTGGCCATGGTTTCTTGCCCATTAAATAAATCCGAGGTGTATCGCATGTAATAAGTACCCAAGGAAATGTTGGTGTCCAAATCATGCAACATACCATGATGGTAATTGGACCAGCCCACCTTGCCTGCAACCCATTTTGCGGTGGCCGGCATTACTTGCATCAAGCCGGCGGCACCCACACCAGATTTAGCATAATGCATAAAGCGGCTTTCCTGACGAATGATGCCGTATACCCAAGCTTCATCTAAGGACTGATCGTTAGAGGCAGGCTGCATCAGATCACGGTACGGCGTTGGATAACGCAAGTTAAAGTTGTGCACGGTTTTTGTTTTATCCGCAGTAATCACAGCCAGGTCAAACCACTTTTGTCTGACTGCATATTCCGCTGCTGCAATTAATTGCTCATCACTCAAATTTTCGGTCGCTGCAGCCCATTCCAATTTTGCTTCCCAACGCATTTCCAAACGCTGCAACGCTTCCGCGCGCTGTATCGCTTCGGATTTTGCAAACGCCTCAACATCAGCATCGGTGGGCACATATTCCATGGGTTGTGCGCGCATGCTGGCTTCTAGCTCTTCTTGCGCCAACCAGCCGTAATAGTGGCGCTCAGTAGAGAGCATGGCAAATAAACCATTGGCCTCCAATAGTTGATTTTGTGCTTTTAAAGCACGTGCTTTCCAATAACGCCAAGTGGCTTCTTCTGCTTGATCATCCGGCATCAATGCGATCACCTCTAACAATTGCGGCCAATTACTTTGCCTGAGTGTAGTGCGCGCAAACCAATCGAGTTGATCACGGTTGAGTTGGGTATGTTCAGCCAATCGAAACCATTGATAGGCCTCTGGCTCATGTCGTTGTGCTGACAAGATGGCTAAACGGCCATAAAAATAACTTTTTTGTTCGGCACTCAGCAGTGATTGTACTGATTTAAATGCATTGAGTGCTTGAGTGGACCCTGTTTTAGCGATTTGATTGAGCGCATACAAATAGAGCTCTCTGCCAAAAGGTGTTTTAACGCTGATGGTTTTCTTGGCAATGGCTTTTTGCGGGTTAGCATTGACCGCATCCATTTGCTTGAGAAAAATAGCATCGATAGCATGATGCCTTTTAGCGACACCTTTAGCCAAGGTCACTCGGTTTTCGGACAATGCCAAACGAAAGCGTGCCACCAAGTCTTCATCGGTCAGCACTTTGGCTTCTTGCATTTTATCGAACAAACTATTGCAGTTACCTGGCTGTTCCTTAGCCTGTAACCATAGCGCCCTTGCCGCTTCTAAAGCTTTTGCATCATTGGATAAAGCGTTGGATTCTGCTGCATAACAGGCTACAGCTGGGTCTTGCAATTGATATTGTGGATATACTTCTTGAAACACAACCCAGTTTTGTTGCTTGCCCAGCTTTTTCAACCATTCGCCACGTAACCTGTCTGCAAATGGCATATGCGCATATTGTGTTAAAAACGCGTTGATAGTTTCTGGGCTGGTATCGTCCAAGTTTGATAACATCCACCAGTAATCAGCATATGGCGCTAGCGGATGTTGTATTTCTTTTAAACGCGTTACTGCATCGGCAAGGGCAAAGTTATTTTTTTTGTCGTAGGCGGCTCTGGCCAACAACACCTCATCGTCGCCCGCCAAGGCATGCGCCAAGCCAACCTGTAGCAGGACGCAAATGACACATAAATAACTGAGTAGTGGATGGCGTCGCATAAACATGACCTTTATTTCAAATGCGCAGCACGCGACTTACAAAAAACGAAACCAGTACAAACAAGAAAAACCAAGCAGCATATTGTGCAAGCCGCTTTAAAAAGCGTAAATATTTGGGGTCTTTGCTATAAACGTATAGCCCCAACAAAACAAATGCTGCAATCAACATCAGGACAGCCATCAGCCTTATCACAATCATATGTGTAGCCTCACTGCGACTGCCATCTACCCATCAGCTAACTGCTAAAATGCGGCATCAGCGCTGGGCTAAAATATTGGCGCTGCTCTACAAAACCAGCTGGCGCATCCTCAATGTGTTCAAACACTGCATACTCCCAAGCTTCAGCATCGGCCAGTAGCGCTCTTAATAATTGGTTATTTAGCGCATGACCAGATTTATACGCGGTAAACGCCCCCAAAATCGGGTGTCCCAACATGTACAAATCGCCAATCGCATCTAGGACTTTATGCTTGGCAAACTCGTCTTCATAACGCAAGCCATCGGCATTCAATACTCGGTATTCGTCCAATACAATCGCATTATCCAAACTACCGCCACGCGCTAAGCCATTCGCGCGTAAATATTCTACTTCATGCATAAAGCCAAAGGTGCGGGCACGGCTAATCTCTTTAATATAAGAGTTATCTGCAAAATCTATTTTCACGGTTTTGCCGGAGTGATCAAACACCGGGTGCGCGAAATCAATGGTGAATTCCATCTTGAAGCCATGATAAGGCTCAAACTTCACCCATTTATCGGCTTCTTTTACCTCGATTGTTTTTTTAATTTTGATAAATTTTTTCGGCGCATTCTGCTCGGCAATACCAGCAGACTGCAGTAAATAAATAAAAGGCCCTGAACTGCCATCCATGATGGGGATTTCAGAGGCGGTCACTTCAATCCGTACATTATCTACCCCAAGCCCTGCTAGGGCAGACATTAAGTGCTCAACGGTGGCCACACGCGCACCATTTTGCTCTAGGGCAGAGCATAGGCGCGTATCTTTTACTGCATCGGGGGTTGCATGAATCACTGGCGCACCGGGCAAATCGGCACGACAGAATACAATCCCCGAATCAATAGGCGCAGGCATAAGGGTCATCACGACTTTTTCGCCGTTATGCAAGCCAACGCCTGTGGCGCTCACTGTTTTTTTCAGTGTTCTTTGTTTAAGCACTTAATGTTTCCTATGTTATCTATTACTACTTTAGCAATAGTTTAACACCAACCAAATACAATCACTTAGTTGCAATTAATCGGCTTGCTTACGTAAAAATGCTGGGATGTCATACTCTTCTACCCCTGACATTTTCATCGCTTCTACCTGCGCACGACGATTATTGCTGGAGAACACTGCTGGCGCTTCTTCTTCGCTTTCCATGCCCACAAAAATCGGCTGGTTAGTCGTACCGTCACGCACAGTGGTCATCACTTTAAGCTCTGGTTTTGGTTGACGACGCGCAACTGCACCACTCAAGCCTGTGGCCACCATGGTTACACGCAAGTTGTCGCCCATGTTCTCATCCATCACATTGCCCACAATCACAGTGGCGTCTTCTGCGGTAAAGGCTTTAATGGTGTTCATCACATCGTAGTACTCTTTCATTTTGAAGCTAGCACTCGCGCTGATATTCACCAACACGCCACGTGCATTGGCCAAGTTGACATCTTCTAGCAATGGGCTTGCCACTGCTTGTTCTGCAGCAATGCGCGCACGGTCAGGACCACTCGCTTCTGCGGAACCCATCATCGCCATACCCATTTCTGACATCACAGTACGCACGTCAGCAAAATCAACGTTCACCAAGCCTGGACAATTAATAATCTCTGCAATACCTGAGACAGCGTTATGCAGTACATCGTTCGCGGCACGGAAGGCTTCCAAGAATGGCACATCCTCGCCCAATACTTCCATCAGTTTTTCGTTTGGAATCACAATCAGTGAATCCACGTGCTGGGATAGTTCTTCCAAACCTTCAACCGCCACTTTGGTACGCTTGCCCTCAAATGCAAAAGGCTTAGTCACCACAGCAACCGTCAAAATACCCATCTCTTTGGCCACTTCTGCAATAATCGGTGCAGCACCAGTACCAGTACCACCACCCATGCCTGCAGTAATAAATAACATATCGGCACCATCGATCACTTCTGCAATACGATCGCGGTCTTCTAACGCGGCTTCACGACCGATTTCGGGTTTTGCCCCTGCGCCCAAGCCTTTAGTGATGTCTTCACCAATTTGCAATACTGTTTTTGCATGGCTTTTCTTCAATGCCTGCATATCAGTATTGGCGCAAATAAACTCTACCCCACTGACGTTTTTGCTCATCATGTGCTCAACTGCATTACCACCGCAGCCACCCACACCAATGACCTTAATAACCGCCTCTTGTGAATCTTTCTCCATAATTTCAAACATCTTGAACCTCCTTTTGCCTTTTGTTTTTTAGGTATACGCAATTTGCATTGAACATACCCAGCCCTAAATCAACTACTTAATTACAAACAACTACTGACTAAAAATTGCCTTGACAACCAAGACTGCGTAGCAGTCTGTTGCGGCGCAGACTAACCTTTAGGTTATGTCGTAGCCAAACCAACTCCTGCACTGTTAAAAGTTACCCTGAAACCAACTCTTCATTTTTTCAAAAATCCTACCAATGGAACTCGATTGCATTTGCCCCATCAATTGGCGCTCCAACTGCTGCTTGCCCATCAATACCAAACCCACGCCAGTGGCGTATCTCGGGTTACCAATAACCTCTGATAAACCACCCACGTAACGTGGCATACCTAAGCGTACCGGTGTGTGGAAGATTTCTTCACCCAACTCCACCATACCGCGCATGGCAGCAGAACCGCCGGTAATCACAATGCCAGAGGCAATCATTTCTTCATTGCCACTGCGTCTGAGTTCTTGCTGTACAAACTCGTACAACTCAACCACGCGCGGCTCAATCACTTCTGCCAGCGTTTGAATGGATAGTTGGCGTGGCTCACGGCCATCAACACCCGGCACTTCCACTACTTCGCGTGCATCAGCCAATTGTCTGAGTGCACAACCGTATTTCACTTTAATTTCTTCTGCCGATTGCGTAGGCGTGCGGAACGCCACCGCAATGTCGTTGGTCATTTGGTCGCCAGCAATGGGGATTACAGCGGTATGACGGATGGCGCCGTTTTTAAACACGGCAATATCGGTGGTGCCGCCACCAATATCCACCAAGCACACGCCCAATTCTTTTTCATCTTCCGTAAGCACAGCTACGCTGGATGCTAATGGTTGCAGAATCAAATCACTCACTTCCAGCCCACAGCGCTTAATGCATTTCACAATATTCTGTGCAGCCGCCACGGCACCAGTGACAATGTGCACTTTTACTTCCAATTTCATGCCACTCATGCCCAATGGTTCACGTACATCTTCTTGGCCATCGATGATGAACTCTTGCGTCAGAATGTGCAGAATCTGCTGATCAGCAGGTAGTGCTATCGCACGCGCAGTTTCCACCACACGGTCCACATCCATTTGCGACACCTCTGCGTCTTTAATCTTCACCATGCCATGCGAGTTCAAACTTTTTACATGGCTACCGGCAATACCGGTAAACACAGTGTTGATTTTGCAATCTGCCATTAGCTCAGCTTCTTCAATCGCTCTCTGGATAGCTTGCATGGTGGAATCAATATTAATCACCACCCCTTTTTTTAGTCCGCGCGAAATGTGTTGCCCAAGCCCAATCACCTTGATGGAACCTTCCGGCAATAGCTCAGCCACTATCGCCACAATTTTTGAGGTGCCAATATCCAGCCCCACAATCAAATTTTTATCTTCACGCACTTTACTCATTTGTTTTCCCCACCAATTATTCCCTTGTCACTCATGCTGACGGCTTACGCTCTTGTTGTTTCATTTGGGTTGGCTTTCTTACCGCAAACCCGTTGGGATAACGCAAATCTGCATAAGTCACTTTTACATTCAACTGACTTAAAGTTGTCGTATATCCTTTTGCAAACTTTTCCAGACGTTTTGTCATGTCCACCCGACCCACCGCAATCTGCATCCCATCCTGCGTTTTAATCTCCCAAGCACGTCTGGGCGATAACTTCACTTGTGCGATTTTCATGTTCGCCTGCGCTAATATTTTTTCAAACGTGGCATAGCCTTTGGTCACTTCCAGTACGCCATCACCAGGCCCATAAAACACAGGCAGTGAAGCGTCGGAAGCAGCATGGAAAATTTCACCCTGCGTATTCACCAAGGCCAAATTACCCCAACGTGCCAGTGCTTGATGTTCTTCAATGCCCACCACAATCTGGTCTGGCCAGCGCCTTCTTACACTTACGCTGCGCGCCCATGGCAGCTTCTCAAATGCATCTCGCGTGCGTTCCAAGTTCAAGGTAAAAAAGTTGCCTTTCAAATGTTTGGCCACAATCAATTTAATCTGCTCGCGATTCACATGGCTTAAGTTGCCTTCCACACGTACCTCTCGCAATGGAAAGATGGGTAAATGCACCACCACAAATAACAAGCCGTACAACAACATCACTATCGAGGTTGCAAACAGAAAATTGGCTATCCAATTGAGTAGCTGTGGCTTATTCCACACTGTCACTATCCTTAAATGTCATGGCCAAAATTCGCAATACCAAAGCATCAAAATCCATGCCGGCCACTTTGGCCGCCATCGGTACTAAGCTATGATCTGTCATGCCTGGGCTGGTATTTACCTCTAAAAAGTAATGCTTACCCGCCTCGTCCATCAGAAAGTCAACGCGTCCCCAACCTTTGCAACCCAGCACCTTAAATGCGACCAAGGCCTCTTGCTGAATCTGCGCTTCTTTAGCAGCATCTAAACCAGATGGACAGTGATACTCCGTATCATTACGCAAGTACTTGGCTTCAAAATCGTAATACTCGTTTTTGGGTACAATACGGATAATGGGTAACGCTTCACCATCCAAAATCCCTACGGTGTACTCTCCACCACCCACAAATTTCTCTGCAATGACCAGTGGGTCTGCTTTTGCTGCCAATGCATAAGCATCCGGCAATGCCTCGGCTGCTTTCACTTTGGTGATGCCAATGCTAGAGCCTTCATTAGCCGGTTTTACAAAGAGCGGCAAACCTAAATGTTTGGCCACTTGTGCAAAATCGGTCTTAGCATCTAGCATTTCAAAATCCGGCGTCACCACACCGCTGGCACGCCACAACAATTTTGTGCGCCATTTATCCATGCCCACCGCAGAGGCCATCACGCCGCTACCGGTATAAGGAATCCCCATCAAGTCCAACAACCCTTGCATGGTGCCATCTTCACCAAAACGCCCATGTAAGGAGATAAATACACGGTCAAACCCACTCAGCTCGCTCAAGTTTCTATGGGCTGGGTCAAACGCTTGCGCATCCACGCCTTGTCTTTGCAAAGCTGTCAGTACTGCATTGCCACTTTTCAGCGACACTTCGCGCTCACCGGATTTACCACCCAATAACACGGCGACTTTGCCAAATTGTTTTACGTCTACCTGCTTATGCATACTCGCCTATCACTCTCACTTCTTGGTGCAGTTCAATGCCATGTTGAGCCAGCACTTGTTCTTTCATATGTTTAATCAATAACTCAATATCTAATGCGCTTGCATTCCCAACGTTCACAATAAAATTGGCGTGCTTTTCAGACACCTGCGCACCCCCAATCATGTAGCCTTTTAAGCCGCACGCTTCAATCAACTTGGCCGCGTAATTACCCTCTGGGTTTCTAAACGTAGAACCCGCACTTGGCATATTGAGTGGCTGGCTAGCCAAACGCGTGGCCAACAACTGTTTAATCTTTTGTGTCGATTCTTTTGCATCGCCCGCTTGCAATGCAAACCAAGCACCCAAGAACCACTCATCTGCTTTGGGATATTGCACATGGCGGTAAGTTGCTACGTATTCAGCTTTGTCACGCACATGCAGTTCACCGGCCAAATCAATGGTTTTCACTTGATCCACAATGTCCCATGTTTCTGCACCGTAGCAACCAGCGTTCATTGCCAAAGCACCACCCACTGTGCCAGGAATACCTGCCATAAACTCTGCGCCTTGCTTGGCTTGGTTAGCAGTAAACCGTGCTAACTTGCCGCAGGTCACACCAGCATCTGCGTACACACGCTCGCCCTCCATGCGCAACTCACTCAGCGCCTGATGCATCACAATCACCGTGCCACGCACGCCGCCATCACGCACCAACAAATTACTACCTAAGCCAATAAAATAAATAGGCTCACCAACTGGGAGCGTATGTAAAAATGCCTGCAAATCTTCAACACTATCCGCAATAAACAGTTGGTCGGCTTTGCCGCCCACACGCCAACTGGTATAACGGGCTAGAGGCTCGTTTTTCAACAGTTGCGAAGCTGTTTTGGCTTGTGCCATCACTGCGCTAGCTCCTTGGTTTTAGCGGCCACTTGGCCAATGCTGCCAGCCCCCATCACAATCACCACATCATTGGCTTGGGCAATATTTAAAATCGCTTCAGGCAAGTCGTCGGTCGTTTCCACAAAAATCGGCTCATTCTTGCCTACCACGCGAATCGCACGAATCAAGCTACGTGTGTCAGCAGCCACAATCGGCGCTTCACCCGCTGAGTAAACTTCTGTGAGCAACGCCACGTCCGTGGTGGAGAGCACACGCACGAAGTCTTCAAAACAATCACGTGTGCGGGTATAGCGATGCGGTTGAAACGCCATGACTAAGCGACGGTTGGGGAACGCACCGCGTGCTGCCGCGATTACCGCTTGCATTTCTACTGGGTGATGACCATAGTCATCAATCAGCGTAAAGGTGCCGCCTGTGCGTGCCGGAATTTCACCATATCGCTCAAAACGACGGCCAACGCCTTTAAACTCTTTTAACGCCTTAATAATCGCTTCATCAGGTACATTTAACTCACTAGCTACTGCAATCGCTGCCAACGCATTCAACACATAGTGCTGACCTGGTAAATTTAAGGTCACATCAAATGTGGTCGTGACGCCATTAATACGCTCTACCGTAAAGTGCATTTTTCCGTTATCGGCACGGATATTCTTGGCACGTATTCTTGCGTCTTCAGTGGTGCCATATGTCATTACCGGACGTGTGACACGCGGCAAAATCTCACGAATATTGGCATCGTCTGTGCACAACACGGCCATGCCCCAGAAAGGGATTTGCTGCAAAAATTCTACAAATGCACTTTTGAGCTTTTCAAAACTGTGCTCATAAGTGCCCATGTGGTCATGGTCAATATTGGTCACCACCGCCAAGATTGGACTCAAATGCAGGAATGAAGCATCGGACTCGTCGGCCTCCACCACAATGTAATCACCAGAACCTAAACGGGCATTGGTGCTGGCGGATTCCAATTTCCCGCCAATTACAAAGGTTGGGTCCATGCCCGCCTCAGCCAATATGCTGGCGATCAAACTGGTAGTGGTGGTTTTGCCATGTGTACCAGCCACTGCAATGCCTTGTTTAAAGCGCATGAGTTCGGCCAACATCAAAGCGCGAGGAATCACTGGAATATTTTTCTCACGTGCTGCAATAATCTCTGGGTTTTGCTCATTCACCGCACTAGATACCACCACTACATCCGCATCATTCAAATGCTCTTTAGCATGACCTTGATACACGGTTGCACCAAAAGAGGCCAAGCGCTTTGTGGTTGCATTGCTCGCCAAATCAGAGCCACTTACATGAAAATCCAAGTTCACCAATACCTCCGCAATGCCACTCATGCCCGAGCCGCCAATGCCGATAAAATGTATATTTTTAACTTTATGTTTCATCGTTTAAGCGCCCACCAGAGCGCACTCCATGCAAATTTTTGCAACTGTAGTTGTAGCCTCAGGCTGTGCTAATTTTTTAGCATTCAGTGCCATCGTTAAGCATTTCTCACGTGTAAAGCCACGCAATACCTCGGTGGCTTTTACCACATTAAATTCTGATTGTTGAATCAACAACGCAGCACCGTTATCCACCAAATATTTAGCATTCGTGGTTTGATGATCATCCACAGCAAATGGAAACGGCACCAATACACTTGCCACACCCACACAGGCAAGCTCTGCCACCGTGAGGGCACCTGCGCGACATATCACCACATCTGCCCAAGCATAAACTTCTGCCATATTTTGGATAAACGCCTTAGCGTCTGCCTGCACCCCAGCCGCTTGATAATGTTGCTTCAGCGCCTCAATATGCTTTTCACCGGCTTGATGAATCACTACTGGCCGTTCCTCTGGGTCAATTTCTGCCAGCGCTTTTGGCAACACTTCGTTCAATGCAGCGGCACCCAGACTTCCACCCACCACCAATAGTTTTAACTTCCCACTTTTTTGAGCAAAACGTTGCTCTGGCGGTACCACTTTCAATAAATCCTGACGCACCGGATTGCCCACCAATATCGACTCATCACCCAATACACTTGGGAAAGCCACCAGCACTCTGTCCGCAAATAGGCTTAATACCTTATTGGTTAAACCAGCTATGGAGTTTTGCTCATGCACCAGTAATGGTTTGCCCATGACTTTTGCCATCAACCCACCTGGAAACGCTGCAAAGCCCCCCATGCCTAACACCACATTAGGCTGATGCGTTTTAATCGCGCGTCTGGCTTGCAATAACGCTTTGGTCAACTTGATGGGCAATAACAACCAGCCTTTAATCCCATTACCACGCACACCCTGCATGGTCATCATGGCTTTGGTGTAACCTTTGCCTTCAATTAAACGGTTTTCCATACCACCCTCGGTCGCAAGCCATACCACTTGCCAACCATGGGCTTTCAAGTAGTCAGCCACCGCCATTGCAGGGTAGACATGCCCACCCGTGCCCCCAGCCATCACCATGATGGTGTGCCTATCAAAGCGTGTGATGACGTTATCTAACATCATGCTGGCAAACCCTTCTGAAGCCTTCGATTTTGGCTACGGCTTAACTTGCTCCGCAAGTTAGCCTGCACCGAAACCGCCTCGTGCATCCATCCAGCACTAATCATCATCGTGATTACTCTCATGCTGGCAAACCCTTCTGAAGCCGGCGGTTTTCATAATCAATGCGCAACAAAATGGCCATGGCAATGCAATTAGCCAAAATGCCACTGCCACCAAACGAGAGCAATGGCAGGGTGAGTCCTTTGGTCGGTAGTACGCCCATGTTCACCCCGATATTGATAATGCCCTGCACACCCATCCATACACCAATGCCCTGCGCCAATAAGGCGGCAAAATATCGCTCGTTTGCTACCGCTTCTTTTCCAATGCCAAATGCGCGAATCACAATCCATACAAATAAGCCCAGCACGGTAACCACACCAATAAAACCTAACTCTTCCGCAATTACCGCCAATAAAAAGTCGGTATGCGCCTCTGGCAAATACAAGAGCTTTTCAACGCTCGCGCCCAAACCAACCCCAAACCACTCGCCACGTCCAAACGCAATTAAGGCATGCGATAACTGATACCCTTTGCCATAAGGGTCAGCCCAAGGATCCATAAATCCAATCACTCGTTGCATGCGGTATGGCGAACTTTTAATCAGTACCACAATCGCCACTGGCAATAACAAGACCAACCCAGCAAATATCTTTCCGTTAATACCACCCAGCCACAAAATGGAAATAGAGATGGCGGCAATCACAGCAAACGCACCAAAATCAGGCTCGCGTAACAATAAAAACCCTACCAACACCATCACCGCTACCATCGGCAAAAAGCCTTTCACAATGCTGTCCATTTGCTCAGCTTTTCTTACCGCATAATCAGCCACATACATCGCTGCAAACAGCTTTACAAATTCAGAAGGTTGTACGTTGATAAATACCAATGGCAACCAGCGCTGACTACCATTGACGTTACGTCCAACACCAGGAATCAGCACCAACACCAACAAAAACAGGCCTATGAGGAAAAGGTACGGTGCCATTTTCTGCCACCACATCACGGGGATTTGAAACGACACAAATCCAGCGCATAGCCCAATCACAATAAAAATACTTTGGCGTACCAAGTAATAGGTGGTTTTGTGACCCGTGTCTATATCGGCCTCTGCAATCGCAATCGATGCGGAATACACCATGACCAAACCCAAGCCCAATAAAATCAGGGTGACCCAGAGCAGCATCTGATCGTAGTTGGGCAAGCTTATGCGTTCACGCGTCAACATCACTGGGCTTAGCATGTCGCCACCTCCAGCGCCTTGACTGCATCGATAAACACTTCTGCACGATGCACATAATTTTTGAACATATCAAAGCTTGCGCAAGCTGGAGACAACAATACCGCATCACCCTTTGAGGCAATTTTGTGTGCAATGGCTACGGCTTCTCTCAAGTCGATGGCGTCATAAATAGGCAACTCAGAGGCAAGCAGCACAGATTCAATCAAAGGCGCATCTCGTCCAAACAACACTACTGCACGCGCATTGGCTTGCACCGCTTCCAACAGCGGTGAGAAATCCTGACCTTTGCCATCCCCCCCTGCCAACAGCACCACTTTTTGGGGTTTACCTGCTTTGGTCATGCCTTTAATGGCGGCGCATGTTGCCCCCACATTGGTGCCTTTTGAATCGTCGTAATAGTCCACATCGTTGATGTTCGCCACCCACTCCACCCGATGTGGCAATCCTTTGAATTGACGCAAGGTTTGAATAATTGCACTTTTTTCTATGCCAATATTGCTACACAGTGCTACTGCAGCAAGAGCGTTGGCAACATTATGTTGTCCTTGTATTTTGAGGTCTGACACTGGAATCAATTTTCGCTTACCGCTGGAAAGCCAAGTGCCATTGACCTCTATCAAGCCAAAATCTGAATAATTTTGCGCTTCGTTCAATCCAAATGACACAGCCTCCGTCTTCGTTAATCCCAAACTGGCCGGGTCATCACGATTGACTACCGCTAATGTGGCATGGTCATAAATGCGCGCTTTAGCAGCTGCATAGTCTTCAATGGTGTCATAGCGATCCATATGATCTTCTGAAATATTAAGGACAGTGGCTACATCCACCTTCAAACTGTAGGTGGTTTCGAGCTGAAAGCTGGATAGCTCTAACACGTACACATCAGGCGCCTTGTCCTCTAAGGTATCCAACACTGGCAAACCAATATTGCCAGCTACAACCGTACTTAAACCCGCACGTTTACAAATCTCACCCACCAAAGTGGTGACTGTGGTTTTTCCGTTAGAGCCGGTAATCGCAATCACTTTCGCGCTTGCAGGACGATGCAAGGCAAATAGCTCAATATCTCCAATCACCTTTTTGCCTTGTGTAATCGCAGCCTGCAATGCTGGTTCAGCCAAAGGTACACCGGGACTGCTAACAATAAAATCGCAATCCATCAACACACCCAATACAAATGGTCCGGTATGCACTTTGATATCTGGATAAGTTTTTAAAACATCATCCACACCGGGTGGATGCAAGCGTGAGTCCGCTATCGACACCTCTGCACCGTGCTTGCGCAGCCAACGCAATGCAGACAGGCCTGTCTCTCCCAGGCCTAGTACTAACACGCGTTGATCTTGATAAAGCATAGTCATCTTGGTTTAAATATCTATCTCAATTTCAATGTGGATAAGCCCACTAGCACCAACATCATAGTAATAATCCAAAACCGCACTACTACTTGCGTTTCTTTCCAGCCTTTTTGCTCATAGTGATGATGCAAAGGCGCCATTAAAAAAATGCGCTTGCCCGTGCCCGTAAGCTTTTTGGTGTATTTAAAATAGAGCACTTGAATAGCGACAGAAAAGGTTTCCATCACAAAAACGCCACCCATAATAAACAGCACAATTTCTTGTCTTACAATCACCGCCACCACACCCAATGCCGCGCCTAGTGCCAGCGCACCTACGTCACCCATAAACACTTCAGCCGGGTAGGCGTTAAACCACAAAAATCCTAAGCCGGCACCCGCCATGGCGGCACAAAACACCATAAGTTCACCTGCGCCTGCCACATAGGGAATGCCTAAGTACTTGGAGAAATAGAGATGTCCTGCCACATAGGCAAAGATGGCTAAGGCGCTTCCCACCATCACCGTGGGTAAAATAGCCAAACCGTCCAGACCATCGGTCAGATTGACTGCATTACTGCTACCAACAATCACCAAATAGGTCAGCAACACAAAGCCAAACATCCCGAGCGGCAATGTCAGCGTCTTAAAAAAAGGCACAATCAGCGTGGTTTCAACTGGGGTCGCCGCTGTTTTGTAAATAAAAATGGCCACACCCAGCCCAATCAAGCTTTGCCAGAAATATTTTGCTTTAGCGGATAAACCTTTAGGGTTTTTGTAAACCACCTTACGGTAATCATCCACCCAACCAATGGCGCCAAACCCTAATGTGGTAATCAGCACCACCCATACAAAACGGTTGTGCAAATCTGCCCAAAGTAATGTGGATATTGCAATCGCCACCAATATCAAAGCCCCGCCCATGGTAGGCGTGCCCGCTTTAATTAAATGGGTTTGTGGCCCGTCGTCTCTTACAGATTGGCCAACTTTGTATTCCGTCAGCTTACGTATCATGCCCGGACCGACGATAAATGAAATGGCTAATGCTGTGAGTGTTGCCAGTACAGCACGCAACGTAATGTAATCAAACACGTGAAATCCGCGAATATCATGTGCTAACCAACGCGCCAATTCTAACAACATGTTGCTCTCCCCAATGTTTGTGTTGGTTGCTCAGCCTTTTGTAGCTCAAGCAACTTCACTACGCGCTCCATTTTCATGAATCTAGAGCCTTTTATTAATACGGTAACGCCCGCTTGCATCAGTGGCTTAATGTGGTTAGCCAGCATCTCAATGTCTGTAAAATGTTGTGCAGCATCGCCAAACGCAAAACTTGCTTGTTGACTTTGTTCGCCAAAGCTAAAGAAGTGCTGGATGTTATGTTCGCGGGCATAACTGCCTACTGCAGCATGCATCGCAGCAGCATCTGGCCCAAGCTCGCCCATATCCCCCATCACAAAGATGCGGGTTGTATTCAGATGGCTTAGCACTCGAATAGCGGCCTTCATTGAATCTGGATTAGCGTTATAAGTGTCATCAATCAATACCGCTCCATTGATGCCTTGCTTATATTCCAGCCGCCCGTGTACTCCACCAAAGCTTGCCAATCCCTGTGCGATATGCCTGTTTTCAATCCCCAATGCCACGGCTACTGCGCTAGCAGCAAGCGCGTTATAAATGTTGTGTACACCTAGAATAGGCAGTTGAAATGACACATTCCCATTGGGCGTTGTGAGGTTTACCTTGCTGGATTGCGCTTCTTCTTTATACGTTGCGGTAATATCTGCCGGATGTTTCAATGCAAAGCTGAGCACTTTACGAGACGAGTTTAGCGACCGCCAATAATCTGCAAATGCGTCATCAGCGTTGATAACCGCTGTACCGCTCTCAGCAAGGCCTTCATATATTTCCCCTTTGGCCTTGGCGATGTTTTCACGTGAACCCAACTCACCAATATGGGCAGTCCCCGCGTTGTTAATGACCGCAACATTGGGTTGAGCGATATTGCTTAAATAGGCAATTTCCCCTAAATGATTCATGCCCATCTCCAACACAATCTGCTGATGATGCGCACGCGCATTCAACAGAGTGAGTGGCATACCGATATCATTATTGAAGTTGCCTTGGGTTGCATGCACTGCGGCAACATCACCAGTGGCTGCCACCAAAATAGCATTTAGCATTTCTTTTGTCGTTGTCTTACCGTTGCTACCAGTAATTGCGGTAATCGGTGCGCGTAACTGTTTACGCCAATAATGAGCCAGCTTGCCCAACGCCAAGCGCGTGTCATTGACCAGCACTGCCGGCGTCGCTGATTGTGACGCGTCTGAAATCATGACGGCGGCTGCACCTAACTTGAGAGCATCTGCCGCAAACGTATTGCCATCAAAACGCTCCCCTTTGATGGCCACAAACAACTGCTGTGCTTGAATACGACGACTATCAGTATCCACAGAAGTCACCAGCACATCTGCTCCAATGAGCTTGCCACCCATCGCTTTTGCAATTTCAGAGAGCATCATCATAGCGCTATCTCTTGATAGGTTTCTAAGGCCAGCTCGGCCTGTTTGGCATCGCTAAAATAGTGGCGTACGCCTGCTACTTCTTGGTAATCCTCATGGCCTTTGCCCGCTATTAACACCACATCGCCCACCTTGGCTGACATCACCCCAATCGCAATTGCCTTGGCACGGTCTAGTTCAAACACATAATGGCCATCCATCCCTTTGACGATATCGTTGACAATATCTTGTGGGTTTTCATTTCGCGGATTATCCGTGGTGACCACGATGGCATCCGCATGTTTGCTCACAATCTTGCCCATTTTTGCGCGCTTGCTTTGGTCGCGATCACCGCCACAACCAAACACACATACCAATTTTGATTTGGTTTGTGCCTTGAGGGTTTTCAACACTTTATCCAACGCATCAGGCGTATGTGCATAATCCACCACGACCAATGGCTTGTTGCCGCCACCTAACATTTGCATACGCCCATCGACTGGCTTGAGATGGCTAATCGCCTCAATCGCATCTGCAAATGCCACATCAGAAACCAACAAGGTTGCCAACACCGCCAAGGTGTTATACACGTTAAATTCACCAATCAGATTAACCACAACATCTGCATCGCCATAGGGCGTTTTCACATGCATTTCAAAGAATGTGTCATGCAATTCCACGTTGGTAGCGCGCACTTCGCCTGAGGCAATCCCGTAGGTAATCACATGCTGATGATCAGCGTTTAACTTGTCAGCGATTTGCTTGCCAAACGCGTCATCATAATTAATCACGCTTGCTTTTAAAGTCGGCCAAGCAAACAGTTTCTCTTTAGCGGCCTGATACGCTTCCATGGTTTTGTGATAATCCAAATGGTCTTGCGTCAGATTGGTAAATACAGCCACATCAAATTCCACACCATTCAAACGGCCTTGATCCAAACCATGCGAGGAGACTTCCATTGCGACAACACTGGCTTTAGCATTCAGATAGCGCGCCAGCAATTTTTGCAGTTCAATCGGGCCTGGAGTCGTATTCATGGTCGGTTCTAGGCTATCTAAAAAGCCATTGCCCAAGGTACCCACCACAGCCGTACGCCGGTTTAAAAAATCAAACGCCTGCGCTAACCACTGACTAACCGAAGTTTTTCCATTCGTGCCCGTGACACCCACTGTCCATAATGTCGCTGATGGTTTTTTGTAGAACTGGCTGGCTATGTGTCCTGCCTGTAAATTCAGATGTGGAATAGCAATATTCTTCACATCCCAATCCGCGTTCCACGCAAATCCATCCTCATCCCACACCACCGCTACTGCGCCTTTTTTAATCGCATCTGCTATGTATTCACGACCATCCGAATATTGGCCAGGGTAAGCAATGAATAAGCTATTCTTCTCAACCAAGCGGCTGTCTGAAGTGATGCTGGCAATGGGCGCTTTAATTACATATCGCGTCATACCACTTCCTTCACATCCACCACATCGGCTGGAATCACCACATTATTATTGGGCGCATCTTGCGGAACGGACAACATGCGTAATGCGTCTGCCATCACAGCACTAAATACAGGAGCAGCCACCGTGCCGCCATAATATTCACCCGATGTAGGCTCATCGATCATCACCGCCATAATCAATTTTGGGTCGGATGCGGGCGCCATACCTACGAATGAACCAACATATTTATCTTTCTCATACCCGGTTGGACCTAATTTGTGAGCAGTCCCTGTTTTACCGGCCACACGGTAACCCGCTACTTGTGCGCGCAATGCAGTACCACCGGGCTGCACCACCAACTCCAACATATCTTTCATGTCATTGGCCACTTTGGCAGAAAACACTTGCTGCCCCACTGGTGGCTCAGTGGCTTTTAATAAAGAAACCGGCTTAAGCTCCCCCTCATTGGCAAACACGGTGTAAGCCCTGGCCAGCTGCAGCAAAGTCAAGCTAATCCCATGACCGTAAGACATCGTTGCCTGCTCGATTGGACGCCAAGTTTTGTAATTTCTCAAACGACCGGAAGCTTCACCCGGAAAGCCGATATGTGTTGGTGTGCCAAAGCCCAACTGATGAAAAGTACTCCACAGCGCTTCTTTTCTTAGGCTCAGTGCCATTTTTGCGGAACCCACATTGGATGATTTCTGAATCACCTCAGACACCGTCAAAATCCCATGTGGATGCGCATCATGAATCACCGCAGGCCCAATCGCCATATAACCTGGCGCAGTTTGAATTTTTGTTTCAGGCGTGTAATCACCAAACTCCATCGCAGCAGCACCCGTCACTGGCTTGAGTGTGGAGCCTGGCTCAAAGGTATCGGTAATCACGCGGTTGCGCGTTTTGCCCTTGATATTCACAGGGTTATTGGGGTTGTAAGTAGGCAAATTCACCATTGCCAATACCTCCCCTGTTTTGGCATCCAACACTACGGCTGCGCCTGCTTTTGCCTTGAACTGCTCAACCGCCTTGGAAAGCTCTCTGAAAGCCAAATACTGAATTCTACGATCAATACTCAGCACCAAATCGTGCCCATCTTGTGGCACTTTCACCGCCTCCAAGTCCTCAACAATACGGCCTTTTCTATCTTTAATTACGCGTCGACTGCCCGGCTTACCTGATAGATGGGTGTTCTTAGCTAACTCAAAGCCCTCTTGACCGTTATCATCAATCCCGGTGAACCCCACAATATGCGCGGCCACATCACCCGCAGGATAAAAGCGTTTATATTCGCGCTGCATAAAAATGCCGGGGATTTCTAAACTCATGACTTGCGCTGCTAAGTCCGGAGAAATGCGTCGCTTGATATAGACAAACTCACGTTGGGTATTGGCGATTTTTTTATCGAACTCCTTGGCTTTTAACCCCAACAATTTGAGCAACGCCTGTTTTTGCTTGGCATCAATTTCCACGTCTGGCGGACTCGCCCAGATTGACTCAACTGGACTACTGATGGCTAACAACTCATCATTGCGATCAACTATTTTTCCGCGATAGGCAGGCAAAGTCAGGGTCCGGCTATAACGGGCATCCCCTTTCTTCTGCAAAAAATCTTTGTGCAAGCTTTGTAAGTACACACCTCTTGCAAATAACCCAACAAATCCAAGCAGGACGCAGATAAGCAACAGCCTGCGTCTCCACGCAGGCAGTTTCACCATCCGATGCTGACTTTGTTTTAATAACATAACAATTAACGTATACCTTCTAGCTGAATTACCTGAATGCGTTTTACATCAGGCACTTGCATATGCAATTTTTGTTGCGCGTATTCTTCCAATCGTGAGTGCATAGCCCAAGTACTTTGCTCCAATTGCAGTTGACCCAACTCTGTTTGATATCCAGAGGCCAATGACTCCTGATGTTCCAATTCAATATATAGCTTGCGTGCTTTGTGCTGGGCGGTAATCACCCCCAACGCCACCAATATCAACACTGCAAATAGAATCAAATTGATTCTGGTCATAGCACAGCCGTCCTCTCGGCCACCCGCATCACAGCACTTCTTGCGCGCACATTGTTTTTCACTTCTGCCTCACTTGGCTTAATGGCTCGGCCAATAGACATCAATCTTGGTTGCGGCAAATCTTTCGCCTTGATAGGAAAGCGGCTGGGTAAATCATCACGCGATTCTTCACTCTGTATAAAACGCTTCACCATACGATCTTCCAAGGAGTGAAAGCTAATCACCACTAAACGCCCACCTGCGCGCAACAGTGGCAGACACTTAGGCAAAATTAGCGATAACTCCTCAAGCTCTTGATTGATGAAAATCCGTAAAGCTTGAAAGGTGCGCGTTGCGGGGTTCTGCCCCGGATCGATCTTGGGGATTGCACTTGCCACGACCTTGGCAAGCTGTCCTGTAGTGGTGATGGCGTGCCCATCTTCGCGCTCTTTAATAATCGCCCTTGCAACCTGCTTAGCAAACCGTTCTTCACCATAATGTTTAATGACCTCTCCCAATTGTTTTTCAGAAACAGTGGTCAGCCACTCAGCCACCGTTTTCCCCTTTGTTTGATCCATACGCATATCCAATGGACCATCAAACCTAAAACTAAACCCGCGCTCCGCCTCGTCAATTTGCGGTGACGAAATGCCCAAATCCAACAAAATACCGTCTACTTGCGAAACACCTAAATCTGCTAACGCCTCTTCAATTTCGGAAAAGTGGCGATGCACCATCTTAAAGCGCTCATCCGTCACACTTTGCCCAACAGCAACTGCCGCCATGTCTCTATCCATCGCAATGAGCCGACCCTTGTCACCCAACCTCGATAAAATCAGACGGCTATGACCACCGCGCCCAAATGTACCATCCACGTAAATACCGTCCGCTTTAAGGGCTAATGCATCTACCGCTTCATGTAATAACACTGTGATATGCGGCGCAGTTTGTTCCGAAAGTGGCACCGACACTGAGGCTGAGATGGGCGCTGAGTGAGCGCCCGTCATCATAGTGAAAAACCTTCTAACTCTTGTGGAACCACCAGTTGTTCGGTGCCCATCAGCTTCTCTAGTTGCTGATCCCAAGCCATCACATCCCACAATTCAAAATGACTTCCCTGTCCGACCAACATCACTTCCTTATCCAACTTTGCAAACTTTCTTAATACGGCTGATACCAACAAACGTCCCGCGCCATCCAAACTCAACACGTCAGCCTGCCCCACAATCATGCGTTGAATCGCACTGATTTGCGGATTAAAGCTGGACAAGCTGGTGAGCTTGGCCTCAATTGGCGTCCACGCTTCCTTTGGGTACAAAATCAGGCAGCGATGAGGATGCGCCGTCAATACGACTTCACCAGCACCACCGGCCGTGAGGGCGTCACGATGCTTGGCAGGCACGGCAAGCCTGCCTTTTGCATCCATACTCAGCTGTGTCGCACCCCGAAACATCACCCATTCAACCCCAAAAAAATTGCGTTATCTGCGCAAACATCTATCCGCGCATTATTGATTAAAATTCACCACAATTCAACACAAAAAACCTCTTTTAACCACTATAGTTAAAAAAAAATGGGTTTGCAAGTAAAACCTAAAGATTTTCTTTATAAGACAAGGACTTATCGCATTTTTTGAAAAAAGTTAATGGCTATTAAAATCAATAAGTTGCGGCAACTTATGAATGTGCTACCTGATGAGGCATCAATATGTAATTGAATTGCTTGAGAGTGGTGAAATGTTAGGTAAAAACTGGTGTTTTATGTGCGTCAGACACTCCAATTTTGGGGATTGTGAATAAGCAGAAGATTGATAGTATTTTGACGTGAGTTATTTAACGGTATTCATAACTCATCCCTCCGCCGCACCTCCAAAAGGGGTGCGGATTTTTTTGTGCTGTAACATCTGAAAATGTGCAGTGCATTTGAGAGTTAGCACTGCAAAAAAGAGAAAAAGCTAGCCGATAAGCCGGGTTCTGTCGCACATCGCTGTGCGTGACAGTCATTCATCTAGGCGCACAATTACTCGTACGCTCAAGCAACCTACCCGCTGGCAGCGCGAGCCACGCCTATTACCAGCCTATTTGGTCTTGCTGCAGATGGAGGTTACCGCGTTTCACCCGTTTCGATGCAAGCTCGCTAAAAAGCGTGCTCGCAGGTCGAACCGACTCGTCTCTGTGGCCCTATTCCTCGCCTCACGGCGTACGGCCGTTAGCCGTCATCTTGCTCTATGCAGCCCGGACTTTCCTCCCCTTGCTTTCACAAGCGGCGACTGTCTAGCTAGCTTTGTTGAATTTTAACATGGTTTGGCTTGGCACCAGCTAACAACAAAGCGAGCAAAACTCACCACTTTCACAAGCAAACCAGCTAAGGCTTAACCACCAATGCATTTTTAACAGCTTTAACACCACTCACTTCATAGGCAATTTGCTCGGCACGTTTTCTGGTGAATTCATTTTCAACAAAGCCACTCAACACCACTACGCTATCTTTTGTTTCCACGCTCACTCTAAAGCTTCTGAAGTTCTTCTCAACCAAATACTTTGATTTTATTTTTGCGGTAATCGTGCTATCGCTTGCGGCTTGTTTGGCTTGTTTTTGTTGAACAGCCGATTTATAGGTGGCAAATTCCTCTTTATCCAACGCATGATTGCGGTTACGATCGGCCCTTGCAAACCCAGTACTCCCAAAAACAGGATCTTTACTAGCCTCTTTAGCGCTAAGCTTGTCATTGGCATCGACATCAAGCAGCCTGAACTCACGGTTATACCCTGTTTGATCGTTTACATCTGGCGTGATGGCATGCGCCAACTGCAATCCACATAGACAGTAAATCCCCAGCAAATAGCGGCATAGATGGCTTTGATACATATCCAGTCCTCCCAACATCAAGATGGCTACCTTATTTGATAACAGTTTGATTAAAAACTTATTTTCTGATGAATGCAACCCACACCCTTTAGCCTGATGTGACGAATACGCTTTTGTATACAAGCATCGAGCCATAACCAAATTAGGACGAGCGTGTACGCTCATGTAAAATAAAACCAGAATTGCACAGCAATTGAACAACGGCAATCCTCAAAGAATTGGAATCAGCATTATGTCTAAGCAATCACAGCCATCAAACCAACCAGACCAAGGTGTCATATTTGCACCTTGGGAACGCGTGTTCAGACGCGTACTCTCTCCGTTCGAACAATTTATCCACCAGCAAAGTACGAGCGGCCTACTACTCATGGCAGCAGCAATTGTTGCTTTATTTTTAGCCAACAGCCGCTGGGCAGAAGACTACCTTCACTTTATTCACACCCCTGCGTTGATAGGGATTGGTGATTGGGGCATACGCATGAGCTTGCATCATTGGGTGAACGATGCCTTGATGGCGATCTTCTTTTTTGTGGTGGGTTTAGAATTAAAACGCGAGTTATTGGTAGGTGAACTCTCAGACATCAAACAGGCTGCATTACCCATTGTTGCTGCAATAGGCGGCATGGTGGTTCCCGCATTCATTTTCGAAGTCTTTAACTATGGTAGCGACGCAGCTCACGGATGGGGGGTCCCCATGGCCACCGATATTGCATTTGCGGTTGGCGCGCTTGCACTCCTTGGAAAGCGCGTGCCCAAAGCACTCATTACGTTTCTAGTCGCGTTGGCAATTGCTGACGACCTAGGTGCGGTACTGGTCATTGCTTTGTTTTACACACAAAACCTAGCACTAAATTGGTTGCTTGTCGCAGTTGCATTAACCGCCATTTTAATGACGCTTAATTATGCTGGCATCCGCAATGCGATTCCCTATTTTATTATCGCAGTCATACTCTGGTATGCCATGCTGCAGTCCGGCGTGCATGCTACGCTGGCTGGGGTGATAGGCGCATTCACGGTACCCGCTCGCTCAAAATACGACCCAAAACTTTTTGCTGACATGGTCAATCAGCACATCGATAAATTTATTGCCAACCGAAAACAACAAGATAGCTTGATGACGAATAATCAGCTGTATTCGATTGTGCAAAATCTCGAAGAAAGCGTACGCGGCGTACAAACGCCTTTACAGCAATTAGAACTCACGTGGCACTTACCTGTGGCGTTTCTAGTGATTCCGATCTTCGCTATTTTTAATGCGGGCATCCCTATTCAAATGGGCACGTTGAGCGACACTTTTACCAACCCAGTGATGTTAGGTGTCATGCTAGGCTTATTAATAGGTAAATTTGTCGGCATCAGTGGCGCTTGCTGGCTGGCCATTAAATTGGGCCTTGCAAAAATGCCTAGCCAGACACGATTTAGTCAAATTGCTGCCGTGTCTGTGCTTGGGGGTATTGGCTTTACAATGTCAATATTCATCGCAGAACTTGGCTTCCCCGGTCACCCAGAACATCTCTTGATGGCAAAAACCGGGGTATTAGCAGGCTCTATTTGTGCTGGTTTGATAGGCTTTATTTGGTTATGGTGGTTAGGTCGCAAACAAGCCTAATTAGTGTCTGTTTTTACGATTAATCCACCAAGCGCCAAGCCACAGACTGGCCTGCACGCAACGGCACCAACACATCGTTATCGTATGGAATATTTTCAGGCACTTGCCAGCTTTGTTTTTGCAATGTAATGGTGTCTTGATTGACCGGTAGTCCATAAAATCCAGCGCCAAATACACTGGCAAAGCCCTCCAGCTTATCCAGCGCATTCATCTCATCAAACACTTCGGCATAGAGCTCAATAGCAGCATGGGCTGTATACATTCCCGCGCAGCCACAACTGGCCTCTTTGGCCGATTTTGCATGCGGGGCACTGTCTGTCCCTAAAAAGAATTTAGCGCTTCCGGATATCGCAGCTTGCACTAAAGCCACACGATGCTCCTCACGTTTCAACACCGGTAAGCAGTAATGATGCGGACGAATCCCGCCTGTAAACATCGCATTACGGTTCATCAGCAAATGATGGGCAGTGATGGTAGCCGCCACATTGGCGGGCTGAGATTGCACAAATTGCACCGCATCTTGTGTGGTGATGTGCTCAAACACCACTTTCAACTCGGGGAACTGTTGCATCAGCGGCCGCATATGACGCTCAATAAATACTTTTTCGCGGTCAAATACATCCACATTGCCATCGGTCACTTCGGCATGCACCAATAGTGGCATGCCATGCGCTTGCATCGCGGCAATCGTTTGATAACATTTTTCAAGACTAGTCACACCAGAATCCGAATTCGTGGTGGCACCGGAAGGATACATCTTCACCCCATGCACAAAACCACTGGCTTTTGCTTTTACAATTTCTTCTGGTGGCGTGTTGTCAGTCAGGTAGAGCGTCATCAGTGGTTCAAACTTCATACCATCAGGCAATACACTCAAAATGCGGTCACGATAAGCCGATGCCAACGCTGTTGTCGTCACCGGCGGCCGCAAATTAGGCATCACAATTGCACGTGCAAAACGCTTGGCGGTATCGGGTAACACCGCTTTTAAAGCAGCGCCGTCTCGTAAATGTAAGTGCCAGTCATCTGGCCGTTGAATGGTAATTGTGGTCATAATTCCAACTTTGCAAAATTAAAAACTATTTTTGTGATTCGGCCGAATTTTTAATATCCAGCGCCAATTCATAAAGGGCATTCTTTTTAGCCCCAGTGATGTCAGAGGCCAACTTGGCGGCTTGCTTCAACGGCAACGCCTCTAGCAATAGCCGCAGCACCCGCTCCGCTTCGGGATCCACCTCCACGGCCTCTTGCAAAGGCGGGGCTTCCACCAGCAATACAAACTCTCCGCGCTGCTGATTCAAATCATGCGCCAACCAAGCGCTCGCCTCTCTCAGCATACAACGATGCATGGTCTCAAATGTTTTGGTGAGTTCACGTGCAATGGTGATGCGACGCTCCTCACCAAGGATGCTGGCTAAATCTTGCACACAGTCTGCAATCCTATGCGGCGCCTCATAAAACACCAACGTAGCATCCACGGCCTGCAAGCTCTCTAGTTTTTTACGGCGTTGCGCGCCACTGGCTGGCAAAAATCCCACAAACATAAAGGCATTATCTGTGATGCCAGAAGCAGATAGCGCTGCCACCACTGCACTGGCACCTGGAATCGGCACCACCTTGACCCCATGGGATATCAGCACATCCACCACCACGGCGCCTGGGTCGCTAATGCCAGGGGTGCCTGCATCGGTTATGAGCGCAATATGCTCCCCTTGTTGAATACGTTGCAACAATAGCTGTGCAGACTGCTGCTCATTGTGTTCATGCACTGCAATCAATTTTTTATTAATGCCAAAATGGGTTAGCAAACCGGCACTGTGTCGCGTGTCCTCTGCCGCAATCGCATCCACCTGCTTAAGGGTGTCGATTGCACGCATGGTGATGTCACCTAAGTTACCGATAGGCGTGGCAACCACATATAATATGCCCTGTTCTTTCATCCAACTATTTTAAGCGAAAGCCACTGCAAAACCTATGGAAATCATCACCCATGAAACTCAATGCTGACAACCCCGGATTGGCTGCAGAGAAAATGGCTGCAACTTTTTTAGCGCAACAAGGCCTTAAGTTAGTCGCAACCAATTTTCATTGTCGTTATGGCGAAATTGATTTAATCATGCACGATGGCAAGACATTAGTATTTGTGGAAGTGCGTTTAAGATCCAACACTGCATATGGCTCAGCCGCTGCCAGCATTACCCCGCAAAAGCAGCAAAAGCTGATTCGCACAGCACAACTTTACCTGCAACAGCATGCCATACAATCCCCGTGTCGCTTCGATGCCGTACTGATGTCAAAAGCCGATTTGACCCAGATTGAATGGCTGCGTAATGCAATCGAAACATAAACAGCGTATCATTTCACCTAAGTGTTAAGGGGCATGAGTACGCATTATTCACAACCATACTGATAATAAAACACAATCTTTTGAGGAGTACACAATGCATTTATTGACCAAGCTAATTTTATCAACTGCACTTGCCACACAACTTGCTGCATGCGTCCCCGCTGTAGTAGGAGGGGCAGCCGCAGGTGGCGCCATGGCCGCTGATAGAAGAACCTCTGGTATTTTTGTAGAAGATGAAAATATCGAACTAAAAGCGGTGAAAAAGATGGAAACCAATCTTGGCGAGTATTCTCATGTCAATGTCACCAGCTTTAACCGTAACGTATTACTCACTGGAGAAGTCCCCGATGAGTCTAAAAAAGCCTTGGCTGAAAGTTTATTGAAAGAAATTCCAAATATTCGTCAAGTCACTAACGAAATCACGATTGAACCAAAATCATCTTTAGGTTCACGTAGTAACGACACCTTTATCACGTCTAAAGTGAAAACATTGTTCGTGACGGAAAATCGCTTTCCTGCCAACTATGTAAAAATTGTCACTGAAAACGGTGTTGTTTATTTGATGGGTTTAGTCACTAAAGAAGAAGCAGATGCAGCTGTGGACATCGCAAGAAATACAGAGGGTGTCACCAAGGTCGTTAAAGTATTTGAATACATCAACTAATTATCATTGAGCACTGGAAATATTATGGCAACACAAGAAATCATTATTCAAGGCCTCACCTTGGCTGGCAAACCTTTTCGCCCAAGCGACTGGGTGGATCGTATGTGCAGTACTTACGCCAGCTTTGGTGAGGATAAAAAGCTACGTTACTCACCATATCTTAAGCCAAAATTGGTCGATAACGTGCGCTGTTTATCTGTCGATATGAAACTTAAAGATGTGAACCCAGAAGGCTTTGAACAGTTGATTCAATTTGCCAATGAAAACCAACTGGGTATTTTGAACGCCGCTGGCGAGCAAATCACCATCACAGCTTAAGGGCGTTTACTTCATCAAACTCTCTAGGTATTGTTTAGTCACTAACCCGCGTTTGATTTTCACCAGTTCACCTCGCGGGTTGAACACATAAGTGGTTGGCAGTGCATCAGCATTGCCAATTTGCGCCTTCACTTCTTCATCACCCAATACAATCGGGTAAGACATCAACATGTCATCTACGTAATCGAACACCTCTTTTTCCGAGTCAAAATCAAACACCACACCAATCACCACTACATCTTTATTTTTGCGGCTATCGTATAGCGCCACTAAATCGGGCACCTCCTCTAAACAGGGCGGACACCAACTCGCCCAATAATTCACAAACACCCATTTACCTCTGTACTGCGAGAGCTTGTGCTGCCTGCCTGCCGTGTCTTTCAACACAAACTCTTTGAATCGTGGCTTGGACTGCTCCACAGCCAATACCGAAGGCTGCAATGTCAATAGACAGCAAGCAAATGCAAAACTCTTTAGAAAATTCAATCATTACCCCTGAATTGGTGATGGATATCAGTGACAAATTCTATTCTTTTAATTAATATCCTAACAGTCCTTGGGAGTGAAAGCATGTCGTTAAGTATCAATCTTGCACCATTAGAATTCGAATCTGCTGCCTTTGCTGAGACACGCCCTCAAAAAGTCTTAGAGTTTACAAAAAGCATCGGCCATATGGAAACTTTCCTTGCGGCCTCACGCCTGCTTGAAGAACTCAAAATCTTAAATCGCCAGAAATTAGATGCAGACACTCGTATTCAAACACTAGAGCTTTACAGAAAAATCACCCATGAGTTAGGCCACGATCTTGAAGAGGTGTATGGCAACGCTGCTGTGCCTATGCCAGATGATGCTAAAAATTATGCGGCGCTAGCTGAAGCTATCTGGCTAGAGACTGGTTATGGTTACAAGCGCGCGCTGTTGGATTTAAAGCAAAAGCTGATTAACTTCCAAGAAAACAAACAACATTCATTGGTCATGTTACGCATCATAGAAGCGCTCAAAAATGAAGCCCTAGTCAACTATTTATGCTACACCCTACCATCCGATGCCCTGTGGTCTGACTTGCATAAGGTGTACTTCCACGCATTACAGCTTGGTTTGGAAGACACAGAAGTAGCAGAACATGCAATAGGTGCTAATAGCAAGACCATTAATCTGGTGTATATCCAAGCGCTACTGATGAACATTGCCAACCCACAACGCTTGAGCAAAACCAACATCAGAAAAATGTCTCATTATGTGGGGAGCCTAGCCAAATTTGCAGAGTTACGTGGCATGGGTGTGATTGAAAAGCCCATGGGTGTGTTTTTGATTGAGCTCGACTCCAAGAAACCCCCTGTCCCTTACCTAAAAAACCGAAATACCCCCAGCATTGAAACTGATATTTTGCTGGTAACCGTGGAGGTAGCTCGCCATATCCATCAACAACTCACCTACATTCAAGAAGCCAAAGCACAAAACAGCGAGCCATTGCCCACTGCAGCGTTAGAGATTGTAGATGAAGAGTTACTGAAGCACCTGATTAAATATTTTGGTGTAGCTACTGCTCGCGCATTCGCAAGACTTGAAAAGAAGCAAGCCGCAGAATTGTCTATCGGTTTAGAGGCAGCTTCAATATTATTCAGATCCGCCAAGCGTGCAAAAGAAGAGGCCCGATCCTACTGGGAAGTCATCAATACCAGCCCGGATGGTTACGCACTCAAAACAACTAATCTACAAGACATCAAGATTGCAGTTGGTGAGTTGGTAAGTATTAAAGAAAGCGAAGTCAGCCCATGGGTACTAGGATACGTCGTGTGGCTCATTACCAAATCACAACAGATAGAAGTAGGCATCAAATTATTGTCACCCAGTGCAGAATCTGTGACTGTAAAATCACCTACTAATAACATCGTCTCTAATGCTCTACTGTTGCCAGCAATCAAAGCTTTAAATCGACCAGTTTCCATTATTACGGATTGCGACTACTTGTCGGAGGACTCGATTGCTGAAATAAAAGAGGGAAACAAAAAATCCAAGCTAAAAATCAATCAGTTATTAGAACGCAGTGCTTGTTTTGACCGTTTTGAATACAGCTTGATTCATGACGATTTATCTTGATATACTAGAGTTAGTATTTAAAATCATCTGTATACGTTTAAACATCCAATTCTAACCCGCACGGTTAATACCCATTTCTTAAGAGGCAACAATGAGCGAACATATTATCCATTTAAGTGATGATGGCTTTGAACAAGAAGTTCTGCAATCACCCATCCCTGTTTTAGTTGATTATTGGGCAGAGTGGTGCGGCCCATGCAAGATGATTGCACCGATTTTAGATGACATCAGCAAAGAATACGCTGGCCGTTTAAAAATTGCCAAATTGAACATTGATGATAATCAACAAACTCCACCTAAATATGGTATCCGTGGTATTCCTACCTTAATGTTGTTTAAAAACGGTAATGTAGAAGCCACCAAAGTGGGTGCATTATCCAAATCTCAACTAACGGCGTTTATTGACAGCAATATTTAATTAGCACTAATATCACAATCTGGTTTCTTAATCTTAGAAACCAGATTCCCCAAACCTCTAATCATTCTCTTGTAGCACTCTTCTAGCGAGCATCCTCATGCATTTATCCGACTTAAAACATCTACCAGTGACCGAACTTGTTGAAATGGCCATTACCAATGAAATTGAGAATGCCAGTCGCATGCGTAAGCAAGACCTTATTTTTGCCATTCTGAAAAACAAGGCCAAGAAAGGCGATAGTATTTTTGGGGATGGCACGCTAGAGGTGTTACAAGATGGTTTTGGTTTCTTGCGCTCGCCAGATACTTCTTATTTGGCTGGTCCTGATGATATTTATGTATCACCATCGCAAATTCGTCGATTTAATCTGCACACAGGCGACAGCATCCAAGGTGAAATTCGCACACCCAAAGACGGTGAACGTTATTTTGCCCTGGTAAAAGTTGACATGGTCAATGGTGAGGCACCAGAGAACACCAAACATAAAATTTTGTTTGAAAACTTAACGCCACTCTTCCCAACTAGCCCACTCAAACTAGAGCGCGATATCCGTGGCGAAGAAAATGTCACCAGCCGCGTGATTGATATGATTGCACCGATTGGTCGCGGTCAACGTGGTTTGTTGGTAGCTAGTCCAAAAAGTGGTAAAACGGTGATGATGCAAAATATTGCGCATGCCATTACTGCCAATCATCCTGATGTGATATTAATTGTACTGCTGATTGATGAACGTCCCGAAGAGGTCACCGAAATGACACGCTCTGTGCGTGGTGAAGTGGTGGCCTCCACCTTTGATGAACCCGCCACACGCCACGTGCAAGTAGCTGAAATGGTTCTTGAAAAAGCCAAACGCTTAGTGGAGCATAAAAAAGATGTGGTGATTCTACTAGATTCCATCACGCGTCTAGCTCGCGCATACAACACTGTCATCCCTTCTTCTGGCAAAGTATTAACTGGAGGCGTAGATGCCAACGCACTGCAAAAACCAAAGCGCTTCTTTGGTGCAGCACGTAACGTGGAAGAAGGCGGCTCACTGACGATTATCGCCACCGCCCTGGTTGATACCGGATCACGTATGGATGATGTAATTTATGAAGAGTTTAAAGGTACTGGCAATATGGAAATCCATCTGGATCGCCGTATGGCTGAGAAACGTATCTACCCGGCGATTAACGTCAATAAATCTGGTACCCGCCGCGAAGAGTTGCTCATTGAGAAAGACGTACTACAAAAAATCTGGGTGCTGCGCAAACTGCTCTATCCTATGGATGATTTGGAAGCAATGGAATTCTTGCTCGATAAAATCAAAGCCACCAAAAACAATGGTGACTTCTTCGATAGCATGCGTCGCGGCTAGTGCGGCTGTATCGCGGACAAGGGAATATTAAAACGCTGAATTATTGAGCGATTTTCCGGTTTTAATGTTTGCAAAAATTGAAGAATTCATACATAATGCGCGGTTTACTGCAACTGCTTAACATAGAGAGAAAAGCATGAAAGCTGAAATTCACCCAAATTACCCAGAAATCAATGTGACTTGTAGCTGTGGCAACAAGTTTAAAACACGTTCTACACATGGTCGTGACATGAACATTGAGGTTTGCTCACAATGCCATCCGTTTTACACTGGCAAACAGAAGATTGTGGACACGGCAGGCCGTGTTGAGAAATTCCGCCAAAAATACGGCATGTAATGCTGATTATTGGTTTAAAAAGGCAGCTTAGCTGCCTTTTTTGTTTTTTTTCTATACTATTTAGCTATCTCAGCAATCAGCCCCATTCAAATACACCATGCAATTTGATTTAGACCACGACTGGCAAGGCAATATGGCTACACCTCGTGCGCGTGTAGGTGAGCGTGCCAAGACGCATCTGTTGATTGTGTTGTGTGCTATCTGGCTTTTATTTGGTTTGATTGGGCACTCGCCATGGAAACCATTCGAATCGCAATCCATCAGCATTGTAAAACATCTGATGGATGGTGGTAGCTGGCTTGCACCAATGGCAGTTAGCCATACACGCTTAGAAAATCCACCTCTTTATTACTGGGTTGCATCTGCATTTTCAGCTACGCTCAGCCCCGTCCTCTCAACCCACGATGCTGCAAGACTTAGTTCAGGTGTTTGGATGCTAATCACCCTATTAATGGTAGGCATGACTGGCCGTGAGCTTTGGGACAGAGGCATAGGCCGCCAAACCACCTTTGTGTTTATCGGCTGTTTGGGGTTGGTCATTAATGCTCATACTATGATGCCTGCAGTGTCAGCGTTGACTGGGCTTGCCACAGCTTTTTATGCGCTAGCACTGTCTAAGCGCAGACCTTACCGTGCCGCAATTTTGCTTGGCCTAGGGTTGGGGGTTAGCTTTTTATCAACAGGCCTACTGCCTGCATTGATTATTCTGAGCACCTGTATCTTATTACCTATCTGCTTTGCTTATTGGCGTAGTCGTTTTTTTTGGGTCGTCTGCCTGATTGCCTTCTTAGTCGCTAGCCCTTTTCTTTTGCTATGGCCGCTGCTCTGCTGGTTATATACCCCGCAATTATTAACAGAATGGTGGGTGAGTAGCGTTGCGCAGCTGAATCAATACTTACACTTGTATTTCTTAAAAACATTATTGTGGTACGCATGGCCCGCACTGCCCCTAGCTTTGTGGGGTGCATGGCGATTTAGAGCACAGCTATTGCATAAACCACGGTTTCAACTGTGTGTTGTGTTTTTTATTGCTGCGCTTGTCTGGATTGGTTTAGGGGCTGAGCGGAAAGAAGTATTTGCATTGCCATTGTTAATCCCACTCACTGCCATGGCTGGTGGTAGCATCGAAACATTAAAGCGTGGTGCTTCTGGCGCGCTGAACTGGTTTGGACTCATTTTATTTGGTCTGTTAAGTGGCCTGACTTGGTTGGGCTGGATCGCCATGATGACTGGCAGCCCAAGTAAAATCAAAGAGCGTTTAACTTACTTATCTGGGCTTACGCAACTCAATTTCAACATATTTTCTTTTGTAATCGCCACGGCGGTTACGCTGATATGGTTATTCGCAATCTTTAGATCGCAGCACTCCAATCGTTCATCCGCAACCAATTGGGCTATCGGCATGACCTGTATTTGGACACTGCTCATGACACTGTGGCTACCCATGCTTGAGGCTGCACGTGGCTACCAATCTGTATTTACCGACTTGAAAAAAGCACTTCCTGCGGACTATGCCTGCGTCAATAGTCAGCAATTGGGCGAGGCTCAACGCGATTTACTGGATTATTTTGCCAACGTAAAAACTCACACTTTGGAAACCGAACAGCAACTCAATTGTGATTTATATTTAATCCAAGACAATCGTAGCCGCAATAAAGTCGACCCAGGTCAGGATTGGCAGTTGATTTGGGAAGGGCGTCGCATTAGCGAGCGTGGCGAGCACTTCAGGCTGTTTCAGCGCTTACAATAATTGTCTTTGCCCCAAAACAAGGGGCAATTAATTAATGTGCTGCTGAATAGCTTCAACCACTCGCGGATGTAAACCAACGCCTTGCTGTTGTTTGACATGGGCGACAATTGACTTAATCATCACCGAATTCCAAAAGCGTTGTAAATGATTGGCAATGTCTTTTTTGGCAAGCTCGGCATCCGGATACGCCTCAAAAAAATCACCGATCTGATTGGCCATTTTAATTAACTTTTCTATTTCCATCTTCTCTGTTTCAGTCTCATAGTGCTATCTGTTAAATGGTGCGCTAGGATTCAACCAATCTATCGGCATGTGCATACGCCACTAATTGCGTTTGCCGCACGAACCCTAACAATGTAATTTGGTTAGCTTCAGCAATGCGCACTGCCAAGCCTGTCGGAGCAGAAATAGCAGCTAGCATATCAAATCCTGCCATCGCCACTTTTTGCACCATCTCATAACTTGCACGGCTGGTCGTCAACACAAACCCACCGCTTATTTCTTGGCTAGCAAGCGCACCAACGAGCTTATCCAGGGCATTATGCCGACCGACATCTTCACGCACTAGCCCAACAGCACCGGAGGTATCTGCCCAAGCACAAGCATGGGTAGCTCCGGTTTCACGCTGTAACTCCTGTAGCGCTTGGATCTCTTCATGCGCCCGCAGCACACTTTGTACTGAGATGGGTTGCTGCACACGCTGCATATCTATCGGCTCCGGCAAGCGAAACACTTGACTCAAGCTCTCTGTACCACATAACCCGCAGCCCGTCCGCCCAGCCATGCTGCGCCTGCGCGCTTTCAGCTCCACAAATTGCTCAGTTGCAATCTCTAGATGCACTTCAATACCATTGTTCCGTATCTGCGGCTCTATCGCGTATACATCACTTTTTTGCTGCACTATACCTTCTGTCAACGAGAATCCAAGCGCAAAATCTTCCAAATCACGTGGACTCGCCAGCATCACCGCATGTGATACCCCGTTATACACGAGCGCAATCGGCACCTCTTCTGCCAAACGATCATCTACCGTTGCGAATTGACCGTTGCGCCATTGCCGCACAGCATAGGTCTGCGAACTCAATTGCTGACGCAGTGCATCTTGTGCAAACCAATCAGCCATGACTAGCGCTTTTTTCCGGTACGCTTATTCCACTACCGCTGGTTTTGGCGGCAATATCCCAGTTAAATGAATTTGTGACTCACTGAACTCTTGATATTCTTGCTGCCAGTTTGAAAGCTGGTTCACGCGAGAAACTTGTACCGCCGTGACTTTATACTCTGGACAATTGGTTGCCCAATCTGAGTTATCCGTCGTAATCACATTGGCACCCGATTCCGGGTGATGGAAAGTGGTATACACTACGCCCGGTTGCACACGCTCGGTAATGGTAGCGCGCAATACTGTTTCACCGGCACGGCTGGTAATCCCCACCCAATCGCCCTCATGGATACCTCTTTCATCGGCATCATGTGGATGAATCTCAATCAAATCTTCTTTATGCCACACTACGTTTTGTGTGCGACGTGTTTGCGCACCTACGTTGTATTGCGACAAGATACGCCCAGTTGTTAATATCAGCGGGTATTTGCCATTCACTTTTTCTTTGGTTGGCACGTACTGGGTCACAAAAAACTTGCCTTTACCACGCACAAATTCATCCACGTGCATGGTCGGGGTACCTTCTGGCGCTTCGTCATTGCATGGCCATTGGATACTGCCAAGCTCATCCAGTTTTTTGAAGCTGACGCCTTTAAACGTAGGGGTCAATGCCGCAATTTCATCCATGATTTCACTGGCATGGCTGTAGTTCATCTCGTAACCTAGTGCAGCAGAAAACTTGGCGGTAATTTCCCAGTCTTCGTAACCGTTTTTAGGTGTCATGACTCGGCGAACAGGTGAAATACGACGCTCGGCATTGGTAAAGGTGCCGCTTTTCTCCAAGAATGAAGCACCTGGGAAGAATACATGGGCAAACATGGCGGTTTCGTTCAAGAATAAATCTTGCACAATCACGCATTCCATCGATTCCAAGGCATGGGTGACATGCTGTGTGTCCGGGTCTGATTGCGCAATATCTTCACCCACGCAGTACAACGCTTTAAAGCTGCCTTCAGTCGCCAAATCCAACATATTGGGAATGCGCAAGCCGGGGTCTGCACTCAGTGGCCTGCCCCATGCGGCCTCAAACTCTGCACGGGTATCGTCATCAGACACATGACGATAACCTGGGAACTCATGTGGCATAGAACCCATATCGCATGAGCCTTGCACGTTATTTTGGCCTCGCAATGGGTTCACACCAACGCCTTCACGGCCTACGTTGCCTGTCGCCATCGCTAAGTTAGCAATACCCATCACGGTAGTTGAGCCTTGGCTATGTTCAGTTACACCCAAGCCGTAGTAGATAGCGGCATTACCGCCTGTAGCAAATAATCTTGCAGCTTCACGTACTTTTTGTGGATCTACGCCTAGATCTTTAGCCAAACTTTCTGGTGAATTTTCTGGCTTGGCCACAAAATCACGCCATGCCACGAAAGAATCCCACTCACAACGTTCTTTTACAAAATCTTCTTTGACCAGCCCTTCAGTCACAATCACATGTGCTAATGCTGAAACCAGCGCCACGTTGGTACCCGGACGTAAATTCAGGTGGTAATCCGCACGCACGTGCGGTGAATTTTCCACTAAATCAATGGCGCGCGGATCAGCAATGATGAGCTTAGCGCCTTCACGCAGGCGACGCTTCATAATCGAAGCAAACACTGGATGACCATCGGTTGGGTTGGCACCAATAATCAAAATCACATCGGATTTCATCACAGAGTCAAACGTCTGCGTACCGGCAGATTCACCCAAGGTTTGTTTTAATCCATAACCAGTAGGACTATGGCAAACACGTGCGCAGGTATCTACATTGTTACTACCAAACACTGCACGTACCAATTTTTGGGTGACATACACTTCTTCATTCGTGCAACGTGAGGATGTAATCCCACCTACTGAATCTTTGCCATATTTGGCTTGAATACGCGTTATTTCGCTCGCCGCATAATTAATCGCTTCATCCCAGCCCACTGTTTGCCAAGGGTCATGAATGCTTTTACGAATCATCGGCGTCGTAATACGATCTTGGTGTGTGGCATAACCCCAAGCAAAGCGGCCTTTGACACAAGAGTGGCCGTGATTCGCACCGCCATCTTTATTCGGTGTCATACGCACCACTTCTTCGCCCTTCATTTCCGCATCAAAACTACAACCCACGCCACAATAAGCACAAGTGGTGGTAACTTTATGTTCTGGTGTACCAGCCTCGATAACGGTTTTTTCCATTAATGTCGCTGTAGGGCAAGCTTGTACGCAAGCACCACAAGACACGCATTCGGATTCTAAGAAATCTTTGTTGCCAGCAGACACTTTACTGCCAAAACCGCGCCCTTCAATAGTGAGTGCAAAGGTACCTTGCGTTTCTTCGCAAGCACGCACACAGCGACTACACACAATGCATTTACTTGGGTCAAACGTAAAATAAGGGTTGGATTCATCTTTGACTGAATCCAAATGGTTTTCACCTTCGTAGCCATAACGCACTTCGCGCAAGCCTACAGCGCCCGCCATGTCTTGTAATTCGCAGTCGCCATTGGCTGCACAAGTGAGACAGTCTAGCGGGTGGTCTGAAATATAAAGCTCCATCACACCACGACGTACATCGGCCAGTTTAGACGTCTGCGTTTTGACTTTAATGCCTTCTGCTACAGGTGTAGTGCAGGAAGCAGGGTAGCCACGACGGCCTTCAATTTCCACCAAGCAAAGACGACAAGAACCAAAAGGTTCTAACGAGTCTGTCGCACATAACTTGGGTACGGTGACGCCACCCAATTGCGCTGCATGCATAATCGAAGTGCCTTCAGGCACAGTGACAGACACTCCGTCGATATTGAGCGTCACCATTTTGTCGCTCACAATCTTAGGCGTGCCATAATCTTTATTGGGGTCGTATTTAATGTCATCCATGGTGTCGTATCCTTTGCTCACCGATTAGGCAGCAACTTCCTTCTTATTTAATCTAAAATCTTCAGGGAAATGATTCAGTGCACTCAGCACTGGATAAGGCGTCATCCCGCCTAGCGCGCATAAAGAGCCATTTAACATAGTATCGGACAAATCTCGCACAAGTTGAATGTTTTTTGTGTGGTCTTTACCAGTTGCAATCTTATCCATCACCTCAACGCCACGTGTGGAGCCAATTCGACAAGGCGTACATTTACCACAGCTTTCTACAGCGCAAAATTCAAACGCATAACGGGCCATCTTGGCCATGTCGACGGTTTCATCAAACGCCACAATGCCGCCGTGGCCTAACACTGCCCAAATTTTAGAAAACTCTTCGTAATCCAAAGGTGTATCAAACTGGCTTTCTGGTAAGTAAGCGCCTAATGGCCCACCTACTTGCACCGCGCGAATAGGCTTGCCAGTGGCGGAGCCGCCACCAAAATCGTAGAGAAGCTCACGCAGGGTTGCGCCAAATGCCAACTCGACTAAACCGCCTTGCTTGAGGTTACCCGCTAGTTGAATGGGCAAGGTGCCGCGTGAACGCCCCATGCCATAATCAGCATAAAACTGCGCACCTTTGTCTAAAATGATAGGAATGGTTGCAAGTGAAATGACGTTGTTGACGACCGTAGGCTTGCCAAATAGACCTTCAATGGCTGGCAACGGTGGTTTAAAGCGCACCAAGCCGCGTTTGCCTTCTAAACTTTCCAGCAATGAAGTTTCCTCGCCACAGACATAAGCGCCCGCTGCGCGCCGTACTTCTAGATGAAAAGCTTTACCTGAGCCACGAATATTCTCGCCCAGATAGCCAGCTTGATTCGCCTTCTCTATCGCCTCATTCAGCACTTTCAGCGCATGCGGATACTCACTACGCAAATAAATATAGCCTTGCGTTGCACCCACCGCCACACCCGCAATCGTCATGCCTTCAATCAACACATACGGATCGTCTTCCATCACCATGCGGTCAGAATAGGTGCCTGAGTCACCTTCGTCGGCATTACATACAATATATTTTTGGTCGGCTGGCGCATTCAGCACGGTGTTCCATTTAATACCAGTCGGGAACGCTGCACCCCCACGGCCACGCAAGCCAGAATCAGTCACAGTTTTTACAATGTCCGCACCTGACATCTTGAGCGCATTCGTGAGGCCCTTGTATCCATCATGGGCAATGTAATCGTCCAGAGATACTGGATCAGTAATGCCAACACGGGCAAACGTTAAACGCTGTTGTTTTTTAAGCCAGCTTAACTCTTCGGTTAGACCTAAATTGAGCGGGTGTGCGCCAGCATGCAAGAAATCCGCATCAAATAAACTAGGTACATCTTTAGGTTGCACTGGCGCAAAAGCAACACGACCTTTATCTGTGGCAACCTCTACAAATGGTTCTAACCAAAACAAGCCACGTGAACCGTTGCGTACCAGCTCAATTTCGACGCCTCGCTTTTGCGCTTCTGCCACAATGGCCTGGGCTGTTTTGTCTGCGCCCAAAGAAAGCGCTGTTGAATCACGAGGAACATATACTTTAATCATGATGCAGCCCTCGCCTCTTGGATAATCTCTGCAATTTTATGACTGTCAACGCGGCCATGCAGTTCCTCATCCATCAGCACTGCTGGTGAGCATGCACAATTGCCTAAACAGTAGACTGGTTCTAGGGTAATCGCACCGTCAGCCGTCGTTTGATGATAATCAATCCCTAATGTGGATTTGATATGTGCCTCTAACTTTTCCGATCCCATGGCCTGGCAGGATTCGGCGCGGCAAATCTGCAATACATGCTTGCCAACCGGATGCCTTCTAAAATGATGATAAAACGTAACCACACCATGCACCTCCGCTACCGATAATGCCAAGGCATGTGCAATTTGTGGGTAGGCCTCTTCCGGCACATAACCCAAATCATCTTGTATCGCATGCAATACAGGTAGCAGAGCGCCAGGCATCTCTCGATGCGCCTGAATTTGCGCATCTATTCTGGCTTTTTCCTGTGAAGTTAGTACTGTTGTCAAAACATTCCCCAAGCGCTAAAAAAACAAAATTAACCCTGTAATCATATACCTAATCAAAAGCTTGTTAAAGGCAAAAAAGCGCATAGAATATAGGCTTATTCGATTTATGATGTATTTTCATTAAAACCATTAGCGCAATGACTATTCATGCAAGCACCCCTCCCAAATTGATTGATCAATTTGGCCGTCAAGTAGATTACATTCGGTTATCTATTACCGACCGCTGTGATTTTCGTTGCCAGTATTGCATGAGTGAAGACATGACGTTTTTGCCACGCGATGAGGTGCTCAGTTTAGAGGAGTGTGCACGTATTGTGCGCGCCTTTGTGCAACTGGGTGTCACCAAGGTGCGCATTACTGGCGGAGAGCCATTAGTACGCAAAAATGCTTTATGGTTATTTGAAGAGGTGGGGCAGCTTGAAGGCTTGGAAGAGTTAGTGCTTACTACCAACGGTAGCCAACTAGTCAAAAATGCTAGCGCATTAAAGCATGCAGGCGTCAAGCGCATCAACATCTCCTTAGATAGCCTGAATGCTGAGCGATTTAAGCAAATCACCCGCATCGGCAACTTGGAGCAAGTGCTGGATGGCTTACAAGCAGCCATTGCAGTTGGCTTTGATGGAATCAAGCTCAATACAGTGCTAATGCGTGGCATCAACGACGATGAGGCAGAAGATTTAGTAAGCTTTGCGATTCAACATAATATTGATATCAGCTTTATTGAAGAGATGCCGCTTGGTGATGTAAGCCACATACGCGATAGTACTTTTGTCAGCAATTCGGATACGCTAAAGAGACTACAAAGCAAGCACTCACTTATTGCCAGCACCCACACTAGCGGTGGCCCTGCACGATACTGGCAAGTAGCTAATACTGCAACAAAAATTGGTTTTATATCGCCACATTCACATAACTTTTGCGAGAGCTGTAACCGTGTGCGCATTAGCTGCAAAGGTGAGTTATTTTTGTGTTTGGGCCAAGATGACAAAGTGGAATTAATGCCTTTGTTACGTGAGCACCCTGATGACGATACCCCACTTAAAGAAGCTATTTTAAACAGCATGAACATAAAGCCCAAAGGCCATGACTTTGACTTAAAACGTGCCACACCTGCCGTGGTCAGGTTTATGTCACACACAGGTGGTTAGTGGCTATTTCAGCAGTCATACTTTCTGGCGGTCGCGCAACCCGTATGGGTGGGGTTGATAAGGGGCTGGTCAATTTTCAAGGCAAACCGCTGGTACAACATGTCATTGAGCGCATTCAGCCGCAGGTCGATGAAGTCTTTATCAATGCCAACCGAGAGTTGCCTACCTATAAGTCGTTTGGTGTCCCTGTATTCACGGATGACCAAGCTGACTTTATTGGTCCATTAGCAGGCTTTTATATTGGGCTGTTGCATGCCAAACACCCTTATTTGCTTACCATACCCTGCGATTCACCACTTATGCCTTTTGATATTGCCAATAGGCTATACCAATCGTTAGATGCGCTTAATGCTGACATAGCAGTGGCAAAGAGCGATGGGCATGCGCACCCCGTGATTAGCTTGTGTCGAACAGCTTTACTTCCCTCTCTGCGGAATGCAATTCAACAGGGTGAACGTAAAGTGAGCGCTTGGCAGAAATCGCAACAGTATATCGAAGTGGACTTTGATGATAGTGCGAAAGCTTTTATCAACCTCAACACACTGCATGATGTTGCAGAACTTGAATCGCAGCACTTGAGCTTTTGACATGAAATCTAAGCTTCCAGTCCTGGGAATTTGTGCTGCTGCGAGCAATGTAGGCAAAACCACATTCATCACAAAACTTATCCCAATTCTTGCGCAGCGTGGCATTCGCGTTTCAGTGATTAAACATGCGCACCATCAGTTTGATATCGACCATCCCGGCAAAGATAGTTTTAATATACGTGAGGCAGGCGCTGTACAGACCCTGATTGCTTCTGGCAAACGTTGGGCACTCATGACAGAGATGCAGCGCACACCAGCGGCAGATGGCGAAGCTGATTTGCAATCCCTTCTGACAACTCTTAACCATGACTATGCCGATTTAATTTTGGTGGAGGGGTTTAAATTAGCCTCTATACCAAAAATAGAAATACATCGTCCTAGCCTTGGATACCCTTTACTGGCAACGCACGATCCACTTATCATCGCCATAGCCAGTGATGCACCGATTACCGCTACAACGAAGGTGCTAGATTCAAATGCATTAGATACGATAGCTGACTTTATACAACAGACCTTGATACCCAATACAAACCACCATCATGACAACACCTAGCCTCACCGAACTGCTCACCAACCCCAGTTGCATGGAAGACTACGACCCAAACGCGATGTCTGTATCCCAAGCCAAAAGCTATATCCGTCAATATCTTCAAGCCGTCAGCCATACGGAAACCTTGCCGATTCACGATAGCCTCGGCAGAGTGATTGCCAGCGCGGTTGTCTCGCCGCATAACGTGCCTAATCACCATAACTCGGCCATGGATGGCTATGCGTTTAAACATGCAGATGGCATCAACCAATTACACATCATGGGCACAGCTTTCGCCGGAAAACCGTTTTCTGGCGAGGTCTTCACTGGTCAGTGCGTGAAGGTCATGACTGGCGCAGTGATTCCATTGGGCGCGGATACCGTTGTGATGCAGGAGCGCGTGACTGTCAAAGATGGGCAATTGCATATCTTGGAATTGCCAAAGCAAGGCGCCAATATCAGACTGGCTGGGGAAGATATCACGCTGGGGCAAACCGTATTATCAGAAGGTCACCTTATTCGACCAGCAGACCTTGGCTTGCTGGCATCCCTTGGCATTCCAACTGTAAGCGTATACAGACGCTTAAAAGTTGCTTTTTTCAGCACAGGCGATGAGTTGGTAAGCGTTGGTAAACCGCTGGCTGAAGGGCAGATTTACGATAGCAACCGCTACACACTCTATGGCATGCTGATCCGACTTGGGGTTGAAGTAAGCGACTTAGGCGCAATTCCTGATGACCCTCAACTATTAGAACAAACCTTACTAAAAGCGGCATCTGAAAATGATGTGGTGATTACGAGTGGCGGTGTATCCGTGGGTGAGGCAGACCATATGAAAACGCTACTCGCCAAACACGGCGAAGTGTTATTTTGGAAAATCAACATGAAGCCAGGGCGACCACTCGCTTATGGAAAATTACACACAAACCATCACACTGCTCATTACTTTGGCTTACCTGGCAATCCGGTAGCCACCATGGTCACGTTTTACCAGTTTGTGCGTGATGCCCTTTTACACATGATGGGAGCAACGGTAAAACCATTTCCCACCTTCAAAGTCACCTGCACAGCACCTATCAAAAAAGCACAGGGGCGTACCGAGTTTCAACGTGGCTTGCTGTTTGAATCAGGCGGAGATTGGCAGGTAAAACCTTTACCCAACCAAAGTTCTGGCGTTTTAAGCAGCATGAGCTTTGCCAATTGCTTTATTGTACTTGGGGAAGAAATTGGCCATCTAGAGGCTGGCGAAACGGTCAGCGTGCAGCTCTTTGAAGGGGTTATTTAACATAACAACAATTTATTGGTTGTTATAAACCAATAGTAATACGCTTTTTCCATTCAATTTTAACTATAGTATAATCACCGGTCGCACAAAATATACGCTAAAGCACGATTTTGGAAGCCTTGATTACACACGCAAAAAGCAATGAACACTTGCTAGTATGGACACTGATTTGTTCCATACTGCTGCACGTATTGATTGCAGTGGTGGTACCCAACTTTAACTTCACAACCGAGCCCCCCATTCAGCAAGAGCTCACGATTGAGCTAGTGCAACCTAAAATGCCAGAGGCCGCTCCAGAGGTCACTCCAGCACCACCCGCACCGGCCGAACCAGAACCGGTCAAAGAACTTCCCAAGCCCATCAAGAAAATTGAAAAGCCGATTGAGCCTCAGCCTATTAAAGAGCCTGTTACGCAAACCAGCTTAGAACCACAGCCACCTGCACCACCACCCGAGGTCATCTCTGTTGCACCTAAAGAAGAAGTCAAACCCACCTTTGTTGCGCCACCTCCTCCACCTCCGGAACCACCAAGAGCAACCGGCCCATCGGAGAGCGATATCGATGCAGCTCGTTCTGCTTATCGTAATCAAGTGCAACGTGAGCTAAAACGCAACCAACGCTACCCAAAAGTGGCGGAAACGCGTGGCATTCAGGGTGACGTCAAACTGGAAATCAGCATAGATGATGCTGGCAATGTAACCGACGTCACCGTAGCTGAATCCAGCGGCAATAATGCTTTAGACGATGCTGCCATTGCCGCTGTGAAACGTTCCGATCTGAAGCAATACATGAACGACATCCTACGTGGTCATGTAGATAAAATCACTGTCACCGTCGGCTTTAAGCTCGCATAACCATGCCGCAATCACGCAACTCAAAATCGTTACGTGACCTACTCCTCACCCATGAGCTCATTTTCATCGCACTTATTTTGCTAGCGGTGGTCAGCGGCGCCTATGGCATTCACATTTGGGATAAAACCTCCAAGGAATCACAACGCATCAATTTGTTAGTACAAGAGATTTATCAAGTGCGCGGTGATTTGTACCGCCAAATGAAAGAGCTTTTTGACGCATTCTTTTTACAAGATGGTGAAGCGCTCGATGAATATAACGCTTACACACAATCGGTACTTAAACATTTTGACGAACTAAAAACGATTGCCAGTGGCAATGAGGAAAAAAAAGCCATTGCCGAGATTGAGCAAAACTATCGTGTATTTGTGAACGAGGCGCCTGCACTGTTTTACCGCTACCAAGCACGACCGAGCAGTGATACACAAAAGACACTATACAAAGATATCGAAACCGGCATTTTTTCGCGCTATGAAGATGTGTCAAAACGAGCAGAAGTGTTGCTTGGGCAGAAACAATATGAGCTAAAAACGCGCTTGGCTGAAGCTAAGTCGAGCTCTATCGCCATTTTGAGCATTCCGGTCTTACTCGCGGGGGTGTTACTTTTCTTTTCGCGGTTATTTCTTAAAAAATCGATTGTGAACCCCATTAACGCAATGATGCGTGCCACTCAGGAGATTAGTGCCGGTAATCTTACTCATAAAGTCCCAGAAACTGGGGCCAAAGAATTAGCCACACTCTCTCAAGAAATCAACAAAATGGCTGAGGACCTATCGCTTAGCCGAGACGCCTTAGTGCGCACTGAAAAACAAGCGGCTTTGGGGCTGCTGGTGCCTATGCTAGCCCACAACATCCGCAACCCACTGGCTAGCATTCGTGCAACAGCACAAATTGCAGATAGCCCTGAGCACGACAAAGATACGCGCGAATCTCTGCAAGGGATTATGACTACTGTAGATCGATTAGAACGTTGGACCGGTGCATTATTGGCTTACCTGAACCCCATCAAGCCGCAACTCAATCCTGCCAAGTTGAGCAATATCGTGCAAGGTGGTACGGGGCCTTTGGCACTTAAGCTCAATGAGAAAAAAATTAAGCTAGTCACCGATTTAAGCAAAGTCAAAGGCGATATTTTGACCGATGAACATTTGTTAGAACAGGTGCTTTACAATCTTCTTCTTAACGCAGTCGAAGCATCCCCCAAACAATCTTCTATCTACCTTAGCGCCACACTCACACGCCATCAGCTGGAAATTACCATCCGTGACGAAGGCACAGGCATGCCATTTGTACCCGACCCTCATGCGCTCAGCCCAGGCCCTACCACCAAACGTTTCGGTACTGGGTTGGGCATTCCATTTGCATTCAAAGTATGCGAAGTCTTGAATGGTCAAGTGGAGTTCATGTCGGCGGAACCGCAAGGTACGCTCATCAAAATATCATTGCCACAATAGTTCCACACTCAAGCAACTACCCAATCACCCTGTTGTCCCAATTTTGCGTAAATTTATTTACGATTAAACTTGCCTTATTCTCTTTTTTTTAGAACAATGGACACATTAGGACATGACAAACACTATGCTAAACCAACCCGTTCCAGACTTTGCAATCCCAGCTACTTCAGGCAATACTTTCAAGCTTTCTGATTTTTTAGGTCAATATGTGGTGGTGTATTTCTACCCCAAAGACTCAACCCCCGGTTGTACCACACAAGGTATGCAGTTTAGAGATGCATACGCCGACTTTAAACAGGCAAACACAGAAATCATTGGCATTTCCCGAGACACAGTTAAATCTCACGAAAACTTTAAAGCCAAATTTAGCTTCCCTTTCGAGTTGGCTGCCGACACCGAAGAAGTCGTCTGTAATATTTTTGGTGTCATCAAAATGAAAAATATGTACGGCAAACAAGTACGTGGCATTGAACGCAGCACGTTTGTTATCAATCCTCAGGGTGTGCTCGTTCATGAGTGGCGTGGGGTCAAAGTGGATGGTCACGCACAAGAGGTGCTTTCTTTTATTCAATCTTTATCAACATAACAAGTAAAATCATGGCCAAAAAAACTGCTGAGGCAACCAAACTTTTTGTATTAGATACCAATGTTTTGATGCACGATCCGTCTTCACTGTTCCGTTTTGAAGAGCATGATATCTATCTCCCCATGGTGACCTTAGAGGAGTTGGACAACAATAAAAAAGGCTTGACGGAAGTTGCTCGCAACGCCCGCCAAGCCAGCCGTTACTTAGAAGAAATAGTAGGCACCGACCTCACCAATTTGGAGCTCGGTTGCCCACTCGCCATTAACAACAATCGTCACCTAACAGGGCGTTTGTTCCTACAAACCCAGCAGGTCATCAAAGAGTTACCTGGGTTAGCCGGCAGCAAAGCAGACAATCAAATCATTGGCGTAGTGCTTGATTTACAACAGCGCTTCCCTAGTCGCCAAGTTATTCTAGTCAGCAAGGATATTAATATCCGCATTAAAGCACGTGCCATGGGCGTGCCGGCTGAGGACTATTTTAACGATAAAGTATTAGAAGACAGCGATTTACTCTACACCGGGATACGTGAATTACCCCAAGACTTCTGGGAAAAACACAGCAAAGCCATGGAGTCATGGCAGGAAGCCGGCCGTATGTATTATCGTATTTCCGGCCCACTGGTGAAGTCATTTTTGATCAACGAGTTTATTTTTTACGAGTTTGATAAACCGTTTAATGCGATTGTCCGCAAGATTGAGGACAACACCGCCGTACTTGAAGTGGTGCAGGATCACACCAACCCAAAACATAGCGTATGGGGCATTGTTGCCAGAAACCGTGAGCAAAACTACGCGCTTAATCTGTTGATGGATCCGGAAATAGATTTTGTTACTTTATTAGGTCAAGCGGGTACAGGCAAAACTTTACTGACTTTAGCCGCAGCGCTGACCCAAACGCTGGATAAAAAAATCTATTCTGAAATCATCATGACACGTGTGACAGTGCCAGTAGGCGAGGACATTGGATTTTTACCCGGCACAGAAGAAGAGAAAATGGCGCCATGGATGGGTGCACTAGAAGACAACTTGGACGTACTTAATAAGACAGACGAAGATGCGGGGGAATGGGGGCGTGCAGCTACGCAGGATCTGATTCGCACTCGCATTAAGGTAAAATCCCTTAACTTTATGCGTGGCCGCACATTTTTGCATAAGTTTTTGATTATCGATGAAGCGCAAAACTTAACGCCCAAACAAATGAAAACGCTCATCACACGTGCGGGTCCTGGCACCAAAGTAGTGTGTTTAGGCAATATTGCGCAAATTGATACACCTTATCTGACCGAAGGCAGCTCCGGTCTCACTTATGTCGTAGATCGCTTTAAAGGATGGCAGCATAATGGTCATGTCACCCTAGTTCGAGGTGAACGCTCAAGACTTGCCGATTTCGCAGCAGAATCACTATAAAAAATAAATGAGCATCACTGTGTTATGCTCACTCAGTTTTAATTTTAGGGGATCCGTCTGATATAGCTAACGCTATTCAACATCCAACATGCAGTCTGGTTTTTATATTATTTTAGTTGCCCAGTTTTTATCTGCACTAGCAGATAATGCTTTGTTGTTTGCAGCAATCGCCCTACTTGCGGAGATGCAAGCCCCCAACTGGCATACACCGCTGCTGCAACAGTTCTTTGTTATTTCATATATATTGTTAGCCCCATTTGTGGGCTCAATTGCAGACGCCTTTCCTAAGGGCAGCGTCATGTTCGCCTCCAACACCATCAAAGTAGCCGGGTGCGTTTCCATGATTTTTGGTCTACCTCCTCTCTATGCCTATGGCATTGTTGGGATTGGCGCAGCGGCTTACTCGCCAGCGAAATATGGCATTCTGACTGAGCTACTGCCTAGCCATTTATTGGTCAAAGCCAATGGCTGGATGGAGGGCTCTACAGTCACAGCGATTATTGCAGGGGCTATCGTGGGCGGGAAATTGGCCAGTGATAATCCACATTTCGCAATGTATGTCATTACAGGGTTATACGTTGGCGCTGCAATTTTTAATTACTTTATTCCCAAAATGCCAATTGAACATCGCTTGGAAAGTAAAAGTATTTTTTACATGATGAAAGACTTTTGGCATGCATTTATATCGCTCTGGAAGGACCCTTTAGGCCAAGTGTCACTGGCGGTCACCACATTATTCTGGGGTGCTGGTGCAACGTTGCGCCTAGTTGTATTGGCTTGGGCGGCGCTTGCGCTTAACTTTAATATTGAAGCGTCCACACAGTTAGTCGCCACTGTGGCCGTAGGTATCGCTGTAGGCTCAATCATAGCGTCGAAATACATCACGTTAGAAGAGTCCACCAAGGTATTACCCGCTGGTATTTTAATGGGCGTATTGGTGATTGCCATGGTATTTGTCACCCACTGGATGGCTGCCGCAGCCTTGCTGTTCTTAATCGGCGTACTAAGTGGTTACTTTGTGGTTCCGCTAAACGCATTACTGCAACATCAAGGCCACCATTTAATTGGGGCCGGCCACTCTATTGCCGTTCAAAACTTTAATGAGCATATCGGTATTCTGATCATGCTAGGTTTCTATTTACTGATGGTAAAAGCCCATATGTCTATGAATTTTATTATTGTTGCCTTCGGTACATTCATCATCTTAAGTATGAGCATCATCAATAAGATTTATCATAAAAAAACTTACGCGCCCAGATGAGCGCGTAAGTTTGTTCTATTTTTACTATCGTTATTAATTACCTTAGTGCAATTTAACGTGTGGTTCCGTCCTACGCGAAATCAATCTACCTATTGAATGCATCGCGACTGACAACACACCATGTAAGGCCATTAAGTGCATTTTATATAAGGAACGATACATCAAGCGTGCAAACAAGCCTTGAATATACATGCTACCACCAGACACGGCACCCATCAGGCTTCCCACAGTCGAGTATTTACCCAAATTTACTAGTGAGCCATAATCGGTGTAATGGTACTCTGGCAACGCCGTCTTATTTGCCACACGTGCTTTGATAGACTTCACCAACAGTGAAGCTTGCTGATGTGCAGCTTGCGCCCGAGGCGGCACATTGCCATCGTGTCCAAGCCATGGACACGCTGCACAATCACCCAATGCAAAAATATTATCATCATGCGTAGTTTGCAACGTCTGCTTAACCACCAATTGATTAATTCGGTTGGTCTCTAACCCGTCAATATCTTTCAAGAAGTCTGGCGCCTTAATACCTGCCGCCCACACCACCAACTCTGCGGGTATCATGCGTCCACTGTGCGTGGTCACGCCTTTTTCGGACACCTCCGTTACACGTTCACCCGTAAACACGTTTACGCGTAGTTTACGCAACTCTACGTCAACGGCCAAAGACATCTTCACCGGCAGTGCAGGCAATATTCTATCACCTGCTTCGATGAGAGAAATTTTCACATCGCGATCAGCGTCAATTTTATCCAGACCATAGGCCGCCAACTCACGTGTCGTATTGTGCAATTCTGCTGCCAACTCTACTCCCGTCGCACCTGCACCCACAATCGCCACTTCTAGCTGCCCTGGTTTTAAAGGTGTTGTTTGCGTTTGTGCACGCAACAATGCATTATGCAAGTAACGATGGAATTTCTGCGCTTGCTCTTGCGTATCTAAAGCTAATGAATACTCGCGCGCACCCTTGATGCCGAAGTCATTGGTCGTGCTGCCCACTGCAATGACCAAAGTGTCATACTTGAACGTGCGTCTTGGAATTACCTCATTACCATCTTCATCAATATAAGGCGTAATTGTTACTTCACGCGTAGCGCGGTTTAACCCATCCATGCGACCTAATCGAAAGCTGAAATGATGCCAATGCGCTTGGGCTAGATACTCAAGCTCATGTCGATCTGGATCCATACTACCTGCAGCAATTTCATGTAGCAGTGGCTTCCACACATGAGTGCGGGTACAGTCTATCAACGTGATCAGTGCTTTTTTCTTTTTACCAAGACTATCACCTAGGCGTGTAGCCAGCTCCAAGCCGCCAGCACCCCCACCTACAATAATCACATGATGTAATTCGGTTTCTGAACTCAAAATATACCTCTTTTATAAACAAAAACGCGCCTGCCATCATATGCAAGCGCGTTGTATTTCGCAATTATAAATTAGCTTGCAGCTGGCGCTGGTGCACCCATGCTACGCACCCACGCAATAATTTTCAACAATTCATCAGGAGTAATGCCATTTTTTGGATCTGTTGGATCCATTAAACCAACACCTTTTGCACCCATACCACCGTTGGTGCCATGCCAGACCGTTTCAAACATCCCTTTATCTGTTGCATTTTTAGGATACTTGTAATTAGGACCAGTTAAACCAGGCCCGACTTGTCCTTTGGCTTCAGGACCATGACATTGTGTACAAGAGTAAAGCTGAAACACTTTTTTACCCTTAGCAATCGCATCGGCGTCACCAATGTAAGGATTGTTGCCTGTGGTCAGAAATTCCTTTGCGGCTGGTGTATCAAACAATGCTGCATCAATTACTAATGGTTTGCCTTCTTGCGTATCTACAAACTCAATAGATTTAGCGGAAGTTGCGCTCGCCGCTGGCTTGTCACCAGTTGCAGAGGTTGTTGCATTTTCAGAATTACAAGCAGTCAAGACCGTCGTTAGCATAGCCAAAGTTATGCCAAATTTCACACTGTTCATCATCTACCCCTATGTATATAAATATGTTCTACTAAATGAAAACTTTACCAATAATTATACAGCAACCTTTTGTTTTTGTTACACACACGTAATTTTGCATGTCACACATAAAGTCTATGTGTTACCTCGTACTAAATAGAAGACATGCTGAGCATACACGGTTCGATTACTTTCAATTTATTTTTATCTAGTAGCGGAACAAATTGATCCCAATAGTACGGCGCACATAACAAAACGGCTACCATTTACATGATAGCCGTTTTGTTTATTATATTTTTTGTTTGAATTACATCAGCCTAAGCCAATATTATTTCAACCAAGTTTTTTCGTCATCGCCTCTGTATTTAGTTCTTACAAAAGCAATAATTTTTAAGATTTCGTCTGTAGATAGACCAGTATCCAGATGACCAGGTACTTGCTTATGGAAAACAAGCATCACACCACGGTTACTTACTGATGTTGATGCACCACCGCCTGCAATGGTCTCAAACATACCCTTATCGGTTTTATTTTTGGCATATGTCCATTTGCCGTCATAGATGTCGTTACCACCAGCTTTGTGTAGTGCTGGTGCCATTACACCTTCTAAGTTACCGCCATGGCAACCTGTGCAGTTGTTGTAGTTATACAATTTTTTACCAGCTTTTGCTGCTTCTGGGTCTGCAATGTATTTTTTGGTATATGGGTTTACACAAGTCTCTAAGAATTGTTTTGCCTCTGGGGTGTCGTCTTCAGCCACTTTAATTGGTAGCGGGCTGCCATCTTTGTTTGATACTAAATTACACGCTGCACTTGCTTGAAATGAAAGTGTAAGACCTGCTAATGTCAACATACCAACAAATAAGGTTGACTTTAATGCTTTGTTGCCTAACATGTTATCTCCTAATCTATATCACAAAAATGAGTTACGTTTTGTTCATGCTAAGCGCATTGCTCAACGTATAGTCATTTAACGAACTATTACTTGTTTGGTTGACACAATTTATTAACGAAAATCTGCTATCAAACAATCGCGAAATTCTACTTGTTTTTTAAAATTGTGTCACCTTAAATACCTAAATTACTTAGCTTTTTTATACACACTATCGCCTTCTACTACCGGCACTGTTGGTATGGCGTAATCTGCTAGGATTTTCGCGATTTTATCTTTATTGCGCTCTAACGCCGCATCAATTTCCGCCATACGTGCTTTATCCTTTTTACGCACTCCCACAGAAATATTCCAATATTCTTTACCTTTTAAATCTACATTGTTGTACTCAGGAATGAACACAACTTCCATTGGAATTGGTGATTTCTTTGCGTAGTAGCCTCCGATTGGACCCCACATAACAGCAACATCAATTTCTTTTTTTACTAAATCATCGATCATAAAACTTGTGGGTAAATTTAAGTCACGTTGCATACGATAAGGCTTTGAATAGGCAATAAGGTCGTGATCTCTTAATGGGATAGTCGCTGGACTTTGACCAATCACACCAATCACACCCTTTTTTAAATCTGGAGAATCCCAGTTGGTGATATTAAAGCCGCTCTCCTTGCGCCATACAAATACATGTCCAGAGCGATAATATGGTTTTGATGTTCTTAGCGCATCATAGTCAGAAGTAGTTCCAATGATCACATCGCAACGCATTGCATTAATCGTGTTTCTTAAAAAACCTTGACGGTTATAAGCATAAACAAATGAAAGCTTTTTACCCAAATCATTGGCTAATACTTCTGCAATTTTATCTTCAAACCCTTCTTTCTTAAGATTTGAATAAGGCATGTTATCAGGGTCGGAGCATACTCTAAACTCCGAATCATCGGCTACACGTCGAATTTCACCAATACGCCCCTCGTCGGCATTCAGTGTCGGCAACTCTTTCTCATCTAGCACCTTCTCAATTGTTTCTTCTGCCCATCCTTGATTGGCCGTAAGAACCAAGCCCATGCATACCAATAAGCCTTGTAATTGTTTTAACATCTTTTCAATCCCCATATTATTAAGTTGATATACTCTTTTACACATTCTTCAGAGTACCACTTACTGCAAAAGTTCTTCTCACTAGCACAGTAGACAATCATTGTAACTAATTCAATCAACTTTAGCATACTAATCTGTATACATCCCAATTTAAGCCAGCGTAAATGCTACTCCTTGGTTTTTTAATTACACTACTCAAGCTGTAGATAAAAAAACACCCCACCGAAGTGGGGTGTTTTTAGCTTTTTAAAGCTGAGTTAACGTATTAACGTTATAACTTAAGTAAACCTAAATTATAGTGAGAATACTGATAATGCACCGCCGCCAGGAGCAGCGTTGTATTTTGTTAACTCTTTGTAACCACCAGCAGCACCAAGTGCGTCTGTGTCGTTAGTCATACCAAGGTTCATCGCTACACCAGCCCAGCCACCAATACCTGATAGCACGCCAACGTGTTGTTTACCTTTGTGACCGTATGTGAATGCATTACCAATCACGCCAGAACCTACTTGGAATTTCCAAAGTTCTTTACCTGATTGTGCATCAACAGCTTTGAACCAACGATCTAAAGTACCGTAGAACACTAAGTTTGAAGCAGTTGTTAAAGCACCACCCCAAGCTGAGAATTTCTCTTTGTTGTACCAAACTTTTTTGTTGGTCATTGGATCGTAAGCGCCGAAGCCACCCATTACGCCGTCAGGACCAGCAAACATAGTTAAAGTAGCACCAACCCATGGTTGACCAGCAACATATTTAGACTCAACTGGCTCGTATGTCATACATACGTGGTTCAATGGAGTGTAAATCAAACCAGTTTTTGGTGAGTATGCAGCTGGTTGTTGGTCTTTAGTACCCAATGCAGCTGGGCAGATGCCTTTAGCATTGTAGTCTTGGTGAGTTGAAGCAGTTGCCAATTTGTGTGGCACGCCTGTTTTCAGGTCAACATGTGATGCCCAGTTAACGAATGGGTGTACTTTTTCAGCAGCAACTAATGTACCGTTACCAGCTTGGAATGTGTACGCAAAACCGTTACGGTCATGGTGCCATGCGTATGTTTTGCCACCTTTGTCGAACAAGATTACTTCGTTGATACCATCATAATCCCACTCATCGTGTGGAGTCATTTGGTAGCCCCATTTTGCAACACCAGTGTCTAAGTCACGTGCGAAAATAGTCATAGACCATTTGTTGTCACCAGGACGTACGTCTGGGTTCCAAACTGAAGGGTTACCTGTACCGTAGTATACTAAGTTTGTCTTAGCATCATATGGCCACCAGCCCCATACAGAACCACCACCATGTTGCCAACCATCTTTAACTGCTTGTGGTTTCAACCATGTACGTGTACCTAATTCTTTTTCGCCGCCTTTAATTGCAGAAGCATCTAAAGCTTTGAAAGAACCGCCTTGTTTGTTACCACCGTTTACATCAGCATATACTGACAATGCGCTGTATTGTGGGTTTGCTGAGTTGAAATCAGCACCAATCAACACTTCTGCGTCAGGACCTGTTGAGTAAGCTTTCCATGCCAAAGAACCGTCTTTTAAGTTGTATGCAGCGATGAAGCAGCGAACGCCGAATTCAGCACCTGAGCAACCTGTTAAAACTTTGTCTTTGATTACGTGTGGAGCGTTAGTGTTTGTAGCACCCACTTTTGGATCTGTGTTTTTAACTTCCCATTGTTTAGCGCCAGTTTTAGCATCTAAAGCAACCAACATACCATCGTTTTGTTGGAGGTAGATTTTGCCGTCGCCGTAGCCTAAACCACGTGAAACGTTATCGCAGCACAATACAGCTTGTACTGATGGATCTTGTTTTGGGAAATAAGACCAAACGATTTTTTGATTGTCGTTTAAGTCAAGAGCGTATACGTTGTTTGGGAATGCAGTATGTACATACATCATGTTACCAACAACTACTGGTGAACCTTCGTGACCACGGTTTACACCGGTTGCGAATGTCCAAGCAGCTTTCAGGTTTTTAACGTTACCTTTGTTGATTTGCGCTAATGTGCTGTAAGCTTGGTTGTTGTGTTGGCCACGTGGGTGAGCCCAGTTGTTTGCATTTGCCATTGCTGCTTCTTGGTCTGCTGCTGCTGATGCAACCATTGGCATTGCCATTGTTGCTGCAACCAAACCTAAAGCTAATTTGATTTTATTAACTTGCATGTTGATCTCCAAAGTTAAATTACTTAGGGTTAATTGAAAGTAAACTCGAATTTTAAGGTACTAACTAGGTCTAGCGATTACCTTAATCTTAGCGCATACTTTTCATCACATTTGCATGTGAGGAATGCAATATAAAACAACTTGTTTCTAATTGCAACAGTTTAGTTACAATTTATTAACAAATGTTCCGGAAATTTTTAAAATATTTTTACCTCGAATGCTTTACAAGAAATTTTTTCAATAAAATCAAAGAGAAAGAAACGCAATGCCGGCTGATGTTCAAATCAATTTGTTTCCAGAAATTCAACCTTATCATTGCAATTGGTTACAAGTGGACCCTACACACCGGGTTTATTTTGAAGAGTGTGGCAATCCAAATGGTCCAGCTGTTATTTTTTTGCATGGTGGTCCAGGCAGTGGTTGCAACCCGACGCAACGCCGTTTTTTTGACCCATCACACTATCGTATTGTACTAATGGATCAACGCGGCTGCGGACGCAGCACACCTGAGGGGGAGATCCAGCACAATACAACCACTCATCTGGTTGCTGATATTGAGTTGCTACGCGCGCATTTGAATATTGATCGCTGGCACGTATTTGGTGGATCATGGGGCAGCACACTTGCGCTAGATTATGCCTGCACACATCCAAAACCAGTTATTAGCTTAGTGTTACGTGGTATCTTTTTAAGCCGCTCATTTGAGCTAGATTGGTTCTTAGGCCAAATAGCGTTATTCTTTCCCGACCAATTGCAAACACTATGCAATTACTTACCGGAGCCTGAACGTCCTAATCCGTTACATGCGTTTCAGAAACTGGTATTTACGGATGACCCAGACATTGCGATTCCAGCAGCCATCCATTGGAACGCATATGAAAGCAGCATCATGAGTTTAGTCAATCAACCGTCTAAGACCAACACTATTAATGGCAAGGTGGAGCTGGCTAGAGCGCGTATTCAGATTCATTACATATTGAATCATTGCTTTGTTAGCAATCGGGATTTATTACAAGAAGCCGCCGAAAAACTCACACACATCCCAACCACCATCGTACAAGGGCGTTACGATATGGTATGCCCGCCACAGACTGCATGGCAACTTTGGCAAGCCATGCCGCATGCTACGTTTGTGATGGTGCCGGATGCCGGACATTCTGCCATGGAGCCTGGCACATGCAACGCGCTTGTGGCTGCCACTGAGCAGTACAAGTATTTAAGCTAAACTTTTATCAGCTACATGCTTCAGAATAGACATTAATGAGGAAACATAGAAATTAATACGTTGCCCGATTTTAAAAAACTGGCTGACCATCCCGTGGTCTCTACCTCGCTCAACTCTTATGCCAAGCAAGAGTACGCAACCCCTTTGTTCGTGTTGAGAGAGACGTTGGCTGGCTTTGGTCGCCACAACATCATGAGTTTGTCCGCGTCATTATCTTTCTACGCCCTGTTTGCGCTCATCCCACTGGTATTACTAATTTTCTTTCTTTTAAGCCATTTGGTGTTCTCTTCTGATTATGCCATTGTCAAATTGGCAATATTGACAGGGAACTTGGTGCCTGATTTGAGCGGAAAAATCATGACTGAGGTATACAACGCAACTCAAACCAAGGCAGCATGGGGGGCACTGGGTTTATTTGTGTTGCTATGGAGTATTACTCCTCTAGCCAGCGCGATGCGCGCGTCTTTTTACACCATCTCCGCCAAAGCAGAAATGCCGTCCTTTTTGATGCGACAAGTGAAAGACGTATTGTCGGTGCTGGGCATTTTATTACTGTTCTTTTTATTTACTTCTGCAGGCTTTTTATTAGAGCGCGTGGTGCGTTTTCTGGCCAATCATTTTTCTAGCATTCAACTCAATGTCATTGGCTCTATATTTACGCTATTGCTCACCACATTATTGATTACCAGTTTTTATCGGGTATTTTTCCCGATGCTTGTCGCTTTTTCACATTTGTTTATAGGCGCATTGGTCACCGCTCTGCTTTGGTTAGCCATGCGGCCTGCCTTTGGCTTATTTTTATCAATCAACGAAAATTATGGTGCCATTTTTGGCAGCATGAAAGCATTGTTTGTCTCCATCACTTGGTTGTATTTAAACTTTGCCGTATTTTTATTGGGCACCGAGCTAATTGCCACATTACGCAAAAAAGATGTGCTGCTATTAAAAGGACTGTTTGATGACACGCCAAATAAAGCCAATTACATTGATGCACTGATGCAGCGTTACGGAAAGACCTATCAGCAACATGAGAAAATTATCGAGCAAGGCAATATAGAACGCAATTTGTACTTTATTGTGGATGGCACCGTACATATCTCTCACGATAATGTCATTAAACATGTATTAAAAAATGGCGATTATTTTGGCGAGATTGCGATGCTGGCTGACCAGCCTGCCAATGCAGATGCGGTTGTGGCATCAGAACAAGCACAGATTATTGTGATTTACGCAGAAAATATTGATACCATGTTGGCAGAAGACCCCAAAGTGGCCATGCGCCTGTTGAGGCATTTGGCGCATAGGCTTCAAAACAACTGACGATGGATGACATTTAAACAGCAGCAACTCATATCATGCAGGCAACCCCACAGACCATTCAACAACTGATACAGCGATTCAACCAAGGGCATCTAGCCGAAGCGGAGCAACAAGCAAAAGCGCTGATTGCCCACAACCCGCGCGAGTTTATTTTGCATCATGTATTGAGCCTTGCGTTGGACCAGCAACAGAAATATGCTGAGGCCGTCACCAGTTATCAATCGGCGATTCAACTTAAACCCAATATGCCAGATTTATATTTTAATTTGGCGATTGCACTCACCCAAATTAATCAGTTAGAAGAAGCTGAAACCGCTTACCGTCAGGCCATTAAAGTACAACCCAACTTTTTTGAAGCGCATGGCAACTTGGGCACTTTATTACAGCGTCAAGGCAAATTGGACGAAGCCATTCAAAGCTACCAGAACGGCCTGCGCATTAACCCGCAAGACGCAAGGGCCTATTTCAATTTGGGCACTGTATTAAGAGATAAAGGGCTATTAGACGAAGCAGTCAACCATTACCAGCAAGCAATAACGTTATTTCCCAACTACACCGATGCCTATAACAACTTGGGCGAAACCTACCGTGACCAAGGCAACATGCCGGATGCAGTGTTGCAATATCAAGAAGCGTTGACGCGCAACCCACAACATGCCCATGCTAATTACAATATGGCTGAATTTTTGTATCTTGCAAAACGTTACGCTGAGGCTATTCCCTATTTTGAACAGTCCCAATTGGATGACTGGCAAGAGCGTATCCTTTATTGTTTATATAAAGACTCGCAGTTTGATGCGTTTAAACAAAAGCGCGATGCACTTATCAAGCAAGCGCCTCATACTTCGCCCTTTTTAGCCACGCTTTCTACGCATTACAGCATTAATTTTAAGGAAGAAGACCCTTACACATTTTGCAAAAATGGTTTGGATTTTGTTTACCATCGCGCCATTCCAGAACTTGCCGAAGGTAGCCCACTTCTGAAAGCCCTGTTGCATGATATCCACCATGCCGACATTGCAGAGCGCAAACAAGCGCGACTCACCAATGGCAAACAATCTGCAGGCAATTTGTTTAAGCGCCCTGAGGCCTCGTTTAGAGAGTTGTCTGCACTGATTAAACGTGCTTTTTCTGACTACAGTCAACACTTTGCCAATGCTGACTGTGCGTTAATTACCGCCTTTCCAGATACGCTTGAATTCACTAGCTCTTGGTACGTAAAAATGCAGCAAGGCGGCCATTTAAATGCCCATATTCATGAAATTGGTTGGATTAGTGGCGCCGTCTATTTGGCAATGCCACAGACCGAAGACGAGCGAGAGGGTGCCTTTGAATATGGCACACATGGTGATGAATATCCACAACTACACTCAGACTTTCCTACAGCTTATATCAAGCCAAAAGTAGGTGATATTGTGCTGTTCCCTTCTTCGCTCTTTCACCGCACCATTCCATTTAATGCACAGGAAGAACGCATTTGCGTTGCATTTGATTTAAAGCCAAAAGCCGACCTATCGAACGCACGCTCAAACTATTGATCGGTCACACACACTTATTGCGTTAATACTTTGTGTGGTATCATTTAGAAAGTTGCGCCAATGTCTTGTTTTATTTGAGATTAGGGCAATCATATAAACAATATACGGTTATCAAAAAAGCGAATTAACCAGCTGATTTTAATCAAAATAATAAAAATATATCCGCACACACTAATATCGCCTGTTTTTTGCTAGACTGTGCATTCTTTTAGTTAATTTACTCGCGCGTTGCAATAGCAAACCATGAGGGATCTGATGAAATCGTTAAACATGTTCGACGACTCTACTGTACTGATTATTGATGATCAGACGACTAGTCGAACCATCTTATCCCAAGTGATAAAAAGCATACATCCCAAGATGCATGTGGTAGAAAAGACCAACCCTGAGCGCGCGCTAGAATGGGCTACACAAAACACTGCAGACTTGATTCTGCTGGACTACGTCATGCCCGAAATGAACGGCATTGATTTTGTCAAAATGGTAAAAACCATTCCTGCCTACTATTTCGTGCCCATCATCATGATTACCATCAAACGGGACACAGAAACACGCAATGCCGCCCTAGATGCAGGCGTTACAGACTTCTTAACCAAGCCGATTGATGTGCAGGAATGTACCGCCCGCTGCAAAAACCTGCTTACCATGCGTCAGCAGCAAATGACTTTGGAAACTAAAAGCCATTTATTAGAGAGCTTGGTACAAGCAGCGACGGCAGAGATTCGCGCACGCGAAAAAGAGACTTTAATGCGATTGGCGCGCATTGGTGAATACAAAGATTACGAGACTTCACGCCATTTAGTTCGTATGGCGCTTTATGCCAGAATTCTTGCCGAGGCCGCCGGTTTTTCAGAAGATGAAGCAGAAACGATTGAATTGGCTGCCCCACTTCATGACATTGGTAAGGTTGGCATACCTGACCACGTTTTACTCAAAGCAGGCCCACTTAACGAAGAAGAAACCAGCATCATGCGTAAGCACCCGCTTATTGGTTTCCAAGTATTACAAGACAGCCCTTCCAAATACTTACAAAAAGGCGCTGAAATTGCACTGGCACACCACGAGCGCTATGACGGCAAAGGCTACCCAAAAGGATTGGTGGGGAAAAAAATTCCTGTTTCAGCGCGTATTGTAGCTATCGCCGATGTATTTGATGCATTAACCAGCAAACGCCCATACAAAGATGCGTGGTCGGTGGACGAAGCTATCAAGTTTATTGAGAGTGAATCGGGTAAGCATTTTGACCCTGACTTGGTAAAAACTTTAATAAAAATTCGTCCGCGGCTAGAGAAAATTCACGCGGAATACTCAAATTAGCAGCTAAACGATGACGTTGTTATGTTTCCGTGTTTATAATCAACCCGTCACAAAATCCATAACGAATAATGCCTAACTGGGGAGCTTTATGAAAAAATCCATACTGTCTGCAGCGCTTTTAGCCACACCGATAATATCCAATGCTGCAGGGTTTGCACTGATTGAACAAAGTGGCAGTGGCATGGGGAATGCGTATGCAGGAGCCGCCGCTGTAGCTGAGGACGCCAGCACCATCTTTTTTAACCCAGCTGGGATGACGTATATCCAAGGCACTCAAGTTGTGGGTGCTTTACATTTAATCAGACCGCAAGGTGAGTTTAATGACGAAGGTTCGGTAGGTGGATTGGGCAGACCTCGTGGTGGCGAAGGCGGAGATGCTGGCGATTTGAATTTTGTTCCCAACTTTTATTACAAGCGTGATATCTCTGATGCCGTCAAGTTTGGCTTGGGCGTGGGTGCACCTTTTGGTTTAAAAACTGAGTACGATAATGACTGGTTAGGTCGTTTTCAAGGCATCAAATCTGATTTAAAAACTGTCAATATCAATCCAGCGCTGGCATTTAAAGTAAATGACCAACTTTCTTTGGGCTTTGGTATCAATGCGATGTGGATTCAGGCAGAACTCACAAGTGCCGTTAATCTAGTACCACTAGGCGGGACAGAATCAAAGCTCAAGGTTAAAGGGGACGATTGGGGATTTGGCTATAACTTTGGTGCTATCTACCAAGTCACACAAGACACACGTTTTGGTTTAGCTTTCCGCTCAAAAGTGGATCAAAAACTCAGAGGTGACTCTGACTCGCCATTTACAACGCTGGATGCCAACCCAAATCAACGCTTGAATGGGGATGTAACTGCAGAAACTACATTACCTGAAACATTATCCTTCAGTGGGTTTACTCACTTAGACGACCGTTGGGATTTAATGGGTGATGTCACATGGACACGCTGGAGCCGCTTTAGAGAGTTGCGTGTGCTCAGAGAAAACGGAAGCACACTGACTGTTACCCCACAAAACTGGGATAACACCATGCGCTATTCAATTGGCCTCAATTACAAATATAGTGACACCCTAAAGCTACGTGCAGGTGTGGCCTATGATGAGGAAGCGATTAGTAATGAGTTCCGTACAGTGCGCATCCCTGGTAACGACAGAAAATGGTTAACCTTTGGTGCCGGCTGGCAAGCAACGCCTGACACAAAATTGGATATCGCTTATGCGCATTTATTTATCAGCGATCCGGAGATTGATGATAATCAAGTAGCGATTGCAAGAGGGCGGGTAAGAGGCGATTACGATGCAAGCGTAGACATGCTAAGTTTGCAAGTCACCCATAACTTTTAAAGTTAGTAAGTGAGACAAATGTGAAAAAACGCGCTAACGCGCGTTTTTTTATGGCTCTGTGATATCAAACAGACTTTTTTGCCCCACTTCGGTGTACACCTTATATTGATTTCTACCCGCTGCCTTGGCCTGATACAAAGCCACATCTGCTTTTTTCATCAGGCTTTGCGAGGTTTCTTCACTCTCGCCACCGTAAGCTGCCACACCAATACTCAAACTGATACTCACACGCTCACCTAAAATACTCACACCACCTTGAAACGCATTCACTATCTTGTTGGCTATGCTATTCGCGTCATGAATGTCATTTAACTCTCCCAGCACAATCACAAACTCATCCCCACTGATTCTACACAGCGTATCAATATCACGAATAAGCGCCTTTAAACGATCCGCAACTAGCTTGAGCAAGGCATCTCCCACATCATGACCATGCGTATCATTGAGTTGCTTAAAGTGGTCAATGTCCATAAACAGAATGGCCAAGTTGCGGTTAAAGCGCTTTGCATTTGCCAGCGCCTGTTCAAGGCGAATATCCAGTAGCCGTCTGTTTGCTAATCCGGTCAGGCTGTCATGCGTTGCAAGTTCGGTGAGCATTTTGCGTTCGCGTAAGAAAAAATACACCAGCATGGCCATTAGCACCGCAATCATCATCCCCATCAAACGGGTAATCAGAAGTAGCTTGGAGGCTTTTTCTGTTTTTTGTGCTACCGCCCACTCCCACTCTACATCGGTGGAATTACTGGTTGAGAGAAATACTTCTTGCTCAGCAAATAGTTTGGGGTCGCCATAAAATACTTCTCGCGTCTCCTTGTTACGGATAGCAAATCCAAACTCTTCATTAACGAGTTCTTTGAATGCAGATTTAAAAAACGCATCGGAGTTAATCACTGTGGAGAGCAAGCCCCAATATTTCTGATTGATGTAAACGGGAAAGCGGTATATCAACCCTCTCCCACCCTGCACCAAATTCAGCGGGCCAACCAATACGCCCTCATTACGCTCAATGGCTGCTTTGACTTGCGGCCATTGGTGCGGCAACGCTCGGTAATCCACTCCTATCGCTTTTTCGTTGGATTTAAGCGGGTACATGTAGGTGATTTTGTAGCCTACCGCAACTGCCAGATTTCGTACATTTTTTGTTCTGGCATACAAATCGGCTAGGACACTTTGTACTTTTTGATGCTCTAAATCATGGTGATAAATGGTGAGGTAACTGGATAAGCCTGACGTTACAAAAAGTACCGCATTAAGCTCCCGGTCAACTTTTGACTTAAGCGTTGCGGTGTAACTGGCTGCCTCCGCACGCAATTTTGCATGTGCCTTTTGAGATTCTGCACTGATGAGTGTCTCAAAAATCACCATAAATATGATCATGACGATGCCAGCACTGGCCAGTGCCCATGCATTGTTTTTTAGATCATGAATCAATTTCATAAATTAGTGGCTCAAATGTAACAGTAATTTGATTAAGACTACAACGCCATGCAAATAGCCATATTGATTTGGAACATATTGTGGTTGTTAGCAACCAATAGATTATACCCCTGTTTAAATAGCGTTATTTGCGCGCTGATAAATCGCAAGCCAGTTATTAGTAATATTGTTAAAATAAACAACATTTGTTGCGCAAAATCCTGCATGGGCGGGCATTTAAAGCAGACTTTTAACCTAAAAAGCATCCCTATGAAACATCGGTTTTACGAGAGTAAGATTCTTTACATACTAATCTCTGCGCTGCTCTGTATTCAGATTGGTGCATACGTGGTGCAGTTGGTTAATCATCGCAACATTGCCGAGGAAACCCTAAGCGAAGAGCTGACGGTAGGCGCACAAGTGTTTAACCGCCTGTTGGAATCTCGCAACACACAACTGCAACAAACAGCGGAAATATTAGCCAAGGATTATGGCTTTCTTGAAGCCATCAGCATGGCGCAACAAGATAACGCCACCTTAGAATCTATATTGGAGAATCATGGTGCACGCGCCAAAGCATCAACCTTGATTTTGTCTGATCTCGACAACCAGATGATTGCACATACGCCCAGCAAGCTTGCCATCGCAGCGGATGCGCAAGGGGCTATCCTTGACCACTTAGAAAAAGACGCACATTCCATACATTTTTCCACCCTGCATGTGCTGGGAACAGCCAACCAGTCAAGACCACTATTTCATGTGGTTAAATCTGCAGTAAGGGCGCCAAATCATATTGCTAATTTGATTATTGGCGATGCAATTGACCAAGAATTTGTGAACGACTTGCGTCATGTCACCAATATGGAGATGTTCTTTATCTCGCATCACAAGCAAAATTGGGAATTGCATGCCAGTACACTACCAAGCTTATTCGCCAAAGCATTCACCGATCAATTTAATGCAGAGCAAGCCGGAAAAGTCACACGTTTTGACATCGGCAATGATGCTTATCTGATATTGCCTATATCTGTCTCACAAGCAGAGGGAGAAGCGGCATTTGCAGTGATTGCCAAACCCCTATCCCAAATGATGCAGCCCTATCGACGCGCTGAGCGGGTGCTCTCAGTGTTGTTAGTGGCCACGCTTATGTTGTCCATGGTCGCCGTATACTTGGTCACAAAAAAAATGGTAACCCCACTCAGTGAGCAAGCGCATTTAGATAACCTCACAGGCTTGGGGAATCGCAGGCTATTTAATCTCGCGGTACAAGACGCACTCAAACGTTTGAATGGCACCGGCACACCGTTTGCCTTGCTGATGCTGGATTTAGACAAATTTAAGCAGGTAAACGACACCATGGGGCATGACACAGGAGACGCTGTACTGAAAACCATAGCAGACCGATTGAAAAAAACGGTTCGCACTACCGATAACATTATGCGTTTAGGTGGTGATGAATTTGCGATTGTTTTGGAAGACTGCTCAGAATCGGCCACTTGTGTGATAGCCGATAAGATTAGCAAAGCCATTGCAGAGCCTATAGAAGCTGCTGACGAATACATAGTATTGCATGCCAGTATCGGCATTGCATTTGCGCAAAAGAACACTGACGACATGGACTCCATCATGAAAAAATCCGATGAAGCCATGTACATTTCAAAGTCTACGCAGGTGAACTACTGGTGCTATCAAGAAAAAAGTACTGAAGACAATATCTAGCTTGTTCTTATTGCTAGCGGTCACTCGCGTTGACTGGCGCGTATCTCATCTAAAGTTTGCTGTAGCTGTTGCTGCAATACCTGATCATGGCTGATTTTGCTCAAGCCTTGCTGCGCCACTTGCATCGCCTGTTTAAAACGTTTCTGTGCTAGCAGGACGTTAGCCAAATTATTATAAGCAGCGGCTGCATCCGGGTGTGCACTGACTGCACGCTGAAAAGCATGCTCGGCAGTGGCATAATCCTTTGCTTGATAAGCACTATTACCCAAGCCCATCAACAGCACCAAATGGTCTGGCCAACGTGTTACCGCCGCTTGGTATGCACTGCGCTTTTGTTGCAAACTAGCATTCTTTTCATAGGCCACTAAGGCTTTGGCCACATCATCTGCCGTAGCGCTGGCAGGAAGCTTACCTGGCGGCAGTGCAACGAACGCCCAATAGTCACTGCGTGCCCAAGTCCTTTGAAAGGCACTGAGTGTCATTTCAAAACGCGGATAAGTGCCGGAGCGTAACCAAATCAGCTCTCGATTTAAATCGTAGCCAACCACCACGGCATAGTGCCACGAAGGCGCCCAAGCCAACCCCAAGTTTTGCATCACCACGACGACATTGCCTGCCGCAATCTCTTGTATGACAGCATCTAGCCTTGGTGGAATCACCACAGCCAACGCACCATGACGACGCGCAGACGCTAACATTTCAATTTGCAAACTGCCTTGTCGGCTAGGGATATACACTTCAGAGGTCAGCTGTTCCGGGGTCACTTGAATCGCCACTGCCTGCAATGCAGTAGCCAGTGCAGCCGGGCCACATTCATACAACTCTTGCGGGAAAAACGGTGTGTTGGCGAGTTCTTGCTGTCTGGGCAATTGCTTGTTGAGTGTTACCTCACGTACGCCGGTGGCTGCGCACGCACTCAACAGGCACAAAAAAGCCAGTATGCAAAATTGGTACATACTGGCTTGTAAGCTTGTACTGCGCAACACTGGATGTGAGCTAGGTACTAATTTGCGATTAGCGAACTGAACGTGTGAACGGATAAACTTTGGTGAAGCCTAGAATATCTGTCACTAGTAGCACGAAAAACACCAACAAAATCGCACCGATAATACCACCAGCAGGTGCTTTGTCTAGTTGTGATGAAAGTGAACTGGCTTCTTCATCTGTCAGCGCAGCAACACGAGATTTGGCCTCTGTTGGGTCAATGCCACGTGCAACCAACTCTGCTTGTACTTCATCACGTGACAACATGTTGACAATATTTGCACGGTCTTGATCACCCTTGCTGGTGATAGCCGACTGTGCGACTTGTTCGGTGCTAATCATGGCGGCTTGCACTGCTTGAATAGAGCCAGTAAATAAAACGGCGGTGGCTAAAAATGCGCTTAAAAAACGTTTAACTATCATCATGATAAGTCATTCCTTTATGTAAAAATCTTAGTTTGAAATGGTTAAAGCTAATGTTTTGCTTATCTATTTTCAGTGGTCTTAAGTATGATTTAAGTTGAACCTACAAGTAAAAAATAACACACAAAAGTTAATGTGTATACACAATATTCATGCCTTATGTATGTTTTGTCGCGTGCTTAAGCGAAATAAATGATGATGCTTCACGCTACTTTAAGCAATCATGCTCCAACTATGCTGGTGACATCACTTGAGATTTTGGGGGCTCAGCAAAACGATAAGTCGCCTAAACGGTATGTTAGCGTATACAATAAATTGTCATCACAGCTCGCTCTTGGCTGGCGTGTTGTGACTGTTCATCATGCCTGTAGTAAAAGTGGTCTATAAAACGATTAGGATAAGGTTAATTAACATTCGAAAGTAATACACTTTGACAAAACTGCACCAGAAGAAAAATGTAAGCCCCAACGGCACTGGGCGACAGCTTGCTGAGGCAAATTATCGCGCGCTCTTTGAGTACGCGCCTGATGGGATTCTTATCGCCGATGCTGAAAGCTACTATTTGGATGCCAATCCTAGCATATGCGATATGTTGGGTTATACACGGGATGAGCTCATCGGCATGCACGCCACAGACATTGTCCTGCCTAGCGAAGCACAACATATTCAACCTGCTATTAATACCATCCAAGCTAAGCACAGTTATCTGCGCGAGTGGCAACTTAAACGCAAAGATGGCTCAGTATTTACCGCTGAAATCATGGCGACTGCCATGCCTGATGGCAATCTTTTAGCCTTAGTAAGGGATGTCACCATTCTCAAACAACATGCGCAAGAGATTGCGCAACTATCTCGTTTGTATGCAGCCCTTACGCACATCAATCAAGCCATTATCTGGCTACCCACACGGGATGAGCTGTTTAAAAAGGTGTGCCAAATTCTGGTTGAAGAAGCAGGTTTTGATATGGCTTGGCTTGGTTGGCACAATCCAGATACCCATCAGCTAATGCCTGTTGCAGGTTGGGGCGATGACGATGATTACCTTAACAAAATCAAAATCTATTCGGATGAAAGACTAGGGGGCCAAGGCCCTTCTGGCTTAGCTTTTCGATCTGGAGAACCTTATATTTGCAACAATATGCAGGAAGATCAAGTGACGCTGCCATGGCGTGATGAGATTGTGCGTCGCGGTTTTCATTCCGCAGCCTTTTTTCCTATCCGGATAGATAATCAGACGGTTGGAACGTTGAATGTTTATTCAACGACACCCATGCTTTTTGAGGATAAAGAAGTGGGGCTGCTTGCGGAAGCCACCAGCAATATTGCGTTTGCGCTGAAAAATATTGCGCGAGAAGAAGAGCGTAAACGTGCAGAATCGTTGGCCAATAACGAAAAATTATTTTCTGACATGATGATAGAGAGCATGCCAGGCGTTGTTTATTTTTATGATCACGAAGGTAAGTTTTTACGCTGGAATCAAAACTTTGCCACGGTTTCCGGCTATTCGGACCATGAAATTGCCCAGATGAATCCACTGGATTTTTTTGAGGAAAGTGAGAAAGCGTCTATCGCAGAGAAAATTGCAGAAGTGTTTACGCAAGGGCAAGCGTTTGTTGAGGCAGACTTATTTACCAAAAACGGTCAAAAAATCCCTTATTTATTTACTGGCCGAAATGTTCATTTTAACCAGCAACCATGCTTGGTTGGGATGGGTATCGATATTAGCCAACGTAAACAAGTTGAATCTAAACTAAACGAGAGTGAACTGAAGTATCGCGAGCTTGTTGAGTCAGCCAATAGCATTATTTTGCGTTGGGATGCCGAAGGTCGGATTACTTTTATGAACCAATTTGGTCAGCACTTTTTTGGCTATTCCCACGACGAAATTATCGGTCAACATGTGATTGGTACCATTGTACCGTTCACCGATAGTGCGGGTAGAGACTTGCAGGATCTAATGCATCAAATTCGCTTGGATACCAGAAAGTTTGAACAGAACGTCAATGAAAATATGCGCCGGAATGGTGAGCATGTTTGGATTGCATGGACCAATAAAGTGGTATTGGACTCAGACGGTCAACTGGTTGAAATTCTTAGTATTGGCACCGATATTACCGAGCGCTTAAAGGCAGAAAAAGAAATTCAAGAACTGAATACAAACTTAGAGTTGCGCGTTGCCGAACGTACCGAGGCCTTACATACGGCAATGATTCGTGCAGAGTCAGCCGATAAAATTAAATCTGCATTTTTAGCTACCATGTCGCATGAGCTTAGAACACCGCTGAATTCTATTATTGGATTTACTGGCATCGTGTTGCAAGGCATGGCGGGGCCATTGAATGCAGAGCAATCTAAGCAACTGGGGATGGTGAGGGGTAGTGCAAGACATTTGCTGGCACTGATTAATGATGTGCTCGATATCTCTAAAATTGAAGCTGGGCAGCTAGAAGTACATGCCGAGCCGTTTGATGTTGTTGCTACCATTGAAAAAGTGTGTGAATCGCTTAAACCAATTGCAGAAAAAAAAGGGTTGGCGTTGAACACTGTCATAGATTCAGCGTTAGGTGAAATAGTAAGTGATCAAAGACGGCTTTCTCAAATACTGATTAATCTACTCAACAATGCCATTAAGTTCACTGAAAAAGGCAGCGTCACTCTGTCTGCTAGTTTAATTTCCCGCGCAGAAAATTCTGCCAATCACCCAACAGCGTCATTGGTAAAGATTAGCATCGCTGACACTGGCATTGGTATTAAACCCGAAGAAATTGAAGGTCTGTTTCAACCCTTTCATCAAATTGATAGTGGTCTAACACGTTTACACGAAGGGACTGGCTTGGGATTGGCGATTTGCAAAAAATTATTAGCATTAATGGGGGGACAAATCTCAGTAAGCAGTGAGTGGCCTAAAGGATCAGAGTTTATCGTCACATTGCCCTTAAACGGTTTACCGAAATCATGAAAAGTACTATTTTATTGATTGAGGATAATGAGCAAAATTGTTATTTGATGACTTTTTTGCTTGAAAGCTACAAGTTTAGTGTTGTGGTTGCAAATGATGGTTTGACTGGCATTGAATTAGCCGAGCAGATTAAACCAGATTTAATACTGCTAGATATTCAACTACCATCCATGGATGGCTATGATGTAGCGAAGTCATTGCGCGGCATAGAGTCACTGCAAATGGTTCCAATAGTCGCGGTGACCTCATACGCTATGGTAGGTGATCGTGAAAAATGCTTGGCGGCTGGCTGTAATGGTTACATTGAAAAGCCGATCAACCCTGAGACGTTTGTGAAAGAAATTCTACCTTTTCTGCCTGCGGCCACTAGCCCCGAAAGTGCAATATGACCCACGTTCTAATTGTAGATGATAAAAATGACAACCTGTATTACTTACAATCGCTCCTAACTGGCAGTGGTTATACAGTAGAGGTGGCTAGTCATGGTGCAGAGGCTTTGGTTAAAGCACGCCAGCGTGCCCCTCAAATTATCGTGTCCGATTTGCTCATGCCGGTGATGGATGGCTACACACTATTACGCCACTGGAAAACAGATACGAAGCTACAATCTGTGCCATTTATTGTTTATACAGCCACTTATACAGAGCCTGAAGATGAAAAGCTTGCGCTGAGTCTTGGCGCTGATGCATTTATTTTGAAGCCATGCGAACCAGAAGATTTTCTGGCAAAACTGCGTGAAGTTGAATCTAAAGGTGTGATTGCTAGCCCTGATTTTCCCAACACTGTGATTAATCAAGACAGTGAGAGTGAAATCCTAAAAGACTATAGCGTTGTTTTAATTCGCAAGCTTGAAGAGAAAACTCTCCAACTTGAAGAGGCCAACAAAATTCTGCAGTTAGATATTGCTCGGCACAAAGAGGCAGAAGATAAGATTCAACACCTTGCCTATTATGATCTACTGACCAATCTCCCCAATCGACGTCTGCTCATTGACCGCCTTGAACACTCACTCGCCGTGAATGCTAGGCATAAAAACCACGGGGCTATTTTATTTATCGATTTAGACCACTTTAAAACGCTCAATGATACCAAGGGCCACAGCATAGGGGATTTGCTATTGGTAGAAGTTGCAAAACGCCTACAAAGCTGCGCACGCGAAGGTGACACACTCGCCAGATTAGGCGGCGACGAGTTTGTTGTGATACTAGAGGACTTAAACGAAGACGCTGCGCAAGCGGCAGTTCAAGTGGAGGCGCTATGTTCCAAAATAATCAATGCGGTAAACCAGCCCTACCATTTAGATAATTATCTGTATCACAGCTCTGCAAGCATCGGCATCTGCATGTTTAGTAACCAGCAGATTACCGTAGATGAATTGCTCAAAAGAGCAGATATCGCGATGTATCAAGCGAAAAGTGCTGGGCGGAACACACTTAGCTTTTACGACCCAGCCATGCAAGCAACCTTGCAAGCGCGCGCTGCACTCGAGTTTGATTTACGGCTTGCCATCGAAGAAAACCAATTCAAATTGTATTACCAGATGCAAGTGGACTACGCCGGGAAAGTGCATGGCGCTGAGGTATTGATTCGTTGGCAGCACCCAATTAAAGTGCTGGTTCCACCACTGCAATTTATTCCACTGGCAGAAGAAACTGGCCTTATTTTACCCATAGGCTTATGGGTGCTGAACACTGCCTGCGCGCAAATCAAAGCATGGGAAAATGACCCCATCGCAAGTCACTTACAAATAGCAGTCAATGTTAGTGCATCGCAGTTCCATGACCCTGATTTTGTCAAACATGTGTCAGACATGCTTGAAAACTACGCAATTCAATCGGATCGCCTGAAGCTAGAACTGACAGAAAGCCTAGTACTCAATAATGTTGAAGAAGCGATTGTAAAAATGCAATCACTCAGAGAACTCGGGGTTCGCTTCTCATTGGATGACTTTGGTACTGGCTTCTCATCTTTATACTGTCTAACCAAGCTACCGTTAGATCAGCTCAAAATCGACCAAACGTTTGTCAGAAATATTTGCGTCAATAATCGAGATGCTGTTGTAGTGCAAACTATTATTGGCATGGCAAATAACCTAGGCATTGAAGTGATTGCCGAGGGCGTGGAACTTGAGGAACAACGCGCATTTTTAAAACAACACGATTGCAATTTTTACCAAGGCTATTTGTTTAGCAAACCACTGCCGATTGAAGCGTTTGAAGCCAAATTAAAAGCCATTAACAACAGTTAAAGTACTGCGCGCAGTGATTTGCTAAGTTGCAAGGCAGACACAAATGCACTTTCCACGCGCCCACTAATACACCAGTCACCACAGCTGGCCAACTGCTGTTTTGCATCTATCAGCACTTCTTTCAATGCAGTTTTTTGGGCATTCGCATAATGCCATTTCTTGAGCTGTAAAACCTTAGCTTGCAAAACCTGCTCGCCTACAATGCCAGACAGTGCATGTAATAGCGCATCAACAACCCAACTTTCTGGTTGATTAAAATGGTCTGCCGCCCACTGGTTGCGACTCATCGCCACTAAACAAGTGCCATTAGCACGTTCTGGTTTTGATGAATTGACAGATACCCAACTTAATATAGCGTTCGTGATATGTGCTGCATCCCATGTCAAATTGAGTGCTTGTTCAAATCCCAGCATCAACGCATAGCATGGCAGCATTTGAGTGCCATGTAATGTTTGCATGTGCATAAAGTCATTTGGCAATACAGTGGCGGCTTGTTTAGCAGGGATAGCCGTTACTACCCAATCGTAACTACCAAGTGCGTTATTATGCGTGTCGGTTAGGCACCATTGATTATCACGCTTGTGTATGGCTTTTACCTCTGTGTTTAAATGTAGCTCAACATTTCGTTGCAATAGTTTTAGCGCTAAATACTGACCAACAGAGGCCATATCTGGCACGCCAACATAGTGTGGGTAACTCTGCTCCCATGCGCGTGACTTTTTTACGTATGTGCCATCCACCTCTACAAATCGTGCATCCCATCTTGCAACCACGCCGTGGGCCTGCAAGGTATTGATGTGCGCCAAAAAGTCCGGATGCTTTACAGTAAAAAATTGAGCGCCGTGATCAAAAGCATAGGCCTCATATTTGCGCGTTGCCATCCGCCCACTGACTTGATTGAATTTTTCAAAGAGTGTGACCTCTGCAATGTCCGCAATTTGATCTGCTAGGGTTAGGCCTGACAATCCCGCCCCAATAATGGCTACTTTTTTCATGCTGCTAAATTGATTGAAAATACGGTTAATTGATTAAAACAAGGTCTTTTGACGGGTTGATAAAGGAACACTGGGGTGCTTAACTTGCGATGATTTGTTATCCATTCCCATGCTTTTTCTCGCGTTGGTTTTTCTAGAAGCATGCTTTTTGATAATAGTGGCCGTCTGCGCATCATGTTGGTTAGTACGCTTTAGCAAGGAAAATTGTGCCCGTGCTAACCGCAACGCTTGATCAATGCTCACCAAAGGCGCTGGATAATCTACCCCAATTTTGCAACTGTATTCCTCTTGCAATGATGCGGGCATCAACCATGGCTGAAAAATCCAAGTATTAGGCACACTGCGCAACGCAGGCAACCATCGTCTAACAAACACGCCCTCTGGGTCTTGGTCCATCGCTTGTTTTACTGGATTATAAATACGCAAAGTATTGATACCGGTAGTGCCAGATTGCATTTGTACCTGTGGCCAATGAATACCAGGCTCGTAATCAAGAAACTCTCGCGCAAGGTGAAGCCCAGTTTCGCGCCAATGTAACCACAGCAAATAACTGGCGGTGCTCATTAACATGGCACGCATTCTAAAGTTCACCCAGCCTGTCTCTCTTAGCATGGCCATGCAGGCATCCACCAAAGGCCAACCGGTTTGGCCAGCGCACCAAGCTTTTAACCTCAGTTGCAGCTCAATACTTGCATACCCTTCATCACGTAGATGATTGAAAGCTGGATGCAAGTTTTGGTACTCAATGGCGGGTTCAGACTCCAACTTTTGCATGAAATGACAATGCCAATGCAACCTGCTTTCAAACCCTATTAAGCCTGCCTGCAAGCCTTTCGGGTACTGCGTCGGATGTTGTTGAATCTTTAGTTTTTGTTTGCGTAAATGTTGCACCACTTCGCGCATACTCAGCGCACCCCAAGTTAAATAAGGCGACAATCTGGAACCGGCGTGCTCAGAAGATAACGGGCTGGATATTCCACCGCGATAACGGCTCGCCCTACCGTTTAAAAAAGTGTGTAATAACTTAACTGCCTCATCGCGTCCACCACGTTGCCGCAACGGTTTATCAAGGTGTTTATTTTGTAAGCTCTGAGCATCTCCATCTAGTATTAGCTCATCTGCTCGCTCGGCCATAGTCGCATTCGATGGTGTTGGCACTTGCGGTGCCAGCATATGTTTTTCCCACTGCGCGGCCCATGTGTCTCGATTTCTTAAGCGCCGCACCACGCCATTTTGTGGATATTCATGCCACGTAACCCCTTGCGACCGACACCATGCCGCGACCGCCCTATCGAGTTGATAGCTATTGTTGTTGCCCGTCTCCTCATGGCTATACAGCGCACCAATGCTATATAGCTGAGATATACCGTCGAGTGACGTTAGGATACCTTGTTGAAACTCTAGCAACGACAAGCCTATCGACCCTAAATCACGCTTAAGTGTTGTTAAGCACTCTTTCACAAACATTTGATGCTGGGTTGCATAATCACCTCCTGCCCAAACTACAGCATCCCAGCAGAAAATGGGCAGTACCTTACCTTGACTACATGCCGCGTAAAGTGCGGCATGGTCTTGGACGCGTAAATCACGTTTAAACCAGACGATATGCACCAAAGGTTTCATCTGTCACCAAAGATTGAAAAGAATGTCTGTACTAAGTCAGCGCAAAAAAACAGAGGTTCAATCAACGGCTAACTACAAAGACTAAAATTTGGAGTTAAAGCAGGAGTGGCAACTATTTATCTAAAAAAATCTACAATGCTAAATTAGAAAAAACACTGATAGTAAGTAAATGGTCAGTAGCGTAATCGTCGTGCAAGCGGGTGGTGGGTGTGCTCTAACCTCAACAGACCAAACAACACTTTGGTAAGATGTGTTTAAAAATGCAATCAAACAAACCGGCTGTGATTTCAGACATGGGGTTCTTGGGAGAGTGTAAAGCTGATGAAAAGCTGACTTTCAAATGTGGCTCGGAATAAAAAAACGACCCAGAGATTTCTCCCTAAGTCGTCTTCAAATGGTGGCCCCTCTGTGAGTCGAACACAGCACCAACGGATTATGAGTCCGCTGCTCTAACCAAGCATGAGCTAAGGGGCCGAAACTTTAAAGATTAATCTTGACCAGTTTCCAAGAAACTTCTCAAGCGCTCAGACCGTGTTGGATGACGCAATTTACGTAACGCCTTTGCTTCGATTTGACGGATACGTTCACGGGTTACATCAAACTGTTTGCCCACTTCTTCCAAGGTATGGTCGGTGTTCATCTCAATACCAAAGCGCATGCGCAGTACTTTTGCCTCGCGTGGTGTTAAAGATTCCAACACTTCACTTGTCGCATCGCGCAAACTCGCATATACCGCGGCATCCATAGGTGCCAGTGTGGTGTTGTCTTCAATGAAATCACCCAAATGAGAATCTTCATCGTCACCAATCGGTGTTTCCATTGAGATTGGCTCTTTGCTGATTTTCAAGATTTTTCTAATCTTGTCTTCTGGCATTTCCATTTTCTCAGCCAACGTTGCAGGATCAGGCTCTAAACCCGTTTCTTGCAAAATCTGACGACTGATACGATTCATTTTGTTAATCGTTTCAATCATGTGCACTGGAATACGAATCGTACGTGCTTGGTCAGCAATTGAACGTGTAATTGCCTGGCGAATCCACCATGTCGCATAAGTTGAGAATTTGTAACCACGACGGTACTCAAACTTATCCACTGCTTTCATCAAGCCAATATTACCCTCTTGAATCAAGTCCAAGAATTGCAAGCCACGGTTGGTATATTTTTTAGCAATCGAGATCACCAAACGCAAGTTAGCTTCAATCATCTCGCGCTTAGCACGACGTGCACGCGCCTCACCGGTGGTCATTTGTTTGTTGATTTCTTTGAGTTCCTTGATAGGAATACCCACGCGGTTTTGCAAAGTCATCAAGCGGTCTTGCTGATCTAAAATAGAATGTCTATAGCGTGATAGGCGCTCAACATAAGGCTTGTTTTGCGCAAGCTCCTCATCTAGCCATTCCATGTTAATTTCATTACCTGGGAATGATTTGATAAAGTGTGGACGCGGCATGCCAGATTTTTCCACACAGAAATCCATCACCTTGCGCTCATGGCCGCGCACTTCCTCAACCATTGCACGCACTTGATCACACAGAGCTTCTACTTGTTTAGCAGAAAAGCGGAACGCAGTGAGTTCATCCAACACAGTTTGATGTAACGCTTTGTACTTGGCATCTTGCGAACCCTTGGTATCACGAATCGCGTTCATCTCAGTATTGGCATTACGAATTATCGCAAATCGGGCCAACACCTCTTCTTTAAGTTTTGCTAAGGCCTCAGCTGAAATAGCTGCAGCTTTTGCGCCATCCTCGTCATCGTCCTCTTCTTCATCATCAGAGGGCTCTTCTTCGTTCTCTGCATCTTCAACTGCAAGCGCATCTTCTAGCCCGATATCACTATCAATCAGGCCATCCACCAAATCATCTACACTGATTTCGTCTTTTTCAACTTTATCGACCAGCGCTAACAATTCCGCAATGGTAGTGGGGCAAGCGGCAATCGCTTGCACCATGTGCTTCAAGCCATCTTCAATACGCTTGGCAATTTCAATTTCGCCTTCGCGGGTCAACAAATCTACTGTACCCATTTCACGCATGTACATACGGACAGGATCAGTAGTCCGGCCAAACTCAGAATCTACAGTAGCCAGTGCTTGCTCAGCCTCTTCTACCGCATCTTCATCAGCTACAGGTGGCGGTGCATCAGACATCAACAACACTTCGGCATCTGGCGTTTCTTCATACACCTGAATACCCATGTCATTAATCATGCCGATAATGCTATCGATTTGCTCTGAATCCTGCACATCGTCAGGCAGATGGTCATTAATCTCAGCATAGGTTAAGTAGCCGCGCTCTTTACCCAATACAATTAATGATTTAAGGCGTGTGCGACGCGCTTCCGCATCCAAAGCTTGCAGTGCTGGATCAACCGGCGTTTCCGCTTCGAGCTTGAGGCGTTCTTTTTCTAAAGTTTTGTCTGATTTTGGTCTGGCCATGCCCGATCCTATCTATAAAATCTTAAACTGTGTGAGTCTTGAAATTGCGATTACTATGCGTAACTGCCCACGTGTTGTTTCGACCTGCATTCTCACGTTTGGCTCATTTACGGCGAACCCTAGATTATATCTCAAATTACCCTAAAATTTAAATGGTCTATGCTTAAAATTTAAGCAAGACTCACCACACAAGCCAGACTACCGCTTTAATGTTAGCCGCCTTAATAATGCGCGCTCTTCGTCTGTGAGCTGTGCTAAGGGTTTTTCTTTGAGAATATTAAGCAGATGGTTGTCACGCACACCATCAACCATGTCTCGTAATTGGGTACATGCACCACTAAATTCAAGCGCTATATCCAAACTTTCATCCAATAAGTGTAATTCACGCTGAATTTCATTGAGCAGTCTTGCATCTACTTGTGGCGAGATACTATGCAGCAATGTTGCTGGCTTGGATTGAGGTTGCGATAGCGCAGCGTTCACAGCCAGCGTCAGCAACACATCTTCCTCATCGGCAGTTTGCGCAAAAGCCAAATGTTCTGGCTTAGCTAGTTGTGGCTGCATTAGCAGCATTAACACAAAGCGCTTTTTAATCGATATAGGTGAGCGCATTTGACGCACCGCCGCTTTCGGTGCCAACTTTTGAGGGGTTGGCAGCTTCAACATGCTTTGCATCTCTTGCTCAGTTACTTGCGCTAGCTCGGCAATACGTTTACGTAACAATAACGCAAACCTCGGCGCAACAATTTGCTTGAGGATAGGCTCGGCATCATTGAGAAACTTAACCTTATCCTCCTGCGAGCTAAGCGAATTATCTTCACTCAGATGCTGAATAATATATTGCGATAACGGCATGGCACTTTGTATCTCGCGCTCAAATGCCTCTTTACCAAACTCACGCACATAACTATCTGGGTCATGCTCTTTGGGCAAAAACAAAAAGCGTAGTTTTAAACCGTCAGTCAATGCCGGCAAGGCATTCATGGCGGCGCGCCATGCTGCAGTTTTACCTGCATTGTCGCCATCAAAACTAAAGACAATTTCATCAGTCTGGCGCATGAGTTTGGTGATATGAAACGGCGTCGTCGCCGTGCCTAACGCCGCGACTGCATATTCAATGCCATATTGAGCTAGCGCCACCACATCCATATAGCCCTCTACCACCAATACACGACCTGCATCACGAATCGCGCGGCGCGCCACAAACAAACCATACAACTCATGACCTTTTTGAAACAGGGGCGTTTCTGGGGAGTTGTAGTATTTGGGTGTATCTTCCGGGTTAATGACACGCCCGCCAAAACCAATCACCTGGCCTTTTTGGTCATGTATCGGAAACATGATGCGGTCACGAAAGCGGTCGTAGCGCTTACCCTGTTCGTTGGTCACTACCAAACCAGCCACACTCAATGCCTCGTTATCGTATTGCGGAAACACCGTTTGCAGATTTTGCCAACCAGCTGGCGCATAACCAATTTGAAACTTGGCAGCGATTTGCCCACTTAAGCCACGCGCCTTAAGATAGGCAATCGCACGTTCTGATTTTTTTAATTCTGACTTATAGTAATTGGCAGCTTGCTGCAAAGCCTCTTGCAAGCCCACCGTCACTTTTTGGGGCGCCTTATCCGGGTCGCGCGTTTCTTGCGGCACAATCATGCCTACATTTTTGGCCAATTCATGCACGGTTTCCACAAAGCTTAAACCAGCATATTCCATTAAAAAGCCTATGGCAGTGCCATGCGCGCCACACCCAAAGCAATGATAAAACTGCTTGGTGGGGCTAACAGTGAAACTAGGGGATTTTTCGTTATGAAACGGGCAACATGCTGAGTAGTTTGCGCCCGCTTTTTTCAGAGGAACAGATTTATCAATGACATCGACAATATCAACGCGATTGAGTAGTTCTTGGATAAAGCTCTCTGGAATCATAAGCCCGCTCAACAATCATATGCCTAAGTATCGCATAAACTTCTTGAATAAAAAAAAGGAGCGTTATGCTCCTTTAATCACGACTACATTTTCTGCTGGGAAGTCTTAGCTCAATCGCGCTTTGATGAGTCCAGACACTTTGCCCATATCCGCCACGCCCGCTACCAGAGGTCTAACCAAGCTAACAACCTTGCCCATATCTTTAGCGCCTGATGCACCCGTATCAGCAATTACTTGGGTGATGATTTGATTCACTTCATCATCGGTCAACTGCTTTGGCATGTAAGTTTGCAGCACTGTGACTTCAAACTTTTCCACATCAGCCAAATCAGTACGATTAGCAGATTCATATGCAGCAATCGAATCTCGACGCTGCTTGAGCATCTTTTCAATGACAGCAATCACTGCCGCATCGTCTAATTCAATACGCTCATCAACTTCGCGCTGCTTAATGGCAGCTTGCAACAACCGTATTGCGCCTAATCGCGCACTGTCTTTAGCGCGCATGGCATCTTTCATGTCCTCAGAAATCTGAGCTTTCAATGACATGAAAAAACCTTAGTACAATTTCGCTGGAAGTGTTTGATTGCGTAAACGACGGTATTGACGTTTTACAGCAGCTGCAGCTTTGCGTTTACGTTCCCAAGTTGGTTTTTCGTAAAATTCGCGTGCGCGCAAGTCGTTCAATAAACCTGTTTTTTCAATCAAGCGTTTGAAACGACGCAATGCTACGTCAAATGGCTCGTTCTCTTTAACACGTACACTAGACATTAAATCACTATCCTTAAAATGTGTTGCTCAACAGCAACTTAAACTCAATTTAAATTACAACATTAAATGCAATGTGCATTGATGCAGCATCGAAAACCGCGTATTCTAGCGCGTTCATTTGCTTTAATCAATCATTAATTTGTATCAATTGGATATGTTAGCGCTTTAACTTATGTTAGTCCTTGGCTTTGAATCTTCTTGCGATGAAACCGGCGTTGCACTTTACGACACTCAGCACGGCTTACTCGCACATGCGTTACATTCACAAGTGGATATGCACGCAGAATATGGCGGTGTGGTACCAGAGCTCGCCTCACGTGACCACATTCGGCGCGCTCTGCCGCTCACGCAGCATGTGCTAACACAAGCCAACAAAACATTAGCTAATATTGACGGCATCGCCTACACACAAGGCCCAGGGCTTGCTGGAGCGCTGTTGGTTGGTTCAAGCATTGCGCAATCCTTGGCATTTACGTTGCAAGTGCCCAGTATCGGCGTGCATCACTTGGAAGGGCATTTGCTTGCGCCATTATTGGAGGATAACCCACCCGTGTTTCCATTTGTCGCACTACTGGTATCTGGCGGCCATAGCCAACTCATGCGCGTAGATGGCATAGGTCAATACCAATTATTGGGCGACACCCTAGATGATGCAGCGGGTGAAGCGTTTGATAAAACCGCAAAACTACTTGGCTTGGGCTACCCAGGGGGGCCAGCACTGGCCAAATTGGCTGCGCAAGGTAAGGCGCGATTTAAACTACCAAGACCCATGCTAAACAGTGGCGACTTAAACTTTAGTTTTAGTGGTCTTAAAACGGCGGTGCTGACTTTAGTTAACCAACACCAACCATTGACTGCAGAAATGCAAGCGGACATTGCTTGCGAGTTTCAAGAGTCTGTGACTGAAATCCTGACAACCAAATGCATGGCTGCTTTACGGGATACCGGCTTGGATAACTTGATTGTCTCCGGCGGAGTGGGTGCTAACTTACGCCTACGCGAGCGCCTCAATGCTGCTACCAAACGTAAGTTGTGTAAGGTGAGTTACCCGCGTCTTGAATTTTGTACTGACAACGGCGCCATGATTGCGTTTGCAGGGGCCATGCGCCTAAAAGCTTTGCAAGATACGCATGAGGCTTCTGACTACGGCATTCAAATTAAAGCGCGCTGGGATTTAGCTGAACTCAACGCACCTTAAATTATTATTGCTTTTTCTTAAAGCCAGACTCTGTGCCATCCAATAGTTTTTGGATATTAGTTTTGTGGCGCCACACTAAAAACACTGACATCACCACCACCATCCATACATAATCTGGGTAAGGTGAGAGCAACACCCAAGCAAATATAGGCGCCATCAATGCAGCGACGATAGCTGATAACGACGAAATTCTGCTGACTGCAAAAACGATAATCCATGAAAGCAAGGCAGCTAGACCCAACCATCCAGAAATACCTAGCATGACACCCAAAGCGGTCGCCACCCCTTTACCGCCTTTAAAGCGATGAAAAATCGGGTACAAATGCCCAAAAAATACAGCCAATCCTGTGCAAGCCACCACCCACATCAGCATGTTCGATTGCAACGCCAACCACACCGGCAACCAACCTTTAAAAGCATCTCCTAGCAGCGTTAGCACAGCGGCAGACTTTTTACCACTACGCGCTACGTTGGTGGCACCAATATTGCCACTGCCCACTGTCCGTGGATCGGGCAAGCCATACACTTTACTGATGATGATGCCAAATGAAATCGAGCCCACCAAATATGCGGCCACAATCCAAATCACGGGCACCAATGTGACAGGCACAAATCCTAATTCATCCATACAAACCTCAAGTTAGTGTTTACACACAATATGTTCTAAAATCTATCTAGCACATTTTAAACCATCCCCGATTCGCTAGGTATCCTAATTTATGGACACAATTTTTTTAGAACAAGTCAAAGTACAAACCAAATTAGGCGTGCCTGATTGGGAACGCATGGTGCCGCAAACCATTATTCTGGACATTGAAATTAGCTATGATTTAAGCAAATCTTGTCAAAGCGATGCCATTGAAGACACCATAGACTACGGGCAAGTGGTGAGTCGCATTCGCGAAACATTAACAGAGCATAGCTTTAAATTGGTGGAAGCACTAGCTGAGCATATTTGTCAGCTGATTATCCAAGAATTTAAGGCTGAAAGGGTGAAGATTAAAGTAGCTAAACCAAGTGTCTTGGCTGGATTGAAGGCACTGGGGGTGGTGATTGAAAGAGCTCACACATAAAAAGCTATCCTCGTGGATGATGTATACTATGCAACTGCTTCAACCGCTCTCTCGCCACATGCGTATAAATCTGCGTAGTGGATATATCAGAATGCCCTAGCAACATCTGCACCACCCTTAAATCCGCACCATGATTCAATAAGTGTGTGGCAAACGCGTGGCGTAATACATGGGGGGAGATATGCTTAGCTATGCCTGCCAACTGCGCATAACGCTTGATGATGTGCCAAAATGCTTGTCGCGTCATTCCATCTGCACGATTCGTCACAAACAGAGCATCACACAGCCGCTTTTGTAGCAAATCTGGCCTTGCAGATTTCATGTACTTATCTATCCAATCTGCCGCTTCTTCACCCATTGGTACCAACCGCGTTTTGCTGCCTTTACCAGTGACACGCACAATACCATCTTGAGTACTGATCTCGTTGACACGAATACCTACCAATTCAGAAACACGCAATCCGCTGGCATAAAGCAGTTCAAGCATGGCTCTGTCGCGCAACCCTAGCGGCTGATTGATATTTGGCGCTTTGAGCAAATCCTCCACTTCTTGTTCATTTAAACTTTTCGGCAAGCTACGTGGTAGTTTGGGTGCTTCAATATGCAGCGTTGGGTCTATTTGAATCAAGTGTTCACGCAAGGCGTGCCGATAAAAACGTCGCAAACTAGCAATCAGCCGATTGATACTGCGCGCTTTGGAGAGTGGGAATCTGACTGCTAAATACTGCTGGATATGCGCGTTGGTGACTTCATATAGGCTGATTTTTTCTTTACCCTGACACCATAGGGCAAATGCAGATAAATCGGCACGATAGCTATCTAAAGTGTTTTTCGAAAGACCATCTTCCAACCAAAGATGGTCAATAAAGGCGTCAAGTTGCTGTTGATGCACACCCTGCACAAGATGCCCACTTACGCAGTATCAGCTTGATTTTTGAGCGTACCATGAAAGTTAATTGCACCTTCATGTTTGAGCAACCACTTTTTTATTTTTAAGCCGTCATCCATGCCACGCATAAATCCACCAAGGCTTGTTTTTGCAACTACTCGATGACAGGGCACCACCAACGGCAAATGGTTAGCACCACAAGCGTTTGCAACAGCACGCGGACCTGAGCCCAGTTGTTGCGCTAACTCTCCATAAGTACGCGTTTGACCACTAGGAATTGCACTGATCATGCCCCAAACTTTGCGCTGAAAAGGTGTGCCTTTAAACACTAAGGGCAAGTTAAAGCTGGCATTAGGATTATTAAGATATATTTCTATTTGCGCTGCAATCTGTTGTGCAATTTTTGATGGCTCTGCTTTAACAGTAGCTGACTCATTCAAAAACACGATATCGACCTGCATTCCATGTGAGGAGATACCCACAGAGCCAAAAGGCGCGCGCACTACAACATCAAATTCTTTCAGCATTCTTGGATATTTTTGCATTGTATTAATTTAACTTAATCAATTACTTCAATGCAAATAAAAAAAGCCTTGAAACTAAAAAAGTTTCAAGGCTTTTGATCCATCTCAGAAAGCGATATTAACTTTCTGCAGTGATCTCTTTTTCACGCGCTACTAATTTCTCTTTAATACGTGCAGATTTACCTGAACGCTCACGCAAGTAGTACAACTTAGCACGACGTACATCACCACGGCGTTTCAATTCAATAGATGCGATTAATGGTGAGTAAGTTTGGAATGTACGCTCTACACCTTCACCGGATGAAATTTTACGTACGATGAATGATGAGTTCAGACCTTTGTTGCGTTTTGCAATCACAACACCTTCGTAAGCCTGTACACGTTTACGGTTACCTTCAACCACGTTTACACCCACCACCACTGTATCGCCTGGGGCGAAATTAGGGATGGTTTTGTTTAAACGAGCAATTTCTTCTTGCTCTAACATTTTGATAATGTCTGCCACTTGTAGCTCCTTTTAATTATGAAGATGCTTGTTCCTGCTCTCTAACTATTTCTTGTAGCAGCCGAGCTTCTTCTTTCGTCAACGACCTTGCGGCCAATAAATCTGGGCGTTTCGCCCTTGTTAAAGCTAGCGATTGTTTTAATCGCCATTCTCTAATCTTTGCATGGTTACCTGACATTAACACTTCAGGCACCGATAATCCTTCACACTGTTCAGGTCGTGTATAGTGCGGATAATCCAGCAGGCCATTCACGAATGAATCCTCTACTGCGGAATCTGCATCACCCAATGCACCTGGTAACTGTCGAATCACTGCATCCAACAACACCATGGCAGGCAACTCACCGCCACTTAACACATAATCGCCAATGGAGATTTCTTCATCCACTTGCGTATCCAGCAAGCGCTGATCTACACCTTCATAACGGCTTGCCAATATCACCAAGCCTTTCAACTGGCTTAACTGCATGACCTTCTCATGCGTCAGCGGCTTACCTCTCGGCGACATATGCACCACATGTGATTGTAGGCCACTTGCCGTTAAACGCTGCTTGGCTTCTGCTATCGCTTTAGCTAACGGTTCCGCCAACATCACCATACCTGGACCACCGCCATATGGCCTGTCATCTACCGTTTTGTGATTATCTAAGGTAAATACTCGAGGATTCACCACTTGCAATTGGTACAGGCCGCGACTCAATGCTCGCGAGGTAATGCCATGCAGCGTTAGGGCATCAAACATTTCGGGAAACAAACTAATCACTTCTACTTGCATGGCTTGTTTCAACCTAGTCAACCCAATTAATCAATAAGGTTTAGAAATCTGCGTCCCAATCGACCAGCATGGTTTTTGCCGTAATATCTACTGCTAATACCACTTGATCAATAAATGGAATTAAACGCTCAATATTGCCGTTTTCTTTTCCAGTTTTGACCACAAGTACATCATTCGCACCCGTTTCAAACACATCTGTTACACAACCAAAATCAACATCTTGTTGATTCTTGACCGCTAGCCCAATTAAATCAGACCAGTAATATTCATTTTCATCAGGCGCTGGTAACGCATCTCGCGGTACCGCCACTTGCAAACCCTTACATGCAAACGCCTGATCTCGATCATCAACGCCAGCCAGCTTAACCACTAACACATCGTTATGAATCTTCGCTTGCTCAACGATGACTTCACGCCAATTATCTTGCTTGCCTATCCACCAGGTGTCGTAATCAAACAAACCGTCTAACGCTTCTGTATCCGGCAGCACTTTAAGCCAGCCATAAACGCCATAGGGCGCAACAATGCGCCCCATCACCACCATACTACTCAACGTTAACTCTCATCAGCATACCCTCGATTGTAACGAGGGGGCTATATTACTCAGCGTCAGTAGCTGGTGTTTCTTCAGCAGCAGGTGCTGCTGCCGCTTCAGCTCCCGCAGCGGCTTTTTCAGCAGCTTCTGCCGCTGCTTTGGCATCGGCTTCTGCTTTTGCAGCGTCAGCGGCGGCTTTGATTTTAGCAGCTTCTGCTTCTGCAGCTTTTGCTTTAGCGGTTTCTACTTTAGCAGCGTCTTTAGCTTTAGCTGCAATCATTGCCTCCGGGCCTTTAGCGTGGAACTTCACCAAGCGAGCCACAGTATCTGACAATTGCGCGCCATTGCTAGTCCAATGATTTACGCGAGCCTCATCAATACGTAAACCTTCAGCGTTTGCACGTGCTGAAGGATTGTAAAAGCCTACGCGCTCGATAAAGCGACCATCACGGCGATTACGTGAATCGGCTACAACCACATTGTAGAAAGGGTTCTTTTTAGAGCCACCACGTGATAAACGAATAACGACCATAATCTTGTTCTCTATTAAATTAATTCTGTGCAGAAAGGCGCGGATTATACGTTATTTAGTGAAAGCAATGCAAGTTATTTATTTTAGTATTGGCTAGTAATACCAAAATAAATTTAGCGGTTTCGTCGATACTCCAGCGCTAGGCTTACCAACTCATGTTGTTTATGCACACCCATCTTTTTATAGATGTTTTTGATGTATTGACGCACAGTTTCGATACCTATCGTCATCAGTTCCGCCACATCCTTCAAATCCCGGCCTTCACTCAACAAGGATACGCATTGCATTTCCCTTGGTGACAATCGATATTCTTCTCGCAAACGATCCGCCCAGAACTCTTGATTCAGATTCAAATCTTTAATCAACACCAGCACGTGGTGACCTTGTCGGCGTTCTGCCTCGCTCTTTACCATCTTGCTAATGGTTAGGCTGATAGGCCTTATGTAATCGTTGCGATGCACGTAGAGATTAAATACATTACCAGTGACTAAAAGCTCTTTTGTGGCCGATTCAAGCGCTTGTTGCAGCCGTTGATTATCAGCGGGCAAATCCGCTACTAACTTACCTTGTTGCAATCCTAGGCCACGGTCAGCCGCTAATATTGCCTCAGCAGCCTTGGATGAAAACACAACCTCGCCACGGCATGAAACAATCAGCATCGCTTGACCGAGCTGTTCCAGACCTTGCTCTAAAAGCTTGGCCTGCCACAGCTGCTGATTTGTGTTCAAGAGAGTATCTGACATGTTGCCATCAATGCTTTCCCTAGGGAGTTGATGATTCAATCTTAACGACTATCACTTATTGTTGCTGCTAAATTTATGACATTTTGCTATGAAAAACAGACTGTTAGCAACACCCTAGCTTAAGATAAATTATACATCCGTACAACTTAATGCTTGCGTTGCGCATTATTCATCAATACAGCCTCAGGAAACATCCCCCAAATAGGGGAAGTAAGTTAGGTAGATTTATATACGGTTGGATCAGCTACGCCAGCCCCCTCAAAACCGGCACGACGCAAACGGCAAGAGTCGCACTCTCCACACGCCCTGCCTTCAGCGTCCGCTTCATAACATGACACTGTGAGCCCATAATCAACTCCTAGTGAAGTACCTAATTGAATAATTTGCGATTTAGTCAAATCTATTAATGGGGCATGAATAGTAATTGTCTTACCTTCTACAGCACTTTTGGTCGCGAGGTTTGCCATGTTTTGAAAGGCTTGAACATACTCACCGCGGCAGTCTGGATAGCCAGAGTAATCCAGTGCATTCACGCCAATAAAAATATCTTGCGATTGCAACACTTCCGCCCAAGCAAGCGCCAGTGATAGCATAATAGTGTTGCGAGCCGGCACATAAGTCACCGGAATGCCAAGTGTGGGCGCGTGTGGGACATCGATTGTATTGTCGGTTAGTGCTGAACCACCAAACAGACTTAGATCTAACTGCGGAGTTTTGTGACTGATTGCTCCATATGCTGTCGCAACACGGTTAGCCGCATTTAACTCTGCTATGTGTCTCTGATGGTAATCTAAGCTGAGGCAATAGCAGTCGAACCCTTGAGATTTTGCAATGGCCAGACAGGTGGCCGAATCTAAACCTCCTGATAGCAACACTACTGCTTTTTTTGTCTCTTTTTTAGCTGCAGTTTGCATCATACGCCTGGCTTCTCGCCCCACAATACTTTGTGTAATTGCACTTGCATGCGTACTGGTAATTGATCAGCCAACACCCAAGACGCTAGCTCAGGCGCACTTAACTCTTGATAGCTGGGTGAGAATAACACTGGGCATTTATCCGTAAGTTTTAGTTCAGATAGCTTTTGTTTAGCCCAGTCATAATCATCACGATTACAAAGCACAAACTTAATTTCATCCGCAGCTTTTAAATGCGCCAAATTGCCCCATAAATTATTCTCTGACTCATTGGAGGCGGGTGTTTTGATATCCAGAATTACTGATACACGAGAGTCCACCACAGAAATATCCATCGCACCACCAGTCTCTATAGACACGCTGAAACCAGCGTCACACAAAGTTTTTAACAAATCACGACACTCTTTTTGCGCCAAAGGCTCGCCACCAGTCACTGTTACGTAGCGTGCACCATAACTTGAAACCTGCTGCATAATCTCGGTGATTTCCATATTGCGTCCACCACTGAATGCATACGCAGTGTCACAGTAAGTACAGCGCATCGGGCAGCCTGTTAGACGCACAAATACTGTAGGTAAACCGATGCGCGAGGTTTCACCTTGAAGTGAATGGAAAATTTCGTATATTTTTAATGCCATGATATGCGCGTAGCGCCAAAAAATAATGCCAACAGGATTGTTGGCATTATTTTACAGCAAAAAAAGTGTATCAAATGAAGGTTTTAGCAATCACATGCTCGATATCAGCCACGCTTTACTTTAATGCCTCAAGTGCTTTTAAGCGTTTTTGAGCTGTAGGAACGACATCAGCATTGGGATGCTTAGCTATCAATTCCTTCAAGGTTTTTTTTGCATTGGTAACTTGACCCAGCTGTATCTGACTATTAGCAACACTGTACATTGCCTCTGGTACTCTAGGGTGATCAGCATGCCCATCAATCAGCTTTTGCTGTGTTGCAATTGATGATTTATAGTTTTTAAGTGCAAACTGTGCATACCCCATGCCATACAGTGCATCCGGGACAAATTTACTGGTAGGGTAGTCTTTCAAAAACGCATCGTAAGCAGCAAAAGCTTCTTTATGTTTAGCTGCTCTGGTCAGCGCATCGGCCTCAGCAAATGCTTTCACATCTTTTTCTTCCACCACAGGTTGAGTAGCCGCGGGTGCTTCAACTGGCGCTTGCACAGGTGCCGACTCAATTCTACGCAAACGTGTGTCCGTATCTGCATACAAATCTTTTTGGCGTTGCTGCGCGGCATCCAGATTATGCGAAGCCAACTCCAAATCACCACGCAGTTGTGCAACTTCCTGCTTGAGCGACTCAATTTGATTTTGCATATCGGCCAAACCTTGACCATGAATTACTGCCTCAATGGCGGCCAAACGCTTTTCTATGGCCGCTTGAGATTTTTTAAGGTCAGCAATACCTGCTTGACTTTGCGCTTCGACATCTAGGATTTTTTTACGTGCTTCTTTGTCGTCAAACAAGGCCGCATGGCTTACTAGCGAAACAACCAGTAAGCCAATTGCCAAATTAATCGCTAGGATGCGAGGCACCCATTGCATCTTATTCACCTTGGTATACAACATCTACACGGCGGTTTTGTTGGAAGCAATCTTCATCAGCGCAGTTAACGTTCGCTTTCTCTTCACCGTAGCTAACAGTTTCAATTTGCGTGTCTTGTACACCTAGTAAGTTCAATGCTTTTTTAACTGCTACTGAACGACGTTGACCCAAAGACAAGTTGTATTCACGTGTACCACGCTCATCCGTATTGCCTTGTAAAATCACTTTCGCATCTTGGTGAGATTTTAAGTATTGTGCATGCGCCTCAACAATTGGTCTAAACTCAGCTTTAACTGCGTCGCTGTTAAAATCAAAGTAAATATTCCGTTTAGATAAAATGTTGTTCGGATCGCGTAATGGATTATTAGCATCGTTGTTTGCATTGCCGTCAATATTCACTTCTTTGATGCCGTTAGCATCAGAACCATCACTACTTGATGCTGCAGTGCTAGAACCTGAGCTTTTATCTTCTACTTTAGCTGGAGTGACAGGTGTACTTTTACAAGCCACTAAAAACATCACCATTGCTAAACTCATCCATACTTTATTATTCATTTTACTTCTCCTCTTAGTTATCATTCACAATTAATACTATATCAAATTATTACAGCTTATTTTGCCATTGGCGCCCAAGCGGGCTCTCTCACATCACCCCCTGATTCGCTCAAGCGTTGGCGCACTCGCCCGTCCGAAGACACCGCAGCCAGGGACCCCTTACCACGTACTTTGGTCGCATATAGAATCACACGCCCATTGGGTGAAAAACTAGGTGACTCATCTTGCGCACCTTCACTTAACAATTGCACTTGCCCATTCGATAAATCCTGTAACGCAACTCTAAACTTACCGCCATCATTGCGGATGTAGGCCAAATAGCGTCCATCTGGTGAAAAGCGTGGGCTAACATTGTAAGCACCCTCAAATGTCACACGTGTAGCATCACCTCCACCAGCAGACACCTTGTAGATTTGAGGTCTTCCACCACGATCTGAGGTGAAATATATAAACTTACCGTCTGGCGAAAAAGCTGGTTCTGTATCAATCGCGTTGCTTTTTGTCACTTGTCTTAGATCGCCACCGTCTGCACTAATGGTATAAATTTGCGAGTTGGCACCATAGGTCAATACTATTGCAAGTTTAGAACCATCTGGTGACCAAGCCGGCGCACTGTTGTTACCTTTATAGTTCGCCAGGATTTTTCTGTCGCCAGTCGTAAGCGATTGCACATACACAATTGGCTTTTTCTTTTCAAAAGACACGTAAGCCATCTTGGTACCATCTGGCGACCAAGCTGGCGAAATAATAGGCTCATTTGATGAAACAACATTTTGTGCGTTGTAGCCATCTGCATCTGACACCTGCAGGGTATAACGTTTACCAATTTTGTTAATGTAAGCAATACGGCTACTAAAATCACCACGCTGCCCTGTTAGTTTTTCATAAATTGCATCCGCAATTTTATGTGCAGTCGCTCTAATTTGCGTTGGCGCGATTTGATAGTCCATACCAATTAATTGCGTTTGCTTGAGCACATCCAGTAGCTGAAACGTTACTTTCAAACGCCCACCACCCAAGCTTTCCACATGACCCACCGTCATCGCTTGCGCTTGCAATGCGCTCCACTCTGCATACTTAACTTGGGACACGGCTGTTGGCAAATTGGCCATGCCACGTGTCTCTAGCACACGAAACAAGCCACTGCGCTTGAGGTCTGCGGCAATAATTTCGTGCAAATTGTCTTTAGAAGAAATACCTGCGGGTTCTGCAAACGGCAAAATAGCCACAGGAATTTGCTGCGCGCCACCCCCGCTAATTTCTATTTCTAATGCTGCGTTTGCTTGTAGACTTGTTACGATGCTCGCGACTAGAAATAACAGCGCAAGCATGTGTTGATTGAATACTTTCATGACTGATTGGCTACAACTTATTTAAAAAGTTCAGTTAAATTCTAATGCAATTTAGTTTTAATAGGCCTTTAATTACACTTTGTTACATTTGTTACATTTGGGCAACATGAGGTTTTACACCATTTTATTCCCCGTTTGGCTTGAATTTAAGTTTGAGATTTCTAAATTCTGCCTTGGCTGCATTGTCTGGTGGCATGGGCAAGGGCTCAGACACAATAATTGCACGCTCCACGGCTTCGTCACACGTTGCATTGCCACTGGATTTTACTAATTTAGGCGCTCCAGACAATTCGCCAGTGGGCAACACGCTGATTTGGAAAGTTAGCTCTGGATTGCCATCACCGCATAAGGTCTTATTCACATTACCACGAATTTTTGCCTTAATTTTTTCAGTAAATTCGCCAATCACGCTAGGCGACACCGAGCTGGATTGTTGCGCAGAGGCTGGCTTATCATCAAGCATTGCATCTTGCAATTCCTTTAGTTTCTTATCCATATTGTCAGCCTGTTTAGGCTTTGGTAGGTCTTCAAGCATTTCTTTTTTTAACTTTTCAATAGCTGCCTTTTTCTTCGCCTCTTCTAGCTTCTTCTCCGCTTCAATTTTTTTCTTGAGCGCTTGTTCTTTTTTCTTATTTTCCAACTCAATATCCACCTTAGGAGGCGCTGGCTCTGGCTTCTCTTCCACAGGCTTAGGTGGCTCAACTGGTTTGGGCTCGGGCTTTGGTTCTTCTTTCACTTCCGGAGGAGGTAGCGGCTTCACAGCAATCGGTTTTGCTACTTTCGTAGGCAAGTTATCCCACAACTCCACTTCCGTGATATTCATGGGTGGATGAGCCGCTTTCCAGTTAATCGACACCACCATGGCAACAAACAACACGCCATGCACTGCTAATGCCAGCATGCCTGCTTTCCATGAAATATCGCTTTCGTGCTTTCTAATCATGCTTGGTTAAGTCGCAGGTTTAAACAATAAACCTACTTTTTCCACTTTGGCTTGCTTTAATAAATCCATAACGACGATGACTTTTCCGTAGGGTGTTTTTTCATCGGCAGCCACCACCACAGCGCGCGGCGATTTTGCTAGTTGCTGCTTAATTTCAAACAGCAAGGCATCGTGCTCCAAACGCTTGCCTTCAATTTCAGCACCACCATCTTTTCGCACAGTCACAATAATCGGTGCGCCTGTTTGCTTAAGGGATTGACCCACTTTAGGCAATTCCACCACACCAGGGTTTGTCATGGGTGCGGTGACCATAAAAATCACTAATAGCACCAATGTGACATCAATATAGGGCACCACATTGATTTGGTTCATCATCCGACGTTTACGGGTTCTGCTCATGGCATCACTCCTTAAATTCTGCGTTGCAGAATATTGGTAAACTCTTCCATAAAGCTCTCATAGCGCACAGACAGTCTATCCACGCTTGATGCAAAACGATTATAGGCAATCACCGCTGGAATCGCTGCAAATAGGCCAATCGCCGTTGCCACCAGCGCCTCAGCAATGCCTGGGGCTACTTGGCTCAGCGTTGCTTGCGCTACGTTGGATAAACCACGGAACGCGTTCATAATGCCCCACACGGTGCCAAACAAACCAATGTAAGGACTCACTGACCCAACCGAAGCCAGAAATGGCAAATGTGCATCTAAGTTATCCAACTCGCGGTTATAGGCTGCACGCATGGCACGGCGGGTACCTTCCATCACATCGCTGACTTCCATACGGCCTTGCTGTTTGTGGCGCACAAATTCTTTAAAGCCCGCTTCAAAAATACTGGCCATGCCTTGCGACTTACGGCGTCCTGTACTCAAACCTTCGTATAGCTTATTCAAATCACCACCGGACCAGAAAGCGCCCTCAAATTGCTCAGCATCTTTTGTAGCATTTTTAATGGTGAAGACTTTGATAAAAATATACCACCACGAAAACAGTGAGGTAATAAGTAAAATGATCATGACCATCTGCACAGGTAAACTTGCGCCTGAGACCAAAGAAAAAAACGACATATCATTGGCTACATTCATTGTGACTCCATGCTTAATTTAATGAGGGCTGGAATGCCCGTGGGTTTAAAGGTTTTTGCATCAACGCAGGCAATTTTAACATCGGCCTCGATGAGGATTTGTGGTTCGTCTGACGACGCTGAAATTCTGAATATGGTCTGTTTGCAAGCAAAACTGCCTCGACCCATTTGCAAGAGCTGGTTACTCACTTGCAACATATCATCAAACTTGGCTGGCTTTTTGAATTGAATCTGCATGCTGTGCACCACAAACAAGATATTCAAATCGTCTCTGAGATGCGTTTGGTGAAAACCAAGGTGGCGCAACCACTCGGTACGAGCGCGCTCCATAAAATTGAGATACTGACTATGATAAACCACGCCGCCTGCATCGGTGTCTTCGTAATAGACACGGACTGGCCAGTTAAATGTATTTATTGCTGCCAAAGCTCTCCACTCGCTAAACTGCTGGGCACCGGCAGCCCAAAATGCTGATACGCTTGACTGGTTGCGACACGCCCTCGTGGGGTGCGCATTAAATAGCCTTGTTGAATCAAATACGGCTCCAGCACATCCTCAATGGTATCACGCTCTTCACCGATTGCCGCCGCAAGATTATCTAGGCCAACTGGACCACCACCAAACTTCTCTAGTACCGCCTGTAGTAGTTTTCGGTCCATGACATCAAAACCAAGCTTGTCTACATCTAGCATTTGCAAGGCCGCATCGGCAATATCACTGGTGACGATACCATCCGATTTCACTTGCGCGTAATCGCGCACGCGCCGCAACAAACGGTTTGCAATACGAGGGGTGCCGCGTGAACGTCTGGCAATCTCAAATGCGCCAGCCTGCTGCATATTCACATCCAATAAGTTGGCTGAGCGATGCACGATTTTGGCCAATTCATCGTTGGTATAAAACTCCAAACGCGCCACAATGCCAAAACGATCACGCAATGGATTGGTCAGCATACCAGCGCGTGTGGTGGCACCCACGAGAGTAAACGGTGGTAAATCCAAGCGCACACTTCGCGCTGCAGGACCTTCGCCAATCATGATATCTAAGCGGTAATCTTCCATGGCGGGATATAGAATTTCCTCCACGACAGGGCTTAAGCGGTGAATCTCGTCAATAAACAATACATCATTGGGTTCTAGATTGGTCAGTAAAGCCGCCAAGTCGCCAGCGCGCTCCAGCACTGGGCCTGAGGTTTGGCGCATATTCACGCCCATCTCTTTGGCAATAATATGCGCAAGGGTGGTTTTACCCAGACCCGGTGGACCAAACAGCAACACATGGTCTAGCGGCTCACTGCGACCACGTGCCGCGTTGATAAAAATCTCCAATTGGCCGCGTGCTTTTTCTTGGCCCACATACTCATCCAGCACCTTGGGACGTAACGCACGCTCCAATGCTTCCTCTTGCGGACTGGCTGTATCCGCGGCAATTAAACGGTCTGTTTCTATCATTTAGTAAACCATTTTGCTTTTAAGCGCTTCCACACTCTGCCAATAATGATTAAGCAGGGGATACCAATGAGCAGCCACGGCAAAGCGCTTACCACAAACGTAATTACTGTAGCCAGGCTTTCCATCAGGACACGCCCAGCATCTTTCAGCGCACGTGCTACCGGCGAGAAAAAGCCTTGTTCTGTAATGCCTTGTTTAGCAGAAAAATCAATATTCACCGCCACTAAATCTGTCTCTAAACTCAGTACTTTACGTATGCTCATGATGCTATCCAGCTGACTTTGTGTATTGGCCAGCTCGCGCTCAACATCAATAATATCTTTAAATTTGGCTGATTTATCATTTAGCATCAAACGCAAACGATCACGCAATTCGGTCAGATTTTTAATACGCGCATCAGCATCCACTACTTGATTGGTTTTGTCTTCAGCTTCACGGCCATGCTGAATAATATCGCCGCTTTTGGCCAGCCCGGCTATAAACACTGCCACATTTCTGGGCGGTACGCGAACACTTAACGATGCAGAAGGTGGGTTATAGGGCGTTTCTTTGTTGTAATTGGCACTCAACATTTGGCATTGTAGTGCTTCACAATGTTTAATGGCCGCATCAAAACCAGTTTGCAAATTCTCTGCTGGCAGCTCTACATTGAGGTGATGGCGCAACGCGATGTATTTTCTAGCCTGTGACGTATCGGGTTCAGAGTACTCTGTCAAACTTTGCTCGGCACCACCCATCATGGCATCTGCGGCCATTTTTGCCATCGGCGCAGGGGCACGCGCCATTTCAGACTCATTTGATGACGGCTGTTGCCCACAAGCCACCATCAATAGACTAAGCGATATAAACCCAATGATTTTATTCATCTACACCCTTTATTTAGACAAGTGCTTAAGCGCCTGCTTGATGCCTTCAGCCACGCTGACTTCTTTATCCAACAGCTTCACTGCTGCCATTGCCTCGCGCTCATTGTAGCCTAAAGCAATTAACGCGTTGAGCACATCATGAGTAGCAGACTTGGGTTGTGCTTGCGATGTCACCGAGCCAGTGACTGTGAATTTGTCTTTGAGCTCCAGCAGCAGACGCTCGGCGGTTTTCTTACCAATGCCAGGGATGCGTGTCAGCATAGCTACTTCTTGCTGGCTCACCGCACTAACCAAATCATCAATAGTGACCCCACTCAAGATAGAAAGTGCAGATTTTGCACCGATACCATTAACCTTAAGCAATTGTTTAAAAGTATTTTTTTCTTGCTCGCTGCCAAAGCCATACAGTAATTGCGCATCCTCGCGCACCACAAAATGGGTGAGTAATTGCACTTTTTGTCCAAGCTCTGGCAAATTGTAGAAAGTGCTCATCGGCACTTCCACCTCATAGCCCACACCTTGGCAATCCACAATAACAAAAGGGGGCGCTTTTTCAATGAGTACGCCATTCAATCTTGCAATCATACCAACCGCCCATTCTTGACTCTAAATCCTGCCGTTGCTAACTTACCTAGGCCCTGCCCACCATGTGCATGACATATCGCACAAGCCAAAGCATCCGCAGAATCCGGACTAGGCGTCGCAGGTAAATTCAATAACCGTTTAACCATCTCTTGCACTTGCTCTTTTTGTGCGTGGCCGTTACCCACCACCGATTGCTTGACCTGCAATGCCGTATATTCCGCTACGATTAAATTGCGAATGACCGCAGCACTAATGGCAGCACCACGCGCTTGCCCTAACAATAAAGTGGATTGTGGATTGACATTGACAAAGACTTTTTCAACGGCAACTTGTGTCGGCTGGTATGTATCAATCACCTCAAACAACCCCTCCAAAATCACCTTCAAACGTGCTGGCAGTTCCTCACGATCATTTTCACCTTCTACTGAGTTTTTTTTTGCCGAAGCTGTTTTAATGACGCCGCTAGTGACGTAGCTAAGTTTGTTATCTTGCGTCTCTATCACGCCAAAGCCAGTGATACGTAGACCAGGGTCTATGCCTAATATTCGAATGGAGGAATTCAATTAGCCGTTTTACTCTTCGATGACCGCCGTTGTGTAAACGTCTTGCACGTCGTCTAAATCTTCCAGCATATCCAAGATCTTTTGCATTTTGACTGCATCATCACCAGTAAACACAGTTTCCATCGTAGGCTTCATGGTTACTTCCGCCATCGCTGGTTTTAGGCCAGCAGCTTCCAATGCTTCTTTCACCGTCAAAAAGTCTGCAGGTGGCGTAATCACTTCAATACTGCCATCTTCATCTGTGACAATATCCTCCGCGCCGGCTTCAAGGGCAACTTCCATCACGGCATCTTCACTTACGCCTGGCTCAAATACAATTTGGCCACAATGTTTGAATAAAAACGCTACGCTACCATCTGTACCCAAATTACCACCATGCTTAGTCAATGCATGACGGACATCCATTACAGCACGCTGTTTGTTATCGGTTAAACAGTCAATAATGATGGCCGCGCCATTGATGCCGTAACCTTCGTAGCGAATCTCTTCATAACTCACGCCTTCCAACTCACCCGTGCCTTTTTTGATGGCGCGTGTGATGTTATCCGAAGGCATGTTTTCTTCTTTGGCTTCTGCCACGGCCGCACGCAAACGTGGGTTCATGGCGGTATCACCGCCGCCCAAACGCGCGGCCACGGTGATTTCTTTGATGAGTTTGGTGAAAATTTTGCCGCGTTTAGCGTCTTGACGACCTTTGCGGTGTTGAATGTTTGCCCACTTACTGTGTCCTGCCATGCTGTATCCCTTGAGTGCTTGTAAATAACAAGCGGCATTTTGAGATTACAAACTGCTCAATCTACTCGCTTGATGATATCAAGCGATATTTTAGCATAGGCATGCCGAGACTCAGCATGCGGTCAATGTTTACAGCTCCTGACCTTCCGCACAGTCGACAGGCTTGTGTTTACGCATGGTGATGACCGATATTTGTACCAGCGCTAATGAGATAAGCACCATGCCTATCAGTTCAGCCATATTAGGCACTTCGCCCAGCTGTATCCAAGCGGCAACCACACCAATCACCGGGGCCAACATGCTGGTCATGCTTGCTACTCCCGCTGGCAATATTTGCAATGCATACAACCATAGCAACCACGCCAATGCGCCACTCATCAATACATTAAATAGTACGGCTCCAATTAAATAACCGGTCCATTCAATAGGAGGGGCTGGCACTATCAAAGCAATGGCCACCATAGGGATAGACCCCAACATCATCGGCCAAGCTGTGAGATTGAGTAAATCTAAATGCGGGCTACGCTGATGCAGTTTTTTGGAAATAATAGCTGAAAGCGCCCAAGATACGCCTGAAGCAATGGCTAGAAACATACTGAATCCATCTGCTTTGATATGCAACGGATCGAAAATCAGCACCATGCCAAATACCGCAGATACGACGGCTAGCCATTGCCAGCCTTGCACTTTTTCACCTAACATCGGCCATGCAAATAACATCACCCAAAATGGCATGGTATAGGTGAGCACCGCTGTTTTACCAGCGCCGCCTTCTACCAAGGCCCACAACAATAGGCCAGTAAAACCAATCGTCTGTAGCAAACCTAATACCAACATGGTGGGGAACTCTTTTAGACCAAGTGGGCGTTTGGTGAGGTAAATCACGATAAATAGCACCACCGCACCAAAAAACGTGCGCATGGCGGCAAATTGAAAAGGCCCAGAAAATTGCAGTGCGCTTTTCATCACCACCCAGTTGTACCCCCAAATCAGGGTCAACACTATCAACGCAATCATTGCGCTAATATTTTTTTTGGTGCTACTCTCCATCGCCTATCCAATCATTTTTTAAAGCTCAAACCCATTAATTCCAGATATGGGTGACTGCTTTCCAGTTACCATCGCTCTGTTTGCGGTAAACCAAATGCACATTGCCGCCAAACGTTTGTTTTACGCCATCAGCACCAACCATTGCACCAGCCCAGTTACCACGTTGATACGCTAAATTACCATCTGCAACCGCTTCTGCTAAAGTAAGTTGATGTTCAATCACGCCTGCCTGAATCAGTCCATCAAAAAATGTTTGAATCGCAGTTGTACCTTCGACCGGTGCACCAGCAGGGGCTGGCATGACAGTGGCATTTGCTTCATAAAGTTTAGCAATCGCCTCTGCGTTTTTGCTGTTAAACGCTTGGTCGAATTGTGCATTGATGGCTTGGATTTCTGCTTGAATGTTTTGCATAGTAATTCCTTTAAGTTAGTTAAGTAAAAATAATAGATTAAATCAGTGCAGGGATACCTAATTGAATCAAGCCCAATATTTGGTTTAATTCTTCACGTTTAGTAACATCTAGCCCCTGCATGCATTGTCGCAAGCGGCGATAATAATCCGGCATCACCACATCCAGCTTGGCTTGACCGGCGTCGGTTAGTTTTACAATCACACTGCGCCTATCCGCTTTATCAAAGACCCTGACCACTAAACCACCTTGCTCTAAGCTATCAATCAGGCCTGTCATGGTGGCACGCGTGACCCCAGTTTTTTCGGCAAGTATAGATGGCGTTGACGAGAGGCGTTCTTCACGCATCAGTAGAATCAGCACCCACCAGCGCCCTTGCAGTAAATCATGCTTACTTAGGCAGGCATCCAATGCCAGCGATAGCTCGGTAGCCACGCGCAACAGATTTAAAAAACTGGCTATCGCCGTCACATCCGCATCTGGATAGCGCTCGGCAAATTTTTGTAATACTTCCGGGGTTGGGAGATCTCTTAGTTGCAGCATAATTAGCATCATTATAGTTAGCCTCCTAACTATGTCAAGCGTAATTTTTATAAGCGGGGATATTGGCTAAAAAAATTATCGGAGTATATTTAAATGTGCGTACTCGTGGGGGAGACATCATGAAAACACTCAAACAAATTTTGAATGAAAAAAAAAATCAAGAAATCATCAGTATTGCACCTAACCGCCCAGTATTTGATGCGTTAGTGATTTTGGCTGAATACAAGATTGGCGCTCTGGCCGTGATTGAAGACGACCAATTAGTCGGCATTTTTTCAGAGCGTGATTATGCACGTGAAGTCGTGCTTAAGGGCCGTTCATCCAGAACCACCACAATTAGTGAAGTGATGACTGACAAGGTGATTACTGCCAGCCCAAATGATTTAGTGGATAGCGCGATGCAGACCATGAGCGATAAGCGTATACGCCACTTGCCTATTGTAGAAAATGGAAAAATTTTAGGCATGCTATCCGTAGGAGACTTGCTGAAAGAGACCATTGCCTATCAGCAAGGCTTGATACAACAGCTGGAAAATTACATCCAAGGTAATTAGGTTTTGCTGTGCTGGCGCTTAGCCAGTGCTCATGATTTGCATGACACGTTTATCATGAATGGCGTCTGTTGCGCAGACCTTGATATCCGCATAATGCATTTCACGGATATGCACTTGCAGCCGTAAATGTAAATCTAATCAATAAGGAGATTATTATGTGGACAGCACCAGCAGCTACTGAAATGCGTTTTGGTTTCGAAGTAACCATGTACGTTATGAACAAATAATTTTGTTCACTATAGAAAGGGAGCAATCGCTCCCTTTTTTGTTTTTTATTCGCCAATGATTTTAATCAGCACGCGTTTATTACGTCTCCCATCAAACTCACCGTAAAAGATTTGTTCCCACGGGCCAAAGTCTAATCTACCTTCAGTCACGGCCACCACTACTTCACGCCCCATCACTTGGCGTTTGATGTGCGCATCTGCATTGTCTTCACCCGTGTCGTTATGACGATAACCGCTCACAGGTTCATGTGGCGCGAGTTTTTCTAGCCATACTTTGTAATCATGGTGTAGGCCGCGCTCATCGTCGTTAATAAAGACACTGGCTGAAATGTGCATGGCATTAATTAAAGCCAGCCCTTCTTTGATGCCACTTTCACGCAAGCATGTCTCTACATCCCCAGTAATATTTTTGAAATCCATACGCGCTGGAATGTTGAACCACAACTCTTTACGATAGCTTTTCATTGTCACCTCCTCCTAAACATTAATTATTCTAGCATTCAATGCCATAAAAAAAGGCCTCCTTAGAGGCCTCTTACTTATTACTTAAATCACCCTTTCACATCGAGCGCTTGTGAAAACACTTTGCCTTCGTTATCTGTTGCCACCACTTCCAGTTTGCCAGGCGCATCAGGCACAAACTTAAATTTCATGTAAGGATTTTCGCTAGTACCTACGCCAACATCCACCGTCATCACGGGTTTACCGTTATAGGTAAAGGCTGTTTTGTTAATGTAAAACGCTGGCACAAACCCTTGTGAGACTAAATCACGTTGCAAGCCCGTGCGCATGACGTGACGAATATTGAATACCGCTTGGCTCGGACTGCCAAACTTCACAGGGCTTTCCACGTTCATCTTGATTTTACCTGCCTCAGCGCGCACTGCGGCTTCGTCATTGTCGACAGTGCCACCACAACCACCTGCTGCACGAATTTCGCGTTTAGCCATGTAGAGCTTGCCATCGGCTGATTCACCCACCAAGCGCACGTAGGAGTCAGTTTCCATACGGATGCGTGTTTCCATCACAAAGTTACCTAGCATCTCTGTCAGGTGATACGTGGCAGCTAATTGAATGGGGTTGGCATCGACGAGCACATAGATTTTTTTGATGTCTACACCGTTGGCGGCTGCTTTGTCGTAAGTGTAGGTGACTGGCACTTGCGCACCACTTTCCGCACGGCGTGGCGCATCAATTTTAATAAAATCCACTTCTTGAATATCGCGTTTAGCAAAAAATGCTTCTTTCACCACTGGCCATAATTTAGGATCTGCCTCGGCTTGCGCAATGCTTGTCATGCCTAGCAACAAACTAGTAGAAATGGATAATGTTAAAAATAATTGATTTAGCTTCATATGCGCTTACACCCCTGTCTATTTTTGTCTACGTTCTCTGTAAGTAACGTATCTCAACTTCTTTAGATTACGTGATGCTATTTTAGTTTTCCATAGCAGATTGTATGTGACTCGCATCACACATACTTTAGTCTGCTCAACAAAGCAAACCTTACAACCATTGTTTAAGCTGCTGCGTTCGGGTCGCCAGATGGACGCATGACATAGTTGGGGTCAGCGTATTCTTCAAAGTTAAGCTCCACGCCGTTACCTGCTGGGTCTTTCAAATTGATTTGTTTAGTGCCGCTAGCCAAAGTACGTGTGGTGTAAGGAATGCTGTGTGCTGTTAAATGCGCTTCCATCGCTGGCATATCGGTACATGTGAAAGACACATGATCGTACGTGCCATGCACATGCAGTTGTGGGGCCGTCGGTGTTTTATATTCCGCCAGATGAATCACATCGTTATTGCCAATACACAGCCAGTAACCATAAGTGGTACTAGCGACACGCTTGCCAACCGTTAGGCCAATGATGTCACAATAAAAGTCTTTCAATTTGTGCATGGTTTCGCGGTCAGAGCGAAAATTCACATGGTTGATTTCGGTCACTGGCATATTCTTATCCGATGATGATTAAAGTACAAAGCACGCTGAGTATAGTATAAACAATTACTCACCCTCAAATTGACATAGCGCAAAGGTTGGCAGGCCTAGCTTTTGCAAGCGTTGCATACCACCTAAATCTGGCAAATCAATGACAAACGCACAACCAATAATGTTGCCACCCAACTGGTTAATCAGACTCACCGCTGCTATGGCTGTTCCACCCGTTGCAATTAAATCATCCAGCAATAACACCTGCTCACCCTCAGAGATGGCATCTTGATGTATTTCCATCACATCAGTGCCGTACTCCAGCGCATATTCCTGCTGAAAAGTCTGTGCCGGCAACTTTCCAGATTTTCTGATCGGCACAAACCCTACGCCTAATTTGTAAGCCACCGCGGCACCAATCACAAAGCCACGCGCTTCTATTCCAACAATCTTATCTATTTTGTGGTTGGCGTATTGCTCAGCCAACCCGTCTACTAAAAGATGTAAGCCCTTTGGGTCTTTGAGCAAGGTCGTGATGTCACGAAACATAATGCCCTGTTTAGGGTAGTGCGGGATGGTACGGATAAGGGATTTGAGATGCGCAATTGTCATTTTAGAGCGTGTAACTAATGATGTTATTTGTTTCTGACACTTTTTTGTCCGCAAACAAAATATCCATGATTTTATCTATATCAGACTGGGGTAACTTTTTTTGAAACATTGCTGAAATATGCTGAGTTAGTGTTTTGCGTCTGCGAGGCAGACTTCGACTCGGGGTCTTACGTAGTACATCTAAAACTCGAGAATAATTAGCATCACTAATAGGGGTATTGCTCAACTCCAACAAACTATTGATACGTTTGCAAACCAAGCCCGCTTTATTAAGGAATTTTATGAGAGGGTCAAAACCCTTATCCTTAGACAGAACGATACACTCTGATTTGCAAGAACTTTCAAGTATGCGTCCAAGTTGCATTGCGATATGAAAATCTAGGGCATTGCTTCCATTACCCTCTATCTTCACCCATTCGACCTTTGTACCCAATGGTTGGGCAGCATCAACCAACTCAAATGGAATATTTTTTTGATTTGCACCAACAAAAATGCTTACGTTAAAAGCTTTATCAATTTTAGAAAAATCTACTTGCTGTACATTCTCAAAGTCGACCAATAGTACTTTTTCAGCCATTTCAAACCTCTAAAATGAAAATCGCGCCGCGCAGACAAGGCGCAAGCGCGAAGACAGTACAATTAGTACGGCAAACGCTTGCAACACTGTATGCGCAAGCGAGATCATTTTAGCCAGCGGTGTTTTGCGTGCGAACGCGGATGTGCAGTTCTCTCAGTTGTTTCTCGTCCACCTCATTCGGCGCATTGGTCATTAAACATTGTGCACGTTGTGTTTTTGGGAAAGCAATCACATCACGAATCGACTCAGCACCCGCCATGAGCGTCACTAAACGATCCAAACCAAACGCTAAACCGCCATGTGGAGGCGCACCATATTGCAAGGCATCTAGTAAGAAGCCAAATTTTTCTTGGGCTTCTTCTTTGCTAATTTTCAAAGCATCAAATACTTTGGATTGCACGTCTGATTTGTGGATACGCACAGAACCACCGCCGACTTCCCAGCCATTGAGTACCATGTCATACGCTTTTGAAAGCGCTGCACCCGGGTTAGATACAAGTAAGTCTTCGTGACCATCTTTAGGCGCAGTGAACGGATGATGCAAGGCCACCCAGCGGTCGTTCTCTTCATCGTGTTCAAACATGGGGAAATCCACCACCCATAGCGGTGCCCAAGCGCGACCATCGACATGGCCTTTGTCGTGACCGACTTTTAAGCGCAACGCGCCTAAAGCCTCGTTCACTACTTTAGTTTTATCGGCACCAAAGAACACAATATCGCCATTTTGCGCACCTGTGCGCTCAATAATGGCTTGTAATGCGTTCACATGGATGTTTTTGACGATTGGACTTTGCAGGCCTTCTTCGTTCAATTTAGTGATGTCGTTAATTTTGATGTATGCCAAGCCTTTAGCACCGTAGATTTTCACAAATTCGGTATAGGCATCAATCTCAGAACGGCTGATGGCAGCGCCATTTGGCACGCGCAGAGCTGCTACGCGACCGCCTACCATATTGGCAGCACCCGCAAACACTTTAAAGTCGACGTCTTTCATGACATCTGAAAGCTCGGTGATTTCTAAGGTCACGCGCATATCGGGCTTATCAGAACCATATTTATTCATGGCTTCGGCAAATGGCATGCGTGGGAATTTGGCTGGCAAATCCACATTTTGTACTTTTTTCAACATATGGCGAATCATCTCTTCGACGATGTCCATAATGTCGTTTTCTTCCAAGAACGATGTTTCAATATCCACTTGGGTAAATTCTGGTTGGCGGTCTGCGCGCAAATCTTCATCACGGAAGCATTTGGTGATTTGGAAGTAACGGTCAAAACCAGACACCATCAATAATTGTTTAAACAATTGTGGTGATTGTGGCAATGCAAAGAACTGACCATGATGCACACGGCTCGGCACCAAGTAATCACGCGCACCTTCTGGCGTTGAACGCGTCAGCATGGGGGTTTCCACCTCAATAAAGCCGTTTTCGTCTAGGTAGTCACGCAGATTTTTAGCTACTTTGTAACGCAACATGAGGTTCTTTTGCATGGCCGGGCGACGCAAATCAATATAACGGTGCTCTAAACGCACAGTCTCAGTCAGGTTGTCGTCATCCAACATAAACGGTGGCGTGAGCGATGGATTGAGAATTTCAATCTCAGTCGCCAGCATTTCCACTTCGCCGGTTGGGATATTTGGATTCACAGTGCCTTCTGGGCGCGCACGTACTTTACAGACCACTTTCAGCACGAACTCATTGCGTACCGTTTCTGCTGCTGCAAATGCTTCTTTGGTGTCTGGGTCAATCACAATCTGCGCCATACCTTCACGGTCGCGCAAATCAATAAAAATCACACCGCCGTGGTCGCGGCGACGATGCGCCCAACCGCATAAAGTAATGGTTTGTCCGATAAGTTCGCGGTTAACATGGCCGCAGTAGTGTGTACGCATCATAGTTCTTCGTTAATCTAATTAAGTTAATCTGTGTAGTCGGTTAAAATTTTGGGTGGTACTTCGTTGGGTGCAACAACCCCCATGGAAATAATGTATTTCAATGCTTGATCTACGCTCATGTCGAGCTCAATCACATCTGCTTTGGGCATTATTAAAAAGAAACCAGAGGTAGGGTTAGGCGTCGTTGGGACGTATACGCTGACATACTCACCGTGTAAGTGATTGACGATATCACCACTGGGCGTGCCCGTTAAAAATGCGATGGTCCAACTGCCTTGGCGTGGGTATTGCACTAGTAACGCTTTACGGAAAGCATTGCCAGAATCTGAAAACAAGGTATCAGATACTTGCTTAACGCTGGAGTAAATAGATTTGACCACCGGTACGCGCGTGAGTAAACCTTCCCACACTGCAATCAAGTGCTGTCCAAAAATGTTGGTTGCAATCAAGCCTGTTACAAATATCGTCAACAACGTCAAAAGCACACCAAAGCCAGGGACATCTTGACCCAAAAACTCTTTGGGACGCCAAGTGACTGGCAATAGCAATAGGCTTTGATCTAACGTATTAATTAAGGTTGCCAACACCCATGCGGTAATGATCAAAGGCACCAACACCAGCAAACCTGTAAAGAAGTATTTTTTAATCATAACCAGGCTTTAGTGGCAGGCACATCCTGGATTGCAAGCAGCTGGTTTTGCTTCGGCTTCTGTAGCAACAGGCTCTGTAGGTTTGGTTGAACCGTTATTTTTATTTTTAAAATCAGTTGCATACCAGCCGCTGCCCGTAAGCTGAAAGCTAGGCGCAGACAATTGCTTTGAAAACGCCATCGCTTCACATTGCGGGCAAGCCTCAACATTTGGCGCACTGACTTTGCGCATCACTTCTTGTTTAAACCCACAACTATTACATTGGTAATCGTAAATCGGCATATTTATTGCATGAAGTCATTAAATCATTGGGATTCACATTATAGCCGATGTTAAGTAATTGTTTAATTGATAATTATTTTAAGGCATACTAAGCATGACATAGGGGGGTAACACACGTTGAAAAACGTTGTTAACAATCTGGCGTACTACAGTTTTATTGCCATTTTTTTACTCACTGCACCAATTGCGCTAGCGCAGTCGGCAGGGACTGTTTTATTTAAAAGCGGCAATGCAGTTGTGACGCGTGCAGACCAATCCACCCAGCCCATTCGACAACATGATGCCGTGCTCAATGGCGACATCATAGACACCAAAAATGGTCGTGTGCAAATTGGGTTTATTGATGGCGGCAAAGTCTCCCTGCAGCCAGATACCATATACAAGATCAGCCAATACAGCTTCTCTGGTAAGGAAGACGGTAGTGAGTACGCACTTACGGAGCTGGTAAAAGGTGGCTTACGTACCATCAGCGGGTTGATTGGGCATAAAAATCGCGAGCGGTACCAGCTCAAAACACCCGTTGCCACGATTGGCATTCGGGGTACCGAGTTTACTGTGATTTTTGTTGGCAACAAATTGATTATGACGACCAATCAAGGTAGCGTGGATGTGTGCAATGCAGGTGGCTGCCGTAATGCAATCGCCGGTCAATCGATTACCACTTCAAGCGAATCTGTGCAGCCGCAGCACACACATGAAACAGCCAGCATCAGTGCGGCACCACCATCGCTGACAAAACCAATATTTGTACAGGCAGAAAATTTAGGAAAAGACAGAGTGAGTGCGGTAGTGACGGAAACTGTGCTGCAAGCCTCACTTAGTACTCTATCTGGTGTAAGTAACAACCCGCCTGGCACACCCGTAGATTCTAGTGCACCAACAACAAGCGCCCAAACGGATATTTTACTTAGCGGCATCGGACAAGGCGCTTATTTTAACTATGCATTATTAGGCGGCAGATTAGATAGCAACACGAACAACAATCTGAGCCGATACCAAACAGAAGAAATAGATCTGCAATTGATTGCAGCCAATTTAGATAATTTTTACAGCGATAGCTTAGTTAGTATGGGACTGGTTCGCGGCAGAATTAACAATCAGAATGTAGGTTTATTAAGCTATGTTGCGGGTGATGCAACACAACCGGCCAACCTGTTGCAACTAGCCAACCTGAATGCTGCGCTGCAATATAATGTGTTAGCCTCTACTGCGCCTGTGCTTGGCTTCCAAGGTCAAACCAGTGCGATTGGCACAGCCAACAGCGTGACCGGTAACCTGAGCGTTAACTTTGCTAGCTATGCTTACAGTTACGGCCTCAATGTCCCCATTGGTGCAATCACCTATACGCTGGCTGGAAGCAATAATTTAACAGCAGGTTCAGCAGAGTTTGCCAACAACGGCACCATCACTTCAAATCTGGGCAATATCGGCTGTATTGCAGGATGCAGTGGTGCAATGCAAGACGCCAACGGCAACCCCGCCAACATTGTTGGTCGATTTATCGGCCCGGCTGCTGAGCGTGCCGGCATTCAATACGGGTTCAACATTGGTCAAACACAAGCATTGACAGGCAGCATAGTGCTTGGTCGATAACGAGAGTAAATATAAGTAAAAAGCCCGCAATGAGCGGGCTTTTTACTTATTCACAAAGGGGTGATTAGAAAGGAATATCGTCATCAAAATCATCAAAATTACTACCGCCTGCAGGCTTGCTTGCAGGTGCTTGCGCTGGGGCACTGGCCCTTGGTGGCGCTTGATTATAATCATCTGGACCTGCTGCTTGTCCCATATCACCATCATAACTAGCACTACCACCATCGCGACCACTGCCTAACATTTGCATTTGGTCTGCTACGATTTCAGTGGTGTAGCGTGTCACACCATCTTTTTCCCATTTTCGGGTTTGCAAACGGCCTTCCACATACACTGGACGACCTTTTTTGAGATATTCGCCGGCAATTTCAGCCAAACGACGATACATCACAATATTGTGCCACTCTGTTTTTTCTTGTTTAACACCTGATTTATCTTTCCAGCTATCGGTGGTAGCAATACTAAAGTTAGCCACAGCCTCACCATTGGGCATATAGCGTACTTCAGGATCACGCCCTAAATTACCCACCAAAATTACCTTATTGACTGATGCCATTATTCACTCCCTATCAGTTTTAATATCGTTTGTTCTGTCGCTATTTGCGTCGCTTCCGGCAATTGATTGTTCAACTTCACAATCAACATATGTTCTTTGGCAATGGCCACCGCTTCATGCACACCACTTAATGCCGCCACCTGCCGCTGCAAGTCACCGGCCTGTGCATCATCAAAACCTTGTATATGATACATCTTTGTCTTCACGCTGAGGGGTGTTTTCATACCAAATGCTAGCAGAAACCAAACCATCATCAATGCCGCGCAAAACAAAAACACGGCTGTATAATCAAAGCGGTGTGATAAGTAACCGCCCACTGTCGCGCCTAGAAACATACCAAAAGATTGCGCTGTATTGTGCACACCCATAGCGGTGCCTTTTGCGGCGGCGGGAGCCATCTTTGAAATCAGCGATGGCAGCGATGCTTCCAAAATATTAAAGGCAACAAAGTACACCACCAATGAAGCCACAATGCCCCAAAAGTGATGAATGTTATAAGCAAAAATGAGCTGTGCTGCCAGCATTAAACCCACGGCTGCTATAAACACTGGTTTAAGTTTGGCTTTTTTCTCTGCATAAATTATTGCAGGCACCATGAGTAAAAATGAAAACATTAACACTGGCAAATACACCTGCCAGTGCTCATTTTCAGTGAGCGTGCTTGTCTTATTCAATGCAAACGGCACCACAATAAACATAGCCATTTGCGCACCGTGTAAACAAAAGGTACCAAAGTTCAGACGCAATAATTGGCTATCTTTGAGCACATCTTTCATCAGACTGGGCGCGGCTTGTGCGTCTGAATGGAATATGGAGTGCGCTGGGTCAGGCACAGCATATTTGACGACCAATATCGCCAATAGAGAAAGAATGCCCGTCATCCAAAAAATACCGGGAACCCCTATCCATTGATTGAATATGGGCCCAGCCACCAACGATATGGCAAAGGTCAACCCAATAGTTGCGCCTATCATGGCCATGGCTTTAGTGCGGTGTTCTTCGCGTGTGGAATCTGCAACCAAGGCCGTGACCACTGCAGAAATGGCACCGGCGCCTTGAATAGCACGGCCTAAAATCACGCCATAAATACTATGGGACATAGCTGCGATGACACTACCAAGTGCAAACAACAACAAGCCCACGTAAATTAAGCGCTTGCGACCAAAACGGTCTGAAGCCATCCCAAACGGCAATTGCAATAGCACTTGCATTAAGCCATAAGCACCCAATGCCAAGCCGATTAATGTGTGATTATCACCGCCATCTAACTTCTCGGCGTAAATGGCAAAAATAGGCAAAATCAAAAACATACCCAACATACGCAAGCCGTAAATGGAAGCCAAACTGACTGTCGCGCGTAACTCTGTGCGCGTCATTTTTTCTGAAAACTGCATTAATATTTGGAAGTCTTTCGAATAATTGCGTATATTATCAGGTTGCCTCACTTTTCGTTAAAGTATCATGGAATTTATTAAAATCCGCGGTGCACGTACGCACAATCTCAAGAACGTTTCGCTAGATATTCCACGCAATCAGCTAGTAGTGATTACTGGCTTATCCGGCTCTGGCAAGTCCAGCCTAGCCTTCGATACGCTCTATGCAGAGGGACAACGCCGCTACGTAGAGAGCTTATCGGCTTACGCACGGCAATTTTTGGCGCGTATGGACAAGCCTGATGTGGATTTGATTGAAGGTTTATCGCCTGCCATTTCCATTGAGCAGAAATCCACTTCGCACAACCCGCGCTCCACCGTAGGCACGGTGACTGAAATCCATGATTACTTGAGATTATTATTTGCACGTGCTGGTGATCCTGAATGTCCAGATCACGGTATCAAATTGGAAGCACAAACGGTTTCTCAAATGGTGGATGCCGTGTTGAAACTGCCGGAAGACACCAAGTTGATGGTGCTAGCGCCGGTGGTTTCCAACCGCAAAGGCGAACAGCTCGATTTATTCGATGAACTCAAAGCACAAGGGTTTGTACGCTTGCGCATAGACGGCCAAATTTACGAAATGGATGCGCTGCCTCAATTGGCCAAAACCACCAAGCACAACGTAGATGTGGTGGTAGACCGCTTAAAAGTACGTGAAGATATGAAACAACGTATTGCGGAATCCCTTGAAACTGCATTGCGCCTGGCCGATGGTAAAGCCATTGCTTTGGAAATGGATAATGATAAAGAGCATTTGTTCTCCGCCAAATTTTCTTGTCCAGTGTGTGACTACTCACTTGCAGAACTAGAACCACGATTATTTAGCTTTAACAATCCTATGGGCGCATGCCCTAAATGCGACGGCTTAGGCAATGTCACGTTCTTTGACCCTAAACGCGTGGTGGCATTTCCACACTTATCTCTTGCCAGCGGAGCAATCAAAGGCTGGGATAAACGCAATCAATTTTACTTCCAAATGCTGGCCAGCCTCAGTCAACATTACAACTTTGATTTGGAAGTCGCATTTGAAGAGTTGCCTGAAGACATTCAAAACATTTTGCTTTTCGGCTCAGGCAAAGAGCAAATCACTTTCCGCTACTTGAATGAGCGCGGCACCTTCTTTGGCAAAACGCATAGCTTTGAGGGCATTATTCACAACCTGCAACGTCGTTACCGTGAAAGTGATTCCACTGCGGTGCGTGATGAACTTGCAAAATACATTAATGCCACAACCTGCCCTGACTGCTCAGGCACACGTTTAAGACGTGAAGCGCGACATGTAAAGGTGGGTGAAAAGAACATTCACCAAATATGTGAAGTGCCACTTAAGCAAGCGCTCACTTTCTTTGAATCACTTGAATTACATGGTGCCAAATTAGCCATTGCCGATAAAATCGTCAAGGAAATTGAAAGCCGCTTAAAATTTTTGACCAATGTAGGTTTGGAATATTTATCACTATCTCGTTCAGCAGAGACGCTATCCGGCGGTGAGGCTCAGCGCATTCGTTTAGCTTCGCAAATTGGTAGCGGCTTGACTGGTGTGATGTACGTATTAGATGAACCTTCTATCGGTTTACATCAGCGCGATAACGACAGGCTTTTAGACACATTGAAGCGCTTGCGTGACATTGGCAATAGCGTAATTGTGGTCGAACACGATCAGGATGCAATTATGCTGGCCGATTACGTAGTGGATATTGGGCCTGGCGCAGGTGAGCATGGCGGTCAAATTGTGGCAGAGGGCACGCCGGCACAAATTCAAGCCAATCCTAAATCGCTTACCGGGCAATATTTAAGCGGCAAAAAACAAATCGAATACAAGAAAGTACGCACCAAAGCGGATCCCGCACGCTGGCTCAAACTCACGCATGCCACAGGTAACAATCTGCGTGATGTGTCAGTTGAGATTCCTGTAGGCTTGCTCACTTGCGTCACTGGCGTATCTGGCAGCGGCAAATCTACACTGATTAACGACACCTTATATCGTGTTGTGGCTCAGCATTTATATGGTAGCAATACAGAGCCTGCCACATTTGGCGAAATTGACGGCTTAGCTTTCTTCGACAAAGTGGTGGATGTGGACCAAAGCCCAATTGGCCGTACACCGCGCTCCAACCCCGCAACCTATACTGGCTTATTCACACCGATTCGCGATTTGTTTGCTGCCGTGCCAGAAAGCCGCGCCCGTGGTTATGGGCCAGGGCGCTATTCATTTAACGTGAAAGGTGGCCGTTGTGAGGCCTGCCAAGGCGATGGCGTAATCCGTGTTGAAATGCACTTTTTGCCTGATGTCTACGTGCCTTGTGATGTATGCAAAGGCCAGCGCTATAATCGTGAAACTTTGGAAATCAACTTCAAAGGCAAAAACATCCGCGAAGTGTTGGAAATGACGGTGGAGCAAGCGCATGCATTCTTTAACGCCCAACCAGTGATAGAGCGCAAACTGAAAACGCTATTGGATGTAGGTTTGGGTTATATCACGCTTGGCCAATCTGCCACTACGCTTTCCGGCGGCGAGGCACAACGTGTCAAATTAGCATTAGAACTCAGCAAACGCGATACAGGGCGCACGTTATATATATTGGATGAACCTACCACCGGCTTGCACTTTGCCGACATTCAATTGTTGCTTGATGTGATTCATCGCCTACGCGATGCTGGCAATACCATTGTGATTATTGAACACAATTTGGATGTGATTAAAACAGCAGACTGGATCATTGATATGGGCCCAGAAGGCGGTGATGGCGGCGGCATGGTAGTAGGCGTTGGTACACCTGAAACCGTAGCTGAAATCAAAGAGAGTTATACCGGGAAATACCTCAAACCCATGCTGGGCTAAGAGTTAAATCCACTAAAAGTCTTAGCAGACGTTGGTTACAAGTAATCTTGTGCTTCGTGCACAAAGTGCTGATAACTGTCTATTTTTTCGGCAAATGCTTGTTGGTCGGTAATGTTCAGTAATTTTGCAATCGCAGGATCAAGCGATTTGGCAATCTCTTCAGCCGATTTGCCCAACTCAAAACCTGAAGCAATATGCACCGCCACATACACTACTGGGGCTAGTATGCAGTCCTTGTCTTTTAGTGGCTCCGCATAATGACGCAACACACATAAAATTTCTTCCGGGAAGTTCCACATTTTGGCTAGCATCTCACCAATTTGGCAATGATCAATGCCTAAAATGGATTGCTCAATACCTTTTCTCTCTAACGCACTTTGTCCTCTGCACGCTTGCAACACCTGTGCGCCTGCAGCAGGAAACACAATATGAATCGGCAACTGACCAACGCTGTGTAACAGCCCCGCAATATATGCGGTACCGGCATGCAAACCAAATTCATGGCTGATTTGTCGTGAAATACTGGCCGTGATGAGGCTATGCCCCCAAAAGTGATGCAAATCCATCCCTGGGATACTAGTGAATGTAGTAGTAACACCAGATGCCACGACCAACGTTTCTAAGTTTTCAAAACCAATCAGCGCCACAGCGTCTTCAATGGTTTTTACCTGACGGCTGCAACCAAAATAAGCAGAGTTTGACATGCGTAATACACGCGCAGACAGCACCTGATCATGATTGATGGTATTAGCGAGCTTGTGTAAATCAATGTCGTCTTCGTTTAATTGTTCAGTCACCTCCTGCACCACTTTTGGCAGCATAGGCAGGTGATTAATTTGCTCAAAAAAATTGTCGACTAAGTTCATGTTGTGGTTTAGCCCAAATACAGTATGTCGGACTACTTTAACCCTTGCCAATAGTATTTAATTGAAAAAATAAAAGGGGAAAAGTGTGGCTACTCTGGCTATCTATACAGATGTATTTTTTTGATAGGGGAGTTGCTTTTGCAATTAAAAATAGGCGTAAGCAAATATCCCCAGCATAACTAGCAACAGTAATAGCTTAAGTACAAATGCTATTACGAACCCGACACCTGCGGAAAGCCCAGCTAATGTGGCTTGATGTAGGTTACGATTAAATACGTACTCACCAACAAGTGCACCCAATATGGCACCAACAAAGATTCCCAAGCCACCCAAAACCAACCCCAGCAAGCTGCCTATGGCCAATCCCCAAAGTGCATATTTACTTGCGCCAGCCTTTTTGGTGGTATAAAAAGCCAGCACAAAATCAACTAAAAAGGCTAACAAAGCAATCACCCCCAAAACGGCAATCACGCTTAAGCTAACTGTTTGAAAGTTATTTTGCCAAGCCAGTGTCAGCATACCCAAAAATACTATGGGTACCCCCGGCAACACAGGCAAAAAGGTACCAATACTGCCTAATACAATTAACAAAACTGCTAGTGCAAATAACCAATCCATCTCAAATCCTCGTTATTAGCGGGTTTGGCAATTAAACTCAGGGTACCTCTGCAAAGCGCATGCGCGCCTGGATCGTCGCCGTTCTGCGATTGAGGTAGCGTGTATTACGATGGTCATCGTAAAAACGTGGATTCGGCACCATCGCCGCCAACTTAGCCGCCTGCTGACGGTTTAAACCACCTGCACTGGTTTTAAAATAATGCCTTGCAGCCGCTTCGGCACCAAACACGCCGTTGCCCCACTCAATCACATTCAAATAGATTTCTAAGATACGCCTTTTACTCAACGTCTTTTCTAGCATAAGCGTAATCAGCACTTCCTCAGCTTTGCGCCAAGGGGTGCGCTTGCTTGATAAAAACAAGTTTTTGGCCAATTGCTGACTAATGGTGGAACCACCTGCAACCAGTTTGCCTTTTTTCAAGTTTTTCTCGTAGGCTTTCTCTATGCCTTCCCAATCAAAGCCTTCATGGTTAACGAATTTTGCATCCTCACTAGCCACCAACGCACGCTTCAAATGATTAGAAATTTTCGCATAATCCACCCACTTGTATTTTAATTTAGCATCGGGATTTTTCTCTTGCATCACCGCCAAGCGATCATCCATAAAAGCGGTAGTTGAAGGATTAAATTTTATCCACCATACGATATGTAGAAAAATCCATAGTTGGTAGACAATCACCCACATTAAAAAAAGCGCTAGCAAACGTTTCACATAGCCACCCATGCTCAGTGGCCGCGCATTCGGTTTACTATTGAACAGCCAGCGTATCAAGCGTTTCTCAACTGCGCGATCACAGGCTGGGTGAGTGGACGCACACCACGCCAAATATAAAATGCCTCTGCCGCCTGCTCCACCAGCATACCAAGCCCATCCGCCACTTGCGCACCAGCCTCACGCGCTTGTTTCATAAAAGGCGTTTCACGCCCGTACATCATGTCATAAGCCAAGCAACCCGGCGCAAAAACACTGCTTGGAATAGGAAGTACGGTATCGGTTAATCCTGTAGAGGTGGCGTTGATAATCAAGTCATAGGACTTTTCGAGGGAATCGTAAGTACTTGCATTGACCTCACAATCCTTGATGCCCATAACAAGGTCTAAGGCTTTTTCATGAGTACGATTAGCAATCGTAATACTTGAGGCGCATAAAAGTGAGTTCAATACTCCGTGTGCAGCACCTCCCGCACCCAAAATTAAGACATGTTTATTTGTAATGTCAAAACCCAAATTTTTTTCAATATCATTTCGCAACCCAATACCATCAGTATTATCGCCGTGAAGATTGCCATGGGTATTCACCAAAGTATTAACCGCACCAGCTCCTGAGCTAACGACTCTAGCACTCAAACTATCGCACAATTGATATGCTTCAAACTTAAACGGCACCGTGACATTGGCACCTTTATAACCATGTGCAATTAGCTCACGGACTGTCGATTCAAACCCATCCAAAGGTGCCAAAATTGCTTCATAACTAATGTCTTCACCGGTTTGCTTGGCAAACGCTTGATGAATGATAGGCGACTTGCTGTGCCCGATAGGATTACCTATCACCGCATATTTATCTGTCATGCGTTAATTTGTCCAAGGCAACCCGGCATGGCGCCAGCCATTAATCAAGGTACGCTGTTTCAGGCTATTGGCCTCGCCTTCAAAACCCTCCACCATGTTGTAAGCATGTTGATATCCCAACTGCTGCGCCAACACCGCCGCATTATGGCTACGACCGCCGGTACGGCACATAAAAATCACCGTAAGTTCTTTATCCAAAGCCGCCTGAAGTTGTGCTGCAAAATCTTGATTAGCCACCATGCCTGGATAAAAGGCCCATTCAATATGGGTGGTTTGCGGCACGCGACCCACCAACTCCAGTTCTGCACGTGAGCGTACATCCACCAAAACGGCGTCTGGATTACCCTGCAGTACCGCAAAGGTTTCTTGCGGCGTCAACAGACCCGCATAAGCAATTTGATTTTGTATTGCTCGCTCATGTGCAAGTGCTAAAATTTGAGACGGTGTGTCCATCGTCACTCTCCCAATTAATCTATTTAAGTAATAGCTAATAGCCGCAAGTATATCGCGAAAATACAGGTAAAATTTCTCACATAAATTAACGCACCATTTTTGTGCTCTAATTATCTTGATGCACCAATTTGGTTCACAATAAAAACGGCTATTTTGCCCCGATATCCATTTAATGCGGCGTTTAGCTATTTTTCGCTGGCACACTTCCTGCTAATATTACAGCTTAAGATTTAAGTTTTATTCAAAAATAAATAATCCATCATCAATACTCACTCAACATTAGGAGAAGGTAATGTCTGTTGCAAATGTAATGAAAATGGTGAAAGAAAACGACATTAAATTTGTTGATTTTCGTTTTACCGATACGCGTGGTAAAGAACAGCACGTCACTGTGCCTGTTTCAGCTTTCGATGAGTCTAAATTTACGGAAGGTCACGCGTTTGATGGCTCTTCAATCGCCGGTTGGAAAGGCATTCAAGCCTCTGACATGCAATTGATGCCTGATGCATCAACAGCAAACATCGATCCATTCATGGACGAGCCAACATTGATTTTAACTTGCGACGTGGTTGACCCAACAGATGGTAAAGGCTATGACCGTGACCCACGTAGCTTGGCAAAACGTGCTGAAGCTTACTTAAAATCAAGCGGCCTAGGTGATACAGCTTACTTTGGTCCAGAGCCAGAATTCTTCATTTTTGACTCTATCAACTGGTCTGTAGACATGCACGGCAGTTCCGTCAAAATCAACTCTGAAGAAGGCGCTTGGTCATCTTCAGAAAAATTTGAAGGCGGCAACACTGGCCACCGTCCAGCAGTTAAAGGTGGTTATTTCCCAGTACCTCCAGTCGATTCATTACATGACATCCGTTCTGCAATGGTTGTAACCTTAGAGCAAATGGGCGTGCCTGTTGAAGTACACCATCACGAAGTGGCGACTGCCGGTCAATGTGAGATTGGTACTAAATTCTCAACACTGACACAACGTGCTGATTGGACACAAATCTTGAAATACGTTGTATTGAATACAGCACACGCTTACGGCAAAACAGCGACTTTCATGCCTAAACCAATGTTTGGCGATAACGGTTCAGGTATGCACGTTCACCAATCTGTATGGAAAGATGGCAAAAACTTGTTTGCAGGTAGCGGCTACGCTGGCTTGAGCGAATTCGCTCTGTACTACATTGGCGGCATCATCAAGCATGCACGTGCTTTGAACGCGATTACTAACCCAGGCACAAACTCATACAAACGTTTAGTACCACACTATGAAGCGCCAGTTAAATTAGCATACTCAGCTAAAAACCGCTCTGCTTCTATCCGTATCCCATTTGTACATGGCGAAAAAGCACGTCGTGTTGAAGCACGTTTCCCAGATCCAATTGCTAACCCATACTTGGCTTTCTCTGCCTTGCTAATGGCTGGTTTAGACGGCGTACAAAACAAAATTCACCCAGGTGAGCCAGCAACAAAAGACTTGTACCATCTTCCACCAGAAGAAGATGCAAAAATTCCAACCGTATGTTCTTCATTAGAGCAAGCATTGGAGTATTTGGATAAAGACCGTGAGTTCTTAACCCGCGGCGGTGTGTTTACCGATGACTGGATTGACGCATATATTGCATTAAAAATGGAAGAAGTCACTAAATTACGTCAAACACCACACCCAGTGGAATTTGGCTTGTACTACTCTTGCTAGTTTGACATTGCACTGCTAATGTTAATTTAGCAATGCACTAAAACAGGGCAAAACAAAACAGGGCAACTTCGGTTGCCCTGTTTTTTTATATACATCCCCGTCAACCAAATCTATAATTCTTCGTTGCTAACTATAAGACTCTCATCTAAACTATTGGTATGAATAAACAATTTACATTTGTAAGCATTGTACTTTCTACCCTGATTGCTTCTGTGGCGCATGCGGAAATCTATAAGCATGTCGATGCCGACGGGAGAATCACTTATTCCAACGTTAAAATCAAAGGCGCCAAAAAGTTAGACTTGGAGCCAGCAGACACTAACTTCGGTAACCCGCCAAAATCAAATAACAAATCGTCTGACGAGACAAAATCGACCACGCCTGGCAACTTCCCTAAAGTGGATGCCAACACCCAAAACCAACGTGATGCCAAGCGCAAAGATATCCTTAAAGCCGAATTAGAATCGGAAAAACAAGCACTTGAGCGCGCCAAGCAAGCCTATGCTGAAGGCGAGGCTAATCCTGAAGTCTACCAAGTGAGGAATGCCAATGGCAGCACCTCTACCTTCCGAAATGTGCCCAAGTTCCAAGAAAAGATGAAAGCTCTACAGGCCGAAGTGGATGCACATCAGCGCAATATTGATCTGCTGACGAAAGAATTGAACCAAATTAACTAGGCATACAAGCCGCTTATTAGGCACGTGAAAGCTGGCTTATCTTTTGCTTAAGTACTAGCAATACTTTTAATTGCTATCTTTATTGTCAAGGTTATGGTCAAACACACACCCTCACATTTCTCGGGTTTAGAGCACATTGCAACAGCCGTTATGTTGCTAGATTCTTCACTTAAAGTAATTTATACCAACCCAAGCGCAGAGATTTTATTCGCCCTGAGCGCCAACCAAATTTCTGGTAGCCATATTTCCGAAGTATTTTTAAACTGTGAGATTCTGCAACTGGCAGTAGATAACGCACTTAACACAAACAGCCCATACCGCGAGCATGAGTTCGCGTTATCGACAGTAAGACAACATTCATTTGCTGTGACTTGCACCGTGACGCCCATCATGTTTGAAAACGTCACGCTCATCCTTGAGTTTCAGCAAATGGACCAACAACTGCGTATCGCTAGAGAAGAGCGTATGTTGATTCAACAGCAAGCCAATTCAGAGTTGCTTAGAAATCTTGCGCATGAGATTCGAAACCCCCTAGGTGGATTGCGTGGCGCGGCACAACTCCTAGAGCACGAACTTCCGCAACTCAATTTGCGTGAATATACACAAGTGATTATCAAAGAGGCAGATAGATTACATAGCCTCATGGATCGCTTATTGGCGCCGCATCGTGTACCTAAATACGAGCCAACCAATATCCATGAGGTATTGGAGCGCGTTAGAAGTCTATTACTAGCAGAATCGCCACATAACATTATCGTTCAGCGTGATTACGACACCAGCTTACCTGAACTGATAGGCGATAGAGAAAAGCTCATACAAGCCGTGTTGAACATTGCGCGTAATGCAGTGCAGGCCATGCAAGTAAACGGCACAGAGAACGCCAAAATTATTTTAAGAACACGCTCTGAGCGCCAAGTCACACTGGCTAGAAAGCGATACCGTGTTGCAATCAAATTGCAAATTATTGATAACGGCCCGGGCATTCCTGCGGACATCCGTGAGAAGATTTTTTACCCACTTGTATCAGGTCGCGAGGGTGGAACTGGTCTTGGGCTTGCGCTGGCGCAAACCTTTATTACACAACATCACGGTATGATAGATTGCGAAAGCCAACCTGGTAAAACTTGCTTTACCATATTATTACCTATCGAAAGCACACTGTTAAAGCATGCGGTGATTACACAGTAACACTAACCAATATTAAGAATATTTTTTGAACTGAAATCGAGAGAAGCATGAAACCAATTTGGATATTAGACGACGACAAATCCATACGCTGGGTGTTTGAAAAAGCGCTTGCAAGGACTGATTTGGAGTTTAAAACCTTTTCATCCACTGCTGAAGCACTCAACGCATTAAACCGCGAGCAACCACAAGTGGTGGTCAGTGATATTCGCATGCCTAACGGTTCCGGCTTAGATTTTCTCTCGGAAATCAAACAGAAATACCCTGATATTCCAGTAATTATCATGACCGCATATTCCGATCTTGAAAGCGCTGTCGCTGCTTTCCAAGGCGGCGCATTTGAATATCTGGCCAAGCCATTTGATGTAGACCAAGCGATTGACATCATCAAACGAGCAGTGGATGAGAGCATGCGCCAAGCAGTCGATAATGTAGTGATTGAAGAGACACCTGAAATCATAGGCCAAGCACCTGCCATGCAGGAAGTATTCCGTGCAATTGGTAGGCTCAGTCGTTCACATTCAACCGTATTGATTAACGGTGAATCTGGTAGTGGTAAAGAACTCGTTGCAAGTGCATTGCATAAGCATAGCCCACGTGCTGACAAACCCTTCATTGCCATTAATACGGCAGCGATTCCGAAAGATTTATTGGAGTCAGAATTGTTTGGCCATGAACGTGGCGCCTTCACTGGCGCAGCTGCAGCCAGACGCGGCCGCTTTGAACAAGCCGATAACGGCACCTTATTTTTAGATGAAATTGGTGACATGCCGGCGGACTTACAAACACGCCTATTACGCGTACTTAGTGATGGTCAGTTTTATCGTGTAGGCGGTCATCAACCCCTTAAAGTCAATGTGCGTGTGATTGCCGCCACCCACCAAGACTTAGAAGAACGTGTGAAATTAGGCCTGTTCCGTGAAGACTTATTTCATCGCCTGAACGTGATTCGTTTACGCTTACCCCCATTAAGAGAGCGTAGAGAGGATATCCCACTGCTTACCAAACATTTTCTAGCTCACAGCGCTAAGCAACTTGGGGTTGAACCAAAACAACTCTCGCAAGCGGCATTGCGCTATCTCACCTCTGTTAACTGGAGCGGCAACGTAAGACAGCTAGAAAACGTGTGTCATTGGTTGACTGTCATGGCACCAGGCCAAAATGTAGATGTAGCTGATTTACCACCTGAGCTGAAAGAAGAATCTGCAAAACCTGCTAGCGGCGGCTCTTGGCAAGAGAGTCTGGCTAAAGAAGTAATGGATGCTCTTAATCGTGGCGAGACTAACATTCTGGATACCAAGACCAAAGAGTTCGAGCGCACCATGATTACCAAGGCACTACAACATACTGATGGCAGAAGAATTGAAGCCGCCAACCAACTGGGTATGGGTCGAAATACACTTACAAGGAAAATTCAAGAGCTCGGTATAGACGAGTAGAAATACTTAGCAATCTAAACTAAGCACCACTGTTCTCAGTAGTGCTTTACAACTCGCTAAACTTTAATTTGTTGTGAACGCCAGACTGGGAACGAGCTATATTTTTGCGCGTCAATTTTGCTCACAAAAAACACTTGCGCCAAGCGTGAATCTTTAAGCGTTTTGCCAAAAAACTTATTAGCTGCGTGAAAGTGTCTGCCTTCGTATAGCACCAAAGTATTATAGACGTTATTGATACGCATAATCTCATCAAACATCAAATGATACGATGTATCCATTACCTTCCGGCCTTCGATAAAACGCCTATCATTTTCTTTCAAGCACCATTCATATTTTTCCTGATCAAATTGCTGGTTAGGTTTGAATAAAGAAGTACCCGCGTTCAGCGGTGCGTCTGGGGTTAGGTAAAGCACTGCAGCGAATACAGTATTTTGATCGGTATGAATGACACCTTCGCCATATTCATCTGTTACGTATTGAAAACTTGTAGCAATTGACCAACCCATTCGTTCGAATTCTGATCGGTGAAATAAAGAAATTATCTTATTACTTACTTTTTCAAATAGTGGCTTGTTGATTGTCGATAAATCTTTGCTTCGAGCCCCTGGAAAAACGTATTTCGCATCAGTAAGTTGTTCCCGTGTTTGGTATTTTTGACTTAGCGCAAAACGCCTAACTTCATCTGGATTTTCATAAAAATTTTCTAATACGGTAACTGGGTACAAATTCACGCTTAACGCTTTCAATTAAATGATGTTCTTATAATATACATGTATCTAATGTATATCTTTAAATAAAAAACGGCAACCGAAGTTGCCGTTTTTTTATATTACTTATAATTCAAACAGGCTAAGCCTGCACTAAATTAGAAGAATAAGATAGCGCCCAATGAGATGGTTTTCGCTTTAGCACTTAGAGTGCTTGCAGCCTTACGATCTAATTCACGCTCTGACTCAGAGTACTCAGCCACTAAGTTCAAGTGTTTAGTGATTGGGTGGTATGCACCAACTGTCCACATTGAATCTTCTAACTCGCTCCATGTATCAACTGAGTTACCATCTAGAGTTGATTCACCGTAGCTGACACCTAATTTAGTACCTACACCTGGAAGTGCGTATGTACCTTGAACATACCATTGGTCAGAATCACGTGATTTACCAGTTGCATCAAAGCCGTTACGCAATTGGAATGTTTGACCGATACCATCACCTTGACCGTAGTAACCTGTTAAACCGAAACCTGCAAGGTTAATAGTAGTACCGATGTCCATAGCAGTTGCACGATCAGAACCGATTGTACCAGCAAAACCAGTTACTTTTTGTGAAATACCAGAAGCCCACACTTTACCAGCAACATCACCTGTCCACTCATAAGAAGCTTTAGCTTCGTATGCTGAACCAGCACCTGCGCGGTCTGTACTAGCTAAGCTAGAGATACCAGCACCTTCAGCTGCTGCAACCGCGTTCCAACCTTGTGTTACACCTGCTGTAAAGCTAAAGCCGTTCCAGTTTGGTGATGAGTATGCAACCATTGATTTAAAGTCAGCATACACATAGCCTGAACCGATACGACCCAAAGTTGTTGTATTGCCTGATAGTGAACCAGCACCACCACCAACACCCAACAATGTCATATCATTTAAGATTGCGTCAGAAGCGTAGATACCTATATCTTTACCAAGTTTGATAGAACCCCATGAAGCATCACCAAATGTTATGAATGCTAGACGGTTTTCTTGTTGTGAACCTTGTATACCAGAGTTAGATGTAGCAGCACCTGGGTTGATTGAGATTGTGAAACCAACATCTAAATCATTTTGACGTGTTTTACCAGAAACTGTCAAATAGTTTGCTAGCAAACCAGTTGTAATATTACCTTGTGAGCTATTGCCACCATCACCAAGACCTAAAGCAGCTGTGCCAGCACCAGTGTCACCACTGTATTTGGTAACTGTGTAGTAAGCGTTAACTAGGCCACCGATGTCTAAAGTCCAATCGCCAGCTGGAATCATGATGCCAGCGTTTGCGCTTGAAGCGGCAGCTAATAAAGCTGAAGCAACTGCTAAACTTAATTTAGTTTTCATTTGAATCTCCAAAAATTGTTACTAAAAGTATTGCTACTAAAATACCCTCATTTTTATAGCTTTTATTATCCATCGCTTAAAAACAAGAAAGTTCGCGAACTCACTCCACAGACAAATTAAATTTGTTCTTTAGGAAGGTGTTGAAAGTATGCCAAAGGCTGTGTTTTGGGGCAAGTTATTTGTCACTTTTTGTAACATTTAAGGCTGTTTGTTGCATTTGTGCAACATAAAATGCCTTATATTGCTGATTTATTTGTACTAAAAGTATTCTTCAACCGCAAATAGTCTGCGATGCTCGCGTATCGCAAATCGGTCTGTCATGCCAGCAATATAATCGGCCACTGCTCTAGGCTGATTTTCTTTGGCAGCAAATTGGTGTTCCTCTGGCATGAGTTCTACGTTACTCATAAACGCATTAAACAGCTCGGTAATAATGCGCTCCGCTTTCGCACTCATGCGGTTTACTTTGTAATGATGATACAAATTTTTGCGTAGAAATTGTTTTAACTCATGATTTTTCTTTGAGACTGCTTGGCTGAAACCTATTAGATAGGGGGCTTGGCGTATGTCCTCAATCGTGCTTGGGTTAAGTTCTGCAATATTGAGCAAACTGGTTTCACACAAATCCATCACCATTTGGTTAATCATTCTGCGTATAGTTTCCGGAATGAGCCGCTTTTGCTCTATATCTTGATATTTTGCTTTTACTATCGCCATATTCTCAGCAAATAGCTCAATGTCTTTTAATTGCTCTATGGTAATGAGTTGTGATCGGAGGCCATCATCCACATCATGATTGTTATAGGCGATTTCATCAGCGAAATTGGTCACTTGGGCTTCTAAGCTTGGGCTTTGTTTGCGCAAAAAGCGCTCACCCACATCACCAAGTTCACGCGCATTTTTGATTGAGCAGTGTTTTAAGATGCCTTCACGTAATTCAAAGGTTAGATTCAAGCCGTCAAATTCGGCATATCTGTTTTCTAGCTTATCCACTACGCGTAACGATTGCAGATTATGCTCAAAACCACCGTAGTTACGCATACATGCATTGAGCGCATCTTGGCCAGCATGGCCAAATGGGGTGTGTCCTAAATCATGTGCTAGCGCAATGCCTTCAGTTAGGTCTTCATGCAAATTTAGGGTTCTAGCTATACCGCGCGCCAATTGCGCTACCTCTAAACTATGCGTTAGGCGCGTACGGAATAAATCACCTTCATGGTTCACAAATACTTGGGTTTTATATTCTAATCGCCTGAACGCTGTCGAGTGAATGATACGGTCGCGGTCACGTTGAAATACATTTCTTATTGGCAAACCGTTAATCAGCGGAGAGGCTGGCTCAGCAAATTTGCGACCTTTTGACTGCTCAGGATGTGCTGCATAACTCGCTAGCATTATGCGGCTATCGCCTCCAAAGTTTGATTCAACATGGCTTTATCGTAATCTGCTGTCATCACGGCTTTACCAATCCCCTGCTGTAGTATTAGACGAATTTGTCCATCGGCCACCTTTTTATCCAATTGCATCAGGGCCAAATAGTTTTCCGGCGTGAGTTTTGGTGGATTTAATGGTAACTTGGCTGCTTGAAATATGGCTGAAATTCTTTGGATATCCTGCTTATTTAACCAGCCTAATCGCTGTGACAAATCTGCTGCTAGTATTGTCCCTGCTGCCACTGCTTCACCGTGTAACCACACGCCATAACCCATCGCATTTTCGATAGCATGTCCAAAGGTGTGGCCTAAATTCAGTAAAGCACGTTCACCAGCTTCGTGCTCATCAGCCGCAACCACTTCAGCTTTATTTTGGCAGGAGCGGTAGATGGCATAACTCAGCACTTGCTCATCTAATGCCATCAGCGAGTGCATATTGGTTTCTAACCAGTCAAAAAAATCTGCATCTCTAATCAGGCCATATTTAATAACCTCTGCCACCCCTGCTGAGAATTCGCGCGCTGGGAGTGTTGAAAGGGTATCAATATCAGCAAGTACTACCTTAGGTTGATAAAATGCACCAATCATGTTTTTTCCAAGCGGATGGTTAATGCCAGTCTTGCCTCCCACACTGGAATCCACTTGTGACAAGAGTGTGGTAGGAATCTGAATGAAGGGTACTCCACGTAAGTAAGTTGCTGCCGCGTACCCCGTTAAATCACCAATCACTCCACCGCCGAGCGCAATTAAGGTTGTGCTTCGCTCACAGCGGTTTTGCAACAAAGCATCATAAATTAGATTCAGTGTTTCAGAGTTCTTATAAGCCTCTCCGTCCGGCAAAACAATCTGGATAACATTGACACCTGATTGCGTGAGCGCATCTGCGAGAGTTTGCATGTACAAAGGCGCTACTGTAGTGTTGCTCACAATCGCCACTTGTTTACGTTTGAGGTGTGGCAAAATCAAATCCGCTTGCGATAGCAGACCTTTGCCAATATGGATAGGATAGCTCCTATTGCCTAAAGAGACTTCTAGTGTTTGCATCTTCATGACTTGAGTGCCGATTCAATTTGATTCAAAATATTCGTAACTGGCTGATTACCGGTATCTACAATCAATGAGGCTGTTTCAGTATAAAGCGGATTGCGCGCCTGATATAACTGCTCTAACTTTGCTCTTACATCCACATTTTGCAGCAATGGACGGTGTTTATCGTTACGCATTCTAAGCCACAACTCGTGCACGTTAGCGCGCAAATAAATGACATAACCGTTTTGCTTTAGAAGTTGGCGGTTTTCCGGTGCAATCACAGCACCTCCACCAGTCGCCATCACAATATTGCTAAGCTGCGATAGCTCCTCGATGGCAGCGGTTTCTCGTTTACGGAAGCCAGCCTCACCCTCCAACTCGAATATTGTAGCAACCTTAACACCTGTACGTTGTTCTATGAACTGATCTGTATCGTAAAACGTTTTACCTAGATGTTTTGCCAGCAACTTACCAACCGTGGTCTTACCTGCGCCCATGAGCCCAATAAAAAAAATATTATTTGGTGTATCTGCCACAATAAAAATGCCCATCGTTGTCTGATGGGCATTTTAAGCGAAACTGACATTTCTGTCAGTTTAGAATAGTACTTATCTTAGGCCTAAGCTTTCATCCATAATTTTAGGTGTTATAAATATCAATAGCTCAGTTTTATCTTCTTGTTTTGTTCTACGTTTAAATGCATGACCTACCACAGGCAAGTCACCAAAGAACGGCACCTTATCCACATCATTACGCTCTGTTTGTTCGTAAATACCCCCCAACACAGCAGTTTCACCATTTGCCACCAGAACATTGGTTTTGACGTTCTGTGTATCAATCGATGGTGTACCAAAGAATATTTGGCCTACACGATCTTTTTTCACTTCCAACTCCATGATGATTTTTTCATCTGGGGTGATTTGCGGTGTTACATCCAAGCTGAGTGTTGCATCAATAAAAGAGACGTTTGTCGCACCACTGCTACTTGCCTGCAAGTAAGGAATTTTTGTACCTGATGCAATACTTGCTTTCTGCTGATTTGCCGTCGTCACACGAGGACTAGACACTACTTTGCCACGCTTGTCTGATTCCAATGCAGACAGCTCAAGATTCAACAGTGTGTTAGCAGACAGCCTAAATAAGCTCAATGCAAAACTACCGAAGGCATTGCTTACCGGTAAGTTTGACATCAAATCTGGCAGACCGTCAGAGCTGGTAAGTATACTACCAGTATTTGGGTCAGTAGCAGTTTGGATAGAGCCATTGCGCGTGCCTTGTGTGAGTGTTGTGGCACTAGCTTGTGTAAAACGGTTACCTAACGAACCGCTTACTGTAGCTATAGAGGATCCTGGCGTTCCAGTTTGCGTGACACCAAACCTTGCGCCTAAGCTTTTTGCAAATCTGTCGTCCGCAATTACTAAGCGAGATTCAATCATTACTTGCTTGACTGCAACATCAACCTTATTAATGACAGCTTGAATTTCCTCAAGCTTTTTAGCCGTATCTTGAACAAAAATCGTATTTGTTCTGGGATCATGATTCACACTACCGCGTTGAGACAAAATGCGGTTTCTAGCACCTTGACCACCAGAGCCTCCACCACCTGCATCATCGCCACCGTTAAGAATTTTCTTGAAATCTTCGGCTTTTTGATATTTGAGCGTAAACACTTCTGTGCGTAGTGGCTCTAGCCCCTCTTTTTCCTGTTCTGCTGTCAGCGCAGCTTTTTCTTTCGCAACCAATTCGTCTGCAGGCGCTATTGAAATTACATTGCCTGAAACACGCTTATCCAATCCTTTGTTTTTCATAATGATGTCTAACGCTTGATCCCAAGGTACATCTTTTAGCCTAAGCGTGATATTGCCAGTCACTGTGTCACTTGCCACAATATTTTTACCGGTAAAGTCGGCAATTACCTGCAGAACAGATCTGACTTCAATATTCTGGAAGTTTAATGATAATTTCTCGCCCGCAAAGCCAGCTTTTGAACCTTGAATCAGCTTATTTGGATCTTGAATAATAGGTCTAACATCAACAATAAATTTCTTATCTGCTTGGTAAGCAGACTGCTCCCAGTCGCCTTTAGGCTCAATAATAATTTGCCCATTCTTTCCACGCTTCATGGTATCAATATACAAAACTGGCGTATTGAAGTTAATCACATTAAGTCGACGTTGAAGCTCAGCAGGGACATCAGTGTCAATAAAATCTACTACTATCGTTTTACCTTTGTTTTTAATATTAATACCAGCTGTTGCGTCAGAAAGCTCGACGATTATTCGCCCTTCCCCATTTTTTCCACGCGCGAAATCAACGTTTGAGATTGAATGCCCAGCACTACTCGCATGACCTTCAGCAAATCGTGTTTCTGCTACTGTATTATTTACAGTGGCCTCGCTACCTTGTAGTGTAATCAGAACTTCTTTCCCGTTCACAGTGGTGTTGTAGCCAACGGATTTAGCCAAATTAAGCACCATGCGTGTACGATCTTTTGCTTGTGCCAGTGATACACTTTTCAACGCACCTTGTTCAGCCACTAAAGTAGCCTTATTTAAACCATTCGCCGTTTTAGGAAAATCCAATGCGATCCTGGCAGGGCTGTTTAATGCAAAACCCGGTGGAGGTGCCTCCAAAGGTTCTTTCAACATAACGCGAATATTAACTCTGCCTCCTGACAATGAGGTGAAATCTACACTTTCTATTTCATTCGTTAATAAAGGGTTGGCTTCTGCAGCGAGAACAGGATGGTAAATTAATGGGCTAATCAATATAGCGGCCATCAACCATAAATGTGTTAGTTTTTGTACGTAGTTCATATTTTCACCCTTATTCCTGCAAACTCAAGCTAGAGATGCGTTCAACCCAGTCACCCGATAATTCATCTTGAATAATTTCTTTTAACGATACTTCTGTGTCACTAATTGCAGTCACCATGCCAAAATTTGTCCCTAAATAGTTTCCGACCTCAACTTGATGTACCGTATTGTCAGGCGTTTTAATTAAAGCAAATTTTGATTTAACTTTACTCAAAAGTCCCACATAATTCAGATTTTCGAGCGGATATGCTTCAAGTGGTTGTTTAGGCCTACTCAGATTAGGCTGAAAACTTCCTTTGCTTATCGCCTTTCTGGGCTTAAACGGATCGGATATGCTGCCATCGACGTTAAACTGGAGTGGTACATAAGGCTGCACTTGCGGCAGTGGATCTACATTTGCACTCATAGATTTAGGTGCGTCCGCCATAAACCTATCTAAATCATCACCTTCATCGCTGCTACACCCTGCAATTGCTAGCGAAAATACTAACAGGCCTAATGTTTTGATTATTGGATTCATTTAACGGTAACCTTCTTATCAGCCGCTTTTTTCGCGCTAATTTCTGATGAGTCTAGATATCGATACGTCTTGGCTACAGCCTCGAGCACCAATCGCCCATCTTTAGATTCTTTATTAGCAGGCTGAATAATTAAATTGTTAAGTGTCACAATCCGAGGCAACTTTGATACATCCGTAGCAAACGCTCCTAAATCGTGATAACCACCCAAAACCTTAATTTGAATCGGCATTTCAGCATAAAACTCTGCAACGGTTTCCTGTCCAGGCTTAAACAATTCAAACTCCAGACCACGTCCCAAACCAGCCTGATTCACGTCAGTTAGCAAACCATCCATTTCAGACTTGTCGGGCAACTGCTTAAGCAAAGCTCCGAATGTCCTCTCAATTTCCACCATTTGTTGTCTGTAAGCTTCAATTTTGATGGCTTGACCTTTCTTCGCCAAGAAAACTTGTCGCAGCTCTTTCTCTTTCGCGACAGATTGGTCTAACTCATCTATCGCAGGACTCCACATAAACCAATAACCAACCCCAGCCAGCACCAAAAAAAGAATTCCAAGTAGCACTGCCTTAATGGGCAGCGGTAGACTTCCGACGTTATTGAGGTCAATATTATTGAAATCTTCTAATTTCATGGGTTAACCCCTGTTTTCTGTGCCTTTGCGTCTTTTTCTGCATCGACCTGTGGTGCTCTTAAGTTTACGTTCAAAGTAAACTCATTCTGTTTGATATTGTTAAGCGTGATCGCTTTAATTTCGACCAGATTTGGAGACTCCATCCATGTCGATGCTGTTAAATTTCTAACCAGTGTAGCCACTCGAGCATTGGTATCCGCCACACCCTGAATTTCTATTGCACTGCCTTGTTGCTTGATGCTCTTCAGAAATACACCTTCTGGCAACTGCCTTGAAATTTCATCTAGCACAACAACTGCCTGACTACGATTTGTCTGTAAGTTTTCAACAATTTGCTTACGCTCAAGCACGGAGTTGATTTGATCTTTTAGCTCTTTAATGTCTTTGATTTCGCTATCCAATTTAACTATCGCATCATCAAGCCTTCTGTTTCGGTCATCTTGGGCTTCTTTCTTGGCGTTGATAATTGACCAACCCATAAACACTAATGCAGAAGCGAGTACCACAGTAGCCAAAGCCATCAGGCCAAACTGTCTCTGCTTCTCCGCACGTTTGACTTGACGATGTGGGAGTAAATTAATACGTACCATTAGTCCACCCCTCTCATTGCCAAACCACATGCAATCAGCAATGCAGGCGCATCGGCTGCAAGATATTGTTGTTTAACGCGACTGCCCATCGCCATTTTGAGGAATGGATTTGCAATAATGACATTGACTTGCGTTCTGTCTTGCACCGCGATATCTGCACCTTTGATGGCTGCACAGCCCCCCGCCAACACAATGTGGTCAACTTTATTGTATTGGGTAGAACTGGTAAAAAACTGCAAGGCCCTAGCCACTTCAGTGGAAAGTGACAACACAAAAGGGTTCAAGACCTCTTCTTCATAACTTTCAGGCAGGCCACCTTTGCGTTTTGCAATTTCAGATTCCTCAATAGAAAGGCCGAAGCGACGTTGGATTTCTTGGGTGAGTAAACTGCCACCAAAGCTTTGTTCACGAATGTAGACCGATTGATTGTCATGCAGGACATTGATATGCATCATATTTGCACCTATGTCCACAATCATCACCGTTTGATCTTTACCAGAATTAGGTAGCTGGCTGGCAATCAGTGTGTAAGCGGCTTCAGTGGCATAGGTTTCCACGTCCATTACAATTACCTTAAGGCCACCATCCTCTGCTGCAGCTACGCGGTCCTCAATTTTTTCTTTACGGGAGGCTGCAATCAGCACCTCAACCTCATCAGGATTATTGATTGCTGGACCAATCACTTGGAAGTCAATATTCACTTCATCTAAGGAGAATGGGATGTATTGATTCGCTTCACCCTCTACCTGAGATTCCATCTCATCTTCTCTCAGGCCAGCCTGCATAAATACTTTTTTGGTAATGACAGCTGAGGAAGGCAATGCTAAAGCGGCTCGTTTTTCACGACTGTTTAGCAGCTTCCAAGCCAAGCGTATGGATTCAGACACTTGCTCAAGGCCGCTGATATTACCCTCGACCACCGCATCTTTTGCAATAGCCGCAACCGAGTAACCCTCTAAACGATAAACACCTTTAGAAGGGGAAGACAATTCAACCATCTTCACCGCGGATGAGCTGATATCTACACCTATCAGAGGTGGGGTCTTGTCATTAAAAAAGTCGAATTTCAAATTGAAATTCCCTTTCATTTATCGTTAGTTACGAACAATTGCAATAATTTACATTAAATCCTAGCAACAACATTATGCACTGTAAAGCAAATTATTTCGCAGCTAACTTTAATTGTGGTTTTTTTGTGGAAATGTTAACAATTTGCTACAGTCTAATTTCTTTAAATTGCATTACAATGACCAAACTTGCATAGTTTCAACACAAGAAGTAGTTTATGAGCCCAAAAAAGTGGTGGCATTTCCTCATTTTGTTTGTTGTTGTTGGCACCCTTGTGTTGACTGCATTAACAGCCCTAGCCGTCTCAATTATCTACCCAAGCCTACCTTCGCTAGAGGCGCTGACCAATTACCGCCCCAAGCTATCGCTTAAAATTTACTCAGCTGAGGGCGTAATCATTGGTGAGTTTGGTGAAGAGCGTCGTGCGTTTGTTAAGATTGAAAATGTCCCAGCACATATGAAAAATGCTGTGTTAGCCATTGAAGATCGCCGTTTCTATCAACACAACGGGATAGATACCAAAGGTATTGTTCGTGCCATTCGTAATAACGTCATGGGCATCAGCCATGAAGGTGCCAGCACTATTACCATGCAGGTAGCCAAAAACTTCTTCAGCCAGCCAGGTGGTAAGCGCGACATCATCACCAAAATTAAAGAAGCTTTTCTGGCCATCAAAATTGAAAAAACGATTAGCAAAGATCAAATCCTTGAGCTTTATTTAAATCAAATTTACTTGGGTCAGCGTTCTTATGGTTTTGCTGCAGCTGCACAAGTTTACTTTGGCAAACAACTTCAAGATTTAACTTTGGCCGAAGCAGCGTTACTTGCTGGCTTACCTAAAGCTCCCTCTGGTTATAACCCTTACGTGCATGAAAAACGTGCGATAACACGTCAACATGAAGTCTTGAAAGACATGCTGCGTGACGGCTTTATTAAACAAGCAGAGTTTGATGAAGCCATGCAAACTAAGCTCAAATTTAAGTCTACTAAAACAGTTAAAAATTTAAGTGCAGATTATGTAGCTGAGATTGTGCGTATCTCAATGTTTAATCGTTTTGGTGAGGATATTTATCAGAGTGGTTACAAGGTATACACCACAATCAAAAAAACAAACCAAGAGGCAGCCAATGCAGCCGTTGTACAGGGAATTGTAGATTATGAAATTAGACATGGTTTCCGTGGGCCTGAAAAAACAATTGCCATTGTCGACAATGCAGAATTGAAAGAACTGGCTGCTTCCACGCTGGATGAGTTGGAAACTTATAATGGATTTGTTCCGGCCCTGGTTACTCAGGTGACAAAAAAATCTGTATCGGTCATCACAAAATCTGGCGATGCCCTAGAAATCACAGGGTCAGGTTTGAAGTTAATTGAAAAACACATTCTGAGCAAAGTGGAAACCAAGCAAGCAGTAAAACCAGGTGCTGTAATACGGGTGATTAAGCTTAATGGTGAATGGAAAGTGACTCAGCTACCACAAGTTGAGGCTTCATTAATTGCGTTAAACCCAGAAACTGGTGCAGTCAATGCACTGATTGGGGGCTTTGACTTTCACCGCAGCAAATTTAACCATGTGACACAAGCATGGCGTCAACCTGGCTCTAGCTTTAAACCATTTGTGTATTCAGCGGCCATTGAAAAAGGCTTTACGCCTGCCTCTATGGTGGATGATGCACCGTTCTCACTATCAGCAGAAGAGGTAGGTAGCAAAAAGGGTTGGGACCCACACAACTTTGATGGCAAATATGCTGGCCCGATGCGTTTGAGAACTGCGCTGACTAAATCAAAAAATATGGTATCGATACGGGTTTTGGATGCGATTGGTCCACGCTATGCGCAAAGCTATATCACTAAGTTTGGGTTTTCGCCAAAACACCATCCCGCTTATTTGGCGATGGCCTTAGGTGCCGGCTCTACCACTTCTTGGCATTTGGCTGCTGGCTACGCCGTGTTTGCTAACAGCGGTTATCAAGTAAAACCTTATTTAATTACCAAAATTGTAGACAGTGAAGGCAAAGTCATTGAGTCAGTGAACCCAGCCAAACACATATCTGATTATCGTGTGATTGACCAAAGAAACGCCTTTTTAATGACTTCGATGATGCAAGATGTGATTAATGTAGGCACAGCAACACGCGCAAATGTGTTGGGCAGAAGTGATATTGCGGGTAAAACCGGGACGACCAACAATCAGATGGACGTATGGTTTGCTGGCTTTAATCCAAAAGAAGTGGCAGTAGCGTGGATGGGATATGACAGTCCTAAATCTTTAGGTAGAGATGAAACTGGTGGTAAAGCTGCGCTACCTATCTGGATTAAATACATGGAAGTTGCATTGAAGGGCATGCCCATTTATCAATATAAGATTCCGCAAGGCGTGGTTAAACTTAAAATTGACCCAGAGGATGGCACATTATTGAGCGACTTTAGCTTTTCAGATGGCATTGAAGAATACTTTTATCATGAAAACCCACCGCCATCTGCTTCATACGAAATTCCTTCACTAGAAGACACTACAGAGCAGGACTATGCACGTCCAGACAGCATGGATATGATTACCAATCCAATACGAAGTGGGCGCCCAGCACCTGTTGAAGAACGCCGACTGGATTCACCACCTGCCAGACCTGAGTCACCACGTCGAGAAGGGGGTAGTACCAACCCTGCATCGAGCCAGGTAGACGATGGATTTTAAACACTATGGCGCGAGAAAACATTGAGCAACTGCGCCAAATGATTGCCCAAGCGGCAGCGCGCATGATGGCAGAAGATGGTATTCACGACTTTGCTTATGCGAAAAAAAAAGCTGGGCGTCAGCTCGGTGTGCATGAAAATGGCGCCCTGCCAAGCAATGCAGAAATTGAAGAAGAAATCAGGCTGTATCACGAGATATACAACGCTGATGAACAACCAGAAGAGCTCAGTAAGCTTCGCAAAGCTGCACTCGCTACCATGCAATTATTTGAGCGCTTTAATCCCCATCTCACAGGCAGTGTGCTGGACGGTACTGCTGGCAAATATGCACAGACAGATATTTATTTGTTTGCGGATAGCGCCAAAGATGTGGAAATGTTTTTACTGAACCAACAAATTCCTTTTGAGAGCAGTGAAAAAGCTTATCGCTTATCGGATAAGCCTAGCAAAGATAAGAAAGATAAGTTACGCAAAACGGTGCAGGTGTTTACGCTGGAAACCGAATACGGCATTCAAAAATTAAGCGTATTTGAGTTTGACGATATACGAATTGCCACCAAGCGCACTAGTGATGGCAGCAACGCATACCGTGCGGATATTCCAGAAGTCATGGAATTATTGCGTTAGTAAAGCATCAAGCATTCATACCCTGCTCACAATAATGCGCTAGCATTTGCGCATTACAGTAACTTTAAGCCTCTCTGACTGATTAGACAGTTAGCAAGACAATCACATTAATAGAAACAACCAATCATTATGGATCACAACGTTACACTCATCAGCACGATTGCAGCAGGCTTTGGGCTTGCATTGATATTTGGGTTTATTGCCGAGCGCTTTAAACTTTCTGCATTGGTGGGTTATTTAGTCGCAGGTATTTTGATTGGTCCAACCACGCCTGGGTTTATCGCAGATGCACATATTGCTTCTCAGCTATCAGAAATCGGCGTCATGCTACTGATGTTTGGTGTGGGTCTGCATTTCTCTATTGATGATCTGATGGCTGTTAGACGAATTGCCATTCCTGGGGCTATCGTGCAAATGACCTTTGCCACGCTACTTGGGATATCACTATCCCACTGGTGGGGCTGGTCGTTCGGGCAAGGACTCATTTTTGGACTGGCGTTGTCTTGTGCTAGTACTGTGGTTTTATTACGTGCGCTCGAATCCAGAGGCATGCTAGACAGCATGAACGGCAAGATTACGGTAGGTTGGTTAATTGTAGAAGACTTGTTGACCGTGCTGGTACTGGTGCTGCTGCCACCGCTGGCTAATTTGTTGGGCGGCACGGTACCCATCACGTCTAATCAGCCCTTGTGGCAAACCATTGTGTTCACCTTGCTGCAGGTGGCTGGCTTTATTTTAATCATGTTGGTGATTGGCAAACGCTTGTTACCTTGGTTGCTTTGGCATATTGCCAAAACAGGCTCGCGTGAGCTATTTACCCTTGCCGTGGTTTCCACCGCGATTGGAATTGCGTACTTGGCCTCTGCGTTGTTCAGTGTTTCATTTGCTTTAGGTGCTTTTTTTGCAGGCATGGTGATGCGTGAGTCTGAGTTCAGCCATCGCGCTGCAGAAGAATCTCTGCCACTTCGCGACGCGTTTGCTGTGCTGTTTTTTGTTTCGGTGGGCATGCTGTTTCAGCCTGCTGTCATTATCGAGCAGCCTCTCAATGTGTTAGCAGTGGTCGCTGTGATTGTGATAGGCAAATCGGTTGCTGCCATGGCGATTACGCTCGCTTTTCGCTACCCGCTCAACACGGCTCTGATTGTTGCAGCCAGTCTTGCGCAAATTGGCGAGTTCTCGTTCATTTTAGCTGGGCTAGGCATGTCACTCGGTTTACTCCCCATAGAAGGCATGAGTTTGATTCTTGCGGCCGCACTGATTTCCATCGCAATTAACCCTTTGCTGTTTTCAGCCATTCAACCTTTTAAAAAATGGTTGGTCGGTGTGTCTAAAGTTGCTAGCGATTTGGAAAAACGCGTGGATCCATTTGCAGAATTGCCTATGAGTACAGAGCGCAAATATTTAGCGGGGCAGGTCGTGTTAGTGGGTTATGGCCGCGTGGGTAAGCGCATTGCAAAAGCGTTACAGCAAAACGATATCCCATTTGTGGTGGCGGAAGAAAACCGTGAAATTGTCGAGAGTTTACGAAAACAGGGGATTCCAGCGGTGTCTGGCAATGCGTCGGAACCTAGCGTGTTGATTCAAGCGCATATTGCTAACGCTGCCATGTTAGTGGTGGCCACGCCTGATACCATTGATGTGCGCAATATGGTGAACACCGCAAAACTGCTTAGGCCTGAGATTCATATTGTGTTGCGCACCCATAATGAGGATGAATTTGGCTTGCTGCGTAAAGAGAATATCGGTGAAGTGTTTTTGGGTGAGGAAGAGTTAGCCAAAGGCATGACACAATTTATTCTTGCACAGTACGGCGCAAATTAAAGTTTAGCTTTGGTTAATACAACTCTGGGTCACTCAACACTTCCACCAAGTGATCAAACACAATCCTGACCCGTTCTGCCACTGGCCCTCTTTGTGGCCGATACACATACACCCCCCAGGGGCTGGGCGTTTGCTCTGGCAGCACTGCTACCAATCTGCCTGCACGGATATGCTCTGCCACCGAGAAATCGGCCAACTGCCCAAAGCCCAAGCCTGCTAATACCGCTTGCAACTCAGCCTCGCCATCGTCGGTTGAAAATACTGGTGAATTAGGGACGCAATCTGGCTCGGTTGCAAAATACCAAGGCCACATACGACCAGTATTTTGGTCAACCAACCCAGTATGCGGCAGATCACATAAATCGCTCACTTGTTGCGGTAAACCATGTTTGGCAATCAGTTCTGGCGTACCCACAATATAAAACCTCACATCGCGCACTCTTCTCGCCACATGGCGACTATTACCTAGCACACCTACTCTCACACCAATATCCATTTGCTCTGCCACCACATTGTCGATAAGGTTTGAGAACCTTAAATCCAATTGAATATTCGGATACTGTTGCGTTAATTGAATTAAAGATGACAATAGAAATTGCCGGCCATAGGCACTGGGCATGGTTACTTTTACCAAGCCTTCCGCTCCCTGTTTGTCGGTGTGTTTATGGTCTGTAAATAAGGCATCGACTTGTTCAAGCACACCGGTACTCTTTTGCGCCAATTGCTTGCCAAACTCGGTGATGGTGGTATTGCGTGTGCTTCTGTAAAACAATGGCTCACCTAGCAGCTCTTCAAACTCTTTAATCGCTCTTGTAACCGATTGTGGCGAAATACCCAAACGAATGGACGCTTCTTTGAAGTTAGCAGAGTCTGACACCACTTTAAAAATCCGGAGCATTTCTAATTGATTTTGCATGCAACACTCATCCAGAAAATGGAATTATAAATTCCAAATTATTCCATATCCTGAGAGCAAACACTATGCGAATATGTCACTTTTGCAATTGTTGTGTGCCTATTTTTTTGCAAAAAATGATGCGCCTTACAATTGATAATCAAGCAAAGGGTGATGCCACATGATTACGTTAAACATTAACGGTAAAGATAAACAGCTAGACGCACCAGACGACATGCCGATTTTGTGGGCATTAAGAGATGTAGCCCAACTCACCGGTACAAAATTTGGCTGTGGTATGGCACAGTGCGGTGCATGTACTGTGCACTTAGACGGTCAGGCCATACGCTCATGCGTTACCCCAGTGAGCGCAGCGGTAGGCAAAAAAATCACTACCATTGAAGCCATGCAAGACGATAAAGTGGGACAAGCGGTGCAAGCCGCATGGCAAGAGATAGACGTGGTGCAATGTGGCTACTGTCAGTCCGGTCAAATCATGGCGGCCACAGCTTTGCTTGCGACTAACCAGACACCGACTGATGCGGATATTGATGCTGCCATGAGTGGCAATATTTGTCGCTGTGGTACTTACCCACGTATTCGTGCAGCCATTCATGCCGCTGCTTCAAAATTAGCTTAAGGAGCACCCCATGTCAGCCCCTTTAAATATTTCCAGACGTACATTTCTAAAAGCCACCGCGCTGGTTGCCGGTGGTTTGGTGATTGCGTTTGCTATCCCACAAGCCAAACGCTTTTTAATGCCAGGTGCAGACAAAGCACCAGCAAGCCCAGACGCTGCTAAGTTACCTGCACCCAATGCTTTTTTACGTATTGGTACCGATAACTCCATTACTGTGATGCTTGCGCATAGTGAGATGGGGCAAAGCATTTGGACGACGCTGCCGATGCTCATTGCAGAAGAGCTAGATGCCGATTGGAGCACAATCAAAGTTGAGCATGCTTCGGCTGCCCCTGAATATGTGCATACCGCTTATGGTATTCAGATTACGGGCGGTTCATCCACTACTTGGTCAGAGTTTGATCGTTATCGTCAAGCGGGTGCACTCACACGTGCGTTATTGGTGAGCGCAGCGGCACAAAAATTGGGAGTTGCCGCAGATAGCTTGCGCACTGAAAATGGATTTGTGGTGAGCGGCACAGACAAAATCAGTTTCGGTGATTTAGCAGAAGCCGCAACTAATTTACCAACACCTACCAGCGTGACATTGAAAGACCCAAAAGATTGGAAAATCATTGGTAAAGCAACCAAGCGCTTAGATGGGCCGGAAAAAATCAACGGCACTGCCAAATTTGGTCAAGATGTGCAGTTCGAAGGCCTAAAAACAGCGATGGTGGCACGCGCACCAGTGTTTGGTGGCAAAGTAAAATCATTTGATGACACCGCCAGCAAACAAATTAAAGGGGTGCATAATGTGGTGCAAGTGCCCACAGGCGTTGCTGTGATTGCTGACAATTACTGGTCGGCAAAGCAAGGGCGTGATGCCTTAAAGATAGATTGGGATTTGGGCGAAAACGCGATGCTTGATTCCAAAAAAATGTTAGAAGAGTACCGTACGCTTGCAGCCAGTCCTGGGTTAGCCGCTGCAAAAGCTGGGGATACGCAATCTGCGTTCAGCAAATCAACCACGGTCATTGAAGCAGAGTATGTAGCGCCCTATTTGGCACACTCACCCATGGAGCCTTTAAACTGTGCGGTGAAGATTACTGAAGATGGTTGCGAGATTTGGACTGGTACGCAAATGCAAACCACAGACCAAGGGGCAGCAGCAAAAATTTTAGGTCTTAAACCTGAACAAGTAAAAATTCACACCTTGTTTTTAGGCGGTGGCTTCGGCCGTCGTGCCAACCCTGCTGCAGATTTTGTATCAGAGGCGGTACAAGTTGCAAAAGCTGCTGGCGTGCCTGTGAAAACAGTGTGGACGCGTGAGGATGACGTGAAGGGTGGTTATTATCGCCCGATGTTTTTACACAAAGCGAAAATCGCTGTGGGGGCAGATGGCATGCCTACCGCATGGGAGCATACTGAAGTTGGGCAATCCATCATGACGGGTACGCCGTTTGAAAGTGTGATGATTAAGGATGGTGTAGATGCAACGTCGGTAGAAGGGGTGGCTGATTCACCTTACCTCAAAAGCGTGCCTAATCACCAAGTCAATCTACACACAGTAAAAGCCACCATCCCTGTTCTATGGTGGCGCTCAGTGGGGCATAGCCATTCAGCATTTGCCATGGAGAGCCTAATTGATGAGTTAGCGCACACTGCTAAACAAGACCCGCTTGAATATCGTCGTGCTTTGTTAAAAGACCATCCACGTCATCTGGCTGCGTTGAATTTAGCCGCAGAAAAAGCGGAATGGGGCAAACCGCTACCCAAAGGGGTTTCGCGTGGCATTGCCGTGCATGAATCATTTGGTAGTTTTGTCACGCAAGTAGCCGAAGTGTCAGTGGTCAAGGGTGAGGTCAAAGTCCACCGCATGGTCACCGCCATTGATTGCGGCTTAGCGGTGAACCCTGATTCACTCAAAGCACAAATGGAGTCCTCCATTTCATTTGGACTAGGGGCGGCTTTATTCAGTGAAATTACCTTTAAAGAAGGCCAAGTGCAGCAATCCAACTTCCACGATTACCAAGTACTGCGTATGAAAGACATGCCGAAAGTGGAAGTGTACATTGTGCAAAGTACAGAGAAAATGGGTGGCGTGGGCGAGCCTGGCTTACCACCCGTTGCACCTGCCGTGACCAATGCCATTTTTGCAGCCACGGGCAAACGTATTCGTAGCCTGCCTATCGCAAATCAACTGGCCTAGTGTAATGCAATCAGCTGATTGGGAAGTGCTCAACCGTGCCAAGGAGTGGCTAGATAATGGCCATACCGCGCACCTATTCACCGTCATACAAACTTGGGGCTCTGCCCCACGTTTGCCCGGCGCAGTATTGGTAGTGCGTGATGATGGCCATTTGATTGGCTCAGTATCTGGTGGCTGTATTGAGGATGATTTAGCAGACAAAGCAAGACATCAAGCGCTTCCAGACCACCCTGTAGTGATGGAATATGGCATTAGCCAAACGGAAGCACAGCGTTTTCGCATCCCCTGTGGTGGGCGCTTAAAGATATTTTCAGAACCATTGCTTGATTCAATGCAGTTGACACCCATACTTGCAAGTATTGAGCAACGTAGGCTCATTAAACGCTCTGTAAATCTTGCCACTGGAGAAATCACGCTGGCCCATGTGTTGCCCGAGGGCATGCCACATATGGATGGTGATTGGTTTCATACCTACTTTGGCCCGCAGTGGCGTTTGCTGATTATTGGTGCTAATCAACTGGGCAGCGTGTTGGCGAGCATGGCGCAGGTGTTGGAGTTTGATGTGCTGGTATGCGACCCGCGTGAGGAGATGCGCGAAGAATGGCATGTGGAAGGAGTCACATGGCAGTATGGGATGCCAGACGATGTGGTACTGGACATTCAACCAGACGCACACACCGCGATTGTCGCAGTGACGCACGATCCCAAACTGGATGATATGGCTTTGCTGGAAGCGCTGAAATCGGATGCGTTTTATGTAGGGGCATTGGGCGCGGTCAAAAATCAGGAGAAACGGCGCGCGCGCTTACGCTCGTTTGACCTGACCGAAGCTGAAATCGCCAAGCTGAATGGCCCAGTAGGTTTAAATATTGGTAGCCGTACACCAGCAGAAATTGCGGTAGCCATTCTGGCAGAACTGATACAAGTACGGTCGCAACAACAAAAAATGGGCATTCATGTGGTTGAGAATATTCGCTGTACTGCCTAACACTTAATGGCTAGAGAGAGGTTGCGCGACCTTGTCAGCAAAGTTAGAAAGGTCAGCAAGCGTATCAATGTCTGCCAAAATCCCAGCATCTTCACACGCTAATAAGGTCACTGCATCAGCATGTGTTTTGACGATGGACTTTGCACCTTCGTCTCCGCTCAAGCGCAATAAGGCGTCATGATAATTGGCAGAAAACCCAACTGGATGCCCACGCTTGCCCTCAAAGGTGGGGATAACAATCCCGCCCAAGTGAGATAGCTGGTTTGCCACCGCCTGAATGGTGGTGGGTGCAATATAAGGCATATCGGCCAAAGCAATCACATACCCTTTAGTTGTTAATGACAAGGTCGAGGCATATTGCACTGCCATCACGAGGCTATCTGCCATCAGAGACGCATTCGCATCGCAGTGCACCACATGAAAACCGAGTGCTTTTAATGCATCGCTGAGTATTGTGTTGTCTGCACGCACCACCGCAACAGAGACAGGCAATGCGGTGATTAAATGCTCTGCGGCGGCAATGGCAATAGCACGCCCATCTGGCAAGTTGTGTAACAATTTATTGGCTGTGCCAAACCTACGCGAAAAACCAGCCGCTAACAAAATACCTATCATCACTCTAGCCTGATACTCAACACAGTCATCATTACAATCTCGCCAAAACTAAAACACACTACCCACTATTTTTTATGTGGCAAGGCGGGCTTGGCTGGCACAATGATACCGCCTGCAGGCACCACCACCTTTTTCTCTTGCTTAGGCTTTTTGACCTCTTTGTTACTGCGTATCTGACCTTTTGCCATGACCATTCTTTAATGAAGATGAACCTTTCATCATAGGCCGATGGCGAAAATTGGGGGATATATTTTCAATGCCCAAAGCATTTATCGACGGTTATTGTACTGAATTGAAATGCCACTTCTATCTTGTTGATTGCGAAAGCCATCGTAACGTTTAAAACTTCTGTAGGGGTTGGCCTGATTTCCATAACCCCGATAGCCTCTATCAAACCTACGCGGCCAGCGGTTCACAATCACCACTGGTTGACCTACGCCTTCCTCTTGTTGCTCTAGCTGCTGCAACTTACGGCGTTCCACCTCTAGGGCCAAACGCTGACGTTCTAGTTCTTGTTGCTCTAATAACTCGGCTTTCTGCATTTGCATACGCTTAATATAGTTCTCGTTAGCGCTACGAATGCTTTGTTGCACACGCTCTTGGTCTTCAATCGGCGCGTCTGGCACATGTTCTAATTGGCCAATGGTCTGCGTAGTACAAGGCTCATCTTGATACGTTTTATGATTGCTGGCGTCCTTGCACACATATATAGCTGCGTGTGCATCAAACGCCAATGCACATAATACTAAGCTCAATCCATATTTAGTCATCGCCACCTCACAATATTCGCCTTGCTAAAGCAACATATTCATCTCATTATTGGATAAACGCAAGCGATGCATAGTTCACGAACACGCCCAATTAAGACCGATATTGGTTGACCACAGAGATAGTGTCGTCACAGCCTATCTAGCTGCGTTTACACAGTTATATCCACAACAAAAAGGCCATCATGCTGATACTACTCAAGCGTTATTACAGGGCTATACTCTTCTCATTACTGGCTTTATCTAGCCTGCATGCATGGTCAGAAGGGCCTATACGTGAACGTTTGCGCGAGTTGCGTGAAACGCGACAAGCTACCAGAGACGACCATCAACCGTTGACTGCTGGGGACTATACGTTTCAACTAGAACACCAAAATCAAACGCGCCAATACATGGTGCATGTACCTAAACAATACAACCCTCAACAAGCCACGCCATTGGTACTTTCATTACACGGTGGCGGTGGCAATATGCGTTATCAAGCTACTGAGGAGTATTACCATTTAATTTCCAAATCTGAGCAAGCTGGCTTTATTGCTGTGTTCCCCAATGGTTACAGCCGCTTACGTAGTGGCAAACTGGCGACTTGGAATGCAGGTATCTGTTGCGGCAAAGCACGAGATACCCAAAGCGATGACGTTGGCTTTATCAAACGTGTGGTGGCAGAGATGAAAACCAAAGCGAATATCGACCCCAAACGTATGTATGCCAACGGCATGTCTAACGGTGGCATGATGTCATACCGTCTGGCCTGTGAACTCAGCGATACGTTTAGCGCGATTGCTGCGGTAGCAGGCACCGATGGCACCCAGCATTGCAAACCTGCTAAGCCCGTCTCCATTTTGCATATTCACGCGTTGGATGACGATCGCGTATTGTTTCATGGCGGTTCTGGGGTTAAATCACAAACGCATGCTGACTTTGTCTCTGTGCCGGAAACAATTCAAAAATGGGTGAGTCTTAACACCTGCAACTCAACACCTCAACGCGTATTAGAAGTAAAAGGTGCTTACTGTGAGATTTACCAAGGCTGCCAGCAACACACGCAAGTAAAACTATGCGTGACCGAGACTGGCGGCCACGCATGGCCCGGCGGCAGTAAGGTCAGAGGTGGCGCTGGCACCACCGCTATCAACGCCAATGATCTTATTTGGGATTTCTACCAGCAAAATGCGCGCGATTAAGCAGTAGTCAAGCTTGTACAGCGCAAAACGTCACAAAAAGTTCACGCAACTTTGGGGGCTGAAGCCTATCATAAGGATGTGTGCATTAGCACATGAATGTGACAAAAAGATGACATGAATGCAAATAATAATAAGGAGCCAAATCATGAAAAAAATTTTACGTTTTGCGCCGTTGTTCATGCTGATTTCATGCGCCAGCGTGCAATCTACCACCATAGAAAGCCATGGTGTACAAACGCATATATTGACTTGTAGCGATTTCAACAACGGCCTAGAAAGATGTATGGAAAAAGCCGATGAACTGTGTGCCAATAACTACCATCTAGTTTCACAGCACAAAGAAGTGTATCCAGATGCTGGTGATGGTTTTTATATGCCGCCTAACCACCATATTGCGGTGCAGTGCAAACAGTTGTAACTGCTGCTGACCCTACAAGTCGGTATTGACCAGTGATTGTCACGCCTTAAGACAGGCAGTGATTTATGCTGTGTTTACGCTTTGCTATGTGCCCATTACGGGCACTTGCAACAAGCGGTTTTATTGCTAATTAGTCAGCCAGTTAAACCATAGGGTGAGCGTAACCATACTCAATAAAGTGGTGAGAAATACAGCCGCCGCATAGAGAGCACCATCTAACTGATAGCGCTCACAAATCACTATCCCAAAAATCATGGTGGGCATGGCAGCCAGTATCACCACTGCAGTTAAGGTACTCGTTTCTAATCCCAGCGCACCACCCACACCCAACGCTGCCAATGGCGCAATCACCAATGCAATCGCACACACTGGCAATAATAATGGCATAAAGCGCATTTGCAGGGTGTCCCAGCGGATACTCATGCCCAGCGCTATCAACATGAGAGGCACAACCCCACCAGAAAGAGTCTGCAACGCATGCGCCAATAATGCTGGTTGCGGGGTGTTGGTCACATTAAGAGCACTGGCCACCACCAACGCCCATAGCGGCGGTACGCGCACTAACTCTTGCAAGGGGTGAATCTTGGTTTGCGCCTCACCAAAACGGTGGGCAATCAATATGCCTATCGTCAGCAGCATGGGTGTGCAGGCTAGCAAATCAAATTTCAGCACCACTACTTGTGTCCAATCACCTAAGACTTGTCCAGTGACGGGCAAACCCAAATAAGTGGCGTTGGGAAATGTCGCAGCCAGCAATAATGCACCTTGTTGCGCACGTGTTAAACGCATGCACTTGATACACAACCACATCAGCAACATAGAGGATGCAAGTGTCGCCAACGCGGTCAGTGATATTTTGATGCTACTAGCATCGAATGGGGCTTGCCAGATGACATGCAACACCAATGCCGGGAGCAATATAAAAAACACCAAATCGGTGAGCGCACGCCTGTGCGCGATGGCCGTGATGTGCGTAGGCGCAAGCCGCTGCCACAAAACGCCAACAGCAATCAGCAACGCCATTTGCAGCATGACCATTAACATCGATTCATTCCTTATTCACATCACACGAGATGTTAGCAATAGAAGGCGCTGAGGCATAGTGATGAGCGAAGTGAAATTTTAAATCTCAATTTATGCGATTCTAAATTCCCGCAAATCGCTTGATTCAAGCACCTAACAGGCGCTTAATGTTGCCATGTTTATCTTTTGTAGTTTTAATTAGGAGTCGTAATGAAATCAGTAGCCTATGGCGTGGAAAACGCCACTTCCCCAGTTGCACTTATGAACATTGAGCGACGTGAGCCTGGTCAGCATGATGTGTTGATTGACATTATGTACTGTGGCATCTGCCATTCCGATATCCACCAAGCCAGAAACGAGTGGGGTGGTCATTCACTGTACCCTATGGTGCCCGGTCATGAGATTGTCGGCAGAGTGAGCAAAGTAGGTAGCCACGCCAAAAAATTTAAAGTGGGCCAATTGGTGGGTGTGGGTTGTATGGTGGATTCTTGTCGTCATTGCGAAGCATGCCAAGATGGTGTGGAGCAATATTGCGATGACTCCGTTTTTACTTACAACGCCAGAGATCCCAAACACGGCGGTCTCACCTTTGGCGGGTATGCAGAACGCATTACCGTCGATGAGAATTTTGTGGTCAGCGTTCCGGAAAATCTAGACACCAAAGCCGTAGCACCACTCTTGTGTGCAGGCATTACGTTGTACTCCCCGCTTAAGCATTGGAACGTACAGCCCGGATAAAAAGTCGGCATTATTGGCTTGGGGGGCTTGGGGCATATGGGCGTTAAAATCGCAGCTGCCATGGGTGCCAAAGTGGTGATGATCACAACCTCCACCAGCAAAGCTGCTGACGCTGAGCGTTTGGGGGCCAGTGAAGTGCTGATCTCTAAAAATGCAGAGGACATGGCCAAACATGCGTCCAGTTTTGATTTGATTATTGACACCGTGCCAGTTGCGCATGATTTAAACCCGTATATCTCGCTGCTCAAACGCGATAAAACGCTGGTATTGGTAGGCCCACTAGACCCTGTGGATATGCATGGTGCCAACCTCATTACCAAACGCCGTCATGTTGCAGGCTCTATGATAGGCGGCATTGCCGAGACGCAAGAGATGCTCGATTTCTGTGGCAAACACAATATTGTCAGTGACGTGGAGATGATTGATGCTGCCTACATCAACGAGGCTTACGAGCGCATGCTGAAAAGCGATGTGAAATACCGCTTTGTGATTGACATTGCATCGCTAACGTCATAAGTTGGTAATTAAGGTGATGGTGCCGCTCACTTAAAGCGGCATCGCCAGAATAGGAAAACCACTGATGCAAATGACCAAAATCAACGCTGGCAAACTGCGCGCCATTGGCTACGATGCCAACAAACGCACATTAAGAGTAGAACTGGATGATGGCAGTGCGCTGGAGTATGCCAATGTGGGCGAAAGCATCTGGCGCAACTTTAAAAGCGCGGTCGCGCAGTGGAGCTACTACCGCGACAATATTGAAGAGGAGTTTACCGCCACACGCGTATCTAACAAATTAAGCAGTGGTGGTAATAACCCGCTAGATGATTTATTCAAATAACATCTGGTCAGCCGAGCATTAACACGAATAGTATTGATTTAAATTAAGTGCTGTTACCCGAATGGCTGCTATATTAATACCAATAAAGGAGAATATGCCATGGCCAAAGATTTAAAAGATACCAAACTTGAAGCGCATTTAGAGGCAATTGAAAAGCACAAAGCGCTTTTGGAAAAGCTGCATCTCAATGGCAACACGCATCTTGATGAAGTAGGCGAATCCATCGAACAGCTCACACTAACGCTGGAAGAATATCTCAAGATTATTGGCATCCCCTAATGTATGTAATGCGCACCTCAACCTCAGCAACAAGCCTGAATCTATTTCAGGCTTTTTTATTGCTATAGGCGCTTTCTTACACAGAATTAAGAATTTGCCTTATGTTTCATTTTGCTGGCAAGGCGTTAAATATGGCTTCGATGTAACGATCTTTTAATATTACTTAAGGAGCTATCATGAATAGAAATCAAATTGAAGGTAACTGGAAACAATTAAAAGGTAAGGTTAAACAACAGTGGGGCAAGCTCACCGACGATCAACTGGATATCATTGAAGGCAAACGCGATGAGCTGGCTGGTAAAATCCAAGAAGCTTATGGTTGCAGCCAAGAAGAAGCTGAAAAGCAAATCGCAAATTGGGAAAAAACAGAGAAGGACTTTAATCGTCATTAATTTGATGATGGTTTAGCAATATCCCGTAACCTACAAAAGCCGCCATATGCGGCTTTTGTATTTAATACCGTGCGCAATAACTATTAGCAACTAAGTTAATTCTGAAATGTCGTAGAATTGAGTATACGAGAGGAATGAATATGAAGACATATCTGATATTAGTTGCGTTTCTCATGAGTGGATGTGCAACGCAATCGCAGTTAGCCAAAATTGATGAGTATGCATGGTCAGAATATACCTGTAGCGGTATCAAAAGTTGGAATGATTGCAAGCAAGCAGCACGCGCGGCTTGCCCTGACGGCTTTTACGTAAAAAACCAACTTGAAAACATAACCATTCAGCGTCGCGAGTTTGCAGCGGCATGCAAAGGCTAAGCAGCCATTGATAAGTAGTGCCGTCGCCTAAACGCTCTACGTGAAAGGCCTATCTGATTCGTTTTGATAGGCCCCTGTAATCCTTGTAATCAATAGTGTATTGATAGGCCCCGTATTTTTTTTCGTCTATCAGATTGCACGCCAAGCTTTGAATTGCGCGCGTGATAAACTCACGGCTACGGCCTCATAACATACCTCAAATATCACAACATGATTCAATACAACCCCAAAGACTGGATAACCTTTATCTTCCGTTTTCATGAGTCGGATACTTTTCGCCGCCTCATCCCCATGATGATATTTATTGGCCTCTATGCCGGCGGTATTGCTTATTTGGAATTAGAGTTTTGGAAACTCTCCGATAAAAGCCATGTGAAAAATATCCCCCTTATGCATACTACAGTGGGCTTTGTGTTGTCTCTTTTACTGGCTTACAGAACCAACACTGCCTACGAGCGCTGGTGGGAAGGCCGCAAACTGTGGGGCGCATTGGTCAATAACAGCCGCAATTTGGCACTTAAACTTTCGGCGTATCTATCAGATGAAACCGACAGAACCTTTTTCAGGCAAGTGATACCAACCTATGCCGCGGTGCTCTCCAAACATTTAGCCAATGAAGAAGTGAGCCAAATGTTGTTTGAAGGGCTAGATTTAGAAATTGACCACCGTAAACACAAGCCTAACCAAGTAGCAAAAGAACTGTTTGAAAAGGCCAACGGGCTTTACACCGCAGGCAAAATCAGCGGCGATCAGTTCTATATTATTAATGCAGAACTGCAATCGTTTACCGATATTTGCGGCGCGTGTGAACGCATTAAAAACACACCTATCCCTTATTCTTACAGTGCGTTTATCAAAAAATTTATCTTCTTCTATGTAATGACTTTGCCGTTTGGCTATGTGTTTAGCTTGGGTTATTACGTGATACCCATTGTGGTATTTATTTTTTACGTGCTCGCCAGCCTAGAGCTGATTGCAGAAGAGATTGAAGACCCATTTGGCGGTGATGATAACGATTTACCCACCAAGAAAATTGCAGTCAATATTAAAAAGCATGTGGAAGAATTGCTTTAACAGCAGACGTATAGCACTGAGGCGCACTCGTTCACGGTGCGCAGTTTTTTAAACTTAACTTTTGGCAGACTGTAACCACTCCGCGTAATACGCGCTGATTCTGCATGCTGCAAGGATGCATGTCCTTCGCGAGCTATTTATTAATTAACAATTTCTTTACTTAATCTTGATTATTGTTACAATAATCTAATGAATAAAGAAACTGAAAAATCCAAACCTCTTAGGGGTGGCCATCGCCAAGGCGCTGGACGCAAAGCTGGCACCGGAAAATTTCAAGAACCAACCGAAGTTATCCGCGTACCAAGCAGCCAAAAACCTATCATCGCTGACTTCTTGCAGGCTTATGCGCGTAAACAGCTCGATGCCACCATTGCAAAAGATATTGATGCAGTCGGTGATGTGGAGCTTCCAGTAATCAATCGTACGCCAATCGGCATCACACTATATAACTCCAAAGTGCCTGCTGGGCTACCCTCTCCAGCGGATGACCATGTTGAGAAACGACTGGACCCCAGTGAATTTCTGGTGGATAAGATAGACTCCACCATTTTTGTCACTATCCAAGGTTACTCCATGACAGACGCGGGGCTGCTGCCTGGTGACAAAGCGGTGATTGATCGCAGCAAGTTAGCTGCCATTGGCGATATTGTATTGGCGATTGTAGATGGTGAGTTCACCATCAAAACCTTGGGCAGATCCAAAGACGGCTCACCCTTATTATTACCAGCCAACAGCTCTGGTGAGTACAAGCCTATTGAAGTCAAAAAACATATGCACGTTGAAATATGGGGTGTGGTGACAGGCTCTTTTAGAAAGTACAGGTAGCGCAACGCCTATTTCACTTCGCTTAGCATTTGCAGATAGAGCGCCTCAACCCTATCCCTCGCCCATGGGGTTTTGCGCAAAAACGTTAAGCTGGATTTAATGCTAGGGTCATGACTAAAACAATTAATGGGAATAGCCTGCGCTAAAGACTCCCAACCATAATGCGCAACTAAATCAGTGACAATTTGCTTAAGCGTGATGCCATGCAGGGGATTATTCGGCTGTTCGGGTGATGGCTTGCACATGCAATTTCTCTTTTCATGAATCAATAGAGTCTAAGGAACTACTGCACCTCAGTGATTGTAAAGGATGAAACGAGTTAATGCGGTGGACTTTAATCAATAAAAAGCAGGTGGAAGAGTTACTTTGATGGGGCGATGTTGCCTTATCGTCAGATTTTCCAGCCGTCAAGTTGGAAGAAAATCACCTCCAGCGACTCACTAAACACTTAATGCATTAAATATTATCCGGTAGTCGCCGTTATCATCCATACAAGGCTAATGTAATCAAACATACATGACGAATCTTAATACCCAAAACAATCAAAACATCATTGATAATATTATTTCAGCATCAGAGGGTGCTGAGTTTTATTTGTCAGAAGACGTATTTGACCAGAATGGCAACAAACTCTTAGGCAAAGGGTATAAGGTCACCAAAAACATCAAAGACAAATTGATAAGCCGGGTGCTCAAAAAACCACTTGAAACATCAATCACTTCTATACCGTCACTCACTGTTGATGTGATTCATACAGAAGCCATTACGCTCATCAATGAAAATCCATTTCTACAAAACTTTAAACCTGGAATACAACTAGATGCTTACGACTTAAAAGAAATAGAGCTGGCGCCACTTGCGGCGCTATTACTAACAGTGCAAAAAGCTAATCGTATCGAGGCGTTCCAACACACGCTATTTATGACGCTTATCGCAAGACTCATTGCCAAGAAACTCAATTTTAATGCCAGCCAAATCTACGATTTAACCATTGCATGCCTACTACATGACATAGGAGAGCTATATTGCGTTATTCCTGATACGCAAAATTTATCATTAGAGCAGTGGCGAAGCATCATGACGCACCCCGTAATCGGCAGCTCTGTCGTTAGACAACATATGGATTATTCTCCATATGTATCTGCTGCAATCTTAGAACATCACGAGAGAAGTGATGGCTCTGGATACCCAAACCACGTTCATGCAGAAAAGGCCTCAGATATTGGCAAAGTAATGATCGTGGCCGAAGCTTTTTCAGGCATGGTGAGAAGAGATTACAACGCTCGCAATTTATTCACCACGCTTAAACTAGTCAATCATGACTTTCCTTCAATACCTTACAACGCCTTAATTGATTTATTGCTTTCAGTATCTGATTACGAGCATTTAAAAGAATCTAACCCAATATTGGATCAACTGTTAGCACAGTTAAAAAATATTGAGGAAATCATTGAACAGCTAGAATCTCTCAATACACATAAATCAGTAAACAGCGAACTCTCAGATTACCTGATTTTTAGGCTTAAAAAGATTTGCCAAACCATATATGTTTCTGGCCTCACAGATTGTATTGACCTTGGTTTATGGGAGCAAATTAAACTCGATAAAGAAATCAATCATGAACTATTCATCACCATTAATGAGGTGGAGTGGAAAATGAAAGATGTGATTAGAGACATGAGTTTAAGGATTGTGAAGGACGACATTCAAGTAAGTGATGCGCTTTTGGAGATACTTCAAAAGTTAAAAGGCAGTGATATGACCGCAGCGGTTGCGTAAATTAATCGCCTCTTATGAAATTAGCTTATTCATTAACTGAATTTATTGAGTCATCCTCATTGATTCCATAATTCGACAAATTCCCGCATAATCATTCCAAACCATTCCACTATCTGTAAACGATGCGAGCCTCGCCCATGAGTAATGACGCCCTGCCAAACGCACAACCCCCGCAAAACAGTTTTCCTATCATCCGCCAAGTAAAACCCAGTAATATCCTTAGTTGGGTAAAAGCGGGCATGCAAGATACCCGAAAAGCAGGTTTAGCGAGCTTGTTTTATGGCGCTTTTTTTGCGGTGGCTGGCTGGGTGATGAAAATGGTCTTTGATGAGGCGTATGGATTGTTCCCAGGCTTGGCAACCGGGTTTTTGCTGCTGGGCCCCTTTCTAGCTATGGGGCTATATGATTTAAGCCGGCAATTAGAGCATGGGCAACCTGCCAAACTCATCCCCAGCCTTACCGCCTGGCGAACCAACATGCTTAATGTGGGTATCTTTGCCGGCGTGTTGGGCGTGATCTTGCTGATATGGGCACGTGCCTCGCTCATTATTTTTGCCCTGTATTTTCAAGATAGTGTGTTCCCCAGCTTAAACGAAGTGATCTTAAGCGTATTCACCTTTAATCAACCTGTGTTTGGCATGGTGTATTTTGCAGTGGGTGGCTTTTTTGCGGCGCTGGTGTTTGCTATTAGCGTGGTGGCCATACCCCTGATGACTGACCGCAAAACCGATGCTATTACTGCCGCCATTGCCAGTATTATTGCCTGCACCAAAAACCCACTCACCATGCTGCTATGGGGGGCATGCATTGTATTGCTTGTGGCTATTGGCTTTGCCACCTATTTTGTGGGTCTGGTGATTACCATGCCGATTGTGGGCCATGCCACTTGGCATGTGTATCGGGATATTGTTGCAGTTGAATCACAGCCTAATTCCGCCCAAAGCGATGCGTAAAGAACCGACAAAAGTGATTGCACTTGGCAACGCCCAACGGATTATTTAATACGCCACCATCACCTCATTGCGACGTAAAAATGGCAACGTCCACGGTGGGTTATAACGGGCAAGCTCTGGCTCGCTAATAGGCGTAATTTGTTTCGTCTTTAACCAAGCCAACAGTTCTGCTGTTTTGTTTGCGGTTTTTTCTTCACCAGTTAACCCAGAAAAACGTAATACCGCAAAACGGCTTGCAGGTATAGCACGCAACGTCACCGCAGGGTTATTGGGCGAAGGTAAAGTGTCTAACGTATATTTGCTTGGCATCACAAAATACATGCGCCACTGATTTGTATTATCTAGCCCAGCCTTGGGCTGCATACCCACCGGTGCGGTCATGCTGATTTTTTCAGATTTAGGTGCCATGGTCACAGGTGCGGTCATGCTGATTTTTTCATTACCACCAGCACGCGCTGTATTGTTGCCAAAAATGTAATCGGCAATCCGCTTAAACCCTGCGCTAGAGGCATCATCCAAATCGCCATCCACGATGGTTTCTGCCACCACCATGGGCGCGTACTCTCGCAACTCAAAGTCACCTGATTTTTCTAATACGCTATATTTTGGCTCTTCTGTTGCCATGGCAAAGTTTGCAACGAGTAAAAGAATAAACCCACATAATATGCCTAATTTCACAAGTGACTCCAAATCAATTTTGGTTTTATTACTCATATTTTAGAGTCAATAATTGTGAATAGATTCTGTACAAAATTAGATGGTAAGAACAGCAATAAGCGCCTACCGTAAAACGCTCAAATCCGTCTTGTGCTCGCATGGTTTTCTAAACCTCTTTGCTGCGCCTGAGGCTTGAGCGGCTAATTTAAGGTGACGAGGACTGTCTGAGCGCTGAAAGCTTGACAACTAAGACTGCGAAAGCAGTCTGTTGCGGCGAAGGCTAACCTTTAGGTTAAGCGTAGCGGCCGAAGCCAATTCCGCAACACGCAGATGCGGCGCTAAGACCGAAGGATAGAGCGGCAGGGGGTCGCCTTCTTTTTGGATACTTTTACTTGGCGAAGCAAGAAAAAGTATCTCGCTTAAAGACGAAAAGCAGAACGACATACGGAGTACTATAAGCAAGTACAACCTTCGCGAGTTGATGAGTCTAGCTCAATGATTCAGCTACTTTTTTTGCTCTTTGTAATATACCCGGCTTGACAATCCATTTTTCAAAACTGGAAAAATTTTTTATTTTTTTTGCATCTAGCGTCTCTTCAAAAAGTTCAGCCTGTTTTGACGTGTATGTTGTGAGAGTAAAGCTAAAAGTCGAAATCTCTAACCTTTCACTTTTAAGAAACTTTTCTACCTTGTTGGCGTTTTCGATGCTTTTTGTTTCATACAGAGTTATGTGAGGATTAATTCCTTCATGTTTAAAGTCTGGTTTCCACCATATTTCTTTGAATAATGGACTGGTTACTTTCAAATAAACTATAAAACCTTGCTTGGTATTAAAAATACCAGTACCTCCTATCACTAGGCCAAATCCCTGTAGCTTTTCTAACAACGGCTCTAACTCATCTTTATTTGGTGGGTATTCATAGGGGCCTCTCACAGTTATGTGCACAGAACTTGTTAGTTGTTTTTTATAAAAAATTGATCGTAAGTCTGTTAAAAAGCTTCTTAGCTTTGGGTTTGTAAACTCTAAAAATACAAAATGCTTCATATACAATACTTATACAGCTAAATGACTTACTAGCTTTTTATCAAGCTTTTGACTATGAAGGGCAGAATAAATAAACTCGCCAAAAAGTCCTGCTTTGTTTCTAAACTCTTCAATTGTCTCTTCTTCCTTTTCCTCCAGTTCAGCATGTGATTTTGCAGCTAGAAAGCTTTCATAATCATCTAATGCCCTTTTAAATGGCTCTACTAGAGAGTTATCATCAATATGATCAAGAACCAATGCCAATCTTTGCCAAGGTACATTTTGCGCAAACTCAACCAAATCATTTGATGTTGAAACCTTTTTCGACACTATTGCCAATACTGTAGAAAATACAGTTAGCTTCCTTGAAAACTTTAAGTTTAGATTCTTTTTCCACCAAGGCTTTGCTTTTCCTCTGTCTCGTTCATAATTAAGACATAATGTTCTCCAATACCTTAAAATGTCATTCATTAAAAAGAGTGGTTGGAAATCTTTTCTACCATCACTGTCTCTAAAATAGTTGCAAAGTACTTTGTCTAAAGACTCTTGATACAACAGATTATTTGAAATTGGCTTACTCTCAAGAAGTAAAAGCAATCTCGTTGTAAACTGATTTTCCAAGTCATCAGCAGCCTCACCTGTATTACTAATTAGGTCTTCTAAGTGATGCACTTTCAGATACCTAGCATCTCCGCTAAAGTCCGGCAAATTTAATTTTTTATTTAATCTAATTAAGTCAGAGAAAAGTTTATATTCCTCTAATTTATTAATTTTTTCCCGTGAAACAATGAACAAATCCAAATCAGAAATTTGCCCTGTTTCAAATCGACCTAGTGAGCCAGCAGCAAAAACACACACATCTTTATTATTTCCACCTTCATATTCTGCAAAACTATTAACCGTTTTTTGCAAAAACTCTTTACTGTAATTGAACCGACTTTGAATTTCTTTATGTTCATTTAAGAGACTACTGAAGGCACCCATCTGGATCCTTTCGATAAGCTTAATAGAAAGAAAACATTAAATAAAAAAAGGAGCCTGTAGGCAAGCTCATAAGGAGCAAGCTAATAGCCTTATAAATCATATAATTGCGACAAGCCTATACACCATAAATGGCAATTAAACCTCCTCAT